>MDTE01090457.1_pt1 | contig 20967 bp, 18 predicted proteins | sample 811231 | NCBI WGS metagenome assembly MDTE01 (sample SAMN05326651, study PRJNA326480) | marine metagenome | isolation source: seawater | place: Indian Ocean: Red Sea | collected 2010
GACCCTGCAGGCGTAATCTTGTTACCAGTCACTTCCCCTGAAACCAAAGCTGTCGAGGACGAAACTCCAGCTTCCGAAGCCGCTCCTCCAGCGCCTTCAGGGTAGTGGCGTAAGCCGCGTCCTGCTCCCGCGCGGCCCAGGCCTGCAGGTAGGTCAGTACGCGTTCTGCCGCCAGAGGGTTTTGGGTGGCAAGCCACACCAACCAGGGCCCAAGTTGCTGCTTCACCACCTGGTAAGCCAACTCGCCGCGCCCCTGGGATTCCAGCGCAGAGATAAGACGGTCGTATGCGGACAGCAGTATCGGATCCAGTGATATGGCCGCAAGCAGCAAATCGAACGGCCGCTCACCCTCCGGCAAGCCCGAAACCAACTCGGGGTGCGTCAGCAGCAGGGAATGCATCTGCAGCAATACGGCGGGGTTGTAAGGATCTACCTGACGAGCGCGCCGATAGGTCGCCACAGTCAGACCACGCAGGTATTCGGACTCGGGCTTTTCGTCCAGACGGGCCTGGTAGTAGGCGGCTTCCGCCAGCACGGGTACGCCACGATCCGCATTGACCGTCTGCACGAATCGTGAGTAAGCCAGCGTACGCTCCGGGTCGGCCCTGAGCTGGGAGGCGAAAGGAATGCCCGCCTGCGCTTCATAGACACCCAGAGAGAAAACATCCAGAACCAGGTACGCGAATGCCAACCAACCCCAGCACAATCCGCCGATCACCGCGAAACGCAACCGTGCCGCAATCGTGCTACGCGCCACCTCGCTCACATTCTGCCAGGGAATCAGGGCAGCTCCCAAACCCAGCAGACAGGCGAGAACAGACGTCATCAGCACGAAGTTGATGGCCGCGTGGGCCAGCGTGGCACCCAGCGCCAACAGAATGCCGTAGGACGCATCCGGCCCCTCGCCATCGCTAGAAAAGGTCAGCTGCAGGAAACGAACACCCACGCCCAGGGCAAATCCCAGCAACACCAGGCACATCAGCGGCCCACCTTCCGCCAACAGCTGCAGGTAGTCATTGTGGGGCGATAATCCAGCGGTCTCCTGATCAACGGGATTGCGATGCATGCGGTAGAGCACGGGAAACAGGTTGATCCCCGCCCCGACGACCGGATGCTCTCGATAGATATCGAGCGCGGACATGTTCAGCGCTGCGCGCAGCTGGGCGCCCTCGCCGATATCTTGCGCATCGAATCGGCCACCGCCCGCCTGAATGGCGTTGATTCCCACGTAGAGGAGCGCGGCCATTCCCAACAACGACAAAGCCGGCCACTTGCGCACACTCCGCACCAGCGAAAGACCTACGAAGATGGTCAGCCCGGTCGCAACCACCAGGGTGCCCACCCGGGATTGGGTGGCAAACACCACCGTAACAATGAGACCAACAGCCAGATGAGCCACCAGGTGCCACCACCACGCCAAGCCATCGCTGCGCCAAGCCCTGACAAGATACGCATAGGTGCCCGGCAGCAGCACCATGTACAAGAGCGTGCAGTAGTTGTTGAGATCCGCCAGGGGCAGAGCGGGCCGCACGCCCTGGCGGAAGTAACTCCACAACGACGCGGCGGCATACGCCAACACCAGCAGGCCCAACCCCGCGCACACCCGCCAACGCCAAACGCCCAGGGCACGTGCCACGATGAAGGACAGCGGAATTAGCGCCAGCGACCAGCTGGCGGCAAAGCTCGAATCCTTGCTGAGCGAAAGCTGGTAGTTCAGCCCCAACAGCACCACTGCCGCAACCGCCAGCGCCGAAGCCCATGGCACTTCGGCCATACCCTGGGCCAGACGACGCGGGCCCAACAGGCTCGCCGCGGTCAACAGACCAAACACCGCCAGAAGCAGCACCACCGCATTTACCGTCATGCCGTAAAACACGGACAAGCCTGCGATACTGGCAAACACAAGTGCTGCGGCCACCGGCATACGGCTCGGATGCACCGGGGGTACCGCGCTCACTCGAGGTGCGCTCCTGTGTCTATAAGGGGATGACTGGTGCCGGAACGGAGACTTGAACTCCGGACAACCGCATTACGAATGCGGTGCTCTACCAACTGAGCTATTCCGGCCAGGCGCCGGCAGAATACATGGTTTTGGCGACCCCAGAAACGCCTGGGCAAATGCGGTTACGGACAGCGCGTCTTTTCCGGCATACGCATGCACACCACGACGCTGTCGTTGCCGGTAGCAGTCACGTCGTAGCTGCCCCCGCCCGGATCGGTGATGGCATAGGTAGTGCCGTCGTCACTTTGCGGTGCCCATCCGATTGCCGCTTCGATGGCGGCAATATCCGCCGCATCTACGAGATAGTTACCGGTGCGCAAGCGAAAGTCTTCCTGAAACACCTCCATGGTGGAGATGTTGGTGGTCAGGGCGCCCTCGCGGGAAGTCTGGATGTAGTCGTTGTAGGCGGGCAGCGCCACCGCGGCGAGGATCGCCACGATGGAAATCACGATCATCATTTCGATCAGGCTGAATCCTCGCGTTCGTCGGATCGACTGGCTCATGCTGGCACCTCCGCTGAGGTTTCCTTACAGCGCGAAAAACCGAGGGCCGCAAGGGCCCTCGAATCTTACTCTTTATCTAACCGGGTCGATTAGATGTTCGAGAAATCAACAGCCTTCACACCGCCGTTGACCGAGGTGGGCGCCGGGAAGGCACCGAACTCAGGACGGGTAAAGGTGATGACGAGGTCGCGGCCTGCGAAAGAACCGCTAGTCTCGGCAATACCAACTATGCCAGAAGCGTTGTCGGCAGCGGTGCCGTATGGATCGTCCCCGCCGGGAGATCCCCCGCCGTTGGAATTCAGCACGTCAACCCACGCTTGCGCGTCCGGATACTCGGTGTCCGCAGCAGTCAGATTGGCCAGACGACCGATGGAAACGTCAGCTTGTACCTTACGCATTTCATTGTGTGCGAAACGCACACCTTCCTCGAAGTGCGAAGCCACCTTCGCCATGTTCGAGTTCTCGATATAGTCCTGATAAGCGGGCAGTGCCACAGCAGCCAGAATGCCGATGATGGCTACCACGATCATCAATTCGATGAGGGTAAAACCCTTTTGCATCGCATTTTTCATCTTGATCATTACTCCATTGTTTAGCTCAAAACGTGGCAGCTCATGCGGGGGCATTTGCGCCGCGCGTGTCGCACTAGCGGTGACATAAAGCTTCTGCTATGTTCGACCAGCTTCTCTTGTTGGCTCACAAATCACTTTAGAGTCAATAGGTTAGCTTGCGTTACCGAGATTGACCAGCTTTCGGTGAGGCGCATTATACGACTATCCGTAAGTTTCTCACCGCGTCACTTGATGACATTTCCGGTCAGTCACCGATGTTGTCCGACAACCTGCCCATAGGGTGCACCTCGACACAAAAAAAGGGCAGGTAACGGACTCTTCGGCCAAGCGCTGACAGGCGCTATCATGTGGTAAAGGCGACAACAAAACTGTGATCGCTTTATCGAGCCGTTAGTGACGCCAGATTAGACTTGGCGACCCGGCGAACTGTAATGTTTTTGAGTTAGTACAAGGATTGCCCAGCCAGATGGCTTCTGAACCGATTCCACTCAGCGGTTTGGCGCGACGTCTCGTTGAGGAAGACATCCTCGACGCGGACACCGCTGTCGCCGCGAGCGACGAAGCACGCAAGAAGGGGGTGGCTTTCGTTACCCACCTGGTGCAGAGCGGGCTGGCGGATTCGCGCACCATTGCGTTGTCGGCTTCCGAAGAATTCGGCGTGCCGGTTATCGACCTGTCCGCATTCGACCTGGATTCCATTCCCAAAGATCTGGTGGGCGAGAGTCTGATTCGACAACACAGCGCACTGCCCCTAATACGTCGCGGGGCGCGCTTGTTCGTGGCGGTATCCGATCCCACCAACCTGCAGGCGCTGGACGAAATCAAGTTTCACACCGGCGTCAACACCGAGACCATTCTGGTGGAAGACGACAAACTGCAGGCAGTGATCGAGCAGTTCCTGTCCACCCAGGAAGACGATGGCTTGGGCGATCTGGATGGCGACGAGCTCGACGACCTGGACATGGAAGCCTTCGACGAGACGAAGGCAGACGATGACGAAGATGTCAGCGGGGCAGACGACACGCCCATCGTGCGCTTCGTCAACAAGATGCTACTCGACGCCATCAAGACCGGCGCATCCGACATTCACTTCGAGCCTTACGAGAAAACCTATCGAGTGCGGTTCAGAACCGACGGCATCTTGCACGAAATGTCCGCCCCACCCGCAAACCTGGGTACGCGCTTGGCCGCACGCCTGAAGGTCATGGCGGAGCTCGACATCTCCGAGCGGCGGGTGCCCCAGGACGGCCGCATCAAGATGAAGCTGTCCAAGACCCGTGCCATCGACTTTCGTGTGAACACGCTGCCGACGCTGTGGGGCGAAAAGATCGTGCTACGAATCCTGGATCCTTCCAGCGCCAAGATGGGTATCGACGCGCTGGGTTTCGAGGAGGATCAGCAGGCGCTGTTGATGGATGCCATCCATCGGCCGCAAGGCATGATTCTGGTAACAGGCCCCACTGGCTCGGGCAAGACGGTTACCCTATATACCGGCTTGAACATCCTCAACACGGCGGAGCGCAACATCGCCACCGCGGAGGATCCCGTGGAGATTAACCTAGAAGGCATCAACCAGGTGAACGTGAATACCCGGGTGGGGCTGGATTTCGCTTCCGCACTGCGCGCCTTCCTGCGTCAGGACCCGGACGTGGTAATGGTGGGGGAGATCCGCGACATCGAAACCGCGGAAATCGCCATCAAGGCAGCCCAGACAGGCCACATGGTGCTCTCCACCCTGCACACAAACTCCGCTGCCGAAACGCTCACCCGTCTTCGCAACATGGGCGTTCCGGCCTTCAACCTGGCCACCAGCGTGAATCTGATCATCGCCCAGCGACTTGCGCGCCGTTTGTGCGCCTCGTGCAAGCAGGTGATCGATGTGCCCAAGGAAACCCTCTTGGCGGAAGGTTTCACGGAAGAAGAGATCGCCCAGAACTTTGAGGTGTTCGAAGCCAATTCCAACGGGTGCGATAAGTGCAACGAAGGCTACAAAGGCCGGGTCGGAATCTATGAAGTGGTTAAAATAACCCCGGAGATCGCCCGCCTTATCATGGAAGAAGGCAACAGCATGCAGCTTGCCGAGCAAGCCCGGAAGCTGGGGTACAACGACCTGCGCCGCGGGGGCTTGCGCAAGGTGATTCAGGGCGTAACCAGCCTGGCGGAAGCCAACCGAATGACCACGGGTCACTAAGACATGGCGGAAAGCGCAATCTTCCGGTGGGAAGGTACCGACAAGCTTGGCAAGAAGGCCAAAGGCGAGATCACCAGCACCACGCCGGCCATCGCCAAGGCGGAGCTGCGCCGCCAGGGAATCAATGCCACGCGGGTGCGCAAGAAGAGCAAAGGTCTTTCCTTTGGCTCGGGCGGCAAGCCGAAGCCCGCCGACATTGCTTTGTTCACACGCCAGATGTCCACCATGATGCGGGCCGGTGTTCCGCTGGTACAGGCCTTCGATATCGTCGCCGACGGCGTAGAGAAGCCCAAGCTGGCCGATCTGATTCGCGAGATTCGCAACGACGTATCCGGCGGTAACGCGTTTGCCTCTGCCCTGCGCAAACACCCGCTCTACTTCGACGAACTGTTCTGCAACCTGGTGGACGCCGGTGAGCAATCCGGTTCGCTGGAGATCATGCTCGACCGCATCGCTACCTACAAAGAGAAAACCGAATCCCTCAAGGCCAAGGTACGCAAGGCCATGACCTACCCAGCGGCCGTGATCGTGGTGGCCGTGGTGGTCACCGGTATTCTGCTCATCGAGGTAGTACCCCAGTTCGAGGAAGTATTCGCCGGATTCGGCGCGGAGCTGCCGGCATTTACTCAGTTCGTCATCGGTATCTCCGAGTTCGTGCAGGAAACCTGGTTTCTGATTCTGCTGTGTCTGGTGGGTGGTATCACCGGCCTGAGCATGATTTACAAACGGTCGAAAAAACTCCGTGACACATTGGACCGGCTGGCGCTCAAAGCACCCGTTGCGGGCAACATCATCGAGAAATCCGCCATCGCCAGATACGCACGCACGCTGTCGACCACCTTCGCTGCCGGCGTGCCTCTGGTGGACGCGCTGAACTCAGTAGCCGGGTCCACTGGCAACTCGGTATATACCTCCGCCGTTTATCAGATCCGTGACGATGTCAGCACCGGTCAGCAGTTGAACGCCTCCATGCGAGCCACCGGCGTGTTTCCCACCATGATCATTCAGATGGTGGCCATCGGCGAGGAAGCCGGCGCCCTGGACGACATGCTCGACAAGTCGGCTAACCATTACGAAGAGCTCGTCGACAACGCCGTAGACAACCTCACAGCACTCATGGAACCCATGATCATGTCGGTTCTGGGTATTCTGGTTGGCGGGCTGATCGTCGCCATGTACCTGCCCATCTTCCAGCTGGGTGCAGTGGTCGGCGGCTAGGCCCCCATGCCTCCCCCACATCGGAGTATATCCGCTTGATCGCACAGGCACTCATGTCCTGGGGCTGGCAGGGATTGGCCCTGCTGATTTTCATCGGCCTATCGGTGGGCAGCTTTCTCAACGTGGTGATCTACCGATTACCCGTGATGCTCAACCGCCAATGGGAGGGTCAAGCTCGAGAGATACTCAATGAGCCCGAGCAGAGCACCGAACCGTTCAATTTGATGGTGCCTCGGTCCCGCTGTCCCAGTTGCGGGGCGACCATCGGCGCCTTAGAGAATGTTCCCGTGCTCAGCTGGATCGCCCTGCGCGGGCGCTGTCGTCATTGCAAAGCCGGCATCAGCGCGCGCTATCCCCTGGTAGAAGTGCTCACCGCGGCAGCCTCCGTCGCCGTGGTAGCCGGCTTCGGCTACACCTGGCTGGGTCTGGCCTGCCTGGTGTTCACGTGGGCGCTGGTGGCGCTCACGTTTATCGACTACGACACCCAACTGCTGCCCGACCAGATCACCCTGCCCCTGGTGTGGTTGGGTTTGCTCACCAACCTGCTCGGCGGCGTGGTACCTCTGGCAGACGCAGTGGTGGGCGCGGTGGCCGGATACCTGTTTCTCTGGGCAACCTACTGGGCGTTCAAGCTCATCACCGGCAAGGAAGGCATGGGCTACGGCGACTTCAAACTATTTGCGGCCATCGGCGCCTGGCTCGGCTGGCAGATGCTGCCGGCCACAGTGCTCATCGCCTGCAGCGCCGCCTTGCTGTACGCGCTGGCGACCACCGTGGCAGGCAAGCGGGAATCATCCCAACCGATCCCATTCGGCCCGTTCCTCGCCATCGGCGGTTGGGTTTCTCTCGGTGCCCGTGATACCTTGCTGCCGTTATTTCTTCCCTAACTCGTTACCCCAAGACAATAAGGACGACAGCGTGAGCAATCTGGTGGTGGGCGTCACCGGCGGCATCGGAAGTGGCAAGACGGCAGTATCTGACGAGTTCGAGCGGCGCGGCATTAAGGTGGTGGATGCTGATCTGGCTTCCCGCGCGGTAGTAGAACCCGGCGCACCCGCGTTGGAGGCCATCGCCGAGCACTTCGGAGCCGATTCCATCAACCCCGACGGCAGCATGAACCGTGCGCGCGTTCGAGAACTTGTTTTCGCCGATCCGGAAGAACGCAAGTGGCTAGAATCACTGACGCATCCGTTGATCAACCAATATCTTGCAGACGCACTGGCCGCCGCCGAGTCCCCTTACGCCATTCTGGTCAGCCCGCTGCTGCTGGAGACGGGCCAGTACCGCATGTGCGATCGCGTTCTGGTGGTGGACGTGCCGGTGGAAACCCAGGTGGAGCGCACCATGAAGCGGGACAACAACGACGAAGCTCAGGTGCGCCGCATCATCGCGGCCCAGACCAGCCGCGAAGACCGCCTGGCCAGGGCAGACGACATCCTTGTCAACGACCGAGACCTGCAACACGTGCACTCCGAGGTACATCAGCTGCACGAGCGGTACCTGACGCTGGCAGAGAGCAACGCATGAGCCGCGCAGCGGAAAACCCGCCCCGCATCGTCAGCTGCCCAACTTGCAGCGAGCGCGTGAAATGGACGGAAGGCAACCCGCATCGGCCCTTCTGCTCCGAGCGCTGCAAGCTGCTGGATCTTGGCGCCTGGGCAAACGAAACGCACACCATTCCCGGCGACGCGGCCCACGACGCGGTCTCTGAGGGCCTTCAGCCCGACGGTCGTTAGGTGCGGTACTCGGCGTTGATGCGCACGTATTCGTAGGAAAGGTCGGTGGTCCAAACCACCTCTTCCGCCGCGCCGCGACCGAGTTCGATGCGCACTTCAAATTCCTCTCGAGCCATCACGACGGCAGCCTCGGCTTCGTCGTAGGCCATATCTACCAAGCCGCCGCGGGCAACACAGACGTCGTCCAGGAACAGGTCCACGCGGGTGGTGTCCAGCGACTCGATGCCCGAGCGGCCGATGGCCATGCAGAAGCGCCCCCAATTCGGATCGCCGGCGAACAGCGCCGTCTTCACCAATGGTGACTCCGCAACGGTGTATGCCACCGCAAGAGATTCCGCGGCATCCGCTCCACCACAAACACGCACGGTGACGAATCGGGTGGCACCCTCTCCGTCGCGCACGATGCGCTGGGCGAGTTCCGTGGCCACCGACCCAAGCCCCTCCCGCAACTCCTGGTATCCGGCATCTTCCGGACCAGAGACAAGCGCGTGATCGGCTGCTCCGGTAGCGCATAGCAGAAACGCATCGTTGGTGGAGGTATCGCCGTCCACGGTGATGCGGTTGAACGAGGCATCAGCCAGCTCACGCACCATTGTCTGGAGGCATTCGGTGGTCACGTTGGCGTCGCAGCACACGAACGCCAGCATGGTGGCCATGTCCGGCTTGATCATTCCAGCGCCCTTGGCCATGCCGGTAACATGCACGTCGACGCCCTGGACCGTCACCGTCCGGCTCAACGCCTTGGGTCCGGTATCCGTCGTAAGAATGGCCCTGGCCGCCGCTTCCCAGCCGTGGTCGGAAAGCCCAGCAACGGCTTCGGCAGCCGCACCCTCCATCTGTGCCACGGGCAGCCGCTCACCAATCACGCCGGTGGAGAAAGGGAGCACCTCAGCAGGCTGCAGACCAAGCGACCGGGCAACCGCCGCACAAACCGCCATGGCATCTGCCCTGCCAGGCACACCCGTGGCTGCGTTAGCGTTGCCGCTGTTGATCACCAAAGCTCGCGGAGCCACCTCGTCCAGATGCTCTACCGCAATCTCCACGGGCGCCGCACGAAAGTCACTCTGTGTGAACACGCCTGCTGCACGTGTGTCAGGGCCCAACGCCAGCACGACCAAATCGTCGCGATCCGCGTATTTGATCGCGGCCCGGGCCGTGCCAACGGCCACGCCTGGCACGGCCTCCAGCCTTTCGAGCTGCGGCAGATTAACGGGCACGGGCGTGCCGCAAGGCCCAACGACCCGACAAGGCGAAAGCTAGGAGCGGCCGTGACACTGCTTGTATTTCTTTCCCGAACCACACGGGCAAGGCTCGTTACGCCCGACCTTACGCTCCGAACGCACGAAGGTTTCCGGTTTGCCTTGCGCGGGCGAATCCGGCGCAGCGGCGGCAGGCGCTTCCCCCACCCCATTGTCCAAGGTGTTCGCCTGAGCGTGAGAGAATCGCATGCGCTGCTCTTCCTCGGCACGGCGCTTGCGCTCCACCTCTTCCACGGCATCCGACGCTTCGATCTGCATGCGGCTGAGAAACCGCACCACATCCCGCTTGATATCGTCCAGCAGCTGCTGAAACAGCTCGAAGCTCTCGCGCTTGTACTCCTGCTTTGGCTGCTTCTGGGCGTACGCGCGCAGGTGAATTCCCTGGCGCAGGTGATCCATGGTGGACAGGTGCTCTTTCCAACGCTGGTCGAGGATGCGCAGCATCATCTGTTTTTCCACCTGCCGTATGTCGATGCCCTGGTCGGCCCACGCTCGCTCTTTCGCCTGGTACTCTTCTGCTATCTGGTCGAGGATCTTCTGCGCGAGGGTTTCCTCGTTAAGCTCGTCGTCGGTTTCCAACCATTTGCGCACGGTCTGCCGGCTGGCAAACTCCGCCTCCAGGGCTTGTTCGAGCCCCTCGACGCGCCACTGCTCCTCGATGCTCTGAGGCGGGATGTACTCGGCCACCACGTCCAGCACAACCTCTTCGCGCAACCCCTCGATGGCTTCCGAAATTTCGTCGGCGGCCATGAGATCGCGACGCTGCTGGTAGACCACCTGACGTTGGTCGTTGGACACGTCATCGAATTCCAGCAGGTTTTTGCGAATGTCGAAGTTGTGTCCCTCCACCTTGCGCTGGGCCTTCTCGATGGCATTGTTCACCATGCGGTGCTCGATGGCCTCGCCTTCTTCCAGGCCGATGGACTGCATCAGCCCACGTATCCGATCCGATGCAAAGATACGCATCAGATTGTCTTCCATGGACAGATAGAAGCGCGATGATCCCGGGTCACCCTGCCGGCCGGAGCGCCCTCGCAGCTGGTTGTCGATGCGTCGCGATTCGTGACGCTCCGTGCCGATAATGTGCAGGCCGCCGGCTTCGATCACCTGATCGTGGCGCTTCTGCCAGTCGGTGCGTAATCCTTCCGCCGCTGCCTCGTCGGGATCGTCCAGCTTGGCGGCTTCCGCTTCCCAGTTGCCTCCCAGCACGATGTCGGTACCGCGCCCAGCCATGTTGGTAGCCAGCGTCACGACGCCGGGGCTCCCCGCCTGGGCGATGATGTCGGCCTCGCGCTCGTGCTGCTTGGCATTCAATACGCTGTGCTCGATCTTGCGCTTATTGAGTTCGCTGGACAGCCGCTCCGAGGACTCAATGGACGCCGTGCCCACCAGCACCGGCTGACCTCGATCAATGCAGTCGCGAACGTCTTCCACGATGGCGTCGTATTTCTCGTCGATGGTGAGGTACACCAGGTCGTTCTGATCGTCGCGAACCATAGGCATATGGGTGGGAATCACCACCACGTCCAGGCCGTAAATCTGGTTGAATTCGAAGGCTTCCGTATCGGCGGTGCCCGTCATGCCGGCCAGCTTGGCGTACAGGCGAAAGTAGTTCTGGAATGTGGTGGAGGCCAGCGTTTGAGTTTCGTTCTGTATGGGCACTCGTTCCTTGGCCTCGATGGCCTGATGAATGCCCTCCGACCACCGCCTGCCCGGCATGGCTCGACCCGTGTGTTCATCGACTATGACGATTTCCTGATTCGCCACCATGTAATCCACGTCGCGCTTGAACAGCGCGTGGGCTTTGAGCGCCGCATGCACATGGTGAAGCAGGCTCAAATTGGTGGCCCCATACAGGCTGTCGCCTTCTTCCAGCAACCCCAGCTTCACCAACTGGGCCTCCACCTTTTCGTGGCCCAGTTCGGTGAGTTCAACCTGCCGGTTCTTCTCGTCCACCACGAAGTCGCCGGTGGGTTCGGCGTCTGGATCGTCCGTCTCCAAAGCCGGCGGTTGCACCTTGAGCTTGGGCGCCAGCTTGTCGATTTGCTGATACAGCTGCGTGCTCTGTTCGGCGGGACCAGAGATGATCAGGGGCGTACGTGCTTCGTCGATGAGAATGGAGTCCACCTCGTCCACGATGGCGTAGTTGAGCTCCCCCTGAAATTTGTCCTCCAAGGTGAACGCCATGTTGTCGCGCAGATAATCGAAGCCGAATTCGTTGTTGGTGCCGTAGATGATGTCGGATTGATAGGCGGCACGCTTTTCGGCCGGGTCCTGGCCCGACTGGATGACGCCTACGGTGAGACCCAGGCCCGCGAAAATCGGCCCCATCCAGCCGGCATCGCGGCGCGCCAGGTAGTCGTTCACGGTCACGATATGCACTCCCTGGCCCGGCAGCGCGTTCAAATAAGCGGGCAGGGTGGCTGCCAGGGTTTTGCCTTCGCCGGTACGCATCTCGGCAATACGACCCTCGTGCAGCGTGATTCCACCCAACAACTGCTCATCGAACGGCCGCATGTTCCTGGCGCGATAAGCCGACTCCCGCACCGCCGCAAAGGCTTCCGGCAGCAGCGAATCCAGTTCGGCGCCCTGGGCCAACCGTTCCCTCAAGCCATCGGTGGTCGCCCTCAGCTCGTCGTCTGAAAGCGCGCGAACGTCATCTTCGAGCGCGTTGATCTGCTTGACGATGCGACCCATGCGCTTGAGCTCACGGGAATTCTTAGTACCAAAGATCTTACTGAGCATGCTATTGCGGGAACCCTACTGATGCGGCCCCGATTCGGTGGCGCCGCGCAACGGTTATCGGCGCGCCACGTAGCGGGCGGGATCCACCTGACGACCGTGCTTCAAGACCTCGAAATGCACGTGCGGGCCTGTGGCGCGACCCGAGGAACCCATAAGCCCGATAACCTGGCCTTTCTTGACGATGTCACCAAGGGCGACCGCCACTTCTGCATGATGTCCGTAGCGAGTAACGTAGCCGTCGCCGTGGGTGATCTCCACCATCTCGCCATAGCCGTAGCGAGCGCCAGCATGGGTCACCACGCCACTGGCAACAGCAATGACTTCCGAACCAGCCTTGCCCGCGAAATCGACCCCGGCATGCCAGGACCGCTTGCCGCTGAACGGATCCACACGGTGACCGTAAGGAGACGACATCCATCCCCATTTGACCGGCCTGCCTGCCACCGCGGCATCTTTGCGGTAGTCACGATTGCGCAGCAGAGACTCCAACACCTCGAGCTGGCTCTCGCGTGCTCTGAGATCCCGCGCCAGTTCGTCCAGCTCGCCGCGCAGTTCAGTCCATGGCAGTGCCGCCTCGCCCATGGCAGACGGGCCGCCCTGCGGCACCGGTTCGCTGAAGGCAAATTCACCTTCGTCTAGGTCAGCCACCGCGGTGACCCGCGCTCCCAGTGCTTCCATGCGCACCAGGCGCGCCTGCATCTGCGCCAGCTGTCGGCCCACCGCCTGTGCTTCCGCACGCGATCGGTCTCGCATCGCGTCGACCTGTGCCTGCTGATCCAGCAGACGCCCGCGCCAATCTGCGACCATGGCTTTTCCCATGGCGCCCTGTCCGAGAACGCCGAAAAGCACAGTGCCGGCGAGGACAACCACGCCAATACCAGCCACGCCAAGAAGCACGGCGACTTTGCGTGTGAGTCTGATCGTCCGTGAGCGTCCAGAGCTTGTTAGAAGAAAGATTTTCATCGCGCTTCGCTTGCGATTCGGCGGGCCCGGTATTCAAATACGCCCAGTAGGCCTTTTGGTCCATGGGACCCGGCGGTAGCAAGCGTGCTGAATCGGCCCACTGGCTTACCTCGCTCCCGCTGACGGAATCGGTACTGCCCGTTGTCCAGACACAAGATAGATGATCTGCTGAACGAACGCCACCGCGGGTTTTCCCCGCTGCATCGCCTGTTGCGCCAGGCCGCAGACCAGGAGGTTTGGACTGCCGGATTGCAGGCGCTGCTGCCGGAATCGCTGCGTCCGCACTGCCGGGTGGGCAGCATACGGGGCGACAGAGCCACCATTGTCTGCAGCAACGCGGCTTGTGCCACGCGAGTGCGATTTCTCGCCCCCAGCCTGCTCCCGCAACTGCAGGACCTGGCGGACTTCCGCGCGATCAAAGAGCTGAAGGTCAGAGTGAGCGACAAGTGAGCGCCTGCGAGTACTGCCAGTAGGCGGGCGCGCATTATCCGCTTGACCGCGATGGCGTTTTGCGGAATCGCGCGGATTCTCCGCCAGCCAAATGACGGCCGTGTATACGTGAAGCAGGGTACACCAGAAGACGAAGCAAACCCCTAGATGGCCAGCACCGGCGCGCTGAAGGTAATCGGCGCTTCCGATGCACTGGTGAACGTCACGATCTCGTACGCATCGGGATCTTGCAGCACCGCGCGCAGCAACGCGTTGTTGGGGCCATGACCCGACTTGTGGCCGGCAAAAGCGCCGATGACGCTGTGACCCAGCAGATACAGATCACCGATGGCATCCAGAATCTTGTGTTTGACGAATTCGTCTTCCTGGCGCAGCCCGTCGTTGTTGATGATGCGGTAATCGTCCACCACAACCGCGTTGTCGAGGCTTCCGCCCCGCGCCAGGTCGTTGGCCCTGAGCTTTTCGTAGTCTGCCAGGAATCCGAAGGTACGCGCCCTGCTCACCTCGTTGACGAAGGACATGCTGGAGAACTCCACTGCAGAGGTTTTGGCATGCTTGCGAAAAACCGGGTGGTCGTATACCAGCGTGTACTCCACGCGAAATCCATCGTATGGCTTGAGCTCGACAGAGATATCGCCGCATTCGTAGCGCAGGGCTTTCTTGATGCGAATGAAGCGCTTGGGCGCAGACTGCTCCTCCATACCCGCTGACTGCAGTAGGAATACAAACGGCGCGGCACTGCCATCCATGATCGGTAACTCCGGCGCGCTGACATCCACATAGGCGTTATCTACGCCAAGGCCCGAGAAGGCAGCAAGCAGATGTTCCACCGTGGCGATGGAGACCCGGCCGTCGGACAGCGACGTGGCCATGGTGGTCTCGCCCACGTTGTCCACGTGGGCACGCAGCGCCACGGGCTCAGGCAGATCCGTGCGCACGAACACAATGCCCGTGTCCACGGGGGCGGGCCGCAGCGTAATGTAGACCTTGTCACCGGTGTGCAGGCCCACGCCGGTCGCACGGATTACGTTCCTGAGAGTTCTCTGGTTCATCATGAACTACCGGGGAGCCTTAATGCCGAAATCCTGTTTGGCAATGTCTCACTCAATCTCTGAATGCTCACTGAACGCCATTGCATAGCCGAGCGTCACGCGAAAATGTGAGCAGGCGACATGGGCCGGAGAAGGGACCCTGCACAGGCTGGCGGGGATTGTACCAGGCGTGCCCCGCTGGCACACGCCAGCGGGCCTCACCCCACGACTCCGGCTGCCGATCACCGGTTCAGTCCGCCTGGCGTCGCAGAAAAGCCGGAATATCCAGATAGTCCATATCCGGACTTTCCAGATCGTCATCCGCCGCATCGGACTGAGGCGCCGCTTGGGCAGCCGTGTTGTGGCGCGCATAGGCTGGCCGATCTAACTGCTTGTAGTCCACCTGCCCCTGCATCGCGGCATCTGTGAGCGTGTTGTCCACGACCACATTGGGGCGCACCGGCTCGCCGAGGCCCGTGGCTACCACGGTTACCTTGAGCTCTTCGCCCAGGTCGTCGTCGATCACCGTACCCACCACTACGGTGGCCTGCTCCGAGGCGAACTCCTGAACGATGTTGCCTACATCGGTAAATTCCCCGATGTTCAGGTCCGGGCCGGCGGTAACATTCACCAGGATCCCGCGGGCGCCATGCAGGTCCACATCTTCCAGCAGGGGGCTGCGAATGGCAGCTTCGGCGGCATCACGCGCCCGGTTGTCGCCCGAGGCGCGGCCCGTTCCCATCATGGCCATGCCCATTTCGGACATCACCGTGCGCACATCGGCAAAGTCTACGTTGATGATTCCCGGCCGAATGATCAGATCCGCGATGCCCTGCACTGCGCCCAACAGCACGTCGTTGGCGGCGCTAAAGGCGTCCAGCACGCTGGTGCGCTCGCCTAGCACGGCCAGCAGCTTCTCGTTGGGAATGGTTATCAGAGAGTCCACGGTATCCTGCAGCTCCACGATGCCGGTTTCCGCCACATCCGTGCGCTTTTCGAACTGGAACGGCTTGGTCACCACGGCAACGGTGAGAATCTCGAGCTCCCGCGCCACGTTGGCCACGATTGGCGCCGCACCAGTACCCGTGCCACCACCCATACCTGCGGTGATGAAGACCATGTCCGCGCCCACCAGCACTTCGGCGATGCGATCCCGGTCCTCCAGGGCAGCGCGCCGGCCAATGTCCGGATCCGCTCCCGCGCCCAATCCCTTGGTGATGTTGCTGCCGATCTGCAGCAGGGTTTTCGCCTCGAGATGCTCGAGCGCCTGAGCGTCGGTATTGGCCGCGATGAAATCCACGCCCTCTACCTGCTTTTTGAGCATGTGCTGCACCGCGTTGCCGCCGCCACCACCAACGCCTACCACCTTGATTACCGCGCTCTGGGGTGCGCTATCCACGAGTTCAAACATGACGATCTCCTACTAAAAATTGTCGCTTAGCCATTTCTTCATCCGTACGAAGGCTGAAAGCCCGCGCGACTTGCGCCCGTGCTGCCCTTCTTCTCTTTCTTGGCCGTACAGCAATAGCCCTACGCCGGTGGCGTAGACCGGATTGCGCACGATGTCCTTCAGGCCCGCGACGTTGCGCGGCGAACCCAAGCTGACCGGCATGTGGAAGATCTCTTCCGCAAGCTCGATCACCCCTTCCATTTTGGCGGCTCCCCCAGTGAGCACGATGCCAGCCGCAATCAGATCCTCGAATCCGCTGCGACGCAGTTCTGCTTGAATCAAGGTGAAAAGCTCGTCGTAACGGGGCTCCACCACCTCAGCCAACGCCTGCCGGGACAGCTCCCTGGCCGGCTTGTCGCCCACGCCCGGGACCTTGATGGTCTCATCGGGGCGCGCCAGCTGGGTGAGCGCGCAGGCGTATTTGATCTTGATCTCCTCGGCATTCTGCGTAGGCGTACGCAAGGCCATGGCGATGTCGTTGGTCACCTGGTCACCGGCGATAGGTATCACCGCCGTGTGCCGGATGGCACCGTCGGTGAACACCGCGATGTCGGTAGTGCCGCCGCCAATGTCCACCAGGCATACGCCTAGATCCCGTTCGTCGTCGCTCAACACGGAGTAGCTGGACGCCAGCTGCTCCAGCATGACGTCCTGGACCGCAAGCCCGCACCGCTCGATGCACTTTTCTATGTTCTGCGCCGCATTCACCGCACAGGTCACCAGGTGAACCTTGGCTTCCAGGCGCACTCCGGACATCCCCAACGGCTCCTTCACCCCCTCCTGGTTGTCGATGACGAACTCCTGGGGAAGAATGTGGAGGATCTTCTGGTCGGCCGGGATGGCCATGGCCTGGGCCGCATCGATGACCCGGTCCACGTCCTGCTGAAGCACCTCCCGGTCGCGCACCGCCACGATCCCGTGAGAGTTGATGCTACGAATGTGGCTGCCTGCTATGCCCGCGTACACCGCATCGATCTGGCATCCCGCCATGAGCTCTGCCTCTTCCACGGCGCGCTGTATGGACTGCACGGTGGACTCGATATTCACCACAGCCCCTTTCTTCAAACCCCGGGAGGGGTGAGAACCCAGACCAATCACCTCCAACAAACCATCAGGCGTAATCTCCGCCACGATAGCGGCCACCTTGTTGGTACCGATATCCAATCCTACGATCCGCGTTGCATCAGCCGATGACGCCATAGTTTCCCTACTCTTTGTACGCAACAAGCGGCGGGTCCCAACGCACCGCCACGCCATTGGAATACCGGGCATCCACGTACCCGACCGCATCCAGCTGGTCCGCAAGCACACGCGCGTAGACCAATGCAAAACGCTGCATGCGCTCCGCCAACCGCTCCCGTCCCAGGGCCACACTGAGCCCGCCCTGAAGCTGCACGTGCCATTCGCCCAGCTCCGATTCACGCAGCACCGCGATGCGCTCGCCATGGACTGCGAGCACGTCGCTGAGCACGCGGTAGACCTCCATGGCCTCCCTGGGTGAGGCAACTTCCGAACTCAGTAGTGGCAGTTGCACTGCCTCATCCTGGGAGGCGCTGCCTGGAATCACTGCACCCTGGGTGGACAGGTAGCCGCCTGCACCCCAACGGGCCACCGCCCGCTCCTTTTCCACGTCGATGGCAAGTCCGGCCGGCCACAACCGCCGCACAGTCACCTCGCGCGGCCAAGAGAGCCGACGGATGCTGTCCTTGACCACGGCCAACCGCACGCCCAGCAGCCCCCGATCCAGAGAAGCAGACACCGCCCGACGGATGGCCTGACGCTCATGGTCATTCAGGTCGCCGGTTACCTGGACGATGGTGATGGGCGCGTTGAGCACCTGCCAGGACCACGCCCCGGCAACGACGGCAACCAACAACAGCAACGGCGCCACCCACCTAATCATCGATACCCCCCTCTCCGTCCCTTGTCCCCAAGAGGCGCTGGGAGATCTGATTGACATTGCCGGCACCCTGCACCACCACCACGTCGTCCGCCTGGGTGAGCTCTCCGAGCACCACCAGCGCCTCACCCGGATCCCTGGCAAACACCGGGTTCACGGCTGCGCGTTGACGTATTCCCTGACAAAGCGACTTGCCATCAGCTCCGGCGATCGGTTGCTCACCGGCGGCATAGGTATCCACCAGCACCAGCACGTCCACCTCGGAGAGCACCTTTACGAAGTCATCGTAAAGATCGCGGGTTCGGGTGTAGCGGTGCGGCTGATAGACCATGACCAGACGCCGCTTGGGCCACACGGACCGCACCGTCGAGATCACGGCGCACACCTCGGTGGGGTGATGCCCGTAGTCGTCCACCAGCGTGACGGCGCGCTCGCCCACTCTCGCGCCTTCGAACACGCTGAAACGGCGGCCCACGCCATCAAACTGGGCCAGGCCCTGAACGATGGCTTCGTCGTCTATTCCCTCATCGGTCGCCACGCTCACCGCAGCCAGCGCGTTGTGTACGTTGTGCCGCCCCGGAATACCCAGCGAGATGTTCAGTGGCCCATGACCGGCAGGGCGCTGCACGGTGAACTCCCAGCGATGCTCCCCCACCCGGAGATCTACGGCGCGATAGTCGCAGTCCTCGGCAAAACCGTAGGTGAGCATGGGTCGCGAGACCTGCGGCAATATCTCCTTCACATGGGGGTCGTCGCCACACAAGACCACGGCGCCGTAGAACGGCAGCCGATGAATGAACTCGATGAACGCACCCTGCAGCGTTTCGAAATCGTCGTCGTATGTGCCCATGTGATCGCGGTCGATGTTGGTGACCACCGCAATCATGGGCTTGAGGTACAGAAAAGACGCGTCGCTCTCATCCGCCTCTGCGATGAGATAGCGGCCCGCGCCAAGACGCGCGTTGGTGCCAGCGCTATTGAGCAAACCGCCGATTACGAAAGTCGGGTCGAGGCCGGCCGCCTCAAAGATCGACGTGATCAGGCTTGTTGTCGTGGTTTTCCCATGGGTTCCGGCTATGGCAATTCCATGCCGGTAGCGCATCAGCTCCCCCAGCATCTCGGCCCGGGGCACCACGGGAATGCGCAGGTTATGGGCGGCCACCACCTCGGGGTTGTCTGCCACTATGGCGCTGGACACCACCACCACGTCCTTGCCCTGCACATGAGCCTCGCTGTGACCAATCTGGATACTCGCGCCCAGCCGGGCAAGCCGGATCGTCACCTCGCTACCGCGCAGATCCGAACCCGAAACGCTGTAGCCCTGATTGAGCAGCACCTCGGCAATACCGCTCATACCGGAGCCGCCGATACCCACGAAGTGGATGTGCCGGACGCGCCGCATCTCGGATACCTGGAGCTCAGCCACGGCGCGACCTCGCCTTGCGGACAGCCACCTGCCGCGGATCCGACTCCATCTGAGCTCTCAACACCAGCCCCACCAGGGCGCATGAAACCAGCAGGCTGTTCCCACCATAGCTGACAAAGGGCAACGTCAATCCCTTGGTGGGTAGCACTCCGGTGTTCACGCCGAAGTTGATCAGGCACTGCAGGGCCAGAAGAAGCCCAACCCCGTATACCAGGAAACCAGCGAACAGGCGGCGCTCCTCCAGCGCGGTTCTGGCAGTGCGCAGCACGCGCAGGATCAGCAGCGCGAACAGTCCCACTACTGCCAGCGCACCCAGAAGGCCCAGCTCCTCAGCAATGACGGCAAATATAAAATCGTTGTGCGCCTCGGGCAGGTAGAAGAGTTTCTGAATGCCCTCGCCAAGGCCCAGTCCGGTGAGCTCGCCCCGCCCGAATGCGATGAGCGCCTGGGTGAGCTGATAGCCGCTCCCGTAAGCGAAGGCCCACGGATCGGTAAAGCTGACAATCCGTTGCCATCGATAGGGCTGCAGAACCACCAGCAAGGCAAAGGCCACGGCTACCAGACTCGTCAGCAGGAGAAAATGCCGCAGCTTTGCACCCGCCACGAACAACATACCTACCGCCGTGCTCCCCAGCACCACCGAAGCCCCGAAGTCGGGTTCGGCAAGCAGCAACGCCGCGACGACAGCCACCATACACAGGGGCCGCAGCAACACAGTGATGGAATCACCCAGCATCTCGGAGAAACGCGCAAGGTAGCCAGCCAGATATATCAGCACGAAAAACTTGGCGAGCTCGGAAGCCTGTAAGGTGAACACACCCAGATCGATCCAGCGACGCGCACCGTTGGCCTCCAACCCGATACCGGGTATCAGCACCAGCGCACACAGCCCCACAGCCAATACCCAAGCCACGCGATGGCCCGTCTCCCACCAACGCAGCGGCACGGCGGCCACCACCAGGCAGCAGAACAAACCCATGGTCAGATAGACCAGATGCCGAACCACGAAGCTGGTACTCATCGCCATGGCCGAAGAAGCCACCATTACCACACCCAGGGAGAGCACACAGACCCAAGCCAACAACAGGGTGCGGTCTACCGACAGGTTCACGCGGCCTCCGTGCGCACTGCCGCGGCAAACTGCCGGCCGCGGTCCGCAAAGTTCTCGAACATATCCATGCTCGCGCACGCCGGCGACAGGATGACCACATCGCCTGGTTCCGCCGCCGCCCATGCCCGAGCGACCGCTTCACGCATGTTCTCGACCCGTATCACGGGAACATCACCGCGCAACGCATCTTCAATGAGCTGAGCATCCCGGCCCATGAGCACCAGCGCTTTGACAAAGCGATGTACGCTGTCACGCAAAAACGAGAAATCCGCTCCCTTTCCGTCGCCGCCCGCGATCACCACGAGCCGCTTGCCCAGGTCTTCGCCCAGACCCTCCAGGGCAGCCGCGGTGGCCCCCACATTGGTGGCCTTGGAATCGTCGATGAAGGTGACGCCCGCGTGCTCGCCTAC
>MDTE01002924.1_pt1 | contig 20965 bp, 22 predicted proteins | sample 811231 | NCBI WGS metagenome assembly MDTE01 (sample SAMN05326651, study PRJNA326480) | marine metagenome | isolation source: seawater | place: Indian Ocean: Red Sea | collected 2010
GAGATTTTGGATAGATATGTTTTTAATTCTTCTAAAGTAAAATTTTTCATAGTTAATTTTGCTTTATCAGTATAATTCCAAATCATAGATCCATTTTTTGCTATTGTTACAGAACTGATTAGATAGTGTTCTTTTCCATTTAGCCTATTGAGATTTTCTAGGGCTTCTTCCCTATTTTTTGGTTTAGATAAAATATCATTTTCTATGTCAATCACGCTGTCAGCACCTAAAACTATCGAATCTTCATTTAATAAGCTTACCTTTGTTGCTTTAATTTCAGCCAGATTTTTACTTATTAATTCCGGCGATGCGCCTTGATTAATAAGGCTTTGTTTAATTGGTTCTTCGTCTATATTTGATGCAATTACTTTACAACTTATGCCGTTCCTTTCTAATATCTCTTTTCTTACTTTGCTTTTAGAGGCCAATATTATTTCATTTTTTTGCTGAGTAAATTTCATGAATCTTTATTATTGATGCTGCTGTTTCCTCTACTGATTTTCTTGTTACATCTATAGTTGGCCACTGGTATTTTTGAAAAGTTTTTTTCGAATCATCTAATTCGTTTTTAATTTTATTTATACTTGTGTAATTTATATTTTCATTTTCTTTGATTGTTGTTAGTCTATTTTTTCTAACATCATGCAATCTATTTGCTTCTGCAATAAGACCAATTATACAAGAAATTTTTGGATTTTTTTTGAGCTTATCAGGAATAGAGTTCTCGTTTATTAGGGGTATATTAGATGTTTTAAAGCCTCTATTGGCTAAATAGATAGAGGTTGGGGTTTTGCTTGTTCTGCTTACTCCTAATAAAATTATATCTGATTTTTCAACGTCTGAAATTGCATTACCATCATCATGATTCATTGTGAACTGAATTGCCTCTATCCTTTTATAATACTCCTCGTTTAATGCGTGTTGGCCGCTAGGAATGTTGGTTGCTTTTTGATTTAATAATTTTGAAAAATTTAATATCAAATCTCCTAGAACACCAAAACATGGGATATCTTTTTTATTGGCCTCTTGTGATAAAAATTTAGCCAATTTGTTGTCAACAATTGTATATAGAATAACTGAATCTTCTTTTTTTTTTGCCTCCTCTAAAATCTTCATTATTTGATTTTCGGTTCTTGTAAAAGAAAAATGAAATAAGTTATGGTCAAAATTTTCAAATTGGGCTTTCAAAGCCATAAAAATTCTCTCAAGAGTTTCTCCTGTAGAATCAGAAATTAAATAAATATTGTGTGTATTACTCATGTATAGAATTTACTTTATTAAACAAATTAGTCCTATTTTTTAAATAAGTTAAATTTTTTGTTTTCTATAAATAGTTATTAACATATTTAAACATGTGGAAAAAATATATTAATACTTTAAAAAATTGTTAATTTTAATCATAAATTCCGTAAAATATAAAATTTACAGCATCTTTGGTGTGGAAAATAATGTGTAAAAAAGTGTATGATTTTTAATTAAACTAATTCACAAGATAATAATATAAAACTACTAAGAATCTATTATATTTTATTATGGGTATACTTAAAGATTGTATTAATAACAAAGAGACCAGTTCTATACCAGTATGGTTATGAGACAAGCCGGAAGGTATCTTCCAGAGTTTAGGGAAATTAGGTCTAGAAATACTAATTTCATTAATCTTTGTTTAAATTCAAAACTTGCTAAAGAAATAACTCTTCAACCTTTGAAAAGGTTTGAATTAGACGCAGCAATAATTTTTTCGGATATTCTCTTAATACCTTATGCATTAGATCAAGAAGTTGTATTTGAGAAAAATTTTGGCCCTAAGCTTGGAACCTTAAATATTAAAAATATTCTAAGGACCACACACGAAGATATTATAAAAAAATTAAAACCAGTTTATGAACTTATAAAAATGACTTCTAATGAAAAAATTATAATAAAAAAAGATTTAATTGGTTTCGTAGGCGGTACATGGACAATATTGCTTTATATGTTTAACAAAAAATCGCCAAAAAATCTATCAGAGGAAATATATCAATTGCCTGATCAAGATAAATTAATTAAAAAAATTGTAGACACACAAAAACTTCATATTAAAAAACAAATTGAAAATGGGTCTACAATAATACAAATTTTTGATAGCTGGGCTGGCCTTTTAGATGAAAAAAAATTATATAAATATTTATATGAGCCAACATTGGAAATAGTAGAATATACTAAAAGTTTGGGCGCCAAGATAATTTGTTTTCCCAGATCCGTTGAATCATATAAAAAATTTTGTGATATAGTTAAACCAGATGCAATTAACATTGATTATAAAGTGGATCCTTATAAAATCTCAGAACAAATTGAAATACCAATTCAGGGGGGCATGGATCCAAAAAGCTTATTGTTAGACAGAAACGATATGTACAAAAATGCAAAAAAATATTTAGACGCATTTAAAAATCATAAATATATTTTTAATTTAGGCCATGGAATCATGCCAGAAACTGATCCAGAAAATGTGAATGCGTTAGTAAATTTTGTGAAAGAATTTAAATGAAAATTGATCACCCCACCGTCAATTATGGAAAGACGGGAGTCTTATTAATAAATCTTGGAACACCAGACTCTACAAACTGGTGGGATATCCGCGCTTATCTAAAGGAATTCTTGTCTGACAGAAGAGTAATTGAAGTAAATCCAGTGGTTTGGCAAATAATTTTAAACTTTTTTATATTAACTTTTAGACCTTCTAAAACAGCTAAAGCTTATAAGGAAATTTGGATGAAAGATGTTAACAAGTCCCCATTAAGATTTTACACAGAAAGACAGGCAGAAAAACTTAGCAATAAAATGAAAAGTGAAAATTTTATCGTGGATTTTGCCATGAGGTATGGAAACCCAAGTATTAAAAGTAAAATAGAGAAAATGCATAAAAATGGATGCGAAAAATTAATTATATTTCCTTTATATCCTCAGTATGCATCTCCAACTACCGCAACAGTATGTGATGAAGTTTTTAGATCACTCATGAAAATGAGATGGCAGCCAGCTATTAAGATTATTCCCCATTATGAGTCTGAACCGCTCTACATAGATGCGATTGTAAATAGTATAAATAAAAAAATGCAGGAAATAGACTGGAGACCAGATTTGGTGGTAGCTTCTTACCATGGAATACCAAAGAAGTATTTTGATAAAGGTGATCCCTATCATTGTTACTGTCAAAAAACCACAAGGTTAATTTCAGAAAAATTTAAACAAGTTGAAATAATTACAACTTTTCAATCGCGTTTTGGTCCTCAAGAGTGGCTTCAACCATATACAGATAAAACTTTAGAAAGATTGCCCAAAGAAGGTAAGAAAAATATTTTAGTAATATCCCCAGGATTTGCATCTGATTGCGTTGAGACATTAGAAGAAATTTCAATTCAAGGAAAAGAAAGTTTTGAAAAAGCAGGAGGGAATAAATTTGAATTTATACCATGCCTTAATGATAATAACGATCATATTAATCTTTTAGAACATCTTATAAAAAAAAATTTTTAGAATGAACTTATATTTAGTTATAAAATCTCTTCATTTGATATCTGCAATTTCTTGGATGGCAGGCCTTCTCTATTTACCAAGGATTTTTGTATATCATGTCGAGAATTTTGAAAAAAAAGAAACCACAGATGTTTTTGAAGTAATGGAGAAACGCCTTTATAATTACATAATGAGGCCTGCAATGTTACTTTCATGGATATTTGGAATTATATTAATTTACCTTAATGGGATGGATGTTCTTTATAGTTTTTGGATGCAACTCAAATTAATATTAGTGATAGTTTTGACTATTTATCATGAATATCTAGGAAAATGTCTTGCTAGTCTAAAAAATAAGACTAATACAAAATCCTCTAAATTTTATAGATATATAAATGAAGTTCCTACTGTATTGCTTATATTGATAGTATTTATTGTAATTATTAAACCTTTATAGACTTGTAATTTTTTAAATTATTACTATACTAATTATATCTAAACAAAATCCCCATGAACATTCAAGAATTAAAAGGAAAAACATCAGAGCAGCTTATCGATGATGCTGAAAAGCTTGGCATCGAAAATGCAAGTACTTTAAGAAGACAAGAAATACTTTTTTCGATTTTAAAAAAACATGCTGAAAAAGGTGAGGAAATTACAGGCGCAGGTGTTCTTCAATTATTACAAGATGGTTTTGGATTTTTGAGAGCCATGGAGTCAAACTATCTACCTGGTCCAGATGATATATATGTAAGCCCAAGTCAAATAAGAAGATTTGGCTTAAGGACAGGAGATACAGTTGAAGGTCCTGTGAGAGCTCCAAAGGATGGGGAAAGGTATTTTGCATTACTTCAAGTTAGTAAGATCAATTTTGAAGAGCCAGAAAAGGCAAGACATAAAATTGCATTTGATAATTTAACACCTCTTTATCCGAATAGTCAGTTAATAATGGAAAGTGAAAAGAATAAAACTGAAAAGAAACCTGACTTAACCCCAAGATTAATAGATCTTGTTAGTCCAATTGGAAAAGGTCAAAGATCCTTAATAATATCTCCTCCTAAAGCTGGTAAAACAATGATTTTACAGAGCATCGCAAATGCAATAACAGCCAACCATCCAGAATGTTATCTCATGGTATTGTTAATTGATGAAAGACCCGAGGAAGTCACCGATATGCAAAGAACTGTTAAGGGAGAGGTAATAAGTTCAACTTTTGACGAACCTGCTCAGAGACACGTGGCCGTAGCTGAAATTGTTATAGAAAAAGCAAAAAGATTAACGGAGCATAAAAAAGATGTTGTAATTCTTTTAGACTCAATAACTAGACTAGGCAGAGCCTATAATGCGGTTGTTCCTAGTTCTGGTAAAGTTTTGACAGGAGGTGTAGATGCAAACGCACTTCAAAGACCAAAAAGATTTTTTGGAGCAGCTAGAAACATTGAAGAAGGTGGATCACTTACAATAATCGCAACTGCACTGATTGATACTGGAAGCAGAATGGATGAGGTTATTTTCGAGGAGTTTAAAGGTACTGGTAACAGTGAAACAATATTAGATAGGAAAATTTCTGAAAAAAGAATATTTCCAGCAATTGATATTACTAAATCTGGAACTAGAAGAGAAGAACTTATATTTGATAAGAATGACCTTCAAAAAATGAATGTTTTAAGAAGAATAATAGCTCCTATGGGCTCAATGGATGCAATAGAATTTTTAAATTCTAAATTGAAAAATACCAAGAATAACGCAGAATTTTTCAATTCAATGAATAAACCATCTTAGAGTTTTTTTTATATTTCCTGATATAGTTAAATTATTAATGACAATTTATGCACTATCATCAGGCCCAGGTATTTCAGGAATAGCCGTAATAAGAATTTCTGGGACTAAAACCGATCAAATTATTTCATCTTTAACTAATTGTAGTCCACCTAAAACTAGGGAGGCAACTTTAAGAAAGATCACAAATCCAAAAAATGGGGAGTTGATAGATGAAGGTCTCGTACTATATTTTAAAAGCCCAAATAGCTACACAGGTGAAGATATGGCCGAATTACATGTTCATGGCAGCAAAGCTGTAGTGCAGGAAATAATAAATGTACTTGACGATTTTGATAACTGTAGGTTAGCAGAACCAGGCGAATTTACCAAAATAGCTTTTCAAAATAATAAAATAAATCTTTTAAAAGCCGAAAGTATTGGTGACTTAATAGCAGCAGAAACTGAACTACAAAGAAAACAAGCTTTAAGAATTATGTCTGGAGAAAGCTCTAAAAAATTCAATTTTTGGAGAGAGGAATTAATTAAAATTTTGTCTGATATTGAGGCAAAGATAGATTTTCCGGATGAAGATATACCAGCCAATCTTTCTAAAAATATTACGACCAGATGTGAAAATGTAAAAAATGAAATAAAAGCCACATTAGATGATGATAAAACTGGAGAGATAATCAGGGAAGGTTTTAAAATTGCAATTATAGGTCCACCAAATGTGGGAAAGTCTAGCTTACTAAATTATCTTTCAAAAAGAGAAGTAGCTATAGTTTCAGAAATGGCCGGTACTACTAGAGATGTTATTGAAACCCATTTAAATCTTGGGGGGATACCAGTTATAATTTCAGACACAGCTGGCATAAGAAGTTCAAGTGATCAGATTGAAGCAAAGGGTGTAAAATTGGCAATAAATAAAGCCGAGGATGCAGATTTGATTATCATTTTATTAGACCCAAAAAGGCTTGATTTTAAAGGGTTTTTTAATGACAAATTACATCATAAATCTATTTTAGCAATAAACAAATCAGATTTAGGAACAGAACACATAAAAAATATTAAGTTTGAAATTGCACCATTGATTATTTCAATTAAAGAAAAATACAATTTAGATAAACTAATAGAAGCCATAAAATCAAAACTCAAAAAACAATTTTTAAGAACTAACGATGTCATAATAACCAGATCGAGACACAGATTACATTTAAAGGAATGTTACAAATATTTACAGGTTTTTTTAGATAAAAAAAATAAACAAGAATTTGATTTAGCAGCTGAGGATTTAAGATTATCTATAAGACACCTCGGAACTATTGTGGGAAAAGTGGATGTTGAAGAAATACTCGGATCTATCTTTGATAACTTTTGTATTGGTAAATAAGACTTCTCGTAGCTTGTAAAATATCAAATCAGTAATAAGTTAAATGTATGAAAAAAGAGTTATCATTTGATGTAGTTGTTATTGGTGGTGGTCACGCAGGATGTGAGGCCGCAGCAGCAGCAGCTAGATTAGGAGTAAATACCGCTTTATTTACGCATAAGTTTGAGACTATCGGTGAGATGTCCTGCAATCCAGCAATAGGAGGTTTAGGCAAAGGTCACCTTGTAAGAGAAATAGATGCACTAGATGGAGTAATGGCTGAAATTGCGGATAAATCAGGTATTCAATTTAGACTATTAAATAGAAGTAGAGGACCAGCAGTAAGAGGTCCAAGAACTCAAAGCGATAGATATTTATATAAAAAATATATGCAAGAAAAGCTTGTAAACTATTGTAATTTAACGATTTTTTCTGATCCTGTAATTGAGTTTATATTTGAAAAAGGCACTGTAAATGGTATCATAACAAAAAGTGGAAATAAAATTTCATCTAGCAAGTTAATACTCACAACTGGCACTTTTTTAAATGGTGTCATTCATATCGGAGAAGACCAAACCCCAGCAGGTAGGTTTAATGAAAAACCAACAACAGGTTTAAGTGAGCAACTAAAAAAATTCAATTTCAAAATTGGTAGACTAAAGACTGGTACTCCTCCTAGACTAGATGCGAGAACAATAAATTATGAAAATCTTGAAGAGCAGTTTGCGGACGATAATCCATACTTCTTTTCTTTCCTTACCTCTAAAAATATTAATAGACAGGTTTCATGTAGGATGACTTATACTAATGATGCAGTTCATAAGATAATTTCAAAAAACTTAAAGAAGAGCGCAATGTATTCTGGTAACATAAAAAGTTTAGGCCCAAGGTATTGTCCGTCTATAGAAGACAAAATTGTTAAATTCTCAGATAAACAAAGGCATCAGATATTTCTAGAGCCAGAAGGTCTTGAAGATCATACTGTTTATCCTAATGGAATATCCACATCTCTTCCATATGACGTACAACAAGAAATATGTAGTAAAATCAATGGTTTAGAGAATGTAAAAATTCTCAGGGCCGGATATGCAATAGAATATGACTTTATTGATCCTAGAGAGTTATTTTTAACTCTAGAGACTAAAAAAATTAAAAATCTTTATCTTGCAGGTCAGATAAATGGAACAACTGGGTACGAAGAAGCTGCAGCGCAAGGGTTGATTGCTGGTATTAATGCAGCTTTATCAGTAAAGTCGTTGGAGCCATTCATATTAAATCGATCTGAAGCATACATTGGAGTAATGATTGATGATCTGGTGACCAAAGGTGTTGCAGAGCCTTATAGAATGTTTACATCTAGAGCTGAGTATAGGTTGAGCCTAAGAGCAGATAACGCTGATTTAAGATTAACTGATAAAGGTATTAAAATTGGTTTAGTTAGTGATTATAGATTAAGAACTTTTAGAGAAAAATCATCGAAACTTAAAAAAATGGATAAGTTACTTAATAATCTTAAGATTAGCCCATCAAAAGCCTCAAATCATGGTATTAATATAGCTAAAGATGGTGTTATGAGAAGTGCTTCTCAAATTCTAAGTCAAAAAGGTGTAAATATGAGTAAAATTCGTGAAATTTGGTCTGAAATTCCTTTATTTTCAAGAGAAATTGATGATCAGGCTGAAATCAATGCCCATTATAAAGGATATCTCATTAGGCAAAATGCAGATATTCTAGCTTTTAAAAGAGACGAAAATCTTATTATTCCTGAAAACATCAATTATGGTAATTTGTCTGGATTATCTAACGAAGTTAAGGCCAAATTTAAGCAAATTAGACCAAAAACCTTAGGCCAAGCTCTTAGAATTGACGGAATTACACCTGCAGCTGTCTATATTTTGTTGTCTCATGTCAAAAGAAAGTCTATTAAGCATATAGCTTGATTGATTCGAATTTTTTAAATTATTCCTGTTTAGAACCACTGAATGTTTCACGTGAAACATTTCCAGAATTGGAGCAGTTTCGTCAAACAATTATAGAAAAAAACAAAGATATTAATTTGATTAGTAAAGCGACAGAAGAAACATCAAAGGAAAGACATATAATTGATAGCGCACAAATCATTGATTTAATTGATTTAAATGCGCAAGTTTGCACAGATATAGGCTCAGGCTCAGGTCTTCCTGGAATTGTATTAGCAATAATAATGAAGCATAAAAAATCAGAGATGAAATTTAAACTTTATGAAAAAAGTTTCCACAAAAGTAATTTTTTAAAAGAGGTAACAAGTAAATTCAATTTAAATGTCGAAGTTTACCAAAAAGATATTTTTACCGAAAAAAATTTAAGTTCAGATATCATCGTGGCTAGAGCCTTTAAACCACTCCCAATCATCTTAGAATTAATTAAAAATAATTTTAAATTTTTCAATGAGGTAATTTTATTCTTAGGAAAAAGTGGAAGAGAAATTGTAGAGCAAGCATCAATGAGATGGAACATTCATTATGAGGTGAAAAAAAGTATAACGAATAAAGATTCATTGATTTTAAAAATTAAAAATTTGAAAAAAAAATGAAAAAAAAAATTGTTTCTATAATAAATCAAAAAGGGGGTGTGGGGAAAACTACTACAGTAATAAATCTTGCAGCAGGTTTAAGCTTGCAAGGAAAAAAAGTCTTAGTAATTGATTTAGATCCACAAGGCAATGCTACTACAGGATTAGGATTGTCAAATATAGATAATTCTGAAAAATCAATATATAGTGTCTTAAACGGTTCACAAAAATTATCTGATGTAATTGAAAAAACTAATTTTGAAAATCTTGACTTAATCACATCAAATGTGGATCTATCGGGTTTAGAGGTTGAAACAGCTGGAGACAACAGAAGAGCCTTTATTTTAAAAGAGCAATTAATGGCTTATTTAAATGATTCTGGAGGGATTTATAGTCATATATTAATAGATTGCCCACCATCATTAAGTCTTCTTACCATTATGGCACTAGTATCATCCGACTCGCTTTTGGTTCCACTTCAAACAGAATTTTTTGCTTTAGAGGGTGTTACACAACTGATGAAAACAATTGAAAGAATAAAAAACAATCTTAACACAGAGCTTTCGATAAGAGGTATATTGTTAACTATGTATGATAAAAGAAATAAACTGTCAGGACAGGTAGAAAAAGAAGCTAGAGATTATTTTAAAGATAAAGTTTATCAAACCGTAGTGCCTAGAAATGTTAGATTATCTGAAGCGCCGTCTCATGGAATGCCAGTTTTATTTTATGACAAATCATGTCCCGGAAGCAAATCATATTTTAACTTTACTGATGAATTTATAAACCAAGAAAAAATAATGGAGACTGCCGCATGACAAATACATTTAAATTAAAGAAAGGACTAGGTAGAGGATTATCATCATTAATAGGAGGTACAAGTTCTACGACTCAAACTAACAAAGTATCAATTAGCTCCATAATAAGAAATAAATTTCAACCGAGAAAAAATTTTAATAAAGATCAAATGGACGAATTAACAAACTCTATTAGAGAAAGAGGTATCATCCAACCAATTATTGTTAGAAAGCAATCTGATAAATACGAAATTATTGCAGGTGAAAGAAGATGGCAAGCAGCTCAAAATGCTGGATTACATGAAGTACCTATAGTCGAAATAAAAGCAGATGATCTTAAATCTTTGGAGTTTGCAATAGTGGAAAATGTTCAAAGAGATGACTTAAATCCAATCGAAGAGGCAAATGGTTATAAAAGGCTTATAGATGAGTTTAATTATGACCAAGAGAAAGTTGCTAAATTCATTGGAAAAAGTAGAGCTCATATAACAAACTGTCTAAGACTACTTAGTTTACCATCAGATGTTATTAAATTAATTGAGGAACAAAAATTATCCCAAGGTCATGCAAAAATACTTGTGGGTTTAGAAAATTGTTCAAAAATTGCAAAAAAAATAATTGATAAAAAATTATCAGTTAGGCAATCTGAACAGTTGGTTAGGGTATATAAATCCCCAAGAAAATTTAAAGTGATTAACAATGATAGCAATATTAAAGCTTTAGAAAGAAGCTTGCAGGAAAAAACTGGGTTACAAGCTAAAATTCATCATAAAAAAAATAATAAAGGAATTTTATCTTTTGAATATAACAGTTCTGACCAATTGGATAGAATAGTAATGGTAATAAAAGCTAACTATTAGCTGAGGTATTTAGTATAAAATCAAAAATTAGATTATTTGATAATTCATAATTTTTTTTAAATTTAATCTCAAGAAAAGTCACTTCATTCAATAATTTATAAACATCTTTTAATGACCAAGTATCTATTTGTTTTTTTACAATATCTTTGTCTTTCCAGAATATTGGAGGTCTAAATCCATCAATTGCTTTGTTTAAGTCTTTTGTCTCTAAAAAATTCTTTTTTAATAATATTAATCTTTTAATCCTTGCAACTAATGATCTAATTATAATCATTGAGTCATTTTTATCATATGAATTATTATTAATTATTTTGAGAACCTTTTTATGATTTTGAGCTAAACAATTATCAACTAGTTCAAAAAAGTTTTCCCTCTCATATAAATTAATTAATTTAATAATTTCATCTTTATTAATCTTATTTTTATTTAAACAATAATTTAAGATTTTATTCATCTCATTTTGTAAATTTCTCCTGTCCCCCGAACAATTTTCAATTATCAAATTGATATTCTCATTTGAAATAGAGATCTTATTGATCCTAAAAAATTGGCTCGCAATCTTGTATAGTGAGTAGTTATCCTCTAGATAAAATGGAGTACAAACAAGATAATCTTCCTTTTCAAAAAGCTGTCTAATCTTAGACTTCTTATCTAAAGTTTTTGAATTAAAAATAATTTTCTTATCATAAATTTTTTTGGAAATTAATTCTTTAACGATTTCATATAATTTTGATGTAACTCTTAATACTATAATTACTTTAGAGTTCTCAAATAGAGACTCATTATAGCAAGTATCAAAAAAATTATTTTTGTTTTCTATTATTTGATTTTCTTCGTATTTGACTATTTCTCCTTTAAAATTTTTTAAAAAATTTTCTGTAATAGCCTCATCCTTTTGACCCTCATTTTCTCCATAAAATAAAAAAAAATTACATTTTAAATTATTTATGTCAGCTAATTTATATGATTTAACTATCATTATTTATTGAGACATTAAGAAAAAAACAATATCCTCACCTATTAATTCAGCTAAATCCTTTTTAAATTTTTTCTCCATTTCTTTCTCTTTGATTTTTCTATCCTGTGCTTCAAATGATTTTTTTCTTACAAAAATTTTTTCAATTTTAGTTTGATTTTTTAAAATGATATTTACATTTGTTGTAATTACGACATTATAGTTTTTTGGATTTCCAGAACTATCTTTATTTACCATTATCTTTTCATAATTATTCGAAATATCTAAATTATATTCTTTTGCGTTTTCATTAAAATTTTTAAATTTTTCTAGTTTATTTGTTAATAAATTCACCAATTGTCTGTCTCCGCTAACGTTTAAATCATTGATGTAGAAATTTATTTTTTTAGAATCTAAAAGTGGAGCATATCCACAGTTGTTAAGTATTATTATGCAAAAGAAAGCAAATATAGTTTTTAAATTATTTTTCATTAAATTAAAAAATTAATTAATCTATTTTTAATATAAACATGTCTTTTAATTTTTTTACCTTTTAAATATTTATCAAAATCTCTACTTTTAACTATATCTTTAATTAAATCTTCTTCTTGAATATCTTTTTTTGCGTCCAAAGTTCCCCTTTTTTTACCATTAAATTGTACAACTATTTTAACGTTTTTCTCTATAAGATATTTTTCGTCTATTTTAGGCCATTCTAAATTCTCTATATTTAGTTCATTTAAGCACTCACTCGTAAGATGAGGTAATACAGGTGAAATTGAAATTAAAAACTTTGAATACTCTATAATTAGATTATCAAAGTTTTCTTCATCTTTAATCAGTTTTATCCAATGAGAGTACGCTTCGTGTATATTTGCAATTATGACATTGTAATGAAAATTAGATAAATTTTTCTCAATTTTATTTAAAAATTGATTAATAAATTTTGAAAGTTCTGTAGAGGATTTTTTTTTTGTTTTTTTATTAATAGTTTTTATTTTTTGATCTAATAAAAATAATTTTTGAATAAACTTATATGAAGATATAATCCCTTGCTCAGACCATTGAACATCTTTCTCAGGAGGACTATCCGAAAGTATAAATAATCTTACGGAGTCGGCTCCGTACAATTCGATTATTTTTTCTGGATCAATGGTATTTTTTTTTGACTTAGACATGGACTCTGATGGTCCAACAACAATTTTGTTTGATTTATCAGTCTTCAAATAATAATTCTTTCCATCATCAGATAAAACCTCGTCTGGCCCTCTCCAATTATTATTCTTGTCTTTATAAGTTTCATGACAAACCATTCCTTGAGTAAACAATCCTTTAAATGGCTCCTTAAAGTTAAATTTATTATCTTTGTACCCAATAGCCCTCATAAAGAATCTTGAATACAAAAGATGTAATATTGCATGCTCTACTCCACCTATATATTGGTCAACAGGCATCCAGTAGTTTATGTCCTCTATTTCGAAAGGTTTGTCTTTATTTTGAGGCGAACAAAACCTGAGAAAATACCAAGACGAGTCCACGAAAGTATCTAAGGTATCAGTTTCTCTAAAGTATTTTTTTCCATCAAATTCGATATTTTTCCAATCCTCATCACTAGATAATGGATTTCCTTTTGCATTTAGGTTTACCTTTGAAGGCAGCTTTACGGGCAATTTATCTTCAGGAACCGTGTGAGGTATTCCTTCGTTGTCGTAAACTATTGGAATTGGACAACCCCAATACCTTTGTCTTGATATTCCCCAATCTTTTAATCTAAAATTAATTTTTTTTTTACCTAATTTTTTTTCTTCTAAAATTTCAATTGTTTTTACAACAGATTCTTCTGGAACTTTAAGACCATTTAAAAATTCAGAATTAATTATAACTCCAGATCCACTAAAGGCCTCATTTTTTACTTTAAAAGTATCTTTCTCATCAAAGGGTTTTACAACAGTTTTTATTTCCAAATTGTATTTCTTTGCAAAATCAAAATCTCTCTGATCGTGGGCAGGACATCCAAAAACTGCACCAAAACCATAATCCATTAATACAAAGTTTGCAAAATAAACAGGAACCATTTGACTCTCATCCAGAGGATTTTTTGCAAATAAATTAGTCTTAAAGCCAACTTTTTCTGCATTAGCTATAGACTCCTCTGTAGTTCCTGATTTTGAACATTCTAACTTAAATTCTTTAAACTTTGGATCATCTTCAAAAAACTTTGATAATGGATGGTCTACAGATAAGGCCAAAAAGGAAAATCCAAATAGAGTATCTGGTCTAGTAGTAAAACATGTGATTTTTTCAATTTTAGAATTACCTTTAATCTGAAAATCTATTTCACATCCAAAAGATTTACCGATCCAATTTTTTTGCATAACCTTAACTTTATTTGGCCATTCATCTAAATTATCTAATTCACTTTGAAGTTCATCTGCAAACTTTGAAATATTAAAAAACCACTGACTAAGTTTTTTTCGTTCTACTGTGGCACCTGATCTCCAACCTTTTCCATCTATAACTTGTTCATTTGCAAGTACCGTTTCGTCAATTGGATCCCAATTTACATAATTTTCTTTTTTATAAACTAATCCTTTTTTAAACATATCTATAAAAAATTTTTGTTGATGTTTGTAATATTCCTCTGAGCAAGTTGAAATTTCTCTGTTCCAATCAATTGATAAACCTAGTTGTTTAAGCTGCTTTTTCATGGTCTGAATATTATTCTCAGTCCATATTTTCGGATCTTGCTTATTTTGTTTTGCAGCATTTTCTGCAGGCATTCCGAACGAGTCCCATCCCATTGGATGAAGCACATTAAAACCTTTCAATATTTTAAATCTAGATAATACATCTCCTATAGTATAGTTTCTTACATGTCCCATGTGTATTTTTCCAGATGGATAAGGAAACATTTCCAAACAGTAAAATTTTTTTTTATTTTTATCTATTTTAGTTTTGAAAGATTGGTTTTTTTCCCAAAGATTCTGCCACTTATTTTCTATTAATTTAAAGTTATATCTTTCCACGGAGCATCAATTTTTCTTTTTACCCTTATCTCCATCTCCAGGTTCTGTCATTATGTAAGGATTTAATTTTTTATTTTTAGATATTAAATCTTTTTCATACTTAGCTGCCTTCTTCAATATATTTACTCTCAATTCCTCAGTGATTTTCCCTTTATTTTCACTAATTTGACAATTCATATTTTGATCACAAGTTCTATAAAAAACTTTTATGTTTAATGCGTCTGTTCTTATTTCGTTACTTTCAAACCTTATAGAAATTTTTATTGCGTTATTAGCGTCACCACCCTCAGAATACCAATCTGTTACAACGATACCACCGCTATAGTTAGCACTACTTAATGGCATGAAATCAATAGTGTCTAAAGTTGCTTGCCATAATGGATTAGAGCTTGCGAAATCAAATTTTCCACCTTTGTTAAAACCTCCCATAAGTCTTGCTCCTCTACCTTCTTCAATATTTTTTTTAACTCTTAAACTTGGATCAGGTGGATATTCTCTTGCGTCTACCGGCCTATATTGAAAGGCAGCACACGAAGATAGAAATAAGAAAATGCTTATAAAAATAAAAAAAGAGTTAAATTTCTTGTAAAGTATCATCAAATTGCAATTTATTTATTTATCACGAAAATATATTAAAAAAATAGTTCAAATGCTAAAAAAAGCTACATAATTCAACAAATTTTTTGATGTATTTATGCAACACTATAATAAAATATTCATCGATATTTGAAATATTCAGACTAAAAAGCAGTATTTTTGGTAATAATTACGGCAATTATAATTAATTATAATAACAAGGAGAAACAATGAACAAACTAAAAACTATGGGTTTGACAGCACTTGCTGGTACTTTAGCAGCAACTACTGCTCAATCTGTTGAAATGTCTGTTTCAGGTAGTGTCTCAGTTAATTACGCAACTGATGATACAACAGAAGTTACTGGAGCTAGACTTACAACTGGTGACAGTTTAAATTTTACTGGTTCAGGTGAAACTGATCAGGGTTGGACTGTTACTTCATCGATTGAAATCGACGGTGGTACTTATGATGACAGAACTTTATCTGTTAACATGGGTGACAGCGGTACAGTTTACTTCCAATCTTCAGGTGCACAAGGTACGCCAGCATCATTAGTACCAAATGCATACGGATCAGCTGGATACTCGTTAGCGGGATCAGCTACTCCAACTGGAAGACACGTTGCTGACGGATTAGCATCGGGTGGTGGAAGTGCAATTAACTTAGGTTACACAGTATCTGTAGCAGGATTAGATATTTCTGCTGGTATGTCTCCAGGAGTAACTGGTGGTTCTGATACTTCAGTTAACGTTAAATACGCTGACTTAGTAGATGGATTAACAGTATCTGTTGGAAGATCAGATCTTAACCCTTCACAAGCTGTTGGTACAGAAGAAACTTCAATATCAGCTAGTTATGTAATGGGTGGATTAACTGTTGGTTATACGAACTATAACCAAGACCTAGATTCAGCTGGTGGTGCAGACCACGATGCAAGACATTATGGTATTTCATTTGCAGTAAATGAAAACTTAACTGTATCGTATGACAACTCATCATCTGATAAAGCTACTTCATCAGTAGATGAAGAAACTGATTCTATACAAGCTTCATACACAATGGGTAATATGAAAATTAAAGCCCATATTTCAAAATCAGACAATGAAGGATATTCTTCAGGTGCTGATGATGAAACAAAAGCTATAGACGTTTCTTGGTCATTCTAAGTTAAGAATAGATCATAAAAGATTTAAGGCCCCAATTTATTTGGGGCCTTTTTTTTTAAAGAGGCTAATGCCAGCAACACCACAAAATTTGCTTAATGTCACTAACTTAATATTCATATTATTAATCCCTCCAAGAGCTATCTTGTTATAACTTTTATCTTCAAAAAAAATTCTAGCTTTGTGTATACCCATTGCAGATCTTTTTTTATTTTTAAATATAGGAGAAATGAAAATTTCCTTAACATTTTGAAGCTTTTTAATTGAAACTTCCATTAAATTATGAGCTGAGCCTATTAATTTAAAGTCCTTTTTAAATTCAAAACAATTAAACCTAAAATCTTTATTATACGCAGAAATATAGGCTCCATTTAAATTTAATTTTAATGCTAATTTTACGTTATTCGATAGAATTAACTTTAATTGATTTTTTTTACAAAAATCAGCTAGTTTATAAATTTTTTTCAGGTCTTCACTGTTACTCTTAGGTCTCCAAATCAATGTTATATTTTTGTCTAGATCCTTCAAATGAATAGGATTAAAATCATTGATAAAATAATATTTTTTTAATTGTGATTTATGCATCAAAGTGTCAAAAACATAATAGATTTATACGATAATGTTAAGAAAAAGATTAAAGAATTAAATTTTTCAAACTATAATCCACAGATAATTGCTGTTTCCAAAACATTTCAAATGGAAAGTATTATGCCTTTAATTGATTATGGCCATCAACATTTTGGGGAAAATAAAGTTCAAGAAGCTTTAGGAAAATGGAAAGATATTAAAGAAAAAAAAAAGGATATTAAACTTCACATGATTGGTAAATTACAATCGAATAAGGTCAAGCAGGCAGTAGGCATATTCGATTTTATACATTCAGTAGACTCGGTCAAATTAGCAAAAAAAATTTCAGATGAGCAAAAAAAACAAAATAAAAAAATAAAAATTTTTTTACAGGTTAATATTGGAAATGAAATTCAAAAATCAGGTATCAAATTAGATGAATTAAAAAATTTAGTAGATGAATGTAATAAAATTAATTTAGATGTAATGGGCCTTATGTGCTTGCCACCTGAAAATGAAGACGCATCAAAATATTTTTCTTTAATTAAAAATAAAAACGATGAACTTAATTTTAAAGATTTAAGTATAGGAATGTCAAATGACTATATGGATGCCATAAATTATAAGACTTCCTTTTTAAGGATAGGAACAAAAATATTTGGAGACAGAAACTAAGATATTAATATTTTCGTTTTTTTATCAATTAAATTTAACATAACTAAAAAATCTTTTTCTTTTAATGCAATACATCCAGCAGTAGGCTTATAATTTTTTGTCAAATGTAAAAAAATAGCACTTCCCCTATTTTTAACTGGTTTATTGAAGTTATACTTAATTGGAACAATTAAATCATATTTATGGTCTTTTCTGTAAAGTTTTTCATGAGAATATTTATATTTCTTTTTTATCCTAAACGGCCGATTATAATTACTTTAATTCGGATCATCTGACCATCCCATATTTTTTTTTATAATTTTTAAATTTAATTTTGTTCTTATATTTTTTATTCTATCTTTTCTGTAATATAATTTATCTAGATAATAACCTCCTTTTGGTGTGATTTTATCACCTTCTTTTAATTTTTTCCCAATTCCACCTTTTCCTATTGAACATTTTAGTTTAAATTGATCTATACTAATAATATTTTTATTTAATCTAATTATCATAATGAATAAATTTAATGTTGTTTTATTAAAGTTACCTATATTATATGAAATATTAAATGAGATTAAATCGGAATTAAATTTTAATTTGATTAATTTTAACGAAAATAACCAAGATTTTAAAGCTTATATAAATGAAAATCCTGAAGTATTAATTATTTCCAATGATTTAAAAGGAAATTATAAAAACTTTATTTATTATAATAAGAGTTTTAAAATTAAAAATTTACTACAACAGATTAATGTTTTTTTGTCAAAAAGTAACTATGAAATAAAATCCAATATTATTATAGGCATTTATACAATAGATACTAATTCAAGAATAATTTCTAAAGAAAAAGTTTCTTTAAAGTTAACTGAAAGAGAAATAAATTTGTTAATTTATCTTAATAAATCTACAGTTGGATGCTCAAGTGTAGAATTACAAAAGAATGTTTGGAAGCAATCTGGTGATCTAGAGACACATACTGTAGAAACTCATATTTATCGATTAAGAAAAAAAATAATGGAAGCTTTCAATGATAATAATTTTATTTTGAACACAAAAAATGGTTATGAAGTTTCTAAATGAAAAAAAGAAATTTCATTGCAAAAGATCTTTTATCTAGGAAATTTAGTCAGAAAAAAGTAAAACCTAAAAAGGGCAAAGGAAGCTTCAAAAGAAAAAAAACTAAAGCCTTGCGCCAATTTGTTGAATAATTTTAGATGACAGTTCAGTACCTTTTTCAAGACTTTGTTTGATTGATAAGTTATTCACATATCCATGTAGAAACCCAGCGGCAAATAGATCACCTGCGCCTGTAAGATCTACAATGTTAAGGTTTTGATGCACCTGGCATTCAACAGCTTCTTCACCATGAACTGCAATGGCACCTTTTTCACCTCTAGTAATAACCATTAATTTATTTAATTTTTTGGCAAAGCTTATAACTTCCTCAAAATTTTTGGCTTCTATTAGTGATGTAATTTCTTGCTCATTTGCAAAAGTTATATCCAATTTATTTTTTACCAGTTGTAAAAAATGGGGTTTGTGTCTATCCACACAAAATTGATCGGAAAGTGACATAGCAACTTTATTTGCATTACTAATGGCTTTATCAAATGCTTTTTTAGGATCACCTTCGTCCCACAAATAACCTTCTAAAAATATTAATTCACTTTGTTTTATTTTATTTGAATCAACATCATTTTCATTTATTTTTCCCGCTGTTCCTAAAAAAGTGCACATGGTTCTTTCAGAGTCTGGAGTGACTAATATTAGACATGTACCGGTTGGTAATTTCTCTCTTTTTTTATTATAAAGGTATTCAACATTTTCTTTTTTTAACCCTTCCTCATATTTACCACCAAAATTATCGTCAGAAACCTTACCAATAAAACCAACTTTGTTTCCTAGCTGAGATATACCAACAATAGAATTTGCAACGGATCCTCCAGAAACAGTTTTTTCAATTTTTAAATTTGTTAATAAATTTTTAAATTCGTTTTCATCAAAAATTAATTTCATAGTACTTTTTGTTAATCCATTTTGGGTGATGAAACTATCATCTACCTTACAAATAACGTCTACTATTGCGTTCCCTATTCCTAAAATTTTCATTTACGCTTTCTTGGTATTTATTGGTTTTTTTCTATTAGGATAACAACTAGTACAAATTTTACAAGATATTCCATAACATTCTCTCGCTTTACAAAATTCTCTACCATAGTAAATAATTTGCAGATGAAGCTTATTCCAATACTTCTTTGGAAATAAACGTTTTAAATCTTTTTCTGTTTGAACTACATTTTTTCCATTAGTAAGTCCCCACCTTTGAGCAAGTCTATGAATGTGTGTATCTACCGGAAATGCTGGATAGCCGAAACCTTGAGACATAACTACACTAGCAGTTTTATGCCCAACACCTGGTAACTCTTCCAACTGTTCAAAAGTTTTTGGAACTTTACCTTTATATTTTTCTACTAAAGTCTTTGAAAGATTATAAACACTTTTAGCTTTAATTCTAAAGATACCTATACTTCTAATTAATTTTTCAATTTTTTTTCTACCGAGCTTAACAAAATGTTTTGGTTTATTATATTTGGGATAAATATCCTTTGTTACATTATTTACATTTACATCAGTACATTGGGCAGACAGAAGAACAGATATTAATAATGTAAATATATTTCTATGTTTTAGAGGAATAGGAGTTTTTGGATATGTTTTATTTAAAATTTTAAGAACAACCTTTGCTCTTTGAAATTTATTCATTATTTAAAATTCAAAAGATTTCTCATCGAATAAAGGCCTGATTTTTTATTTTTTAGCCATTTAGCAGCTGTTAATGCTCCTTCTGAATAAAGAGCCCTATCAAATGCTTCATGATTCAAAGTAATAATCTCTTTGCCACTAGAAAATTTTACTTCATGCTCTCCAATAATTTCACCTTTTCTAATCGAGTTAAAATTTATTTTCTTTCCATACGGAAAAGATTTTTTATTTAAATATTTTTTACCAATTAATTTATAAAAATTTTTATTTTTACCATCTGCAATTCCTTTTCCTAACATCAAGGCGGTACCTGATGGATGATCTTTTTTATGTCTATGATGTGTCTCAAAAACTTTACTTAGGTAATTATTTCCAAGCGAAGCAGACGCAATTTCTGTTAAATACATTAGGAGATTGATACC
>MDTE01022689.1_pt1 | contig 20959 bp, 5 predicted proteins | sample 811231 | NCBI WGS metagenome assembly MDTE01 (sample SAMN05326651, study PRJNA326480) | marine metagenome | isolation source: seawater | place: Indian Ocean: Red Sea | collected 2010
ACCTGCGGCGGCGGAACCTGCGGCGGCGGAACCTGCGACGGCGGAACCTGCGGCGGCGGCGCTAGAAACGGCGAGAACGGCCGCGGAGGAGCCACCGGCGGCGGGGGTCGGTACACCCAGATCAACGTGAAGGCGTAGTCCTGCCTCGCTCCGATCTCGCATGAGGTTTTCGTTCGTTGTTCGCACAGGGGCAAACTATCAGAGGAGCCTGCCATGATCTCGCCTGCGGAATTGGTATTTTGCGCTGCTGGGGCGATGCGTCGATACGTCACGGCTCCGGCGAAATGCTCGAGAGCAGCGGCGACGGACTCGCCGCTTGCGACCTGGACCGCACCGCCGCTCAAGGACTTTGAGCCGCCAACGTCGACCAGGTGGACGCATCTGCCATCGTACCCGAACCACTCGACGCCAACGCAGTCCGGTCCGTCGAAAACAGACCATGATCGCCGGCGACACGCCTCGAGGCACTCCTCAATGTTGCCGACATCGAACACCTCTACGTTGGAACCATGGATCAGTGCGGCATCTTTCACATGACATTCCGTCGTGTCCAGCGTGTAGTCCACGCGCGGGTCTTGACATATCAGCGGGCCCTCGAACGGTCCAGCAGCTGACCCCACGTTCCCGGAGAGAGACACTCCAATCGTGGCGATGATTGCGCTGTCTTCGACGAGCGCTGTCGAGTTATCCGTGCCGTTGTGGACCGTATTAAAGTCTTCTCGCTCGATGAACCACGCGCCAGCCACACTGGTTGCGTTCAGGCGATCGAATCTTTCAATCCCGTCCGGGTACGATCGCGTGCTGACCCCAAGTGGCACCACCGCCGACGCGTCCGTCGAGTTCCGTAGGGGGAGGCGTAACTCGACACCGTCTCCGGCGCGCATCTCGCGCATCTCCCCGCCGACCCATCCGACCATGTTGCTGTGCGCCGTTGCGTTGGTGGCCGCCGTGAAGTTCGTTGGGAGGAACGAGAGGGAGACACGTCGCCTTGCGGCAGCGCCCGCCGGGCGGTTGACGTTAACTATGAATCGCCAGGACTCCCTGCGACCTAATGCGTCGTAGCGAGCATGCGCAGCGGCGACCCACGCATTGTCGTCGGTGTCGTAACCGGAAATTTCTGCAAGGCCGACCCCGGGCGACCTAACAATTCCGTTGAGTCCAGCCCTAAGGGTCACGCTGGCGAGCGATAGCGTGCGAAGGGTGACCATTGAGCCGTCGCACACGATGCCTCCTGTTTTGACGTCATCGCGGTCATCCTCTGCGCAGTTGATACTGTCCGGCATTCCGATCCTACTCGTCACGGGGTCATAACCAGCCGAGAGCGATGCAAGCCTCAAAACGTCCGTCGATGAGGGGGGCGCGGCCGGAACGATCCAGGCAGGCACCCCAGACATGCCGTACCTCAGGTTCAAGGAATCGCTGTCGCACAGGGTCCCGTCTGCGTCAAAAACGACGTTGTCCCTGACCCCGCCTGAGGTGTGGTACACCCTGACGTCGGTGACGTTGAGAAAATTCGCGCCACGGGATCTAATCTCGAACCCGCCATCGCCGGAGGCTTTGCATCCCTCGCCGCACGTTCGAATCGGAGGGACTGCATATGACACAAAGATGTTGTCCTTGAGCGTGACCCACCCGCCGGCAGGGCCGGCGACGGCGCAACCCGCGGCCGCGTTGTTCACACCGTTTCCACCCGCGCACATGTTGGCCCGCGCAGTGGCTCCGGGTGGCATTCTGGCCAGGCCAACGCCCGCACCATCGCCGAAAAAAACGCACCTGTCCACGACCGGCGCGTTTGCGTCGGATGCGGACCACCAGCGGTCCGCACGGGGAGGCGAAACGTAGTTAACGTGCGCGCGTCCGTTGGCGAGGAACACGCCGCTGACAATGCGAAGGTGCCCGACTCCCGAGCCTATCATCACCCCGCCCTCGGCATTGCCCCACGCGACGCAACCCGTCAGGTCGAACGCGATCCTTGCGCTGCCCAGTGCGCCATTCGATCGCGGATCCGCGCTTGAGACAAAGAATCCGGCGCCCGCAGAGGTATCTGCGACGTTGGATGTGAACTTGCCCATCACTGCTGAGGAGGAGTGATCGGCGTGGGCAGCTCCAGCGTCCAGGACGTCGGCTCCAATCCAGAAGCCGTGCGCATCCGAACCGCATGCCCGGTTACCCTGCACAGCCCCGCCAACGCCCACCGGTGCGAGCCGGAAGATCGCAGGCGTACTATCGGATGGAAGGCCCGACCCATGCTCTCGCGCCAGTATTCCGACATTGCGGAGAACACTCGCGGCGGGAGGCATGATCGCCCCGGGGGACGACGCGATCGCATACGAGTGCCCGCGCGTATCGAAGACGACATTGTCGGATACCTCCACCGCAGCAGGCGTCGTGACGGAAACGCCGCGGTTCCAGGCCCGATGCACCGAACACCCTTTCACGTAACTTGTTGGGTTGATGTCACCGGTGAGGGAGATTGGGTACCTTGGACCCACTGACGGGTGGCCGGCTGCCGCGGACTGGCCCGCGCTCGTGACCTCGACGCTGGAGAGTCGCGCCAACCCACCCTGCACGGCAATGCTGGCGCCGAATCGATCGATAAAACCGCCGTCCACGCCTGCACCCTTAACACGAATGTTTCTGGTGAGCCGCGCAACGACGGCTCGCGCGTCTGCCAGCCTACCCTGGCTCGCGTGGGGTTTCCCAACGTGCGCGTGGCCTAATGGGGCTGAGTTGCCGTTCGCGTCGGTGAAGGTGACGCGTGCGTAGTACTGACACGCGACGAGGGAGAACTGCGAGCACTCCCCGTGGTTCTCGTGAACGCTCGACACGAATCGGGTCTCATGCGCCCCGGCGTCACCGCCGAATGATGTTCCCGATATCACGATCTTGTCTCCAACGTTCCATCCATTGAGGGATGCGCCAAGGACGTCAACGTGTTCGTCACCGATCGCCGCGTCCCTCGCCAGCTGAGACCACTCAGTCGCCGCGGCGTGACCCCGAAGGATCAGCTCGCCGTCGACAGCAACCAGCGATCGTGGCCCCACTCCAGGGAGGACGATGTCGCCGCGCTTGCCGCGCATCTCGAACGTCACGGTCTTGTTCCAGGGATGTGCCTCAAACTCATTTCCGACCCGCAGCGCGCCGCCGTTTATCACGATCGATTCGGCCGCGATCACGACGTTGTCGGGAGCGTCCAAGGGTACTGTGACCGTTCCATCAATGATCCAGAACCGAACGTCGGCCCTCGCAACGTCCACGGCGAGAGTCGTCCCGGGTGGGACGTACATCACGTCAGTCGACGCCGGGGACGGGAAGATGCCGTCCACCCAGACGGCGAGGTCGCTCCATCTGTGCACCAGCCCATCGCCTGGCTGAAGCCCGAGAGGCTTGCGACCAACATATCCAGACCGTCCAGGTTTATCCAGACCAGGTATAACCACGCGGAGCGAAGCGAAGTCGACGTCGGGGGGCTCAGAATCGGTTGATGTGCGCGTTGAAGGGTATCCGGCCGCTGCGGTGGACGCGAGCAGGCGGCGGCGGCCCGCCGGTAAAGCCACCGCGGGCGCCGCGACGATCTTCGTGAGGTTCATTGTACACGTCGAGCCGGCGCAGCGAAGGATGCGACCGGATGTATCGTGCACGTTGACGGTCGGGTACGCGCTGGGAGCGGAGAAGAGTCTTGACGGGTCGTGGATCCGTTTGGTGATAACACCAGGGACACCGCGCGCTTCGATCGTTTTATCGATGACCCCCCATGCATTGGCACCAACGTCAATGTCTTTATGCAGGGAGACGCCGTCCATGGCGGCAGATACGTCAGGCTCAGTCCCGATCTCCAACGCCAGGGGAGCCCGCCAATCGACCATAAAGCGTCTCGCCGAGCAGAACACCTCGCGCGATGTTGTGTCCTCCACGAGTGGAGCGGTTACGAAGACGTCCAGGCCGGGGTACATCGCGTCAAACTTTGATTTCAAGTCCGCGAAGGTGTCCATGGGGTTCATCGCGGCAGACTCGTTTGCGAAATACCTCGAATCAGCGAAGGAAGGACCGGTGAGCTTAACCTTAAAATGGGGATAATGCGTCGTCTTCAGAATGTTCGAGCTGACTGTGGTTTCCAATCCCTCGTTGCCGCCGGCCAACTGAGTCTTGTCCACGTACAGGGTCATTGGGAACCCAGTCACACCAAAGGAACCGCCGTCTGGGTGAGAGTAATTCTCACCCATGCCGCCGCATCCACCTACCCTCTGAAGCTCAACCGTCAACGTGTCCCCGCTGCGCACCACAGACAAGTTAATCACCGCCGCCTGGCCCTCGGTAAGGCCATAAACCGTCGCAGGGGTTCGGGCCAGATTCCGTGGCGTCGCGCCCACGTCGACCTCGTCTACCCAGAACACACCGCGCAGCCTCCGATTATCACTGCCCGCAGCAGTAGCCTCCATCGCGCTGGGGCACGCGTGCGGGTCGAACATCGGGTTCACAGGCGCCTCGAACGACAGAGAGACTAGAGCCGCAGCGGTTCCGCTGGCAACATTCCTTACGCTGGAGAGATCGGCCTCGAGGAGCCGCCAGGTATTGTCGGCAACTACTGCTGGTGAAGATAAACCCGGGCACTTGGGGACGTGCCAGGCGTCTTCGCTCGTGATGTCCCAATTTAGCGGCATGGAACACTTTGTCGACGCGCCGACGACCGCATTGTCGAAGTGGAGCAAGACGTGCGCGCGGGCGTCGGACGGGATCTTGTATCCAAAGGACAGGTACCTCCCCGACTGGTCAACAGCAAGAGGTGAAACAAATGTTCTGCGGGGGACGGCCTCTCTGCTGGACAGCGTGGCGGTGCCATCCACGCGCAGGGATCCGCGCCCGCACATTGCCGTCGTCGGGTCGATGATGACAGTGCCGCGCCAGCCCGGAAGGTCATCAGACCCAGACAGGGTCGGCACGCCGGCGCCGTCCGGCTCGAAACTGTCGCCGTTGGCTGCGATTGACCCTTCAGCGCGGGAGGCGGTACACTCCGCCCACGCGAAAAGGGACTCGACGCTGGACTTGATTTCAGATACGGAGGCGTCCTGTATAATGGCCGGCGTCTTGCGCTGGTTGGCATCCTCGAGCCTGAATGCTCCTCCCGGCGTCTCTGGAAGGACAAACGAAAACTTTTCCCTCGCGCCGTCGCCATGCGAAAACGCGAAAATGTGTTTTGTCGACTCGGCACTGCCCTTAGCAGTTCCAAGCCCGGTGCCGCCGAACGCCGCCCACAGCTGCGAGAGCGTCCATCTTGTCTCGATGCCGATGTCAACCCGGCCCGTGGACGATTTTGCGTGCGCGACAAAGGCGATCCGCGATCCCGGTGTCGTCCTGGCTGGCGCCGAGGCGAACACGTCGGCGCCAATCTCGCTTGCCGCAGTGACAGACACGTCGTCCACGCCCAGGCTAAGTCGCACCGCGCCCGCGTCGGGAACTCCGGAGAACAGGAAACGATGCACACTGCCTGAATGCGGCGGCGTGAACACACCAGAGAATCGTTCTACGCAATCGTTTACAGTCTGACGGGAAACGGAATCGGCGAGCACCGTCGCGTTGTTCTGTTCGGCGACCGCGGCGTAGACCGCGTTCAGATCCTGCACGGATGCCACTGGGGAAGAAAGGGTAAGCGTCTGCGCGTGGACGCCGCCTTCACCCAGGTAGGGCGCGGAGGAACCCGACATCGCGGCGATCGTGTTCGTGGACCAGGTGGCCAAGTCGTCTGGGTTTTTGGCGCCGGTGGCAGGGGGAGCATAATATGCAACGTCACCTGAGGCCAGATCGCAGACGAGCGTCTCGCCGTCAGAGCTCACACTACTCACAGCGCAAAAAATGTCGAGCGCGCCGTTGGTTCGCTCGCCGAGGGTCACATATTGGACCTGATCCAACATGTGCCCAGATATCACCAGAGAACCCGGTGCACCATCGGCCACAGCGACGCTGGTTACCTTTGGCGCAACCTCGAGCACGTAAGGCATCCCATGCTCCGGTGACCACGAGGAACCGCCGAAGGGCTCGAACACAGCCCGACCGGATCCCGCGATCGCCTGCGATAGGCCGCTTCCGATGACAATATCAAGAGGGTAGGTGCCCGCAGGTATATCTGTCGGGATACGACACTCGAACGATGTTGTCGCGCAGTCGCACGTGCCATTCGCGTCGCACTCCACCTCGTGTTCGATGAGTGTGCCGGTCGCATCGAGACCCCCACCGGCGCGCAGGTAACGGGACGCACCCCGCACGTGGTCGACGAGTACGTCACCACCTCCGAGGTTCACTTCGCGAAGTTTGCAGTCGGTAAACTCGCCGAGGACGGCTCTGGTCACACGGGCCAGACCGGGCGCACGAACTGGGTCATGGAGGGCGTAGGTGCTCGAGTCAAATACCGGCGCGATCGCATTAGCGAGCGCTGATTCGTCGGTAGGCCACACACGGTGTCCGTTGGCATCCGTCGCGGCGACGTCGACAGCATCTGCGAAACAGGTCTTTCCGGAGACGACCACGGTTTCGCCGGGCGCAGCTCGCATCGGGCTCACCTCCTGGAGCCTCGATGTTGCGCCGAGCGTTTGCCTGAAAGTGCACAAGGAGGAATCCTCACCGCCGCTCTGGGACTTACCACACATGCCGTCGTTCCACGTCGGGTCGCTCACGGCGCCACCGTGGTCCAGAACCTTGACGTAAACTTTGTTCGAGGTGGCGCCACATTTATCTTGGTTCATGGGTGCGCCCCGTCTGATCGCCCGCACGTGCTCGTCGGATGCTGCGGGCGGCACCAGGCAGATGAGCGCCGTGGCGCTGCTTAGCATCGGGTCGACCGCACACCTGGGCCCGTCTCGTTGTCCGATATTGACGCTAACCGGAGGCAAAAGCAGTTCGGAAATGTTTATAGCCGTTCCAAGAAGCCAAGGGGGCATCAGGTTAGCACCCCGAATGGTGAGCAGGGTGCCACCGAGGAGCGAACCAACGGATGGTTCCACGGAATCGACTCGTGGCCTTCCAGTTTCGGTATTGACAGTGGCGGGTACAAAATCACTCGCGGTCACTGCGCTTGAAACGCCTGATCGTGTTACCGGCGGTGCATTAACCCGCATGTTGAGGGTTTTTGGTTCAGCATATACTGTGCACCTTCCTTCTGTGAGGTTTAGCTTGCCGAAATCTCCGCTGTGCGGCATGTGGCGACACCATGTCTTTATCACGTGAGATTTTAACAAGTCCTCCAGAATCGTGCGACTCTGCGCAGATGGATTTTCGTCGCCAAGACCTGTCCCATCTGTGTAAATAAAGTCACAAGTGCCAAATTCAGCACAATGCTCAGCTATTGCAGTCACATTATCCAGGTCACCAGGCGCGACGCACTGATCTGAGAAAGTTCCAGAGAACTCATTGACGTCTTTGCCACAATCAGGATCCCAAGCACCGCAGTCACAATCGCACCCATCGGTCGAGTTAAACTTTGCAGCTTCACACTCCCATTGGATGGGAACGACCGACGCCGCTGAATTTTCAATTGTGTACCCTGAAATATTCTCACTGGCGATGGTGCCATTGAAAATGGCAACAACGCTAATGGTGCTCAGCGTTGAAGACATGTTCGCAAGTTCTTGTGCCTGTTGAGTAGATGCAAGCATGTTACTCTCAAGAATCTCTGCTGACATAGTTTCAGTACCAGCAGCCTGAGATGTTCCTAGTGCAGAAGTTTGTGCATCGGCTATGATGAAATCTTCAGAGACTTCTATGTCCGACGAATCACGATCGACCTCATCCGGAGGGACGGCCACCGCGTCGACCACCTCGGGATCGATCACGACATCCAGTTCGATGCCGTTATTGCTTTGAAGCCGGCGCCCTGCAATGCCATTTCCACTTCCAATGCCAACGATCATAATTCTGGATGCCGGAATGCCCATAAGCAGTGCAATGTTTCTGACGAGACCATCGGTTCCAGTCTTTGCAAAGAATTCGTTTTCAGTCACTGCAAGACCAATTTTGAGTTCAATTACTTCGCTGATAACAAGGTCGACCGGTCGAGAACCACGCAGAATTACCTCCGCAAATCCCGATAAACGGTTGTAATAATTTGCCCCATGCGTGTATGAAGTATTTGTGGGATCTAGATTTGGAGGAGAAATTCCTTTCCTTTTCGAATCGAAGGTGACACTGGCGAGTGGCTCGACCCTCTTACCACGCACGTATGCATCCACACGATTGGGTATCCCATAGTGCACCCGAATGTGAATCGCTTCGTCAGGTCCGGTATCTCGCAGGCGCAATCGAATTTTTTTTGGATTGGATCCGGCGAGGTATAGATCGTGAGAGCTCCCGACATTTCCTGTTAGATGTCCTTGAGTCCATCGTCTGACTTTTTTGCTCCAGCCTAGTCCATACATTGACGGTCCTGTGTAAAGACTGATGGCCCGTTTGATATTATCGTCGTTCAACGCACTGTGCCCTTGCTTGGCGTAGACATTCAGGGCGAGTGGAAATATGCGACGCGACACTGCATCTCCATCCAAAGATTCAAACGTCACTCGACGTTGCTTACCTCCTTCACATTTGTACCCGTTCCAGCTATTAACCTCTGTGCATCCTTCGCGCACGATTCCAGGGTATTCGTATAATCTTGTAGCACTCAGCGGCATGTTATTGGCAAGTTCTTTAGGATAAAATGCCCACTGCGGAATGAGTTCCGCCATGGTTTTGTGCCCGAGCGGGTCTGTGTATCGCAAGGTGCTGTTCCAGCGCAACTCGTTGCTCTTTGCAACCACGGTGCCACCAGTACCTCCCACAAGTGTACCATCAAGGTCTCTGATGAGAGTGTTTCGCTTACCATCGCACGGTATTTGGGCGCATGTTCGGTCTTGCACTCGATCTCCCATTGCCGACCCTGGTGGTGGTGCATGCATTTTCACTCTGCAAGCTTCTTCTGTAGAAGAAAATGTCAACCTCTTCGTTTCGATATCCGCAGTGTCATCGTGCCAATGTAAAATGGGCCCGCGCCCATTCATGGGCGAGTTCTCAATCGCGAAATTACAAGTAGAGAAGTTGGCAAACTCCGTGTTGTGGATCACCGTCCCGCCACACAGAGATGGAGAATTTCCGATCTGGTTCGGGCGACGGGGTTCAGAGGAACTGTAGAAGGCTCCCGCAGACACGCCAACCTGATCACACCGGTTCGGATCTGCAGTGAAGGTCACATCGCTCACCTGTCAAGGATGATAGAAGAATTGAAAGTCACGATGGTTTGAGACGGAACGGCAAAAAGAATAGTATAAAAAAACACCGAAAATTGAACAGGATTTCATGATGATTGATGCAAAGTAAACAAGAGCGCACCTTGAGATGAATGTCACTGATGCATTCGTGTTTAAATGCGCTTCCGGCAGAAAACCAACCCGTAACGCCTAGATTGACGTCGTGAAATTTGTTTTCTGAAACAAAAACTGTGTGCGGCATAGAATAGGTGAGCATACCATAACCCGGCACGCTGTACACAGTGTAACCGACGTGCGCGCCACAAACTGGATCTCTTTTACCCGGGTATTTTTGCGGATCCGAACGTGCAGACCATGTCCTATGCTGTCGTAGGTTGGTTGGGTTCATATAGACACCTTGGAAATCTACGGAGTGGACAACGTTGTTGCCGTATCGTTGGCGAATCTCGGGATCAGTGTGCGAGTCACATCCGATGCCGTTCGACCTGATACCGGTGTACTGGACGCCGCTCACGGCATTGTTCAAAAACTTCGATTCTGGGTAACTTGCTAGCATGCCACCCGTATAAGCGCCCTCGAAATAAATTATTCCACTCGACCCAATGTCATGGAAATATATGGGCGCATCGTCTCTCACCTTTGCGATATTATTTGACACAAGCTGAATGTAATGCCCAGAAATGCGTATTGCTCCTTTGTCTGAGGTTGTGTTGAAAACAAAGTTATTTTTCACAGTCAACCCCTTACCAGCGAAATCAATGGCAGTCCCATAGTTTGTATCGAAAATCGAGTCATGCACGTAACTTTCTGCACCAAAGCCCCCTTCATCCTCCGAGTCCACATTATTGAACTCGCCCCTTATGTTCAAGCAGCTAGCCGTTAGCCGCTGACCACAGTGTTCAAATTTGACGTGTGAAATGAGTGCTTGTCCCTGCACCTTGCGCTCTACACAAGCCTTCTGCTCTTTGGACATACCTGGGAAAGATTTGACCCGGACAACGTGAATTGCTGCTCCGAAGTTTTCAACATCAACTGATCCGGTTAAAATTTCATCTTTCGAAGTGTACACATCTGCGCCAATCACTCTCACAGTTGATTTATCGCCCAATATACCCAACTCAGTGCCGGGTAAACCGCGACGGATTGAATCTGCATCACCCGGGCCAAGATGCGCTCTCAAAAGTGGCTCGGAAAGAGTCAATCGATAATGCGAGTCCATTTCATCGGATGAAAGCTTTGCAATGGCGGTAACGGAGACAACTTCATGCCCTTTCCAGCTTCGGTCAGAACTCGAAATCACGACGCGTTCGCCAACAAATGTTTGCTGCATGCTGTCCAGGGACGGAGGCTCATCTGTAAATCTTGATGAGCCTACGGAGGCGTCCACCACAACTGTAGTGGCGCCGGCTTGCGCGTCTTCAGCGAGTCTCAGCCAAGTGGCGACGCGGGAAGAAGTGCCATGCAAACTCAGCGTGCCCAACACCAGCATATATTTTCTGAGCGCTCCTTGTGCGAGTTTGGTAGCGGTTCGTGCCAATCCTTTTCGGTGTCCCGTAAGCTCAATCGTGACCGTTCCATCGATAAACGGACCGTCCGCTGTTCCAGCTTCGATACGGCCGGAGATTGCCGCAATCATTATCGATTCAGCGCTGAGTTTCAGGTCGGGTTTCGCCGAAGAGCCGACGAACTTCAATGTACCGTAAACGTCGAGCCATCTCAAGTTGGCCGTTGCCAGGCAATTTTTATCAAGCACAACTGTCCAGCCTCGTTTGATAATTGCGTCCTCCCCATCTTTAGGAGGCTTCCAGTTGGGATCAGCTTTCGTGTCGCACCAAGAAAATATTTTTTCTGCGCTCGCCTCGGGAGCAACCACTCCTTCGCCGAAACAGTTTATTGATGTGCCCAAACAGTTCCTTTCAGGAAAATCTGGATCACAATCTGCTCTGGACAATGGATAGTCCATTTTTGATGCTTTGTCGCAAGAACCCCTGTCGAAACCCTTGCCGGCCACGCATAAAGGGTAAGAGGCGTTTCGGCCATCCAGCACGTTACCCGCAAAATTATTACCCACCAGTGAGGTGCGGCGGTAGAGGCGGCGATAGTAAAAGCCATATTTCCAGCCCGTCTTTCCGTATATTGGGGCTTCAACCCCAACAGGAGGGTCATCTTGAATCGTGCCCTTGAATTCGCCGTAGATGAGATAGCACCAGTTCTTGTCTGCTCCCTCGACTTCTCCATTCCATGGCTTACTCCCCCTTCTAAACCGCATTTCGTACAAGATTCCTCGACAACTGTCGTATTTATTGCACTCTGCCATGCAGTTGTGTGCAAGTTCTGGCTTTGCTCGGGAGGGTGCATTAAACCAAATTCCTTGGCTTCCATGCTTCCTAAAACTATCTCGCCACGAAAATCTGCTGTGAGAGTAAGATGCCGGGAGCATCTTGATACTCTCGTCCGGATGAAAAAAACATCCGACACCACGTCCAACACCTGTGCGAGCGGATTCACATTCCAGACTGTAAGGCTGGTTCAGGTTTGATGAGGGCGGAATGGCTCCGCCCCTAGGACTTGCCAATTTCGGGAGAGTGTCACCGGAGAGAAGCATGTCAAAATACCCCCCATTTCCAGGGTTATCAGCATCGTTTGTATTTGGAATAAACACCCAATCTCCCGCAACATGTTCGGTGCTGGAAAACCCACCCCAAGGTTCCATCTCATACTTTTCATCGGATGTCTTGTTGTACGAGTTCTGAGATAAGAGAAAATTTTGCTTGTGAAACTTGCTGCCTCCCCCAAGCACAGGGATATTCCTGCTGCGCAAGCCCGACGCTTTCGTCGAAATTGAATCGGGCAAGGTGACAGTAGGGAAACGGAAAACAGCCCACTCATCTGCGAGGGCCTCGCGAATATGTGACGCTCCGGACCAACCGTGAAGCTCCGGATCGTTGTAGACATCGACGGCGACATTAATTTCGTGCACAATCGGCGGGGAGGCAGTTTTATTCGTCATCAACACGGTGAATTGCACGTTCCAGCGTCTTTCCATGTGGTTGTAATGGAAGAACGGCACCTTAGCCTTTCCGAACTTTGTCTTTATCATAAAGGATATCGGACGGCGTCCTTGCAGGCCGCGATGGTCAAACACGTTAAACACTCGAAGGCTCACTTGTGATGCATCACAAACGATTCCCGCAGTGCTACTATGGAGGCTACACGCGTTTGGGTCAAAATAGCCGAGGGAAGAGCTCGCACCTTCTTCGCGTGCTCTATTGTGGATCCAAGAACTATTTGGGGATGTGTCAGAAATAGTACCGTCTGCATCATACAGGAAATTGTCTGCAAATGTATCTGCCCATCTGACTTTTGGTCCAGTTTGCCCTAAGAAGGTCGTGTTGTACCATCGGGACTCGTGTCCACCTTTGAAGGGCTTGCAGGCAGTCGGAAGACAGGCCGCAATTGGTTGCTGGGGACCAAATCCGATGAAAACGGCATCCACGACTGATGTATAGCCAGAGAAGGCGCCACCAAATCCGATCGCCCTGCGACTATACGGGCCATCGCCAAAGAACACAGGCCGAAGGACGACTGGGGCATTCGTGTCACTCTTGCTCCACCATCGGTCCGCCTGGTTCTTTATGTACCCAATTCCACCATCTCCGTTAGATGCAACCTTGGCATCGATGATATGAAGATGACCGGTTTCAGTGACTAAGCCGATACCCAGAGCACCATTGAGCCAGGCCTCGCAGCGCGTTAGTTTTCCAGTCAACCGCATGCCATTTGGTCCCTCTCCCTCTCGCGGATCCACTCGATCGATCCAAAATCCGTCCATGCCACACGAGTGCGCCGTGTTGTCTTCGAATGTTCCAAGAGGTGCGTGTGTTGACCAAACCGATGGATCCGCGGATGGGCCCGTCGGATGCTTAAACGTATCAAACCAAAAACCAAAACCATGACTACCAACAGCTCTATTTCTGACGAAGTCATTGTTTGGGTTTGTAATCCAGAAGTTTGCAGGAGTTTGATCGGTGTTTAGCAGCGAAAACGATCTATGTGCCATCAAACCGACGTTTTCAGTATAATTGTTCCTGGTCTCGACACCATCTTCAATGAAGAATTGGTGCCCCAGTACATTGTAAGCGACGTTGCGAGTTACTGTAAGGTTGTGGCAGGCGTGTGCAGTCAAACCACGATTGAAGGAATGATGGAACGCATTGCCATAAATTAAAGATCCTGATTGATCACTTCCGCCGTTCGTCTTTTGGGATGGCTGTCCGACGGTGTGAATATGCGTGGCATATCGTCCCAGCTGAAAAGTCTGCCCGGCGTAAGTTGTTTCAAAATATTTCCATATCACCTTGCCAGACAGAACCATGATGTGAGAACCAAAATTTGGGATGTCAGATGTACCCCTCACACGGACATTCCTAGATAGGTGCAGCACCTCGGCTCGCATCTCTATCGAATGACCGTAACTGCTGTGGGTGATTCCCAGGTGTCTGTGCTTCAATGGTTCTGAAAGGTGGACAGTGCACAGGCCATCTCCGTCGTGGTTGACAACAGAGATTATAAAACGCTCCTCCGACTGGCACTGATCGTCGCGATCCATCCTACATGAGGTCTCCCCAGCGATGCCCCCAGTCCCCGCGATGACAATTTTGTCTCCTGCCTTCCAGTTAGTCACGTCCCTCACTACAATTGAGGAATTTCCTATTTCGGCGGTGTGATTGAGAAGACTCCAAGTTGGCAAAACAGGCTTGCCATGTAACACGATCTCTCCATCTGTCATGCCCAGTGTCTTGATGCCAAATTTGGGCAGCGTCTGTGATTGCCAAGATCCGTGCAGCAAAAGCTCGAAGTCGTGCATGAAGGGTTCCGACTCGGTTCCGACTAAAAATTTACCATCCTCTCCGTGTACAATCACAGCCTCGGCCTCCATTGTGATATTCTTCGTATCGCTGACAATGAGGGTACCCTCAATAACCCAGAAGCGAATGTAAATGCTCTCATCCAGGTACAAGGTTGTCCCCGTGGGAAGGTACAGTATCTCTATATTAGTCCAATTCGGGGATGTGTTGTTCCAAGCTGCAGGATCAGAGAAGTTGTAAACTTTGGAGGCTGAAGAACTGTTAGTTGAAAGAAGTGAGCGGCGTAAGATATTATTGTGCTTTACTTCCTCTCTTAGATTTCCATATTTTTTAAAGCTGCCGAACCCATGGGAGTGACCGCCGAGCCCGGGTGTGACTGCTTTCATGCCGAGGAGGTCGTCCTCTCTGAGAATATTTGGAGGACCGAGTAACTCATGATAAGATTGGCGAGAATGTTTTCCTGCGCTTGTTTTGAAACCGATGCGCCGACTGGAAACATGTTTGCGAGGTGATTCAAAATCCAGCGACTCACTGGAGCCAGGGGTCAGCAGATTACGTCTTCTGCGCCTGCCATGGAAACCCGTGATGTTCGTGAGATTGGCCAGGTCGAAATCGCACGATCTATCTGCCGTCGCACCGGAAGAACAGCGCACCATTGATCTGCTGGGGGAGCGCAGTAAAACGCTCGGCGTTGAAGAAGGCAAAAATATAATACTCTGATCCCTGTCCGAGATGAGATTATTTTCAATAACACCTTCGTTTATGATTGTCACGCTCACCCCGGAGTCCCATTGCGATCCTGAAACCGCTGCGTTACCGAACGAGAGATTATCCGCAATTGTGGTGTTGTCGCTTTGAAGGATCACGGTTCTTCCCCACTCAATAATACGAGATAAGTGACAGGACTCGTTCTCATGCGTGTAATCCCTAACCTCAACGTCTAGACCCGCGTGTAGTGCATCTATCGCAGTTTTCCAATCTATGACTGAACCTGCGATGGGCAACGTCGCGTTGACATTTGAACCTCCTGTGGAAGGACCAAACAACCTCATCTCGACGTTTCTCAAAGCTGTCGAGCTTGAAACCGTCAAGACTTCGATGATCGCGCTCTTGTTTCCTGTCAGATACTCAAAATTTGCGGCGAGCTCGACCGGTTTGGATATGTTGGACGCCTTGCTCGTCCCACAGCCTCCCGCAAACTGAATTTCGATGTCGATCTGTCTTGGCATGTTGGATGTGACTTCGGACTTCTTCACGCGCAGGTTTACCATCGCATTGTGACCCTCGGACAAGTATCCCTTCACGTTTGCATTTTCCAACCGAGACTGCTGCCGGGGCGACCGTGCCAAAACAATCTCATCGATGTGGAAGTCACCGATGAGATCAAGGTTCCTGGTGGTCATGAAAGGCAACCTTTTCTCAGGGTTTTCATCACCGCAGTGATCTGGTCTGGCGTCACAACCCCTTCCGTATGAACCCATACACTTGTCAATTATCGGGAGCATCGGGGAGGCGAATTCCACGTACAGAATCTTGGGCTCGTCGCCAATCCAGCCACCACTCGTCAACATTGATTCGATGTCGATCACAGCCTCACGCCAAGTGTCGTCCGCCACGAAGACGTGGCCCGAGTCGCCACATTTTGGGATATCCCAAAGTAATTCAGGCTCTGCTGTCCAAGTCATCGGAACTGAACAGCGGCTGAGTGCACCATCCCCACTCATTACATTGATGACGGCGCCGTTAAAATCGTGTTTATCGAATGACAACACCAGATTTGCTTGACTTCCAGGTGGGATTTTATAATTGAAGGCCAGATAGCGCCCCGTGGAAAAAGCTTTTGGATACATCCATCTCCCAGGTCTGAGCTCCCCCCAATCATAATATCGAGGCGCGGATCCGATCCCCTTACCAGGCGTTGTGTGACTACCACGCACTTTAAGAGATGCCCTTCCACATGCGGCGGTGCTGGTATCTCGAATGCCACCTTGCCATAATTGTACTTGTCCGAATTTGCTTTTCGTCTCGAAAGAGTTGTCCACGTTAACGTTATCAGATTCGTGGTAACCTTGCCATTTCCACTCGTGACCATCTCCGTCATAGTTCTCAGTGCAGTGGTTCCATTCAAAGATTGATGTCAATTTTCTTTCCATCTCGTTTTCTGAGTCTACCAGCGAGATGCTCTTCCAACCAGTGCTATCTGCTGCATCGGCGAGTTTCAATAAGAAAGCACCACCCTCCACATTGTCTGGAAAAGTGACTCTCCATTTCGTGACGCCTCCATCGGAACCCATACTGGTCGTGATGAGTTGACTTAATGTGTTTACTGATCCAGGAGTCAGCTGCGGCGCATCTTTGAGATTGAAGGACATGTCCATGCCGACTTCCAAATTTCCATTGCCTTTGTGATATTTCAAACCGTATATTTCGACATGGTGAGTGGATCCTTCCGCCATCGGTTTCCAGCCAAAAGCACTTCTAGGGTCGTTTCTGTTGCCGTATAAGTTGCTGTCAGAATAGAATACGCCGTCGATGTAAGCTTGCGGTTTCTCTTGATGGGTAGCAGCCTCGTACTTGATCGGAAAGCGGTACAACGCAGTCTTTGGCGGGACAAAAAAAGTCGTCTGATACCACAGCCCAAATCTCCTCGCAAAATTACTGGACATGCCATCGAAGAGGGGTCCGGTGCGCCACGTGTCTGCAAGAATGTCCACATTCGCGGGGGCATTCCCTGCTGCACGGAACGAGGCGATGACCGCCTTTGGGTCCCAACGAAACTGCCAGTTATTCTGCCAAGGATATGTATACCAGCTGTCTTTCACGGTCTCAAAAGCCCAGCGCTCTCGACGAACGCCCCCCCGGGCGGAGAGGAACGTGTCGCCATCACTCGCATTTGCGATCTGAATCAGCGACCTGGTCTCCGATGGGGTCAACTCGCACTCAAGGACGGTTCGATTCTCGTTCACATAGCACGTCGCGTTCACGGGGTGGACGCCGTCTCCCGCCGCGTCACCAATCGAGGTATACATGTTGCTGGAGAGAAAATTGCCGGTGACAGTCAATGTTCGGTCCCCGGTCACGATAACTTCGTGAACGACGGGCTCAACTGCGAGGCTGTAGCTCCCGTTCGTTGGGGAGAAGGCGAAACCACCGGCGTTGGAATCCGCAATTTTTGCGATCATCGAGTCTCCCCTGCCCTGCTGGAAGTTATCGTATAAATCGTCGATTTGCGCCCTACCGTTGGAGATGCTGATGTTGTAGTAGCCCTCGGGGATGTCGTCAGGAAGCCTGCACTTGAACAAACCACTGCGGCATCCCGCGTTGTCGGTGATGTAGTGTCCTTCTTTATAATACTTTCCGAGATTTTCCGGCGGGCCATCCTCGACTGGATAAAAGTCGCCGTTCGCGTCACGAAGGTCGCATATGAACTTGCCAAAGGTGACATAATCGAGCCATTTCAATGCGGGCTTGCGCAACTCGGCGTCTGCGCTCGCCCTGATTTCTAGCTTCTCTGCCTCGTCTGTTATTCCATTCTCTTTCAGCATATACTCATCACGAAAGCAAAGACGACCTGAAATTCGGAGAGTGCAGCGTGAGAAGTTGGGGTTGTGAATACCAAACAGATACTGTTTGCCCGAACAATTTGGACATGGGCTGCGAGCAGGTTGCGAGACCGCCAACATGAAAGGAAAGAATATCGGGACGTCATGATGAGTCGCGCGTTTGCGCTTATACCACTCTCACCTTTGATCATGACCTCGGCCCCCGGGCCGACGCGACGCGGGTACACCTCCTCAATGAGCGTCGACGTCGTCCAAGTCTGCATGAAGCCGCACCGATCAGCATGGCCAGAGCAGTGGCCGGTGTTCCATTTCGAGTTGATGAAACCGCCAACGCCGTCGACGAACACCTGCACCTTATGCGACATGTAGCCGCACGGATTGTTCCACCTCTTCGTGTAGGCTTTGATCCCGTTGAGTTTTGGAGCCACGGCCGGGGTCTCGCACACGATCTTGGTGCTTGACGAGAGATAGTGAACCAGGTCGCAGACGATGCCCCGTCCTTCAACGTACCCGCCGAGAAGGACATATACTTTCTCGACCATCGGGTCATCGTCGTTCGATTCGGCCGATCTCGCAATGCGCGGCATGAGGTTCTCGCCACGAATCGTGAGGAGCGTGCCACCGGCGAGACCTCCCTTGCTGGGGGAGACCGAGTTAACCACCGGCACGATTGGCGAACCCGCATCGACGCCGCGTGGGCAAGCGGTGAAGGCCACCAGTATAATTGCACACAGCTGTCGCCAGGGGACTGCCTTTCCTGGAGATTGCAGTGTCCGCGTGCTTCTCGTCATCTGCTGCGTCTCCGACGAAAATGTTTCTTCCCAAGAGTTCATATTATAATTAATTGTGACGTCTTAACTTCAGGACGTCTAACGCCCCTTGCGCAAACGATGCCTTGAAGAATAGTCAGATGGCAGATTGTGTGATGCTGCAGCGCACGGTTGAAAATGCTAGTTAAAATTGCACGCTCGGCGTCTGCCGCTCGGCGTAGCTCCTTGCGTTCCAGCCCGTGCGAGCAAATCTTTGCTTCCCAGAAAAGATTATTCGTTTCATTGATGACGTGGGGCACGAAAATATCTCAGCGCCCCCGATCATATCTGCCAACCCGCGGCCGTTAACCAAGATAAACACGCAACAAAAATAAACCTTCGAGGTACGAGGGGATGGGGATAGCCATGCGCGTTCCTGTTTCGCGTCGTCTAATTTATTCAATTAATTTAATTATCATCGAAGGAGATAAATTTACGCGGTCAGGCGATAGGACTCACGATGGATTAATGCAATATACTTCCGGTACGAAGCATCGGGAAAAAGGCATTCACGCAAAGGCGAGTCCTGGAAGACAACGAGGATTGAAAGAGTCGTGCGAATGCGTGTCTGTCACTGTTGAAGAAATTTTGGCTAAATATGACCAAAGAAGCGCCGCGAGAGCCACGATAGCCGCGCTTCAGGTCCTGGTCTTGACCGGGGTGGTGTTCAGTTCTGTTGGTACTGGACTTCTTCTCGGTGTCAGCGACAGAAACGAGCCAAACGGTGAGTTGGGTGCACGTTTGGAACCTTCCTCCTTGGGGATGAGATCGATCCATCCTTGGACAACCACCAGAAACGCCTGAAGGGTCACCGTTCCGTAACTGTCCCACGGCAACCCCCTCAGACGTGCTCTAAGCGATCTGAACATGCCCCGATCCTCCGGGTGAATCTTCCTCAGGGAGAGCGAATCCAACACGCTTGAGACTTGGGATCTCCGGATGAAGCCCTCACCCTTCGGGTCGAACAGGAGCCACGCGTCCAGGGCTTTTGTCATCGCATTATGCGCCACGCGCTGCGTATCGGACTGCGGGTCCTCCATGTCGGGCGCTGCCGGATCGGACATGAGGTACAAGAGCGCGAGGAGGCAGACAAATTCCCTGTAGTCTATCGTGCCGTCGCCGTTCGAGTCGGCGTGGAGGTAGACTGCGCGCAGGGTGTCAAGCGCCACGCCGTCGTCGGAACCGAATATACGCCAGCGTTTTCGGATCCGTAAATGATCGCAGGCGACAAGAAACTCGTCGAACTCGATGGTATCGCTATTGTCCGCGTCCATGCGGTCAAACACCGCGCGGACGTCTCGGAAGGATCGGAGCATTGAGTCGAACGTTGAGACCAGGCCGTGGAAGGAACGGGCGCGCTTCAGTTCAGGCTCGTTCGCGACATAAGACTGGAGCTGCTCGCGAATCCGGCGGTCCAAATAGCCCATCGGTCGCGGTTTCATGGAAGATATGCAGAGACCCATGGCGGACTTCTTCACAGCTAGCTATTCTATTCCTGCCGTGCGTACGGCCACTTCTCTGACGCGTGCGCTGGACTGCACTTGTGATTGTCAAGGGCTACCCCTGAAATAATTTACGTATGGTCGTGGGATGGTTGAAACGCGTTTCTACCTTTAAGAAGTTAGGGTCGCTACGCGCCATTCACGGCCGCGGTGGTCTCTAAGCATAAGCAGGGTTGGTCAGACTAACTTTAAGAGCCTTGAGAAACCCTAAGAAATTCGAGGAGTACCTTGACTCTGCGCTCCACTAACGGCCGCCATAGACGTCGTTTCTAGAAATCCAGGTAAATCATAACTTGACATTTTTCTTTAAAAATCCTTGTAAACTTTTGTGAGATTTGAAAATACTGGATTTCTGGATTTTTGGATTGCCCGAGAGGTGATAAAACTTGCCTAAGAAATCCGGGCAGTCCTTGGTCGCTACGCTCCAGTCACGGCCGCGGTGGTCCTCTCTGTAGGTGAGAAATGGGCGGCGGATCGTGCGCGTGCACGGCGCGTGCACGGCGCGTGCACGGCGGAAAATTATAAGTGTAGCCGTAAAAAACTATCTTAATGAAATAGAGCTGAGTGCTGGAAGTGACGGATAAGGGGATTACCCGCTTCAGGTGCGAGAAGATGAGTGTGAGCAGCGACTGGCGCGCACAATGCGTGAACCCATAGTATCCGGATCGAGCGATCCCAAGGATGGGCGCAGAAAACGCAAGGACGGGAAACAGGACAACCCGCATCGCGAAGCCAACAACGGGACGCGCACGAAACCGAAGAAACGCAAGCAGGCGCAGAAACCGAACGAAGGCGAGTAGAAGAGGAACAGTGGAAACAAGGAGAAGCGCAAACTCCAGCCCAAAGACGGGGTCGCTCCGGCGGCGAAGCGGGCGAAGAAGTGAGCGGCGGGGCCCGAGGGGGGACGCGCGAAACACGCGAGGAACATAGCTAGGTCACGAACCGAATCACGCGCTAGTCATAACTTCACGCGCGCATCGCTCGAGC
>MDTE01043748.1_pt1 | contig 20955 bp, 22 predicted proteins | sample 811231 | NCBI WGS metagenome assembly MDTE01 (sample SAMN05326651, study PRJNA326480) | marine metagenome | isolation source: seawater | place: Indian Ocean: Red Sea | collected 2010
CAGACCTGGCGCTGGGTCGTGGTCGAAGATCAGGCCAAACGTGACGCCATTGCGGACGCGTACCGTAAGATGGCGGGTCCGTATCTCGAAGCTCAGGGCAAGATGGCGGCGGATGCGGGTGACGCGCAGACGGTGCGGGTCCTGGACTCCGCGGTGTTCCTCGCGGAGAACCTCCAGAACGTGCCGGTCCATGTCATACCCTGTCTGCAGGGCCGGCCACCCGAGGGGACACCCGTCATGGGAATGGCGGCCATGATGGCGTCGATCTTTCCGGCCGTTTGGAGCTTCCAGATTGCGCTGCGCGCCCGGGGGCTCGGTTCCTGTCTGACCTCTCTGCATCTTGCGCATGAGAAGGACGTTGCCGAGTTGCTCGGTATTCCTGACGACGTGATGCAGGTTGCGTTGCTTCCCGTGGCCTACACCAAGGGTACGGACTTCAAGCGCGCGAAGCGCCCGGCACCGTCCACGATCATCCACTACGACACCTGGTAGGCGGCCCCCGCCAATCCAAGGCCGCTCGCCTGCGAGTAAACACCGACAAAAAGAACGGAGCCCGTTTCGGGTCGATCAGTCATGACAGACAGAACCTTGCGAGGCCGCGTGGCGGTCGCCGGCGTCGGGGAGACCGCGTACTACAAGCGCGGCCAGTCTCCCGATGCCGAGTTCGACCTCGCGCTCAAGGCGATACTTGCGGCGTGCGAGAACGCCGGTATCTCACCCAAGGAAGTGGACGGGTTCGCTTCCTACAGCAACGACCGCAACGATCCATCCAAGCTGGCGGCCGCGCTGGGCATCAACGATCTGCGTTTCGCCAACATGCAGTGGGGCGGCGGTGGCGGCGGCGGTTCCGGCGCGGTGGGCAATGCGGCGGCCGCGATTGCGACCGGCATGGCCGACTGTGTCGTGGTGTTTCGTTCGCTGGCCCAGGGCCAGTTCGGACGGTTTGGCCAGGGCGCCCGGATTCCCGAGATTCGTGGAGAAGGTGCCTACACGGCGCCTTACGGGCTGATGTCACCCGCGCAGTCCTTCGCCATGAAGGTCAACCGCTTCATGTACGAGAACGGCGTTCGCCAGGAGGCGCTGCGGGCAATCTCGCTCGCATCGTACGCGCACGCGCAGAACAACCCGCGTGCGGTGATGTACGGGCGGCCACTCGATGAGGAGAAATACGACGAGTCACGCTGGATCGTCGAACCGTTTCACCTCTTTGACTGCTGCCTCGAGAATGACGGTGCCGCCGCGATCGTTCTGGTTTCGGCGGAGCGGGCCAAAGACTTCGATCATCCTCCGTGTTATCTGCTGTCGGCCGTATCGGGCTCGCATTATCGCGCGGGGGCGGGCTCGCACAACGCGCCGCTCTACGCGACGTCGACTTTCACGACCGTCGCGCCGCGACTGTACGAGATGGCGGGGGTCAAACCTTCGGACGTTGACGTACTGCAGTGTTACGAGAACTTCACCGGCGGCGTGATGATGAGCATCGTCGAACACGGCTTCTGCGAACCGCACGAGGTCAACGACTTCTTCACGCTCGAAAACTTCAGTGCTGACGGCGGCAAGTTGCCGATCAATACGAGCGGCGGCAACCTCGCTGAGTGTTACATGCACGGCCTGGGCCTCAACATCGAGGCCATCCGGCAGATCTGGGGCGAATCCACCAACCAGGTCGGCGCGGTTGAAGTGTCGGAGGTGGCGTCAGGGCCGATGGTGACGCCGGTTTCATCCTGCATCTTTGGTGCGGAGTCGACGGTATGACCAGCGCGTTTGGAGTCGAGGGAATGAGCAGCGTGTTTGTAGCGGAGCCAAGGCAATGAGCAGCGGATATCTCGCGGACGGATTGCCGCGCCCGGCCCCCATGGTCGACGGATTGGACACGCCTTTCTGGGAAGGGCTTGCGGCCGGGGAGATCCGGCTGCAGCACTGTGGCAACTGTTCGACCTGGCAGTGGGGGCCCGAATGGATCTGCCACAAGTGCCACAGTCACGATGTGGCGTTCGAACGGGTCGAGCCGAGTGGCCGCATTTACAGCTACGAACGGGTGTGGCACCCGGTCCATCCGGCGCTCAAGGATCAGGGGCCGTACATCGTGGTGCTGGTCGAGATTCCGCATGCGGACAACGTACGCATGGTCGGCAATCTGCTCGGCGACCCGCATCAGCAGGTGGAGTACGGGGCCGAAGTCAGGGCTGTGTTCGAGAATCACACCGACGGCGACGCCAAGTGGACTCTGCTGCAGTGGGAGATCGCCTGACGGCTCAGTCAGGTCGCGTCGGGATCTCGCCGACCATCAGCGTGCGCGCTGTGCGAAACAGCCGCGCGCGCAGCACGACCGGTTGCGCGTCCTCGCCCGTGACGACTTCTGCGCTCGCTGGCAGCACCCCTGCCGGATGACCAATCTGCAGAACATCGCCTGACTCCGCGGGTTTGTGCGCAAGGCAGTCGTGGACCAGCGTACCCGGCACCCGGGAGGCGACCGCGAGAGCGATGGCCCCCGTACCTGTATAAGTGTGGTGCGCGAGACCCATCGACATGATCCTCGAAACGATGTCGACCTGCGTCGCGCTGATCTTCGAGCCGTCGCTTGCCTCGTAGCTGCGCGGCGGGGCAACCAAAGCGATCTTCGGCGTAGCGGGCTTATGCCCGGTGACCCAGTCGGCATCGTCCGCGAGGCCCATGGCCACGGCGCCGGCACCGCGCAGGCGTTCCAGGCGCTGCTTGAGCGAGTCATCCGCCTCGATTTCGGCCGGCAGTTCGTCGCCGCGAAGTCCGACATCCGCAGCACGGATGAAGACGGTCGCGTTGCCGGCATCGACGAGTGATGCATCGATCAGGATTTCTCCGTCCGTGAGTTGGGTCACGGGCTCGTTGCGCGGGAGGACGTGGCCTGCCGCGTCATGTCCGGGACGCAGAAAGTCGACGGCAATCTCGGCGCCCGTGCCGGGGACGCCGGCGATGGCTCGCGTGCCGCTTGTCCGGACCGTGCCCCTCTCGGTGACGGGTACATGGATCTCCATGAACCGACCGAGGTTGGCTTGCCAGACCCGGACCGTGGTGATCGGCGCAACCGGCGCCACCAGTGCTTCCTCGACGGCATAGACACCGACGGCCGAGGACAGGTTGCCGCAGTTGCCGGAGTAGTCGATGGCGCCGGTGGCGATGTCGACGTGACCGAACGTGAAATCGACGTCCGCGTCCGCTCGCCGGGAGGCAGAAATCAGGCAGATCTTGCTCGTACTGGAAGTCGCGCCCCCAAGACCGTCCAACTGCCTGGCGTAGGGGTCGGGGCTGCCAATGAGGCCCGCAAGGAGCGTATCCCGGGCAGGTCCTGCGTGGGGAAGCAGAACAGGGTCGAGGAACAGGCCTTTGCTTGTCCCGCCGCGCATGAAACGGCCGCGAATCGTGCCGCTCAACGTCCGCCCCGCGGCACGTCCCGGCGTGCATCCTTCGATGCACGATTGCGCGAGGCAGTCTCCGTTGCATCCGTGCCCATGTGGGCTTCGCCGCGATGTTCGGCCAGTTCCATCTGCTGCTGGCGCTCTGCGAAACGTACTTTCTGCACGGGACTCGTGGACTCGGCGCAGTGCGGGCAGCTGACGCCCGGGACATAGCGCGGGTCTGCCTTGTCTTCGGCCGCGATCGGGTGTCGGCATGCGTGGCACTGATCGTAGCTGCCGGGCCGCAGGTCCGCCCCGACGCTGACGCGGGTGTCGAAGACGAAACACTCGCCCTGCCACCTCGACTCGTCCGGATCCACGGTCGTGAGGTAGTTCAGGATGCCACCGTCCAACTGATAGACGTTCTCGAAGCCCTGCGCTCTGAGATATGCGGTCGATTTCTCGCAGCGGATACCGCCCGTGCAGAACATTGCGATCGGTGTCTGTTCGCGCCCGGCGAGATGGGACTGCGCCCAGTCCGGAAAGTCCCTGAAGGAGCCGGTGCCCGGGTTGGTTGCACCTTCGAACGTTCCGACCGCGACTTCATAATCGTTCCGTGTGTCGATCAGCAGCACGTCCGGCTGCTCGATCAACGCATTCCAGGCCTCCGGCGCGACGCGGGTACCGCCGCCGTGCTGTGCGTCGACATCCTCGCCCAGCGTCACGATCTCCCGCTTGCTCTTCACCTTGGCACGCAGGAAGGGTACCGCGTCCGCGACCGAGCGCCTGATCTCCATTCCGCTGAAGCGCGGATCGGTGCAGAGTTCCCGGAAAAACCGCTCGATCGCCGCGGGGTCACCCGCAATGGTGCCGTTGATTCCCTCGGGCGCGACGAGAATCGTTCCGCGCAGGCCATGGTCATTTAGTTGGTCCGCGAGCGTCCCCTGCAGATCGGGGACGTCGCTCAAGGGCACGAAGCGGTAAAAGGCGGCGATCGTGATCATTTCAGGAGGTCCGTCCGAACGGTTCGCCCGTCCAGCGGTCGATCCGTGCAAAGTCCTCGACCGGTTTGCGCGAGAGGCGGGTCAGCTGCTTTCCGGGCTTGCCCAGACAGACCATCGAGGCGACCGCAAACTCCTCCGGAAGGTCCAGCAGTGCGCGGGCCTCGTCTTCCGCGTTGGCCAGGAAGGTGGTGAGGACGCCGCCAAGGCCTTCGCCGCGGGCGGCTAGCAGGATGTTCCAGACAAACGGATAGACGGACGCGCCAGAGATGACACCGACCCGCTCGAGTCCGGCATCGAACGATGTAACCTGGCTGAGGTCCACGCAGACGACGAGGACGACCGGCGCCGACTCGAGGTGGTCGATGAGCGGAAAGCGGGACGGTGTTGCGGCGATCGTTTCCGCAGGCACGGCGCTCGGGTGGATCGTGTTGAATGGCACCTCGCCGGCCGAGACCTGTGCGATGTATTGCTGCACGGTCGGACGCATGAGCTGCTTCAGCCCGGTACGCGTCTCCTGATCGCGAACCACAATGACGCGCCAGCCCTGCCGGTTGCCGCCGCTTGGAGCGAACCGCGCGTGCTCGAGAATGCGGTACAGCGTCTCGTCAGAGACCGCCTCATCGGTGTAGTGGCGCGCGGCGAACGTGGTGCGCATGGCTTCGTTGAGGTCCACGGCAGGTTCCCGTGTCGGATGGTGGCGCGATTATATCAACGCGCCCTTCGCCGCCGCGTCTGCCGCTGCGCGGCTGTCAGCCGGGCGCTTCATCGGAGAGTGGCGCTTCCGACTCGTCAAACAGGTGTTTCAGATAGCTTTGGTCGGGGGTGGGCGCGAACGGGAGGGGCTCGACCGCGCCAAGGTGCTCTCCGAGGGAGAGACTGAGCGACTGCGCGAGGGCTTCCTGGCTCTCGATCGGGCTCTCGACGGGGTTGTCGACTGAACGGTCGATCGTCCTGCTCCAGCTCGGCTGGCCTGCGGCACAGTCGACCAGACGTGCGGTCAGCCGGAGCTGATTCCCGTGCCTGCGCACGGAGCCTTCCAGCAGGTGCGTGCAGCCTACTTTCGATCCCAGTGCAGCGGGATTCCCGTACGGTGTTGCGAGGCCAAAGGTGACCGTTCTTGCGAGCACCTGTACAAGCCCGCCTCGCCGAGCCAGCTGACCAGCTCTTCAGCGAGGCCCAGGGCGAAGGAATGCAGCTCCGTGTTGCCGTCTTCGAGCGCCACGAATGGCAGAACGCCAACGATGTGCGATGTCGCGACCGGAGCGGTGCGGGGTGCCGCCGCGGCCGGCCGCGCCGGCGCGATCAGGCGATAGCCACGCTTCGGATGGGTTTGGATGTAGCTGGGTTGCGACGGGTCGTCGCCAAGCGCCCGGCGCAGACCTGCGACGGTCTTGTGCACCGCATTGTCGCCGGAGATGGCACCGCGCCAGAACGCGTCCAGGAGTTCCTCGTTGGTGACGAGCTGGCCCTGCCGCTCCGCCATGTAGACCAGCATGTCGGTCGCACGCGGCACGATGTGCCGGGTTTCTGCTCCCTTCTCGAGTCGGTCCAGTTCAGGCCGTACCGTCCACTCTCCGATGACACACATAAGGATCTGGTGTTGTTCTGACACTTCTATGACGCAGTTTTTGGTTCAAACGCTACACGGACCAACCAGGCAGGCGAATGGCAGACAGAACGCAGCCATATGGCAGACATTGGGGCAGGGAAGGGGCAGGACAACCCCCCGGCACGGGGAAGGTCCGGTGCCCCTGACCACCAGGACTCCAGAAAAAGCGCACGTCGCAGCAAGGACGGCAGACCCGGGGACGTGGAACATGATCCCCGTCATGCACACGGAGAGCCCAATGAAACGATTTCTTCCAGTCGCCCTCGTCGTTGCCGGTCTCAGCACCGTCGCCCTGCCCTCCGCCGCGGCAAGTTTTGCCGAACAGCGTGGCTTCGAAGCCTGCGCGAACGCACTCGAAGAGGAAATGCGCGGCAGCGGTCTCGTGCTTGAACGCACCTACAAGCGCGGCGAGTCCGGCGCTGGACGGGTCTTCGAGATTGCCGGGACGGCCTGGATTGATGGGCAACGGACCCGGGTGACGAAGCAGTGCGACACCAGTTTGAACGGTCGGCGCGTTGTTGCGAGCAACACGGACCTCGGCGAGACGAGGTCGGTTGCCTCAGCCAGCAACTGATCCGGCGTTCGGTGACTGACGGTTCCGGGGCATAGAGCCGTCGGTCAGTTCAGTTTCGGCGTTCCGCCTGTCCCCAGGGCGGGGCGCCCACCTTCCAGCCAAGACTAGGCGAGCCAGGCAGTCCCCAAACTGCCGCTACGGCTCGCCATTTTTTTGCGGGGATTCCGCGAGGGGTCCGGCCCGGCTACCGCTTTGTGGTTCAATGGGCAACGAGGGTGGAACCCGTGTCCACCGTGCAGACGGGCTCGGCGGGCCGCGCGTACATGCGCCTGCAATTCCCGCGTGCGGTCGCGGGGCAATCGTTCCGGTGGCTCAGAGTCGGTCGATCAGGTGAGGGTTTCGCCCGCCCGCGGCACTACCTATCGCCAGAGGAGCCTGCTCATGACCGACTCGCCTGAACCCGGTGACCATCTGCCGCCATCTGACATCACGAACTATCCGTTCGAATTTCGCGGCGACGGGTTCGAGTTCTTCAAGATCTGGATCGTCAATCTGCTGTTGACGATCCTGACGCTCGGAATCTACTCGGCCTGGGCCAAGGTGCGCACCAAGCGCTATTTCTACTCGAACCTGTGCGTTGCGGGCTCGCCGTTCCAGTATCTGGCGCAGCCAATGCAGATCCTCATTGGGCGTCTGATCGCTGTCGGTGTGTTCCTCCTGTACTCGGTGACACTCAACTTCGCGCCCACGGTCGGGATGATCATTGCCTTCCTGTTGTTCTTCGCGATCCCGTTTCTGGTGATGCGCTCGCTGGCCTTCAACGCGCGGATGAGCGCCTGGCGCAATGTTCAGTTCCGATTCCACGGTGGATACGGCGATGCGTTCATGGTGCTGTACGTCTGGCCGTTGCTTGGCATGTTGTCGTTCGGCCTGTTGTATCCCTATGCGGTGCTCAGGATGAATGAGTACATCGTCGACAACAGCAGCTACGGGACGACATCGTTTGCCTTCGATGCGGGGTACCTCGACTACGGCAAGATTTTCCTCGTCGCGATCCTCGGATTTGGTCTCACGGGAGCACTGCTGGCCGTACTTGGAGCGAGGGCCGATCAGGGTGAGCCGAATCCTGTCCTGCTGATCATTCCAGTGATCGGCTACGGTGTGACCATCGTTCTCATCCGGATGATGATGATCAACCTCTACTACAACAGTTCCAGTCTCGATCGGCATGAACTCGACGCCGAACTGGAGTTTCCCGGGTACTTCATGACCTGCGCCACCGTGTTCTTCCTGACGATCGTGACGCTCGGGCTCTATCTGCCCGCAGCCAAGGTCCGGCTGACACACTATGTCGCGGACCACATGACGTTCATCGCGGTCGGTTCCATCGACGACTTCGTCCGGGCGGAGCGCGAGGCCGTCAGCGCACTGGGCGAGGAGTTTGGTGAAGTCTTCGACTTCGATATCGGATCGCTTGCGTGATCGTAGAGGGCGAGTTCAATGACGGGCGCACCTCACGGACATTCGCCGCCTATCTGACCGCGGAAGGTGACGATCTGGTCGTCTGCGACTATGACGACGCAGAAGTCGACTTCGCGGAGATTGATGATGTGGTGGTGTCGTCGCGCCTGGGCCGGGTGCCGCGTACGTTCACCTTCCCCAGCGGCAGCCTCTTCACGACCGAAGACAACGACGGCGTTGACGAGCTGCTTGGCCCGGAATCACCCGGGCTGGCGCTGGATCTGCTCGAACGGCACCTCGGCCTGATCGTCGTTGCAACGCTGTTCACGCTCGGGTTCAGTGTCTGGGTCGTGCTGGACGGCATTCCGAGAGCGGCCGAGCGCATCGCGATGTCGCTGCCGGGAGCGATCGTGGAGGACATCTCGGGCGGAAGTCTGGACGTGCTCGATACGGTGATGTTCGATGACTCGGAACTGTCCGGGCTCGAGAAGCGGCGGGTGCGCGATCTGGTCGCGCCGGCGCTCGCGCTGCATCCGGGTGCCGAACTTCACTTCCGCAAGGGACCGCCCAACGCATTTGCGCTGCCGGACGCATCGATCGTCTTTACCGACGGTATTGTGGAACTTGCGGAGCACGACGGGGAGTTGCTTGCGGTTGCCTACCACGAAGTTGGACACCTGCATCACAGGCATCTGCTCCGCAGGGTCATCCAGAGTTCCGGAGTGGCGGTTGTGGTGTTCCTCATCACCGGTGACGTGAGCTCGTTCGACCTATTGATCGGACTGCCGGCGGTGCTGGTCGATCTGGCCTATTCGCGCGACTTCGAACGGGAGGCTGACGTCTACGCGCTCGAGTCCATGGTGGCGGCAGGTCAGGATCTGGAGCACTTTGCACGGATCATGCGGCGTCTCGAAGGGCACTACACCGGTGAAGGTGACGAAGGTGACGGCCTGGACTCGGGTGTATCACGAAGCGTGGGCAAGCTGCAGCGTTATCTCGCAACCCATCCGGCCGCGGAAGACCGGGCCGAACTGATCGAAGCCTACCGCTGATCTGGTCGCATACCGGGACACCCCCCGGTCAGGACAGAGGTCACGTCGGCCGGCATGTGGTTCAATTGGAACGGGCTGGCGAGATGCGCCCCGATTGAACACGCAGGGAGATTCATTTGAGTACCGTGCCGAACAGCGCTGTCACCACGTTTGATGGTGACGTCCTCGCGGCGATTGATCACTGTTATGAGATCGGCTGGGCGGCGGACGGCCTGCCGGTTGTCCCTCCGGAACGTGCCAGGGTCGAAGCGATGTTGGCGGGCACCGGGCACGCGCCTGAGGACGTTCTGAATACCCACCCAACGACCGGCAATACGTGTACCGCGCTCGCCGCCGCGGTCAATGCGGTGATGGCCGGGTGCCTGCCGGAGTACTTTCCGGTCCTGGTGGCTGCGCTGGAGGCTCTCGACAAACCCGACTACAACTTCCACGCGGCAAGTGCTTCAACCGGCGGCTCGACTCCTGTGTTGCTGGTCGCGGGACCGGTTGTCGAGGCGATCGGCATGAACTCCGGTGCAGGGACGTTTGCGCCGGGCACGCGTGCCAACGCAACCCTCGGTCGCGCCATCCGGCTGATCCTGATGAACGTCTTCGAAATGATTCCTGGCGTGTCGGATCAGTCGACCCAGGGTTTCCCTGGCAAGTACAGTTTCTGTTTCGCCGAGCGTGCTGACGTGAACCCCTGGGACCCTCTGCCGGTTGAACTCGGTTACGGAGAGGGTGCGAGCTGTGTCGTGACCTACGCGGGTTCGAGCTTCAACAACGTCGAGAACCACGGCGGCGCAAACCCGGAAACGATCCTCGATTGTATTGCCGACTCGATGGCAAACCTCGGGTGCATCACGATTGGCCAGTCGATGGTGGTGCTCTCACCCGAACACGCAAAGATTGTCGCCGGGTCCGGCTGGAGCAAGGCCGATACCCGCGAGTACCTCTTCATGCATGCGCGTCAGCCCGTTGCGGCCATGCAGGCGTGCGGCAAGTATGTGCCGCGCGAACACGAAGCCCAGCTAAACGCGGGCCACACCGGACCGGAAGGTGAGTCGTTCGTGCACCGCGGGCTCGCGCCGGACGACATCATGCTGACCGTTGCCGGTGGACTTGCCGGTGGCCATTCGGCCTTCATCACCTCGTGGAGCCGGACGCGGGCTTCGATCATGCAGCATGCAGAGGTGCGAACATGAATCCAGACAACGGGAGACATCGATGGAACTGGTGAACCCGGCGGGCGGCACAAACCGCTCCGCCAGAATCCAGGCGCCCCGGTTGACCTACCTCGAAGGTCGCAAGATCGGGATCCTGATCAACGGCAAAGCGAACGCCGACACGTTGGCGCAGGAGACTGCGGCCATTTTTGCCGAGCGGCACGGCTGTGAGGTTGTCGAATTGATCGACAAGCGCAATGCGGGCAGACCCGCACCGGCGGAGCATCTGCAGAAGCTCTCCGAGGTCTGCGAGTTCCTCATCACGACCGTCGGGGACTGAGGAAGCTGTTCAACGTGCAGTTTGCACGACGGCGTAATGTTCGAGCAGCTCGGTAAACCCGCGCTGGTCATCTGCACCACCCCGTTCGAACCGACGGCGAAGAACATCGCCAAGGTGCTGGGGGTGCCCGACTATCAGTTCGCCTCGGTTGAACACCCGATCGGCTCCCGTTCACTCGACGAGATCAGGGAACGGGCGCAGGACGCCTACGAGCAGGGCATCAGGTTTCTGATGGCGCAGTGAACGCGGAGGGTCGATTGGCATCATCAATCTCGTCTTGACTGGCGTCAGCGACGTGGACAGGGTGGTCGCGTTCTGCGATGAGGTGTTGGCGACGGCGGGGGCTTGCTCCGATTCACCGCATGGTGCGGAAGCAGGCGCGAACCTCCTCCGTAAACGTTTCCGGACGTTCAAACGCGGCGAAGTGCCCACCTTTGTCGAGTTCGTTGAAATAGCGCAGGTCGGTGAAGCGCTTCTCCGCCCATCGGCGCGACGTCTTGAAGATCTCTTTCGGGAAAATACTGCATCCTGAGGGCAGGGTGATCGCGTCAGAGCCGCGTGGGGCGTTGAAACTCTCCCAATAGATTCTCGCTGACGATGCGCCCGCGTCGCAGAGCCAGTAGAGCATGACGTTGTCCAGCAATTCGTCCCGCGACAGGACGTTCTCAGGGTGCCCGTTGCAGTCGGTCCACTGGTAGAACTTCTCCAGAATCCATGCTGCCTGGCCAATCGGAGAGTCCGCCAGGCCGTACCCGAGCGTCTGGGGCCTCGTGCTTTGCTGCTTCGAGTAGCCGGAGTCGTGATCCTGGTAGAACTTGGCGGCGGCAAGCGCGGCCTGTTCGAGCTCCGTCAGGTCCTGCATCGTATCGGGATCGGGCGCGACCACCGGCATGTTCATGTGAATGCCCTGACAGTTGCCCAGCTTCTGTGCGCCAATTGCGGCGGTGACGACCGAGCCCCAGTCGCCGCCCTGGGCGAAGTACTGCTCGTAGCCAATTTCGAGCATCAGCGCGTTCCACGCGGCGGCGATCCGGTCGATGTTCCAGCCGGGCGTGGTGGGTTTCCCCGAGAAGCCGAATCCGGGCAGCGTGGGGCAGACCACGTGGAAGGCATCTGCAGAGTCGCCGCCGTGTGCCTGCGGTTCGGTGAGCAGCGGCAGGACCTTCTGGAATTCCACGACGGAGCCCGGCCAACCGTGCGTCAGCAGCAACGGCGCAGCGTCCTCGACGCTCGAACGGACGTGAATGAAGTGAAAGTCGAGGCCCTCGATGGCGGTGGTGAACTGGTCGAACTGGTTCAGCAACGCTTCCCGTGAGCGCCAGTCGTAGTCGTTCAGCCAGTAGTCGCGAATCTCCTGCATGTAGCCGAGCGGAATCCCCTGGCTCCAGTCGTCAGGCGTTTCGGCATCGGGGAACCGAGTCAGGGACAGTCGTGTCTTCAGATCGGTGAGATCACTGTCCGGTACGGCAATGTGAAATGGGGTGATTGGCATGACTGACTCCTACCTTGGTGCGCGCGAGAACCGGCGGGCTGCGCCGCGAATATCCAGGAAATCCGCACTCAGAGCAAACAGGCGCGGCCGCCGACGGGGTTCCTGCCGTTCGTCGTTTCAGCGTTCGCGGGCGCAAGTCGCGATGGTGGTTCTGGCAGTGTTGCCGACTCTGCCACGACGAGTTGACTTGGTTTGAGCGAGCATATGGAACGAGCACAGCCTCGGCTGGAGTCTCCGGCAGACCTCGATGCGCTGCTGCGAAACGTTGAGGGGCTGGAGGCTAATATTGAGGAGGCGAGCCTGCGCGCCGAACGCGCGCGGCGGCTGGACGCGGATACGTTGGGGCTCTTGACCGATGCTGGTCTCTTCCGGATGACGATGCCGGCCGACTGGGACGGGCTGGATCTGTCGCTCGCGGTACAAGCGGATGTCGTCGAGCGCCTCGCCGCCCTGGATGCCGCCATTGCGTGCGCTGTCGTTGCCGGAAGCGGCGCGGGGCTGGCCCTGCGGAACGTGCCGCGCTCGATCTGTTTCCTCATCCGTACATGGCGCAGTGCAGCGCCCTGATTCCCGAGGCGTCGGGGGAACGGGTTGGAGGCCTGTATCGGATCACGGGTAACTGGTCCGGCGCATCGGGCGCGCAGGAGGCGGATGTCGCCGTCCTTCCCTTCGCGGTTGCCGAGGGTGGCGCGTCGACTGGAGAGACGCGGGTTGCGGTCCTGCCCACCGGGCACCTGTCGGCAGTTCCCGAGGGTGGCCGCGCGCTTGCGGCGGTCGGCTGGGCCGAGGTGCGCCCCGTCACCGGACAACTCTCAGTGCCGGAGGCACACACCGATGCAGGACCGACGACCGATGAACGCTTGCGGGCCCGGGTGCTTGCGGCGGCCGTCGCGGTTGGTCTTGCCGGGCGGTTTGCCGAGGGTTTGCGCGAGGCGCGCTGGCACGCCGCCCGGGCGTTGTTGGTCGACGTCGCGCGATCCGCGGGACACCTGCATCGCGCCGGTCTCGCGGCGCAGTTCGCAACCGAAGTCGCCTGTGACGCGGTGCACGGCGCGGCGCGTGACGTGGCCGCGCGGAGAGCAGCGCTGGACGCTCTGACGTTGCGCCAACTTCTGCCCGACATCTGAGGCGCCTGCCTGCAGGGCATGGGCAAACGGGGTAGGCTTGCGCGCGCTGTTTCGGTTGGCAGGAAATGACTTTGGCAACGGATTACTACGAACATCTGTTTGGGGTTCGGGGGAAGGTTGCCCTCGTAACGGGCGGTACGCGCGGGATCGGCCTCATGATCGCCGAAGGACTGGTGCGCTGCGGCGCCCGGGTTTACGTCGCGTCGCGCAAACCGGAAGCTTGCCAGGAGGCGGAATCGACACTCTCGGAGTTTGGTGAATGTGTCGCGATTCCGAGCGACGTCTCGACGATTGCGGGCTGCCAGGAGCTCGCGGATGAGATTGCCGGCCGGGAGTCGCGCCTCGACATTCTCGTTAACAACGCCGGTCTCACCTGGAGCGAGGACATCGACAAGTTCTCGGAGAAGGCCTGGGACAAGGTCATGGACCTCGATATCAAAGGTCCGTTCTTCCTCATCCAGAAAGTGCTGCCACTGCTCCGTGCCGCGGCGAGTCCCGAGCAGCGCGCTTCGATCGTCAACGTCTCGTCCGTGAACGGTCTGAAGCCGTCAGGCCTCCGGAACTACTCCTACGTGGCGGCCAAAGCTGGCCTCAATCAACTGACAGCGCAACTTGCGCGGGATCTGATGGACGAGCAGATCAACGTCAACTGCATCGCGCCTGGGCCGTTCCAGTCGAAAATGACCGCGCCGCTCTATGCGACGCCGGAACTGGAAGAGCAGGTACGTGCCGGCTTTCCGATGAAGCGATGGGGGGCGGTGGAGGACGCGGCCGGGCTGACCATCTTCCTGTCATCGCGCGCCGGCTCCTATCTTTCCGGGGTGGTGCTGCCGCTCGACGGTGGCGCGACCAACATCTGACCGGAGGCCTCGATCCTCGACCGGTATCTCGATGTCGTACAGCGTTGGCGCTTCGCGGTCGTCCTGCTGGCGCTTGCCGGTCCGCTGTATCTTGCGTCCACGCTCGATCGGATGGTCATCACGACCGACTACCGGATCTTCTTCGATGACGACAACCCGGAACTGATTGCGCTCGACGTGCTCGAGACGACCTATACGAATGCCGACTACTACTTGCTGGCCCTGCGCAGTCCGTCCGGCACCATGTTCGAAGGGTATGCCCTGCGGGCGTTGCTGGACGCGACCGAACAGGCCTGGCTGACGCCGTACGCGCTGAGGGTCGACTCGGTCACCAACTTCCAGCATACGATTGCGCAAGAGGACGACCTGATCGTCGCGGACCTGGTCGAGTTTGCCGATCTGTCCCCCGCCGAACGCGAAGCCCGTCTGGCGGTTGCGATTGCGGAGCCCTCGCTCGTCCACCGCCTCATTTCCCCGGATGGCAAGACCGCGGCCGTCATGGTGACGATTCACTTCCCGCCCGGCCCGAAACACGAGTTTGTACCCGAAGTCGTTGAATTCAGTCAGGCACTCGAAGATGAACTCGGGGCGAAGTACCCGGATCTCGTCGTTGCCCGCACGGGGCTCGTTCTGTTCGACCACGCCATGCTCGTCACGATGGAGGAGGACATGGCCCTGCTGATGCCGGTGATGCTGGGGCTCATCGTGCTGCTCACGGCGGTGCTGCTCCGCTCGGTGCCCGCCACGATGGTGACGGTGCTGCTGCTGTCCCTTGCGGCAATGTCGTCAGCCGGGCTCGGTTCCGCGATTGGCATCGTCTTCACGTCACCGTCGTCGATGGCACCGCTGATGGTGCTGACGCTCGCGCTCGCCAACTCGGTGCACATCTTTGTCGCCGCCCTTCAGCACATGGAGGACGGCCTCGACAAGGATCAGGCGATCCGGCAGGGGCTGAAGGAGAAGTTCGAGCCGGTCGCGGTCACCAGTCTGACGACGATCATTGGCTTCACGTCACTCAACACCTCCGGCTCTCCGCCGATGGCCGACATGGGCAACATGGCGGGATTCGGTATTTTTGCGGCATGGCTGCTGTCGCTGACGCTGCTGCCGGCACTCTGGTTCATTCTCCCGTTTGCCGAAGGGCGACGACGCGGTGTTGCACGCCGCCTGCTGTGTCAGCTTGCCGAGGTTGTCATTGGCCGATCGCGGGTGTTTCTGGTCGGCGTCGGCGGCGTGGCCATCATGCTGATCGCGCTCGTGCCGACCAACGATCTCGGTGAGTCGTTCCTCGAGTATTTTCCCGACGATTTGCCGCTGAGAGCCGACACCGACTTCACCACCGAGCATCTGACTGGCCCCTATACGCTCGAATTCTCCCTGTCAGGAGGTGGTGAGGGCTCCATTTCCGAGCCCGCCTACCTGGCGACACTGGACGCGTTCCGCGCCTGGAGCCTCGAGCAGTCGGAGGTTGCGCACGTCTACATCTTCTCCGACGTACAGAAGCGCCTCAATCGCGCGATGCACGGTGACGATCCCGACTGGTATCGCATCCCCGACACGCGCCCGCTCGCCGCGCAGTTTCTGCTGCTGTTCGAGATGTCGTTGCCTTACGGGCTGGATCTGAACAGCCAGATCGACGCCGACAAATCCGCGACCAAGGTCGTAATGACCCTGCATGACATCCATTCACGCGATATTCGAGGGATCAAGGTCAAGGCTGAAGCATGGCTGCGCGAGCATGCGCCGGAGGCGATGTGGACCCAGGGTGCCAGCAGTTCGATCATGTTCGCCTATCTGTCGCAGCGCATGATCCGCAACATGCTGCTGGGTACCCTGCTCGCGTTTGGCCTGATCGCGTTGGTACTGATGGTGGCCCTGCGGAATATGAAGCTCGGTGTTCTCAGTCTCGTGCCGAACCTGTTCCCCGCTGCGGTTACGCTCGGCATCTGGGCAATGCTCGTTGGCGAGATTGGCATGATTGCCTCGGTCATCACGTCGATCACGATGGGCCTGATCGTCGACGATACGGTGCATTTCCTTTCGACTTATCGTCGCGCCCGACGCGAACTGGCGCTGTCGGCGGAAGATTCGATCCGGCACACCTTCGAACACGTTGGGACTGCGCTCTCATCGACGACAATCATCCTGGCGGCCGGCTTTGCTGTACTCGCAAGCTCATCCTTCTCGCCGAACCAGCAACTCGGGACGCTTTCCGCAATCACGATTCTCGTCGCGGTGGTCCTGGACTTCTTCCTGTTGCCGCCGCTCCTGATGCTGCTCGACGGCGGTGACACCCGCAAAGCACCCGACTAGACTGGGCGATTCCTCGCTTACGTGGTGACAACATGACGATTGGTCTGGGCCTCGGGACTTCCCGATATCCGTTTGACGCCGCGCGTGAGTATTGGGCGTGGGTCGAGCAGTGTGAGAAGGGTCACGTCGACTCGATCTGGCAGACGGACCGGCTCGTCTCCACGGAGCCGATGCTGGAATGCATCGCTACGATGGCCGCGCTCGCGGGAGCCACCGACCGCATGCGCTTCGGCATGAATGTCGCGTCGATTGCGCTGCGGGATCCGCTGCTGACTGCAAAGCAGCTTGCGACGATCGACGTACTCTCGGAAGGCCGTTTGCTGCCCGCGTTTGGCATCGGCAGTGCCGTTTCCCGCGACTATACGGCGACAGGTACACCGACCAAGGCACGCGGCAGGAAGGCGAACGAGGCGCTGGAACTGGTCTCGCGGCTCTGGAGTGAAGAGTCGGTGTCGTTCGACGGCACCTTCTTCAAATACGATGAGGCAAGCATTGCCCCCAGACCCGTGAACCCGGACATTCCCCTCTGGATCGGAGGCTCCTCCGAAGTGGCGATTAAGCGGACCGCCAGATACGGCACCGGCTGGCTGGGCGGCATCGACACGCCGGAACAAGCGGCGGTCATGGTGCGCGGTATCAAGGCCGCTCTGGTAGACACCGGGCGTTCAATTGACGAAGACCACTACGGCGCGACGTTCTCGTTCCGCATCGGTAGCGGTGAGGATTCCGCGTCGAAACAGACCGCCGACGGCCTGAAGGCCCGCACCGGCAAGGACCCCTCGCGATTCATGGTGACAGGGGACGCGGACGCGGTGATCGCGCGTGCCGAAGAGTACATTGCCGGCGGTTGCAGTAAATTCGTGTGCATGCCCATCGCGCGCAATGCGTCGGAGATGACCGAACAGACCCGCCTCTTCATCGATCACGTGTTGCCCGCGTTCGAGGGGCGCTGAGCCCGCATCGTCGCGGGCTGGCCTAGTCGGTCAGCAACGCCTGGAACTGCTCGATAATCTCTTCCTCGAGGTAGTCCCGGAACTCGCCCGCGTCGAAGAACGAGCCGCCGCAGGTCGGACACTTCTCAAAACGGATGGTTGGCTCCTGCACGTTGACGTGCAGGGCCGGTGTTCCGCACTTGGGACAGTCGATCTGCTGAATCTGGTCGTACCTGGCACCAACAAACTCGTCTCCGACGTCAACCGACTCGGCGCCCTTGAGTTTTAGCAGGTCTTCCTTCTCCAGTCGGTCGAACCAGATGCCGAAACAGTGGGCGCATCGGTCGATTTCGATGCCTTCGACGGAGACGGTTTCCATCTCGTGGACACATTTCGGACACAGCATCGTGCGCTCCTACCAATCTCCTGACAGGAATTCCAGCGTGCGGTCGTAGGCGCCGTCATCGGTCGGCACGATTGCCGCGCAGAAGTGGGTGACACCGAGGTCCTTCAGGCGCTGCAGGGATGAGCGCAGGGTGTTCTCGTCTCCCGCAAGCGCGATATCGCCCGGACCGGCCAGCCCCTCGCGATCGAGCATGGCGCGGTAGGAGGGCAATTGGCCGTAGCCCGCGAGTGTCTTGCCGATGCGCTCCCGCGCGGCGTTGGGGTCGTTCGTCACGACGATCGGAAACCCGGCCGCGACCGTGGGCACAGGTTTCCCGGCGGAATCCGCGGCAGTGTTCAGCGATGGGACGATATGGTCCTCGAGGGTGCGGGGACCGGTCATCCACGTCACGGTACCGTCCGCGAGCTCGCCGGTGAGCTTCAGCATCTGCGGGCCAAGCGCTGCGACCAGGATGGGGACATGGCCAGCATCGGGGACAGTCAACGTGAGGTTCACATTGTACTGTTCGCCCGCATGGGACACGGTCTCTCCGCGCATGAGTGGCCCGAGCACCTCGAGGTATTCACGCATGTGCCGCGCGGGCTTGTCGTAGGAGAAGCCCAGCATGTTCTCGATGACGATCTTGTGGGACAGGCCAATCCCCAGCCGGAACCGGCCCTGTGCCGCAGCCCCGGCCGTCATTGCCTGCTGGGCCAGTGCGGTCGGGTGTCGTGGATAGGTGGGTGTCACCGCGGTACCAAGGCCAATCGTGCTTGTGTGCGAACCGACGAGCGAGAGCGTCGAGATGGCGTCGAGCCCGAAGATGTTCGCCATCCACAGGTCATCGAAGCCGCGTGCTTCCGCATCCTGCGCTGTCCTGATGATCCCGGCCAGGCTGCCGTCAGGTCCGTCAGAGGCTCCTATCATGAGTCCCATACGCATGGCGTTATACTCCAGTCAGAAAGGGGGGCGTGGGTCAGGTGTGTCAGCGGAAGTCAGCTTGCTTCCCTGACGAGTTCGATGGTGCGCCCGAGTGTTTCGAGTCGCTCATCGAGCGTCGCGCCCATTGGCGACAGACGCAGTGTATTGATCCCGACGTCACGATAGGCACGGATTCTCTCGCGCACCATGTCCTCCGTGCCGAACAGGTTGGTCTTGAGGATCATGTCGTCGGGTACGCGGTCGATCGCGGCTTCGCGTTTGCCCGCGATCCACAACCGCTGGACCTCGGTGGCATCCTCTTCGAACCCCTGGCGCTTGAACGCGTCATTGTAGAAATTGTGCTCGGCTGAGCCCATGGCGCCAAGCTGGAATGCCATACCGGCCTTCTGGGGAGCGATCAGTGCTTCGACATCGTCCGTAAAGGCGACGCCGCCGCCCACCTGAAGGTCCACGTCGGCGATCGAACGACCCGCCGCCGTTGCTGCATCGGCGATCGCCTGGATGACGGGTGCTCCCGTGTCCGGGCTGAAGCTCGTTCCAACCCAGCCGTCCGCCATGGCGCCGGTCAGTTCGAGACTCTTTGGTGAGAGGCTTGCCAGGTAGATGCCGATCGAGTCGTTGCCTGGCTGCGAGAGCCGCAACGCCTTGCCTTCGCCGCCGGGCAGGGGCAACTGATGGTACTTTCCGTCGTACTGAATCTTGTCGCCCGCGAACGCCATGCGGACGATCTCCATCGTCTCCCGCATCCGGGTGATCGGCGCCTTGAAGGGCACACCCTGCAGGCCCTCGACAACCTGTGGACCGCTTGCGCCGAGGCCCAGGACAAACCGGTCGTCCGAGACAGCGGCGAGGGTCAGGGCCGTCATCGCGGTCATGGAAGGGGTCCGCGCACTGATCTGCATGATGCCGGTGCCCAGTTTGATGCGGGACGTTTTCGCGGCGAGGTAGGCGAGGGGGACCACTGCGTCCTGCCCCCACGCTTCGGCCGACCAGACGAAGTCAGCACCGAGTTTTTCGCTCTCCGCCACGAAGTCGACGTTGTCCTGCCAGTCGCGCTTGCGTCCGGAGGCTGCGCCGCCAATGCCAATTGCTGTCTGCATCTTGAAGGATCTCCCGAAAGTCGGTTCAGGTGTGTCGGCAGGTAGCCCTACCGTGAGAGAGGCTACCAGGTAATGGTGAGCCCCGTGTGTTTCGCCTGGTTGTAATGCATGTTCGTCAGCAGACCCGTTGGCGCGGGCAGTGACGTGGCAGGCGCCAGTGGAAGTGCGGGCATCGGCTCGCTGACGAACTGCGAGTCGAACACCCGGTTCACGTTGACGGGGTAGCGCTTGTCCAGGACGTTGTTGCTGAAGAGCGTGAACGTCCAGTTTTTCCAGCGATAGGCGACAGCGACGTCGAGCGTCGTCGTGTTGAACACCTTGCTGAGCGCGAGAGCCGGGTTGTTCTGGTAGTCCGAGTAGTATCTGTAGCGCGCCAGCGCGGTGACGTTCCCGCTCGCATAGGGCCAGCTGTAGCGCGCGGTCAAGGTCGCGCTGTCCGCCGGTGCCCGCGCCGGTCGCCGGTCGCTCTGATCGACAAATGTCCCTGGATTCTCGAGATCGGGTGCCTGATTCTGGGTGTGGTGGGCCTTGCCGTGCGCAAGTATCAGGTCGATCCGCAGTTGTGGATTGGGGGCGTAAGTCGCCTCGAGTTCCACACCCCTCGATTCCACTTCAATGAGGTTCCTGCGTAGTACGTGGATCTCGTCGCCCACGTTTTCGCGAACGAGTCCGGTCTGATCCTTGAGCCAGGTCCGGTAGGTCACGAGGTTGACCCGGAGCGTGTTGTCCCGCCAGTCGCTCCTGAGCCCGATCTCGTAGTTGTTGGAGGCTTCGTTGGCGAAGGGTACATAGGCCGCGGTGAGACGCGCGTTGGCATCGAAGCCACCGTTGCGGTGGCCCTGGGCACCGCGGAAATACAGGATTGCAGAGTCATCGACGCGATAGCGGATGCCGAACGTGCCGAGCCCGTTGTCGAACTTCATACTTCCGTCGAGGGTCGGTGGCACGCTGAAACGCGGTGCGCCGGTTGCCGTCACGGAGTCGAGTCGGCCCGCGACCAGGCGTGAACTCAGATCGACGTCGTGCCAGCGCACGCCCCCGTCCAGGGTCCATCGTTCGCCAAACTGTCGCTCCAGATGGACGAAGATCGCGAGCTTCTGGCTTTCGAACCGGGACGTCGTCGTCAGATCGCCCGCAGTACCCGGCGTTGCCAGTGTCAGCAATCCAGCCTGCGCGAGTACCTGGCCACCGAACAGGCGTCGTTCGCCCCGGGATTCGTTCTGCCCACGATACAGATTCTCCTCGATCGCTTCGAGGTCGAGCAGCGCGAGCAGGCGACGTGCCTTGTCGATGGTCATGTACAGC
>MDTE01052585.1_pt1 | contig 20950 bp, 21 predicted proteins | sample 811231 | NCBI WGS metagenome assembly MDTE01 (sample SAMN05326651, study PRJNA326480) | marine metagenome | isolation source: seawater | place: Indian Ocean: Red Sea | collected 2010
CAAACTTACTTACCAAAATTTTGGAAAGTAGCTCCAAAATTTGCTGCAACTGAGGATGGTGCCATGGTTATTGCGAGAAAGCATCTTAAAAAACTACATCGCATGCATTAATTATGATTTATTCTAGCCAATTTGATATATATTTTTCGACATTAAATCTTCGATTCAATCCTTGATCATTCATATATCGAATTTTACCGAAAATAGGCCTATCAAACCAAGGCCTGTCATGTGTCCCGCCAATTGACCACATGATGCCTGTATAACCATTTGGATCCCCTCCATCTATAGAATAATGGTCATTCAAATAAATAGCTTTCTCCAATGCTTCATCAACAGTTGTTGACCACTCAAGAATTTTTTTTGCCCAGTACATTCGCATGTATCCATGCATTTTACCTGTTTGCATCATTTCTGATTGAGCAGCATTCCAGGCTTTATCATGTGTTTTTTTTGCAATCAATTCATTGATTGAATAAATAAATTCTCTAGTATCTTTTTTGTGGGTTTCTAAAGAATCATAAGCCCATTTTTTAAAACCATTTTTTGATTGATAATTGTCGCTATAAAAGCAAAAATTATCTGCAAGCTCTTTTCTTACTATTAACTCTTCAAAAAATGCATTAATGCTATCTAATTTAGTATGCGCGCCTTCGAAGGAAGCTAGCTTGCCTTTCTTAAAGATTAAGGGTTCATCATCGCAAATTTTTAAAATCTCTAGTATGATTCTTAATGATGAAATTTGGCCATAATGCAGAAAGGGACTTAAGTTACTCTGCCCATCTATTGTAGGGTCATTTCTAGATATTGCATAATTATCCAATCGATTATCTATAAAATCTTTAAGTGTTTTCATTGCATGCACTTCACCAGACTTTTGTTTAATAATGCTTCCATTGCTTACGATCTTCTGGCATAGAGCCTGTACTTTTTCCCAATCATTAACACGAGCCTCTCTGTTCCATTGATACGGATGCTTAGTTATTTTTTCTGGCTCAATGAGCCAATCCTTTAATTTTTTATATATTTTATTTCTGATTGTATGCGCAGCATATTCTTCTTTATTTGATAAGACCCATGCAGGAATTATATTATGTGTATCAACGATTGTAATTTCACAATTAAGTTTAGATATCAGCATTGATTGAATTTTTTTTGGTCCTTTCAACGGGCTGAAATCAAGAACAAGATATTTAGGGTTTAAATCTTTCAAAATAGCAAGCATCTCATTTTTTGGATTACCTATTGTAAGAATGAATATAATGTTTTTTTTCTGACAGGCGCTCTCAATTTGCTTTAACCCATCAATCATGAATTTGTAATGCTCTTGCGAGCGATGACCAACATTAAGTCTAATATTAAATAATACAGCTAATGGTAATTTTTCTTTTTTTGCGTGATTTTGAGCATGTATTAGCGCATGATTGTCTGTAATGCGTTGATCTCGACTCATGAGATAAATTACACAATTACCATTTGTGTTATTGTTTGTTTTGAGTTGGTATTTTCTGTTGAGCATACTTGCCACTAGTTATTCATATCTTAATGCTTCAGCAACCGCAACCTTGGATGCTTTTTGAGCAGGAATTAGAGTCATGAGCATTACTGCTATGTATGCAAGAGCTAGGAACCATATAACTCTCAACCAAGGTACATAAAATTCAAATTCATTTGCACCGCCTCCTAGGGCATCTGGAGAGTTTATTAGGTTATATGACAAGCCAACTCCTAGCACAATACCTAGACTAATGCCAATAAATGCAATGAATGATGCTTCAACAAAAAATGCAATCGCTGTCATTTTTCTTGTAAACCCTATGGCTCGCAACATACCTATTTGTTGTCTACGTTCTACTACAGCTCTGAATGAAATAACACCTAATGCGGCAATGCCAACAAGTAAGCCGAGACCCATAAACGCTTCAAATAAAATTTGGAAGCTTTGTGACTGACTTGTTTCATCTTTTTGTACTTTTGCAATTGAGGTTGCTTGTATGCCTGTTCCAAATAATGATGATTCGATATCAGCTGCTACAGATAGTGCATTTTTATCAGAAGAATCTTCCAATTGCAAATAATGTGTTGATTTCATAAAAAATTGTTTTCCATCATCGAACCTGTTATCAAATATTTGCCTTAATGTTTGATCGCTGACAATCATATTGCCAAAGTCTGCAATGAAACTTTCACTTGCAGCGTCTATGATTCCTATGACCGTGATTTGTGTTTTCTCAACTTGGTCAGGCCATGTTAATGTCAATCCAGAATTTTCTATCTCTTCAGCGGAGTCTAGATATTCGGGAAGCCGAGGCTCTATAATCATTGTGAACGGCTTCCACCCACTTGTATTTCTTAATTCTTCATATGCCGGTAACGCTATATTGTCGGCGCTGGGGTCACCAAAAGGTCCTCTTGGCTCAATAACTCTCTCGCCAATAACTGCATAGTTTGTGTTTACTGCTAAAGCTGTAAATATGTCTTCAGCGGATTCATATCCTTCAGCCATGCCCTTGATGTTCAATGCATTAGATGTTAGAAATGATGCATTCGCTCCTGAGATGTTGAGTTTGCCTTCAATCATTCCATCAACTTGTTCGATATCAGGATGGTCTTGCGCTTCAACATTTATTCCCCAGGTATCGAGCCGACTAAATTGATTAATACTTGTAATATCTACTTTACCTGACGCTTGCAATGTGGAAGCAAGATTATTAATTGGCTTAATGCCTGGAGGTGTTTCAACAAGCACTTGAAATCCACCCGTTGATGTTTCTCCCCCTAAAAACAATCTTGTAAAGTTTGCATTTAATATCGTTGTGACAACGATGCCAAATACAACAAGCGTAAACATTGCAATTGTCATGCCAGTTCGGAATTTAGATGCAAGCGGAAAAGAAACAGCAATTTTTAGTGCAGGCACTAGCTCTTTAAACCATCTGCCGCCTAGTCCAATAAGACCAACAATTTTATCAGCATTAAAAATGATAAACATCGTACTAGCTGCTGTCATGAAAATACCGCTAACAAAAAACATTTCTATGCTGCCATCAAGCTGTTCATGCCCAAGACCAAATAAATTAAAAAATGCATTAATTGGGTCATTCCATGTATTTGCTTCTTCAATAAAAATATTAAATGGCAATGGCAATAACCAAAACCACAGTAAGACTATACTGCTCAAGGTATATAATCGGGCAGGGCTCTGACCAAAATATACACCAATAATGGGTAATGCAAGCAAGACTATAGAAGCACCTGATGTATAAGCAAACAATTGATTATTACTCCAGCCTCCCCAATATATAAGATATAAGCCAAATATAATCCCTATTACAGCCCAGCCGACTGAACTACTGTATCTTTTACGAAATTTATCAATGCGTAGCAATCTGACTAAGAAATAGCCAATGATTGGTGGAATAAAACGAAGTATACTAATGCAGCTTGCAATTGTTGCGAACAGAAGTTGTTTGAATGAACTTGCAGATTCACTAAATAATTGTGGCTCAGGGATATTACGAATTGCACGCACAATGTTTAAGTTTGCAGCACGCCAAGAAGCAAAAACCACAGTAATAAATGTTAATACTGCTCCAGATGCATAAGCGATAATTAAGCTTTGCGGTTGCATATTAAATGCCAACGTTACACCAAAATCGGAAAACGCTTGCGATAAAGCTTGGATTAAACCGTATGAAACTCCTAGACCTAAAAATGCTCCAATCAAAGCTGAACCTAGATCGTATCCAATACCTTCAGCAATGAACGATTCAGTTAAATTAATTCGTTTCATACCTATTGCACGAGCCATGCCCATTTCTGAGTTACGTTCAGCTGCAAGCATGATGAATGTTAAGAATATAAGCATTAGTCCTGCACCTATAGAAAACAAACCAAATGCTAGGAAAAAAGTTACAAATATAGATCCAACTGTATTAGCAATTTCTATAAGTTCAGATTTTGTAAATAAAACAGTCACATCTTTTTCTTCAAGTTGTTTGCCAACTTCTTTTATATCCTCAAGATTATTATTGACTCCTCCATCTACTGATATAATGCCAAATGTGCCTAGTTGAAACTGCTTTGCATCTTCAGGATCAAATAATGCATAACTGTTATCACTTAAAATAATACCTCCGCCTATTTGAATGACCCTTCCTTGGAGGTATTCATTGTCCTCCGACGAAGATGATGCCAAAACACTTTCTGTCGTAATATAAGCGATAGTAATATTGTAGATATTTTCATTAAAGGTAAATGTTAATTCGTCACCGATATCAGCGTCTAATGCTTCAATAAGCTTAGTCGTAACAATTGCTTCAAGCGGTTGCAAATCATTAGCTGTAATTATTTCTTGATCAATTGTTTTGATTGTAGGGAATTGATTGCTATCAGTTTCAGTAATTGAAAGTGCAACAATAGGTTCAGAGAGTTGTTTTGCTTGGTGAACAACTGGTACATAATACGATGCAATATTTGCTACACCATCAATTTTTTCAATATCTTGAATATCTTCTTTATTCACTTTGCTTGTAATAACATCGACATCACGAAATTGATTATAAGAGATATTTGTAATGGAATGAGCAACGGTATCGCCTGTGCCGAGTGCAGCTGAAATGATAAGCGTCGATAGCATCAGCCCTAATAAAATAAGTACAGTCTGCGATTTTCTTCTACCAATATTCCTGATGCCCATCATTGCAATAATACGATTTCTCAGAAAAATGACTATGCTTGTAAGGATTACGATTCCAAAAGCAATACTTAGGTAAAGAGCGATTGTATTAATTGATACACCAAATAGCTCTTCCATTAATTTATCTTTTCTTCAGAGCTGATAACTCCATCTTTCATATGAATAATTCGATTACTTAATTCTGCCACCTCTCTATTGTGCGTTACAAGTAGTATAGTTAATCCGTCATTACGATTTAGGTTTGTCAGCAGCTCCATCACTTCGTTTGCTGTTTCAGAATCTAATGAACCAGTTGGTTCATCTGCCCATACAATGTATGGTTCGTTCACTAGTGATCGCGCAACTGTTACACGTTGTCTTTGTCCTCCTGATAATTGAGCTGGTTTGTGGTGGCCATATTCACCAAGACCTACTGATTCTAGAGCTTTTTGAGCTTCTTGTCGAGCCTTTTTTGTACCTGTTCCTGATACTAAAAGAGGGAGTTCAACGTTCTCAATACTTGTTAAAACAGGTAATAAATTGAAGGTTTGAAAAATAAAACCCATATTCTCGGCTCGATATTTTGTCTTTTGGTTATCACTCATATCAATGAGATTTGTGCCTTCAATTGTAATTTTACCTGCTGTTGCTTGATCTATTCCTGATAAACAATTTAGTAAAGTTGTCTTTCCACACCCTGAGGGGCCCATAACAGCAACCATTTCGCCTTTTGTTATCTCTATATCAACTCCACGCAAAGCATGAGTCTCAACGCCACCACTTCTGTAAGTCATTTCAAGATTTTGCGCTTGTACAATTGGCATATTCATTTTTTTGCTCCCAGGTTTTTATTACGCAATGAGCATAAACCCATTTTAAATTAAAGGAAAGGAATTAAGTATAATATTTGTTTAATAAAATAATGTAGTATCTAATGTTACATTAAGAAAGTCGCCTTACAAGTAGCATTGCTGTAAATGAAATCATTGTAGGAATAAATTCCATCTCGTCAATTATTGGCTTTACCCATGCAATTTTATATTTTCTGTTATCCTGTAAACTAAATGTAGCACCAATTAAATTACTAAATGCATCTGGATGCCCTGAAGCCCAGAATAAACCATCATCCTTTTTAAATTCTGCAAGTGGTAGCTTATTATTAATTTCTTTAATCTTTAATAAACTGATATTGTTTCCATCAGCATCATAGAAATCAACCAAGGAGTACTCAGAAACATCTCGAGTTTTTAATAAGTTATAGATTTGCATTAGTTAAGCCTTATTTTTAGCTACATCCAGTTGTTGTGCCACATGCTACACATTTTAAGCAAGTCCCGTTTCTTACCATCATCATTTGCCCACATTCATCACAAGGATCACCTTCAAACCCTCTAGATTTTGCAATTGCAACATCATCTTTTGTGATAGTTGCAGTTGCAGTACTAGTTGCTTGAGCATTATTTGCATTAATATCTGAAATATTAATAATTTGTGGTGCTTGTTCTTCAGTAGTAACAGAAGGTGCTTTTTGAACTGTAACATTTTCAGCAGGGATGCCTGCTTTTAGTTGCTGATTTTCAGCTTCTATATCTGCAGTTTCAGTTGTATCATCTATACTACCCACATGTGCTAGATCATCTCTGCCTAAGTATGATACACCTAATTCTCTAAAAAGATAATCAATAATTGATGTTGCCATTTGTATTCTATCATGACCGCTCACAATACCATTTGGCTCAAATTTTGTAAACACGAATGAATCAACATATGCATCTAGTGGCACACCATGTTGTAAACCAATTGATACTGCAATTGCAAAGCAGTTCATTAGTGATCTAAATGCCGCACCATCTTTTGCCATATCAACAAATATTTCACCTAGTCTTGGGTTGCCATTTTCATCTCGTTGTTCAAATTCACCAGTATGTATGTATATCGAGTGCCCACCAACACGAGCTTTTTGAGCATAGCCTTGTCTTCTGGATGGTAGTTTTTCTCTGCTACCACGTCCAGAAAGCTGGCCATTAGTTGCTTCATGAGCCATATGTGCAGCAGTGGCAGCAATTTTTTCAGCTTGACTACCATTAACTGTTTCACTTACTATATCCTCAGCTTCATCTTCATCAAAATCATCAATTAGCGCAGCGGAAAGTGGCTGTGATAATTTTGAACCATCTCTATAAAGAGCGACAGCTTTAATCATATGATTCGCAGCTTCCATATGCACTTCTTCAACGTTCTCAATAGTTGCATCACTTGGCATATTGATTGTTTTACTAATTGCTCCTGATAGGAATGGTTGTGCAGCACCCATTATTTTGATGTGTGCCATTGGCGCAATATATCTTGTACCATATTGACCGCACTTATTTGCACAGTCAAAAACATTATAGTGTTCTTCCAAAAGATGAGGTGCTCCTTCAATTGTCATTTTGCCTAAAATAGCATCATTTGCAACTTCAATTTCCTCATTTGAAAAACCTAATTCATTAAGCATATTAAAAAGGGGATCATTTAACTGATCTTCTGAAAATCCTAGCTCATTTATACAAAATTCTTTACCTATTACATATTGATTAAATGCAAAAGAAATATGAAACGCTGTTTTTAAGGAATCGTTGATTTTATCAATCGTTGCATCATTGAATCCTTTTTCTGATAAGGTATCTACATTAATCCCTGTCGAATTACTTAATGAACCAATGCCTGCACAGTAATCGGTTATATCTTTAGTTTGCTCTAATGAATAACCTAAGTTTTGAAGTGCATCAGGAATTGACTCATTAATAATCCTAAAGTATCCACCACCAGCTAATTTTTTAAATTTTACAAGTGCAAAATCAGGCTCGACTCCAGTTGTATCACAATCCATAACCAAACCTATTGTTCCTGTCGGAGCAATGAGCGTTGTTTGGGCATTACGATAGCCATATTGTTCTCCAATTGATAGAGCATTTTGAAAAGCATTCTTTGCAGCAATGTGCAATGCATCTGGTGACAGACTATAGTCAACTTGCATAGGGAAGACAGACAATCCTTCATACTCAGCATTCTTTGCAGAATTGATTGCTCTATTATGATTACGCATAACTCGCAACATATCTTCTCTATTTGCTTCATAAGAAGGGAATGCACCAAGTTCTTTTGCCATTTCTGCTGATACTTCATATGATTTACCTGTCATTAATGCTGTTAGACATGCAGTCCAACTGAATGCCTCTTCAGAATCGTATGGTATACCGAAGCGCATCAATAGTGCGCCAAGGTTTGCATAGCCAAGCCCTAAGGTTCGATAGTCATATGACAATTGCGCAATATCTTTACTCGGGAATTGAGCCATTAAGACGGATATTTCTAATACTATAGTCCATAGCATAATCGCATGTTCATATCCTTCAATATCAAATGAATTGTCTGCTTCCACAAAAAATTTCATTAAGTTAATTGAAGCAAGATTGCAAGCAGTGTCATCTAAAAACATGTATTCTGAGCACGGATTTGATCCATTAATACGACCGCCCTGCGGTGAAGTATGCCACTCATTTATCGTTGTATCAAATTGTAGGCCTGGATCTGCACTCTGCCATGATGCAACAGCTATTTTTTCCCATAAGTCTTTTGCTTGAATTGTGTTATGCACGCTACCATCTGTACGCCTGATTAAATCCCACTCCTTATCATTTCGTACTGCTGATAAAAATTTCTCAGTAACTCTTACTGAGTTATTAGAATTTTGCCCAGAAACAGTTTGATAAGCTTCACCTTGCCAGTCTGTGTCAAATTCTTGAATGTCTAACGCTTTTCCTGATTCAGCAAGATTAATTGCACGTTGAATTAATATCTCAGGCACACTGTCTCTTCGTGCTCTTTTAATGAGCGTATTTAACTCATTTTTTTCTACAGATAAATTAATTGCATCATAGATTCGTGCGACATGCCTTTTCAGTGCTGCAGAACCTGCGACTAATGCAGCGACTTTCTGTTCTTCTCTAACTTTCCATTCAATGAATTGCTCAACATCAGGATGATCGTCATTTACAATTACCATCTTTGCTGCACGTCTCGTTGTGCCTCCTGATTTTACTGCTCCAGCTGCACGATCACCTATTTGCAAGAATGACATTAAGCCTGATGATTTACCACCACCTGATAGTGGTTCATCTGCACCTCGAAGGTTAGAAAAGTTAGAGCCTGTTCCTGAACCATATTTAAATATACGTGCTTCTCGTGTCCACAAATTCATAATACCGCCTTCATTTACCAGGTCGTCTTTTACAGACTGAATGAAGCAGGCATGTGGCTGAGGTCGCTCATATGCACTTGTTGATTTAGATAATTTTTCTGAATCTTGATCAACGTAATGGTGACCTTGAGGAGTCCCAGTAATACCATATGCCCAATGAAGACCAGTATTAAACCATTGTGGTGAATTTGGAGCTGCTATTTGATTTGCAAGCATATAACGCATTTCATCATAGAATGCTTTTGCGTCCTTCTCAGAATTAAAATAATTATTTTTCCATCCCCAATACGTCCATGTTCCTGCTAAGCGATCGAAGGTTTGCCTAGAGTCATTTTCGACCGACATTTTCGCATTTTTTGATGGTTTAGATTTTTGTAGCCAAGAAGGCACGCCACTTTCCTTTACTTTAGTCTTTTTAGTAGGCACGCCTGCTTTACGAAAATACTTTTGTGCAATAATATCTGTTGCTACTTGCGACCAACCTTCAGGTACCATCACGTCATTTGCTTCAAAGACAACCGATCCATCTGGATTGACAATTTTTGATTGCCTTTTATCAAATTTTATACTGCTATATGGATCATTGTTTTGATTTGTAAAATGTCTTTTAATTTTCATATTTTTCTCCAACCTCGAATTACCCTTTTTAGTTGTTTGATGAGTAAAAGATTATCTTTATTAATTATTTTTTTTGAGAATAATCATTTAGTCAGTTTTTAGAGGGTAATATCTAATATATATCGACTTTTTGAATATGCAACTAGTTATCGTAAAGTAATTAAGGGCTAATTCACTTTATCAATTGTTTTTTTGTCTTAACAGGTTAGGCAATTTTATTTTCTTGCTTATTTTTGTAAAATTTTTTCAATTTCTTCTATTTCTCTAGGGAATTGTGCAGATAAATTCTTGTTCCCTGTTTGCGTGATAAGAATGTCATCTTCAATGCGTACTCCAATACCTTTATATTTTTTATCTATATTGAAGTTTGTTTGAAAATATAGGCCAGGCTCAACCGTAATTACCATACCTGGCATCAAGATAGTTTCATGTTTGTTTTTGCTATACAAGCCATCATCATGTACATCTAAGCCTAACCAATGTGATGTTGCATGCGGAAAAAACTTTTTTATAGCATCGTATTGTTTTGATAGATCTTTGAAGTGCCTTTTAATAATTTTTAATTTTTTAAGGCCATTATATATTTCAGACACAGCAGCTAGATGCACATCGCCTAACGTATTTCCAGGTTGAGCAGCATCAATTGCCTTGTTTTGGGCATCAAGAACAATTTGATAAATTTGCGCTTGTGTTTTAGTAAATTTTCCATTAACTGGAATTGTTCTACTAATATCTGCTGTGTAATATTCATGTTCAGCACCAATATCAAAAAGGATTAAATCACTCTTTTTTATATTCGCATTGTTAGCAATGTAATGTAAGGTACATGCATTAGCACCGCTTGCAATGATTGGAGGGAATCCTTGTCGCTGGGCTCCTAAAAACTTTGATTCCCCTTCATAAATTGCTTGTAATTGAAATTCGCTCATTCCTGCCTGCATAGATCGAACCGTTTTTAATAATGCTCGACTGGTAATTGATGTAGCTTTTTGTAGAGAATCAATTTCTTTTTTTGATTTGCGTGTTCGTAATCTTGTGAATATTTTACTAGGATCTATGATTTTAATTTTCTTAAAATTTATGTTATTAAATACACTTCTAATAGTTTTATTTTCAGGAAGTAGTTGATCCTTGTTACAATAAATCACCTGTTCACCTTTGAGCAATTGTTTTATTTTATTTTGAAATTGACTTATGTCATAAACTGCATTTGCTCCATATTTTTTCATAATTGCTTTTGGGCTTGGCGATGGCCCATCCCATAGAGCCTGATTACTACTTTTTACTTCTGTAAATATTACAAACGGCTTAGAGCTTTTTGGCAATAAGACAATAATAGCATTTGGGATATCAAAACCAGTAAGATAGTAAAAATTTGATAATTGACGAAAATTATAATGGACATCACCATTTCTAATAATCTGTTGCCCTCCAATTATTATTGCAGCGCGACCATTCAATGACTTGATAAATTGTTTTCTATTTTCTGCAAACATCTCAAGATTTCATTATATGCATTAACTAGTGACATGACTCGTCATATTTTTTAAGCCTAAAGTAATTGTAAGGTAAGGGCGTGAGAAATCCAGCGAGTAACATAAAAGGTATGACAGACCACATTAAAATTCCACCAGCAAAAACTACATCAACTGTATTCATAGCAATTTCCATAGCAACCATTGAAATAAATGACATGCCCATTGCAGTCTTAAAGGCATTTTTGAGATCCATTTGCCTAGACAAAATGTAAGTTTCGAGCATCACGGAAGTGGTTAATCCGTTAATGATAGCCAAAGTCATTATTCCGAGCATGGGGAAAGCAATCTCTGTCAGTTGGAAGAAAAATATAGTACCAAAATCTCCAATAGAACAACCTAATAGACACCAAAGAGTATTAATGCTCGCTTTACGCCATGTATTTGCATCAGTCCATGACACTGTATCTGGCTGTCCACAAGTACATGATTCTCCACAAGAACAACTTCTAGTCTCTTCACAGGCACATGACATTGATTGTTCAACTGATATATTCAATTTTTGCCTCAATCAATTTTTATCAAACAGAATTTATATTAACTATCATGTTATACAATATATGCAAACAATACTACAGGTATATTTGCATATATTGAAGGAGTATAAATATGGGTCAAATTGAAAATTGTTTAATTTGCAAAAGTAAAACAACCATAATAACTGAACCAGCGATTCCCAGGGATTTATCTCTTCTGAATACTATAAATTTTACCTTACAAATATGTGACATATGCTTAAATATCAAAAAAATTTTAGATAGTCATATTTCTTTAACAACTGGCGAGACGCATACTGTCCAGGGTATTCAACAATTCATTCCTTTAAATGAATATTGGTCTGATTGGTCAGTGGATCTTCAAAACAAGGACAAAGCTGGCCAGGTAAATGTCAATTTATTGAAAGAATGGAACACATTTTCCTATGCAACTAGACAACTTGATTTCCAATCTAGCAATGAAGCATTAGCTGTGATGCTAGATTATAGAAAAGAGTATAAAAAAAATTTCCATGTAATGACATTTTGCACTTACAAAGATGTTTTAATGAACATTGTACATTGCCTGAATGAAGAATTGCTCACTTTTGGTAAATTAGAATTAACTACTATTGATGATCCAATTTATGGTAACGTGAAGCTGCATGAATGGATCAAATATAATCATGTTAAAAAATTTCTAAAAAAAATAATAGATTTTTATTAATTAAAACTAGCTGAGATATATGTTTTTATTTCGCTAATGTAATTATCTGTATATTCTGTATACGCTAAATCATGACCACCACAATTGTCATATCTCAGGTATGTTGATTGTGGTGGTGCTTTTGCGTAGATCTCATCTACATGACTAACTGGTATTCTGTCATCATCTGAGCATTGTATTAGCATGATTGGATAGTTTAAATTACTTGCATTTTCTTCAGGATTAATATCTCTTAGATCAATTCCTTCATATAACTCTGCTGCCCAGATAATACCATGTCTTAATTGGTTAGCAAAAAATGCAGGAATTGGCGTCCTTCTAGCTACTTCTCCTGCAAGCAGCTCAACTAAATTATTGAATGGAGCATCTGCAACTACGCCACGCACACTTTGATCTGTATGGGCGGATTGCAATACAAGTGATGCACCATAACTTGTACCAAATAATAAAATTTCATTAATATTTTTTTCTGCTGCAAGGTATGTAATTGCTCCGTTAATATCACCTATATCTTTCACAGTGAGTCCAACTTTTGTTTTTGTTGATTCGCCATGCCCTCTAATGTCAAATAATAATGCAGGATAACCAAGATCATGTATCTTTGAAAACATCTCTAGTCTAACTGCACGGTTTGCATCAATGCCATGAGCAAAAATAATTGCTTGCTTTTCATTTTTATTTGGTAGCCACCATGCTTTCAATGTTATTTCTGGATTATCTGAAGCTTGAAATTGAACTTCTTCAAATTCTAAATTGTAATCTGCGGGAGTTTCTTCATGAATGTTCACTATTGATTGAAATGAAAGCACTGTAACATAAAATGACAAGCCGACATAAATTATTACAATAATACTCATTGGAATTAAAAACATTTTTCTAATGACAAATCGTTTTAGTACATTCAACATATTGCACCTCTTCATCCAAAGTATAGTCATTTAGTATATGGATCATTGAAATTAATTGTAAGTTAGCTTTTGGTTTTTTCATGCTTTATTTTTGCAATAGTATATTAAATATGTTCTTACTTAATATGCAACTGCTATAGGATCAATGCTTTTCCATAGATACCACGTTGCGATTGTTTGCCATGGTTTCCATTTTTCTGCAATGTCTATGATTAATTCAGGGTCTTGCCTTACACTTACTTTGTAATTGAGTTCGATTGCTTTCAATAAACCTATATCGGTTTTTGGTAATATATCTCTTCGACCTAAATGAAAAATTAAAAACATTTCTGCAGTCCACATACCAATGCCTTTAATGGCTGTGACTTCACTAATGACCTCATCATTTGACAATTTTGACCAACTTATTTTACTTGGATTAAAAACACATAATCCTTGTAAATAAGCAATCTTTTGTCGCGAAAGACCGATTTTTTTTAATTCTTGTTCAGAAATTTTAGCTAGTGAATTAATTGTAATCTTATTCCTACATAATTTTTCTAGGCGCTGCCAAATTGTAGCAGCTGCTTTAACTGATATTTGTTGTCCAACTATTGATTGCGCTAAAGTTAAAAAGCTATTAGGATTACGAGAAAATTTTTCATGTGGAAATTTTGCAATAATGCTGTCAAGCACAGGATCTTTTTCGATTAGTTGATTTACTCCAATTGCCCAGGTTTCATTATTGAGAATTTGATCATTTGGCATGGAATTATATTCCAGTATCTCTATTCATAAAACTAAAATATGCAACAAGAGAAAATAATATTACTCCTCCTGTCAAGACAATTAAATTGATTGGATCTACTGAACCTTGCAGGAGCATATTACCATCATAATAGTAGAATGGTGAGAGAAATTTCATTGGCTCAATCGAACCCCAGATCGTATGTAGTGTATTCATAAAATATGATGCACCAACATAAAATCCAGTTATGCTCATGCCTAGCCCCCTTTTCTTTGTTAACGATTGCATTGCTAAAGCAAAAAAACCAAAAAATATTCCAAAGAGAGACAATGCGATTGTGCAGAAAAAAACATTTATGAGATCAATGCCGAAAATGAATAATGAGTTCGATAAACAAACTGTTAAAAATATAAGCACAGGGATAATTACAGCAACAGTGATAAGCATCATTGCTTTCTCAATGATTATTCGAGATCGATTAATTGGACTTGCAAGCAGTAACTCTAATGTGCCTGATTCTTCTTCAGAACCAATAGTGCTAGCACCTATGCCAATGGTGATAATTGCCAAACATATAGGTAAAAATATTGCATATAGCTCAAAACCGAGCCAGCCTGCTGGAGAGCTAGTATCTACATCTCCACCAAAAAATGCAGTAAAGTTACTATTTTCAAATAATTGTGCTGCTTCTCTGCCTACAGAGTCATACATAGCAATAATTAGCATTGTGAGTAAACTTAATGCAACGGCCCAGATTGTTAAACTCTTTCTTCTATCCAATATATTACGAAAATAAATAGAGTTTTTATTTAACATTATTTTTATCTCTTTCGAAATATTGCATAAAGATATCTTCAAGGCTTGTTTCTTGCTCATTAAGATCAAGGACTTCATATTGCGCAATTACTTTTATGAACGCATCTATATTGCCAGTGACTGCAAAAGTTATGATGTTATTGTCATTCGTGATTATTTTAATATTGCTATTTATAGCAAGCTCCTCTATTGCTGGGGTCTTTGCAAATCGAACTTGATATTTTTTATAGCTCATAGCATTTTCATCATGTAAGTTTGCAATTGCGATGAGTTTGCCATTGCGAATAAAACCAGCCCTATCACATATTTTTTGTACTTCTGTCAAATCATGAGAAGAAATAAATGCTGCTTTGCCTGCATCTTTCATTTCTAAAACCATGTCATAAAACACTTGCTTCATTAATGGGTCAAGTCCACTAGTTGGCTCATCAAGAATGAGTAAGTCAGGCTTGTGCATGAATGCTTGCAACAATCCTATTTTTTGTTTATTGCCTTTTGATAAGGTACTAATAGATCTATCCATAGGCGCATCTAGCCTTCCTATAAGATCTTCCACGTATGTCCAGTCAGTATCTTTTCTTAAATTAGCAAGATAATTGAGGAGTTGGCGCCCAGTCATGCTGTCATACAATGCTATGTCACCTGCAAGATATCCAACATGCTCTTTTAATTTGACTCTGTCTTGAACACTGTCTAACCCAAAAATTTTAATTTCACCAGTACTGGGTGCAATAAAATTCATCATAGTACGAATAGTTGTACTTTTCCCAGCACCGTTGGGTCCAAGGAAGCCGAATACTTCTCCAGAATTGATCTCTATTGACAATCGGTCAACTGCAGTTAGCGACCCATAAGATTTTGTAAAAGTATTAATTGTGAGTGGTTGCTTATTCATATGTTTAAACTATTAAATAAAAGAGTTCTTGAAATCTCTTCAAGAACTCTTTTATTTTTGTAATTATTTAGTTAATCCTCTACCTAGTGAAACAAACCAGATTGAATATACAACAAAACATAGTCCAGAGACCATTTGGACTGTAGTTGCTGCTTCTGTGGCAAATGGAGCTATTGCTGAAGCTATCGCGACGACTGCACCAGCTAATGCTGCTACATTAGCAAAATTGCTATTCACTTCACTTCTTGAAGCTGCGCCTATTGCAAGCAAGGTGGCCCCTGCTCCAAATACAAATGTGCCAATAATATTTAATCCAAAAAATATCTCAGCTACAGCAGTATCTGATGCGATTCCAGATGCAAGAACAATTCCTAAACCACTTCCTACTGTCCATACAACCATTGCTGCAGTTGCCATAGGGATAGCTATTGTCCCTAGTGCATATCCATTTGAACCATTCCAACTCTGTACCCAAATGATTAGCCCAGCTAAAATCAACAATAATCCCACAGGAATTAATAGCGCCGTAATAATTCCTAACCCAGAATTTGCAGCTAGAATACTAATAACACCTGCAGCATCATATCCGTCAATCGTACCACCAATTCCAAGCACGCCTCCAGGTTGAATAAAATAGCTGGTTAGTGCTATTATTGGGCCAATTATCATACAGTAACCCCCCATTTTTTTGACATCCATTGTTGTCATTTTATTTCCTTTCTTTAAAGGACATAATTGTACCAACTAAATACATATCCCTCTTTTCGAACAATTAAATTAAACATGAATTGAATTACTAATACAATGCACAGGAAAATTAATTAAAAAATTAGACTTGGCTGATTGTTATGCATACAATAAATGCATGACAATAATTTATTGCCCAGATTGCAAAAATGAAATGGCAAATGCTGCTGACGAGTGTCCTCAATGCGGTCATCAAGATGAACTAGATGAATCAGTTGGCACTTCTGCAATGGTATCTATGTTGTTGTTTATTATTGTGATAATTATTTTTGCAGTGGCAAGCACTTAATAATTGAATGATTTCAGTATTTAATCTTAATTGTTGTTTAAAAATTATTTTCTCTTAGCACGTTTTGCTGCTCTTTTTTCCTTTAAGCTCTTTCCTTGTTTTTTTGTATTTTTTCTTTTATCCAAGCCTTTGGCCATAATATGTCCTTCTGTACGGGTAACGATGCTTTGATTATATATATATTTTGAAATAATGCAAATCATGAACCATGTGTTTGATAAATTATGATTGTTGGTTCATAATGAATTAATATTTTCTATGAAAGGAAGGTGCTATGAAATTACTAGTAAGTTTTGAAGTTTTAAAAGGATACGATCATTGGAAAGAAGTATTCACTTCGCATGAGTCTGCGAGAAAAGAAGAAGGCATTGAAACTATTTTTACAGGCAAGGAAGCAAATAATGAGAATGTTGTACATGTGTGCCTTGAAGTAGACTCAATGGATGGAGTCAAAGAATTTATGCAACGTCCAGAAAATGGAGAAATTATGAAAGAGGCAGGTGTGAATCGAGAATCACAAGTTTTGATTCCAATTATCGAATAATGCTTCAGTAATTGATGCTTAGATTGTATTTTTATCTATGTAAATTATTACTAATTAACGTGAACTAATTAAAAAATATACTATAGATAATCAGTACTATAATCATAGTGATTAGCTTATGTTCTCTTGCCCATTGATATGGATTTTTCATAATAAAATATGCTACAACAGAGCGTCCTTCTTTTTCAATTACTTTAGTTTACAATAATATGAAATTTTAATTTATATCTATGTTATTAGAACGGTGGTACCCCTGGCAGGAATCGAACCTGCGCACAAGGTTTAGGAAACCTATGCTCTATCCACTGAGCTACAGGGGTCACTTACTTCATTGTATAGTATATTTTTTCAGAAAAAAGGGATTTTGATATAGATGCGTATAGCCAGTTGCTATATTTGACATTGTTCACAAATTGATTCAGGCACCAATCCTATTTTCATTAATTTATTAAATATGTAGCAACCTGCACAAAATCCGACAAAAGCTTCAAGGCAGGCGAAAACTAATAATAGCCCAAGAATTAAATCGCTAATTAGATATTGATCAATAATAAAAAAATAGAGTGTTAGTGATGAGCAAACTAACCCAATAATTTGTGCGAAACGTTTTGGTGGACCAGCAACATTTTTTTTCGGTAGATTAGGTGCAACAATCCTTGTAGCAAATTGACCAATTGGACTTAGGGTAGGCCCAGTCAGTACTCTTGCAGCAAATCCGTATAATAAAAATGTTAAAATATAAATTGAGTTAGTTGTTAAACCCAAAAAGGCAAGCACAACCACACAACATGCAACTATTCTAGCTGCATTTTCATTAACTGGATTCGGGAAAGAAAATATTTTATTTAACATAATAATTTGCCTCTACATATTGGGTTAATCTATACATTTCTTTTTGTCAATAATTTGCCAATTTTTTACAGAGAATATGTTGATGAATTTGATATATGATTGCAACAGCCTAATGAAGAGTTATTGAAAATCATTCCTTAATTTATGGTCGGGACGGCTGGATTTGAACCAGCGACCTTTCGACCCCCAGCCGAATGCGCTGCCAGACTGCGCTACGCCCCGCTTACATTATTGCAAGTAATATGATAACAATAATTGTAATTATGGTTGCGCGACCGCCGATATCTTCTATGAATCCTTTCATAATTTAAAACTCAGCAATCATTTTTTTTCTGGATCAAAATAACCAGACGGACTATTATCTGGTTCATCAATTTCTTCTTCAATTATTTCTTTTGTGTCTTCCGCATCAGATTGTTTTTTTTGATTAGGAGTAGTTGACTGAGGTTGATTTGTAACTGGGCTTGCTTGCACAAGAGCGTCACGCATCTGTGCAGTCATATCAGATAAAGCATTTGGTGTATGAGGCATAAAAATACTATTACTATTTTCTGAAGTACCAATTTCTTTCAGGCTATCAAAGTATTGAGTGAGCAGAACTAAATTCATTACTTCCATTGGCCCTGTTCCTGAAATACTTTTTTGAAAATCATCTATAGATTCCTTGAGTCCTTCAATGATAGCTTGGCGTTCATCCGCAATTCCTTTACCACGCAACGCATTACTTTGTGCCTTACCTTCTGCTTCTTTAACAATTAAGATTTTTTCTGCTTCACCTCGCTCAGTTGCTGCTACTCGAAGCCTCTCTGCTTCATTAATCTCATTCATTGCAGCTTTGACTTTTGCATCAGGGTCAATATCTGTCACTAATGCTTTGACAATGCCGTATCCAAATTGCTCCATGATATCTGTTAATTCTGCGCCAACAGCATCAGCAATTTCATCCTTTTTATCAAAAAGACGATCTAAAATCATTTTTGGGACGCGAGCGCGAACTACATCGAATACATATGAAGTAATTTGAGATTCAGCATTTTGAAGTTTATAAAATGCCTCATATTCTTTAGACTCCAAAACAAAATATTGCACAGAAATACTTACAGATACAAAGACATTATCTTCAGTTTTTGTTTCAACAGGAACATCAAGTTGTCTAATTCGCATATTTAAAGCGCCTGCTTTTCGTTCGATAAGAGGAATTTTAAAATGCAATCCCGGGTTGCACATTCTATTGTATTTACCGAACCGTTCAATGATTACTACTGTTTGTTGACTAACGGTAAAAAACGTTAATAAAAAAATTCCAACAATTAGTATGATGATTACTGGTATTATTTCCATTATAAAACCCTCCTCAATGCAGCATGAAGCAAATTAATCATCTCTAATATACACCTATCATTAGTAAATAAAAATAAATAATTATTTAACTCATTATTTTTTTTATTTTTTGTAATAAATTTGTAGGATCCATATGGTCGCCCGCATATTTACTAAGATGTAAAAATGCCACCTGACCATTTTGTTTAAGTAGTGCAATACCACCCTGTTGTGTATAAGTACCTTGAGTTTTTGATTGCATAAATCCATTTAGAAAGGCTCTAAGACCTGCAAACCAAACTTGCGGAATAATGTTTGACATTAAGCTATTTTTTGCCCCAAGAGATTTATAAATTGTTAACTCTTGATCGCTGAATACTTTTGCATCTATATTATAGTCTTCTTGAAAGAATCTTGCTTGTTCAGGTGAACCACTTCCAATAAAGATTAGTTCAATATCTATCTGTTCTATTTCAGTTTTTATGGAGCTCAACTGAGCTGCTTGTTCTTTACAAAAAATTCAGCCAAAATGACGAAGCATACATATCAGAACTGTATTATTAGATATTATAGAAGCAAGCGAGTACCTTTTGTTTTGTGTATCCACTACAAATAGATTATTAATTTCTAGTTCCATGGACCTAAAATATGGGTTTTTATTATTATGCGCAAGTATATATTTCAATATAGATTACAATTATAATCCATCTTCATTTTGGATTATCATTAAATTACTTTCATCATCTATGGAAACAACATAATCAGCAATATCTGGAACAAGCAATTCACCTGATTGAGTCTTCACAACAAAGACATCATTCGCACCTGTTTTAATTATCTGTTCAATTTTTCCTATAAGAGAATCTTTTGTACGCACTTCCATATCTATCCTATTTTTATTGTTTTGTGTGAAATTAATTTTTTCAAAATCATTTGTGTCAATTGCTAATATTTTTCCAGCAATCTTTTCTGCATCATTTCGATTTTCTATTGATGCAAATCGTAGATATTTTTTTTTGTTTTGTGTGACTATGTCAATCAATTTAGTTTGCTGATCATCTAGATAAAATGTATTATTTTTTTCAAATAAACCTGGCTCATTTACATTTGGAGTGAATTTAACAAAACCTTTGATTCCCCAAGGCCCATTAATTTTACCAACAACAAGAAGATTTTGATTTGCCACAATTACTCAATAGACAGCGAAACTCGAACACCAGCTTTTTTACCTGCAATATCAAGTAAAGAACGAATAGAATTTGCGATCATTCCATTTCTACCAATGACTTTTCCCTTGTCATCATCAGAAACAGTTAAGTGAATGATTAGTCGATTACCAACAACTTCTTCCTCTACCTCAACTTCATCAGGGTTATCAACTAAAGATTTTGCAATATAATTAACGAAGTCTTTCAAGCTTATTTCTCCTCAGCTTCATCAGCAGGTGCTTCGTCAGCAGGCGCTTCGTCAGCAGGTGCTTCTTCAGCAGGTGCTTCGTCAGCAGGTGCTTCGTCAGCAGGTGCTTCATCAGCAGGTGCTTCGTCAGCAGGTGCTTCGTCAGCAGGTGCTTCGTCA
>MDTE01101923.1_pt1 | contig 20946 bp, 22 predicted proteins | sample 811231 | NCBI WGS metagenome assembly MDTE01 (sample SAMN05326651, study PRJNA326480) | marine metagenome | isolation source: seawater | place: Indian Ocean: Red Sea | collected 2010
AAATTACTAAGATTACAAAAATTGATTTTGGATTTTTTAGAACAATATTATGGTAAAAATGACCAATCATTACATCTTTTATATTGGAAATTAATTAGTTTGAGTATCTTTAAATTTAGTAAATCTCTCCTCAAATTCTAAAGTTACTTTACCTATAGGACCATGTCTTTGTTTACCTATTATGATTTCAGCAAGATGGGCGACCTCGTTCATCTTAGATTGCCATTCTGCATGCTCTACAGTAGCCTCTCTGGGTTCTTTTCTTTGCAAATAGTATCCTTCTCGATAAACAAACATAACAACATCAGCATCTTGCTCAATAGATCCTGACTCTCTTAGATCGGATAATTGGGGTTTATGATCATCCCTTTGTTCAACTTGTCTTGATAATTGAGAAAGAGCTAAAACTGGAACTCCAAGTTCTTTAGCAATTGCTTTTAGCCCCTGTGTAATTTGTGAAATTTCTTGTACTCGTCCATCCTTATTATTTGTCGTTCCCTTCATTAATTGTATGTAGTCAACAACAATCATATCAAGACCATGTAGCCTTTTTATTCTTCTTGCTCTGTTACTCATAGCAGCAATACTAATTGCAGGGGTCTCGTCTATAAATAAAGGGAGCTCTGCAATATTTTTCGAAGTTTCTAAAAATTGGTCAAACTGTTCGTCAGATATTCTACCACGTCTGATATCATTAGAACCTATTCTCGCTTGTTCAGATAAAATTCTTGTTGAAAGTTGCTCAGATGACATTTCCAAAGAGAAAAAAGCTATAGATGACTTTTTTCCGTGATCTTGAATATTTCTGGCAGCATTGAAAGCAATGTTTGTTGCTAATGAAGTTTTTCCCATAGATGGTCTTCCAGCAATTATAATTAGGTCTGATTGATGAAGTCCACCTAATCTATCATCTAAATCTTTTAATCCTGTTGGAACCCCAACAATTCCACCTTCATTTTTGTATGCTGCTGAAGCCATTTCAATCGTTTGTTTCATAGCCTCATCAAATTTTACAAGTGAAGAGTTGAAGGATCCTTTTTCGGCTAAATCAAATAAAAGTTTTTCAGAATTCTCGATTATATTTTGACCATTAGTATCTAAATCATTAATTTTTGCATTATCAATAGTTTGTTCAGAAATCTTAATTAGTTCTCTTCTAACAAACATATCATAAATAATTTTTGAATATTCAATTGCTTGTCTTATTGAAGTAGAAAATTTTGTGATTTTTATTAAATATTCAGGAACATCTAGATCATCCTTTTCATTTTCAAAATAATTTTTCAAGGTTATTGGATTAGCCAACATACCTTTGTAAATTAAACTTTCTATAGCATTAAAAATTTTTTGGTGCATTGGATCATAAAAATTAATACTTGAAATGATTGTGCTAATTTCATCAAATATCTCATTTGTAACCAATATAGATCCTATTACTGATTGTTCCGCTTCGATGTTATTTGGGTGTTCTTTAAACTTATCTTTAACTAAACTTAGGTTATTTTCCATTAGAGTAAATTAATCTAAATTTTCTTTGAAAAAAATTTAAAAAATAAGTTGTGGATGAAATTGTATAATTACTGAATAGTTTCTGCAGATTGTACGTCTATCATTATTTCACCATCAACTTCTGAGTGTAAATAAATTTTTACCTTAAATTTGCCAAGAGATTTAATCTCTTTAATTGGTTGTATCATTGATGGCTTGATATCTATATTATTTTTTTCTTTTATAATTTTAGAAATTTCAGTTGGTTTGACTGAACCATATAATTCTTTATTTTCTGTACTCAGTTTTTTTACAATATAATTTTTTTTATCAATTTGATCTAATATTTTTTTTGCTTCCTGTTTTTTTTCATTATCTTTTTTTGCAAGATCTATTTTAATTTTTTCAACCTCTTTAATATTTTCTTTAGATGCATGCAGAGCTTTTTTATTAGATATGAGATAATTTCTTGCAAAACCTCGTTTGACCTCAATTATTTCACCAATTGAACCAATTTTTTTTATATTTTCTAACAATATAACTTTCATTTTATATTAATGCTAAATTTCTTGCTCTTTTAATTGATAGAGAAAGCTCTCTTTGTTTTTTTTGACTTACATTAGTTATTCGAGATGGTAAAATTTTTCCATTTTCTGATACATATTTCTTTAATAATTTAATGTTTTTATAATCTATTACAGGAGCACCTTTAATTGATAAGGGACATTTTTTCTTAAATTTATATTTATTAGGTTGAAAGATGCTTAATTTTGCAAAATTACTTTGTTTACCTTTTTTATTCCCACTTTGTCTTTTCGGCATAATTAACTAGCTACCTTTTCATTTTTAACGGATTTTTCGCTTATATCCTTCGAGTCCTTTTTTGAGAAATAATTTGTATTTAAATCAAATTTTTTCACTTTTACCGTCATGTATCTCAATAATTTCTTATCAATAGCCTCATTTTTTTCTAACTCTTTAACTATTTCGCCTTTACCTTTTATTTTAAAATGAATATAGCTACCTTTTCTGTTCTTTTTGATTAAGTAACTTAAATTTAGAAGACCCCAACTTTCTGTCTTCACCACTTCTCCATCATTTTTCTCAATAATTTTTGAATATTTTTCAGTTAACTGTTTGAGCTCACTAGGTGAAGTATCTTGTCTAGCAATAATTGTATGTTCGTATAAATTCATTTAAATTCTTTTATAAAACGTGAGGATATACTATTATAAGTCTTCAATTACAACACTAAAAAGGCAAAAAATTAAATATTTTTTTATATGTTTTCAGTAATTTTCCCAGGCCAAGGTTCTCAGATGATTGGTATGGGCAAAGAATTTTATCAAAAATTTGATCTGGTTAAAAGTTTATTCAAAGATGCTGATCAAATTCTAAAAATACCGATTTCAAAAATTATTTTAGATGGACCTAAAAATGAATTAGATTTAACTATTAATACTCAACCCGCAATATTTTTGATTAGTTATTCAATATTTCAAGTTATAAAAAAAGAATATAACATTGACCTTAACAAAGCTAAATATTTTGCTGGGCATTCTCTTGGAGAATATTCTGCATTATCATGCGCCGGATATTTGAGTTTTGAAGATACTATCAAGATATTAAGAATAAGAGGTGATGCGATGCAAAATTCTGTTCCAAAAGGCGAGGGAGGTATGGTAGCAGTGCTTGGAAGCACAGTTGAAAATATTGAAAAAATATTGATAGAAAATAAAAAAAGTTTTATCGCACAAATAGCTAATGATAATTCTGATGGACAGATAGTTTTAAGTGGAAAAAAAAATGATTTAGAAAAACTAAGTGAATTTTTAAAAGAAGTTAAAATTAAAAATATTACTCTTCCAGTAAGTGCACCATTTCATTGTAGTTTAATGGACAAAGCAACAGCTGTAATGAGTAAAGAATTACAAAAAGTTAATTTTATAGGGTCAAAAAATCTTTTAATTTCTAATGTTACAGCTCAAGAAATCTCCAACAAAGATGAGTTAAAAAATCTATTAATTAAACAAATCGAAAGTAGAGTAAGATGGAGAGAAAGTGTAATTTATATGATTGAAAATGGCATAAATCATTTTATAGAAATTGGCCCAGGGAAAGTTTTATCAGGGCTTATCAAAAGAATTAATAAAGAAGTAAAAGTTAATACAATTAATAATGAATCTGATATAAAAGATTTGAATATATGATAGATTTAAAAAATAAGAATATTATTGTGACAGGTGCTTCAGGAGGAATCGGGAATTCTATAATTCAAAAGTTAAATGAGCAAGGAGCTAATATTTTAGCTACAGGCACAAAGATTGAAAAATTAAATAAGTTAAAAGAAAAATTTAGTAATATAAAGATATTACCCTTTGATGTTTCTCAAAATGAGAAAATTGAAGAATTTATAGATAACGCATCAAATGATCTTGGAGGAAACTTAGACTGTATTATTAACAATGCAGGTATCACTAAGGATAATTTAGCAATTAGAATGAATTTTGAAGAGTGGAAAAAAGTGTTAGACATAAATTTAACCTCTACTTTTTTGATGAGTAAATTTGCAATTAAAAAGATGATCAAAAATAAAAAAGGTAAAATTATAAACATTACATCAGTTGTTGGTCATACAGGTAATTTAGGTCAAGCAAATTATACAGCTTCGAAAGCAGGTATAATAGCAATGTCAAAAAGTCTTGCGATTGAATACGCAAAAAAAAATATCAATATTAATTGTATTTCACCCGGTTTTATCAAAACCGCGATGACAGATAAAATTGATGATAAATTTAAAGAAAAGATAATTTCTAAAATCCCCTCAGCAAGGCTCGGCGAACCAGAAGACATTGCTAATGCTGTTCTTTTTTTGGCTTCTAGTCATTCTGACTATATTAATGGTGAGACCTTGCATGTTAATGGGGGTATGTATATGGCTTGACAAAAGAAGTAATTAAACTATTAAGATTTTTATAACAAAAAAGGATTAATATGTCAGAAGATATATCAAGCAAAGTTAAGAAAATAGTCGCTGATCATTTAGGTATTGATGAAGCAAAAGTTACAGAAGAATCAAGTTTTATCGATGACTTAGGCGCTGATAGTTTAGATACTGTTGAATTAGTTATGGCTTTTGAAGAAGAATTTGGTTCAGAGATTTCTGACACAGAGGCTGAAAAAATTTTAACAGTTGGTGATGCAGTCAAATTTATAGAAGGTAAAAGTAACTAGATTTAGATGCGTCATAGAAAAGATGGGATAATGGTAATTTTATCATCCCCATCTGGTGCTGGCAAAACTACATTAGTAAAATTGTTATCTGAAAAAAAAAATTTTTTTGTCTCAATTTCACACACCACTAGAAAACCAAGATCAAATGAGAAAAATGGAAAGGATTATTTCTTTGTAAACGATGAAGAATTCAAAAGACTCATCAAAAATGATGAGTTCTTGGAATATGCAAAAGTTTTTAATAATTTTTATGGCTCTACTAGAACTCCTGTAATTCAAAATTTAGAAAATAGCAAAAACGTAATATTTGATATTGATTGGCAAGGAGCTGATCAAATTAAAAATAAAAATCTCGATTATAAATTGATTACTTTTTTTTTACTTCCTCCGAGTAAAGAAATTTTATTTGAGCGTTTATCTAACAGAGATATGAAAGACAAATTAATTGCTGACGAGCGTATGAAGCAATTCGAAAGAGATGTTCTTCATTGGATAAATTATGATTATGTAGTAATAAATGATAATTTAAATGATTGTTATTTAAAAATAACGAAACTTATTGATGCTGAGATTAATAATGGTTCTAAAGATTATGATAGAAATTTTATTAAACAGCATGTTGAAAAGCTAACCTCATAAATTGTCATATTCATTAGCTAAAGATAAGTAAGTTTTATAACTTAGATTTTGAGGTCGTAAATTAAGATCAATATTAAGCTTTTTAGCTACTTCCTCACTATTACTAAATAACTGATTAAATGGTTTCTTTATTTTTTTTCGTCTTTGACTAAAAAAAATTCTCGTAACTTTTTCTAAAGAACTTTCACTACATATTTTGCTATAACCCTCTTTGGGAGTGAAAATTAAAAGTGTGCTGTTGACTTTCGGTTTAGGACTAAAAGAAATCGGCTTGATATCTATTACTTTTTTAATGTTTAACTTCCAATTAGAAATTATAGATAATCTACCATAATTGGACATATTGTGAGCACTGATAATCCTATCTGCAACTTCTTTTTGAAACATTAAAATTAATTTTTCAAACCAAAAAGATGATTTGATATTCAAAATCCATTTAGTCAAGATTTCTGTTGATATATTGTATGGCAAATTTCCAAAAACAATTAATTTTTCTTTTGTTAATTTTGTTTCGTCTACTGACAATATATCTTTATTAATAAATTCCAAATTATAGTGTAGTTTTTTTTTTAAATTTTCTAAAAGAGCCATATCCTTTTCTATTAAAAAAACTTTTTTTGGTTTTTTTTCAATTATTTCTTTGGTAAGGCTTCCAGTTCCTGGGCCAACTTCAAGAACCTCTCTATCTTCTATATTTGCGCATTCAACAATTTCTTTTATAACATTATTATCTATTAAAAAGTTTTGCCCTAAACTTTTTTTTGCTTTAATATCCACTTTTTTAATCTAAAAATTTAATTGCATTAATGAGACTTCTAGGATTTGATGAATTTTTACCAATCATATGGAAATTAGGTCCATGATCTGGTGATATTCTTATATATGGCAAACCTAAAGTAATATTTATTGCATCAAAACCATTAATTGCTTTAATTGGTGATAAAACTTGATCATGGTACATTCCAATAATTACATCAAACTTTTTTCTATTTTGGTTCAAAAATATTGTATCAGCAGAAAAAGGGCCACTAATTTTTAATTTTTTTTTTTTAAGTAATTTTAATGCTGGTGAAATAATTTTTCTTTCCTCACTTATTTTAAAAAAGTTTTCACAATGAGGATTTAATCCACAAACAGCAATCGAAGGTTTTTTTGAAAAAAATCTCCTATAAAAATTATCAATCAAAATTGATTTAGCTATTATTGAGTCTTTTTTAATATTTCGCGAAATTTTTTCAATTGGAAGATGAGTAGTTATTGGTGATACAGACAAAGATTTATTATATATAAGCATAGCATAATTATCTTTGACTTTATACTGACTTGCTAAAAACTCAGTAATACCTTGATATTTATCTTTTAAAAAATATTTCTTTGATATAGGTCCATTTATTAACCCTGAAATATTATGGTTTTTACTTATTTTTATAGCGGTTTCAAAACATTTTCTTAAATATTTGTTAGACTTAGAAGATATCTTTTCAAAAGGTTTTTTAAAGGAATAGTTAATATCAATAAAATTTATTTTATCTTTTAAAATCTTTTCTAAATTAATATCAATTGAATTTATCAGTTTATAATTAAATTTAATTTTTAATTTTTTAATTTGAGCCTTAAATAGATCTAGCGATCCAATTAAGATAATGGGTTTTTTGTTTTTATATAATCTAATTGATTTTAAGAAAATTTCAGTAAAAACACTGTTAGGTTCTCCCCATAAAATTATTATTGGATTAAAATTCATATATTTGTGAGTTGATTTTTATTTTATTAAAATAAATTTGAGAGAAACTATCAAATTGTTTTTGTTTTTCAAATTCGATCATGTTGCCGAGCAGAATTTTTTCATCAATTTTTTGATTTATAATTTTTTTATCATTGATGAAAAGTATCATAAAACCATTCCCAATTTTGATAGGTTTTGTATACTCACCAATATTAATATTATTCAACTCATTTAAAATTTTTTTTGATAGTTGATTTTCTTTTACTTTTCCTACTTTTCCACCAAGCTTTGAAGTATTAGAAATACTAAATTTATTTGCAGTATTTCTAAAGCCTATCTCTAAAATATTCTGGTTTATTAATTTAATCTTAGACTCCAGTTCATCTCTATTTTTAGCCTGAAAAATTATTTCAGATAAATCATACTCAAGAATATTATTGTTGTCTAAATTTTGTTTTTTAATTTTATTTAATAATTCATTTTCATCAACATTGATTTTATCCCTATATTTTGAAGAAATTAATTGATTCCATAATACCTCAATTGTAATTTTTTTTTTTACATCTAAGCTTTTTATTTGAAAATTAAGTAAATAATTCTCAAATTCAGATTTATTATTTAAACCCAAATCATTAATTAAATTAGACATAACTTTTTCTATTAATTTAATGTTATTAAAATTTTCAACATCGATAAATTTAGTAATTTCACTATACTTTATTTTTTCACGTATTAAAGACTCCTCAGCTATTTTAAATTGATCTTCTAAACTTAAATTTTCTAAACTGTTATTTAAAGCAGTAAGATAATTAATTTCTTTTAATACATCAAAATTTGTAATTATTTCGTTATTCACTTTTTTAATTATCTTAATTTTATTAGATGCACTTAAATTATTTGAAAAAATAACCGTTAATAAAAATAGAAACAAAAAAAAATTTTTATATTTTTCTAAAATTTTTTTCATTATTTGCTTATTCCAGGTAAGTCAATTTCGTTGTTAAATGGCAAAAAAGTTATTGAAAAAAAGATACTTTCCTCAGGTTTAATTGACTCATCAGAATAGTAACTTTTCTTATATTCTATACCAGCTGTTAAACAATCCATCTTGTATTGATAAATCAAATCATAATATTCAGTTAAATCAGTTTTTTTATTTTTTCTTGTTCTAAATAATAAATTGTTATTATCATTTAACGCAAGTGATGTTTGATTTGATATGAAGCTTTCCGTTCCTATATCATTATTTTCTTCCATAAATTCAAAACTAGTAACAAAATTATTTACTCTAAAATTAGATTTAATTTTATGATAATTGAAATTCCCTAAATTATTATCTCCTAAAAAATCATAATTTATATCTATAAACTTATTAATTTTTAGTTTGCTTTGCCCAACTATATTTGAGGTTTTTTTTCCTAATGAGCTTTTAATGGGTAAATCATTATTTTCATCTTTACGAAATGATGCTGCGATATTAAACTCAAAGACTTCGTCTAAATTATTTAACTTATCAAAAATTTTGTATTCACTTCCAAAAGACATAGATTGTCCACCCTCTAAAACTTCATTAGAACTTATTCTGTTTGTGGAAAAAATGTTGTTGAAATCAATGAATGTTTCATTATTTCTAATACTTTTATTGCTATTTGTAGGATTTAATTTTACTGAAAATATTGGTTTTAAAATTTTTCTTTTTTTTTCATTTTCTTTTATCATAGGTAATTTACTATTGAACTGGAATAATCCCTGAATATTTGCCTCTGATTTATTTTTTAAAAAATTCGAATTTTTAGAGTCAGCGTTAAAGTTTTTAAAAATTAACTCGTAATTATTGATAAATCCTGACTTATTAATGAAGTCCAAGGACTTATATGTTAGATTGTTCACAAATATTTTTTCATTAATGTTGGTCTCATAAATTTTATTAAATCCTAACGAATTTAAATTAAGTTGACCATCTAGTTTTGTATTTAAATCCTTTGAAATATTAAAATTAGGTAAAATAAATTCATATCTATCATTTTTATTTTCTTTACTCAGATCTTCGTAAACTTCAGTAGATATTGAAAATTCTAAATCATCATTGAAGCCATCAAATTTTATAATAGAATTTAATGTATTTTGAGACTCTATAATCGGTGAACTCACATTATATTGTTTTAGATATTTTTCATTTGAGACTGATTGTAATTTTATATTAATTTCAGAATCATCAAAAAAATTGAAATCAGATTTTATTTTAGATGATGAAAAAAAATGTGTATCAGTGGTTTTATCATCTGCTAGAAATGGATTGTCATTTCTCACACTTACATCTAATGTATGGGAAGAATTCTTAGTAACCTTTCTATATTCTCCTTGATATAAATTCTTTGAATCGTTGTATAATCTAGGTGAAAAAGTAAAATCTGAACTTTCAGATAAAGCAAAGAAATAAGGTAATTTAAGATATCCATTTGATTTTTGAGCTGATAGGACAGGGGTTAAAAATCCAGACTGTCTCTTAACAGTTGGGTCTGGATGAAAAAATTTTGGAAAATACATAACCGGAACATCATATAATTTCAAAATAGCATTTTTATAATTAACAATTTTATTTTTTTTGTCATGATTAATCTCTTCAGCTTGGATTAACCAAGGGGGGCATCCATTATCTCTTTTTTTACAATTTGTATAAACAGTCTTATTTAAAATTAAATTATTTTTATCATAAATTAATGATCTACTTTTCGATCTAGCTAAATGATTTTTTTCTACCAATAAGTCATTATCTTCGTTTATCACTATATCTTTACCGTAAATTTTTTGTTCAGTTAAATCGTAATAAATCTTTTCTAATTTATATATATTAAGTTCTTTATCTTTAATCTCAGCCTCATGGCCGTACAATTGATTTTTATTTAAACGAAATTTAAATTTTTCGAGATTAATTATATTATTATAATTATCAATAATTATAGATTTATTATTAGAAAATAAAAAATTTCTATTTTTGTCAAATGTTATATCACTTGTATTAATTATATAATTATCATCTTTTTTTATTTTTGTTTTTCCAATTGAAGTTATTATATTATCTGGTTGTTTATAAATAATCTTATTTGAATCTAATTTTATTTTTTTAATGTTATTTTCAAGAACTATATTGTCTTGAAATATATAAATTTGTTTATTTTCGTCTATAGTCAAAAAATCACTATAAATTTTATTTTGAGACTTATCCTCATAATAAATATTCCCAGAAACTTTATGAATTTTATTTTTATTATCTAACTCTAATTTATCTGCAAAAATTTCTTGACCCATACTATTAACAATCTTTAGGTCACCTGAAGCAATTATTATATTCTCATTTGTTGTATCGATGGTATTTGCTTCAAATTGAATTTCATTTGATAAAGAAGTTTTCTGTAAAGAAAAAATTATAAAAAAACAAATATATAAAATATATTTAATTTTACTTCTCATTGAGTTTAATTAAGTTAATTAAAATAATCATTGAAAGAATTAGTTGTGGGCCCCAAATCGAAAAAAAGTAAGGTATATCTTGTGTTTCAATCACAACTTTAAAAAAATAATTAATATAATAAACAATCACAGATATAAGTATTCCTAAAACTATGTGAAAGATTTTTGATTTATTATGTTTAGTGTTTAGCATTAAGATAGAGCCAATTATAACCATTAAAGTAATATAGATTGGATAAGAGTATATTCTGTGTTTATGCCCATTAATCACATTTATACTGTATCCTAAAAGCTCGTAATCTTTCTCTAGTTTGTGTAACTGAAATAAATTAATTGATGATAGATTATCAAAAATTGACAAAATCCTTTCTATGTTGAAATTAGTAATGACTTTAAAGTCTGCAAATTTTTTTGTATTATTTTTTTCATTCACTACAACATCTTTTAAAATCCAGGTCGTTTCTTTAATATTAGCTTTTTCAGCAGTTATAGATCTCTCCAAATCAAAATTTTTATCAAATTCAGAAATCGAAATATTTAACAAATTTTCACCCTCAATCTTATCTGCGTTTATATATTTAATTTGATTATCTTGTGTATCTCTTATCCAAAGACCATTTGTAGTAACAGCTGCCAAATATTTATCATCATTTGAATATTGATTTTTTAATTCTAAATAAAAAAATTTTAAATTTGTAGAGAATGTATAAAAAATAGTAATTATTAAAATACCAGTTAAAAATGTTACAAAGCTTAAAATTTGAACTAATTTTAAATTAGTTATACCATATGTCTTGTAAGTATTAATTTCATCTAATTCGAAAGTTTCAATAAAAAAATAAATTGAAGTTATCAAAAACATAAATGGAAAAATTTCAAATAATAAAGATGGTAAATTTAGCAGAGTTAAAAAAACCGGCAAAAGAATATTACTTTCCTCATTTTTAAAAAAACTTATTTCTTCAAACATATTCATGATTAAAACAATTGATGAGAAAACAATAAAAACTTTTGCAAAACAAAGAAAAAATTTTTTGTAAATATATTTTTTGTGGATTGCTATCATTTTAATATCGCTAATTTTTTTTCTCTTGTTAGTATAAAGTATTGAATAAAAGAAATTATCATTGGTAAAAATGACAAAAATATAAGAACAGCAAAGCTTTTTCCTGAAATAGAGTTGATTAACTCTGCTATTATAATAAATAATAATCCCATAAAAAATATTAATATTCTAAAATTCTTATGAGAGTTATTTTCCTTTGATGAAAATAGTAAAAAAGTAGATGTCAAAGCTAGTATAATAAGAAACATTGGTTTAATTATTCTTTTATAAAGTTCAACCTGTATTTCTTTTATTGCAGGATCGTTACAATTTAATACATCATAATATTGTTCCTTCTTTTCCAAAATTGAATAATTTATGTAACAGTTAATTAATGATGAAGTATTTTTTTCTTGAATTTTAAAATCAATTATTGATTTAGTTAGATATTTTGACAAATCAAAATTTGTTTTTTTGAAATCAAATTCTGCAATGTTCTTATTACTTATATTAATTATTTTGCCATTAAAAAGTCTTAATGATCTTTCTTCTTTATTATTGATTAATTCCCCAATTTTGGCATAAATAATTCTCATACTACCATCAACATTTATATCTTTTAAAAAAATATTTTTGTAAGTTGAGGAGTCAATTTTTTGGTCAATGTAAATAGTTAAATCTGATACTGTATCAACAAATTTGTTTGGCTTTATGAGTGAGGGAAAAAAATCGATATTTGAATCTTGAATATAAGTTCTGGCCTTATACTGAGATGACGGCACTAAGAAAACTTTAAGAACTAAAAGAATTAAAGTAAATAAAAGACTATAACTAATTATTTTGTTAATAAATTCTTTTCTTTGAACACCAGTTAGCCAAAATATTTTTAACTCATTGTTATCTTCATACTTATTTAATATATAAAAAAGTGAAATAAAGAATATTATAGGGACTAGTCTTGAAATTATTTTAGGTAAATTTAAGGCTGTATATTTGAAATAAATCATTAATCCATGACCATCTTCAGTAACAAAATCAAGAAAATTGACTGCTTGAATTACCCAAACTATTAAACTAATGCTCCCAAGCATCAGTAAAAAAAAGTTTGTTATATCTTTGAAAAGTTTTTTAAATATTAAATTTTTGTTGAATTCGATCATTTATAATTTATAAGACATTGCTAAATACAACCTAAAGTACATATATATTAAAAATGTCAATAAAAATAACATTTAAAAAGAATATTAGTAATAAATTAATAAAAAATTATGTCTTGTTTAGTAATGATGACTTTAAAATTAATGCATTAAACAGTCTTCCTATTGAAAAAAATACCGCTGCAATTAATAAAACTATTAAATCATTACATATTAAGAATAAAGATTTTATCTCTTTTAACTTAAATCCAAGTCAAAAAATAATACTCATTAAAGTTAAAAATACTTCTACATCCCTGGATAACGAAAAAAAAGGTGCTGATTTTTATAATTTCATAAAGTTAAATTCTTTTTTTGATTTGACCTTTTTTGAAAAAAACATCAAAGCTACAAAGCCAAAAAATGAATATTTTATTGAAGAATTTTTTCATGGAACACAATTAAAATCTTATGAATTCTTAAAATATAAAACAAAAAAAGAGAGTGAAATTTTTAAATTAAGTGTATCCTGTAATAGTAATTTTTTAACAAATAATAATAACAAAAAACTCGACTCATTGTTACAAGGAACAATCTTTACAAAGGATCTTGTTTCAGAACCAGGAAATGTATTACACCCAGATGAATACGCAAAAAGACTTATCCAATTAAAGAAAATTGGATTGAAAGTTAGAGTATATAATAACAAAGAATTGAAAAAATTAGGAATGAATGCTTTATTAGGAGTTGGTCAAGGTAGTATTAGAGGATCATATCTTGTTACAATGGAATGGAATGGATCAAAATCAAAAAATAAACCATTAGCTTTTGTCGGCAAAGGAGTTTGTTTTGATACAGGAGGTATTTCATTAAAACCTGCAAAATTCATGGAAGATATGACCTATGATATGGCAGGTTCTGCAGTTGTTGTAGGATTAATGAAAAATTTAGCATTACGAAATGCAAAAGTTAATGCTGTTGGTGTTGTTGGCCTCGTCGAAAATATGCCAGGAGGTAATGCTCAAAGACCTGGTGATATTGTAAAATCATATAGTGGAAAAACTATTGAAGTTTTAAATACAGATGCTGAAGGCAGACTTGTATTAGCAGATGCTCTCACATATACTGAAGAAAAGTTTAAACCTCAATTTATTATAGATTTGGCAACACTAACTGGAGCAATCATTGTTTCTTTGGGATCAGAGTATGCTGGTTTATTTTCAAATAATGATAAACTCTCAAAACAACTTTTTGATTCTGGAGAAAAAGTTGGCGAAAAAGTTTGGAGAATGCCACTAAACAAAAATTATGATAAATTAATAAATTCAAAGAACGCAGATATGCAAAATATAAATTACGTTGGTGGAGCAGGGTCTACAACAGCAGCACAATTTTTACAAAGATTTATAATTAATAAAACTCCATGGGCACATTTAGATATAGCTGGAATGGCTTTTTCAAAATATGGAGGCGCGCTAAACTCAGGCGGTGCAACAGGTTATGGTGTTAGATTATTAAATAAACTGATTGAGGACTACTATGAGTAATTTAGAACAAACATTATCAATAATAAAGCCTGATGCTGTTGAGAGAAACTTAGATGATATTATAAAAAAAATTTTTACTGATAATAACTTTAAAATTGTAAAATCGAAAAAAATTCAAATTGAAAAAGCTGAGGCAGAAAAATTTTATAAAGTTCATGAAACAAAACCTTTTTACGATGATTTGTGTTCATATTTATCCTCTGGACCAATTGTTGTAATGGTGCTTGAAAAAGAAAATGCTGTTTTAGATAACAGAGAGTTAATGGGTGCTACAAATCCTCAAGAAGCTAAGGAGGGCACTATCAGAAAAATGCATGGTATTTCAATTGACAAAAACTCTGTTCATGGATCAGATAGTTTAGAAAATGCTAGGGTTGAAATAGATTTTTTCTTTAGGGACTAAATATTTTTAAAATAGCTTTTGGATACAAACGATGTTCATATTTAAGAATTCTTTTTCTTAAAGTTTTTACGGTATCATTTTTGAAAACTCTAATTTTTTTTTGTAATATAGTTTTTCCACCGTCTAATTTAGAATTTACATAGTGAACAGTACACCCAGAAATTTTTTCTTTATTTTCTATTACCCTTTCATGGGTATTAAGACCTTTGTATTTTGGTAGTAATGATGGATGAATATTAACAATTTTACCATAAAAATTATTTATAAAATATTTTGATAAAATTTTCATAAAACCTGCTAAGCAAATAAATTTGATATTTTCTTTCTTTAAATCATTTAAGATAAGTTTTTCAACTCCTCTATTCTCATAATTATAAACCTTTTTTTTTATCCTAAATTTTTTTGCATAATTAAGACCATTTGCTTTTTTATTGTTAGAAACAATAAGGCTTATTTTTATTGGAGATTTCCTTGATAAGGAAAATTTGATTAGATTTTTTAAATTACTTCCAGTGCCAGAAATAAAAATAGCTGTATTAACTTTTTTAACCCCAATTAATTTTTTCATGGAATTTTATTTTGTTTGAATTGGAAATAATTTTACCAATTGGATATGGTTTATATTTTCCTGGAAAAAATTTAAGTATCTTTTTAAAATTTTTTGGATTTATTATAATACAAAAACCAACCCCACAATTAAAAGTTTTTAACATTTCCTTTTCAGAAATATTTTGTTTTTTTAACCATCTAAAAATTTCAAGTGGTTTGATTTTATCAAGATTAATTTCTGCACACAAACCATCTGGAATTACACGTTTTATATTATCAGCTAAGCCTCCACCTGTGATATTAGCACAACCGTTCAACAACTTTTTTGAGTTTAAATTTAATATTTCATTAACATAAATTTTAGTAGGCTCTAAAAGCTCCTTCTTTAAAAATTTATTTGATTTTAGGTTTATTTTTTTTTTCTCAATTAACTTTCTTACTAAAGAAAAACCATTTGAGTGTAAACCACTCGATGGTATAGCCAGTATCAAGTTATCTTTTTTTATCTTTTCTTTTTTTAGAATTTTATTTTTATCAACAATTCCAACCGCAAAACCTGCAATATCAAATTTACCTTTTTCATAAGTACCTGGCATTTCAGCTGTTTCCCCGCCAACTAAATTACATTTAGATAAGTTACACCCCTTAATTATACCTTTAATAATTGATTTAAGTTTTGGAAGATTTATTTTGTTTATTGATATGTAATCTAAAAAAAAAATTGGTTTTGCACCTTGAACAATTAAATCATTTACACTCATTGCTACTAAGTCAATTCCTATAGTATTATATTTTTTTAATATATTAGCTATCTCAATTTTAGTGCCAACACCATCTGTACAAGCAACTATTTTTGGATTTCTTATGTTATTTGGAATATCTGAAATTGATCCAAATCCTCCAATATTTTCAAACTTTTTATTGCCTTTTTTCTTTGATGATATATTTGCTATGAATTTAATAAATTTATCAGCCTTATCAATATTGACGCCACTTTTTTTATAGGTAAAGAGATTTTTATTCATTAATATGAACCTGAAATTTAAAATGCATATTTTTAAAAACTTATATATTTTTTTTGTACTGCTAACCTCAATTATATTTTTTTTTTCCACAGCTAAAGTCCAAGCAAAATCGTTTGAAATTAGTAATATAGAAGTTTCAAAGCCATTTGAAAAAAATTTTAGTAAAAATGAGGTTTTAGATATTGGTTTCAGAAAAGGATTCTTTGAATTAATAAATTCTATATTAAGATCAGAGGATATTAAAAAAATTGATAGAATTAGATTAAATGAAATCAAAAGTATGATTGAGTCATTTTCAATTAAAGAGGAAAAATTTATTAAAGAAGTTTATTACGTTATCTTAGGTGTTACTTTCGACAAAAAAAAGATTTTTGATTATCTTGAAAGAAAAAATATTTTTCCATCTCAAATAAACAAGGAAACTTTCTTGTTTATTCCAATAATAATTAATGAAAATAATCAAGACTTAACAATTTTCTCAGAAAATGAGATATACGAAAATTGGAACAATCAAAATAATAAATCACAATTAATTACTTATCTATTGCCCTCAGAGGATTTAGAGGATTTAAATTTGATTAAAAGTAAATCTGAAATTATTGAAAACTATGATTTTAAAGAAATTATTGAAAAGTATTTCTTAGATCACTCAATTGTTTCTTTAATATTTAAGAATATTAATCAAACAAAAGTTTTGTCCAGAATAAACATACAAGATAAAGTTATTATAAAGAACAATTCTTTAAAAAACTTGGATTTAAAAAAAGAAAACGATATTAATTTTTTAATTAATGAATTAAAAATAATTTATGAGGATATTTGGAAAGAATATAACCAGATTAATACATCAATTAAACTTTCATTATATATAAGAGTTGATAATGAAGATTTGGACAAATCTTTAAATTTTGAAAAGACTCTAAAAAAAATAGATTTAATTAGTGATTATTCTATTAATAAGTTTGATCGAAAACATGTTTTTTATGAGGTAGTATTTAATGGAACACCAAATAATTTTATCAACATATTAAGAGAAAAAAATTATAAATTTGACACTCAAAAAAAGATCTGGATTTTGAAATGAGAGATCTAAATCAACAAATTATTAAATTTAATCATGAACAAAATTTTAAAGATGACGACTTTTATGTATCTAAAAGTAATAAACATGTTTTTTCTTTAATTAATAAATGGCCTAAATGGGAAAAAAATTTTTTAAATATAAGTGGAGAAAAATTTTCTGGAAAGACTCATCTTGTAAATATTTTTCTTAAAAAATTTAAGGGAATTAAATTTAATTCGAAGCAAATTCAAAATGATCACCTTAAAGAGATTAAAATTCATCAAAATATAGTTTTAGAAGATTTAGATAAAGATATAGATGAAAAGCTAATTTATAGCCTCTTTAATATAATAGACCTAGACAATAAGTTTATAATAGTGACATCAGAGATACCATTGGTAAATATAAACTATTCACTAAAAGATCTTAGATCTAGGACAAAAAATTTTTTATTGTATAATATTGAAAAACCAGACGACGAATTAATGTTCGCTTTAATATTGAAAAATTTGTCAGATCGTCAAATATCTTTAGATCAAAAATTGATAAATTATATTGTTAAGAGAATTGACAGATCTTATAGTAAAATACTCAATTTCATATATAAAATCGATGAATTAAGTTTAAAAAAAAAAAAATCGATAGATTTTAAAATTATTAAAGAAGCTCTGGGAGAATAGTTGAATAAATTTAGAAGCCATAATTGCAATGAGTTGAGAAAAGATATGATTGGGAAGAGTGTTACTCTTTCAGGATGGATTAACAAAAAAAGAGACCATGGTAATCTTTTGTTTATTGATCTCAGAGACAATTATGGAATTACTCAATGTATAATTGATAAAGAAAACTCTAAATTTAAAGATTTAGAAAAAATGCAATTGGAGACTGTAATTAAGGTAGAAGGCAAAGTTGTAAATCGATCAGAGGAAACAATTAACAAAGAAATAGAAACTGGTGAAATAGAAGTTGCAATAAAAACTTTTGATGTTCTTGGTAAATGTCGAGAACTACCTTTACCAGTTTTTAGTGATCAAGAATATTCTGAGGAAATTAGATTAAGATATAGATTTTTAGACTTAAGGAGAAAAAAAGTTCATGAAAACATTATACTAAGATCAAAAGTTATTTCTTTTATTAGAAATGAAATGAATAAATTAGGTTTTTTGGAATTTCAAACTCCAATTTTAACATCTTCTAGTCCTGAAGGTGCGAGAGATTTTTTAGTTCCTAGTAGATTAAATCCTGGAAAATTTTATGCACTACCTCAAGCTCCACAACAATTTAAGCAGCTTATCATGGTCTCAGGATTTGATAAATATTTTCAAATTGCACCATGTTTTAGGGACGAAGATGCTAGAGCAGACAGAAGTCCAGGTGAATTTTATCAATTAGATTTAGAAATGTCGTTTGTTGAACAAGAGGATATATTTCAAGTAGTTGAAAAATTGTTAAAAAACACATTTACAAAATTTTCAAATAAAAAACTTTTATTTAAAGAATTTCCAAAAATTTCATATGCGGAAGCAATGTTAAAATATGGTAGCGATAAACCAGATTTAAGAAATCCTTTGATTATAAATGATATAACTGAGATTTTCTTAAGAAAAGATGTATCTTTTGAAATTTTTAAAAAACTTGTAAAATCAGGTTCTAAAGTAAGATGCATAGTTACAGAAAATACTAAAGATAAGCCGCGAAGCTTCTTTGATAGCATAGATAAATGGGCAAAAGAACAAGGAGCATCTGGTTTAGCATATTTTACTATTGAAAAAGAAAAAGAAATTTCAGCTAAGGGACCGGTTGGGAAGTTTTTTTCAAAAGAGTCTTTAGAGGAAATAATGTCAATTTCTAAAGCTAAAGTTGGAGATAGTATTTTTATGGCGTGTGGAAAAAAAAATGATGTAGAAAAAATTACTGCTTTAGCAAGAGAAAAGATAGCTTTAGATTTAAATTTGATTGATGAAGACACTTTTGCATTCTGTTGGATTGTGGATTATCCAATGTTCGAAAAAAATGAACAAACAAACAAAGTTGAGTTCAGTCACAATCCATTTTCAATGCCACAAGGGAATCTAGAACAAATTAATTTTGATAATCCTTTAGAAATTCTAGCTTATCAATATGATATTGTGTGTAATGGTGTTGAGTTATCTTCTGGTGCAATTAGAAACCATATTCCAGAGTTGATGTATAAACTTTTTGCAGTTGCTGGTTATTCAAAAAAAGATGTAGAGGAAAAATTTAGTGGAATGATAAATGCTTTAAGCTACGGTGCACCTCCACATGGAGGTATAGCTCCGGGTATTGATAGAATTATAATGCTACTTGCCAATGAAAAAAACATTAGAGAAATTACAATGTTTCCTATGAATCAAAATGCACAAGATTTATTAATGAATGCCCCATCAGATGTAAGCGAAAATCAACTTAAAGAACTTAATTTATCTTTAAAAGTTAAAAAATAGTTATTTTTTTCCTTTAAGATTAATTTTAACATCAGACAAATCAACTAAGTTTTTTTTATAATTATTTCTTACAAATCCTTTGCTGGTAATGTCTCTAACAATTTTTAATAATTTATTTTGATCTTCAGATGCTTGTCCTTCAAGACCCAATCCATCTGATCCGCTAATAGACGGTGTGTGGGCTAAATCTTCACGATTTTGATATGAAATAGCCAGCTCTCTAAATATATAATCTAAAATAGATGTAGCACTTAAAATTCTATCATTTCCAAGTACCTTTCCAGAGGGCTCAAATTTTGTTCCCACAAATGCGCTTATAAATTCATCTAACGGAACCCCGTATTGCAATCCCAATGAAACAGCTATAGCGAAATTGTTCATTAAAGCTTTTACAAGTTCACCCTCTTTACTAGTATCTATAAAAATCTCACCAATTTTACCATCTTCATACTCACCAGTATGTAAGTAAACTTTATGATCTCCTATTGTTGCTTTTTGAATATAACCTTTTCTTCTGTCAGGCATACTGAATCGTTTACTATTTTTTTCTGAATTACTGATAATTTTTGATACAGACTTTTCAAAATTATCAGACTTATTTTGATTATTATTTTGTGGGACTAAATCAATAGTTTTATCATTTGATTGTTTTTTAGCATTTGGATCTAAACTTTTAGTCTTTCTGTTGTCTAGCTTAACATCTAAAACTTCAAATTTTCCATCATCTCTTTTTTCAAGATTTTTTAACTCCGTCTCATTTATATCGTCTAAATAATGATTTACTTTAAAAGTGCATGTATAATAAGTTTCAACTAAATATTTTGCCATTTTACCCCAAATTTTAAAATTTATTTTGAATATTGATTCAATTGATTTATATACAAATCCAAATTTTAGTCTAATTTAATTTATACAATTTTGAATTGAAAAAAAAATAATATTACATGTTGACAGTTTTTAAAAAAATTTTCACTTGGTGGAATCAGGATACTTTTGGCACAAGACTTAAGACGATTTTTTTCGGAAAATTTGTCGGCAAGGATGATTTTGGAAATAAATATTATGAGGACAAAAAAGGGAATAGATGGGTAAGATATTCCAATGAGGTAGATGCTACTAAAATTCCAGTTGAGTGGTATTCTTGGATACATTTTA
>MDTE01175838.1_pt1 | contig 20943 bp, 15 predicted proteins | sample 811231 | NCBI WGS metagenome assembly MDTE01 (sample SAMN05326651, study PRJNA326480) | marine metagenome | isolation source: seawater | place: Indian Ocean: Red Sea | collected 2010
GGTGAGGCTAAATAAGGGTCGATGTTCGGCAAGGTGTCTAAGAGTGATTACTATGGCTGTCGGTCAACAAGGAGAATTTGTAGCTGTCGTTAACGACACGAACCCAAAGAGTGGTGGCAAAGCCTACTCATTGAAGATTTCTGGTAACAACCATTCTCAATTACTCGGTAAGAAAATCGGTGATGTAATAGACGGAATTTTTGTTGGAGAAGGAGAACAAACTCTTTCTGGATATAAGTTAGAAATTACTGGCGGCTCTGATAAAACTGGAACCCCATTAAGGAGAGATCTCGATGGAGGCTCTAGGCAGGCGGTTCTAGTTACTCGTTCAACTGGATTCAAAGGTCATAACTTAGTATTCAAAACTAAGGGTGGAGAAAAGAAAAGATTCAGATACAAGCCAGATGGTCTAAGAAAGCGAAGAAACTTTAGAGGAAATACAATCAATCAAGATACTAGACAGATTAACCTAAAGGTTGTAGAGGCTGGAAAAAAATCCTTGAGTGACATTCTTGCTTCGCAAAGCGAGGAAGCATCGGAGTGAATCCCGAGAGGGTTATCGTAAGTTAGAGGAGGAAGTAAATGTCACGAAAGCTTCCTTCACAACCGACTGTCAACATTGGACTTGTAGGCCATGTTGATCATGGAAAAACAACACTTACCAAAGCACTTTCTGGAATTTGGACTGACACCCATTCAGAAGAGAGGAAGCGCGGTATATCTATCAAACTGGGATATGCTGATACTGCTTTTTACAAAACTAAAGATGGTAAATTCTATCCTTCCGGAAGACACCCAGAAGGGAAGGAAGATTCTGAAAAGGAACTACAGAGAGTAGTTTCCTTTGTTGATGCGCCTGGACACGAGACTCTAATGGCAATTATGATCACTGGTGCATCAATTATGGACGGAGCACTTCTAATGGTTGCCGCAAATGAGGAATGTCCTCAACCTCAAACTAGAGAACATCTTATGGCACTAAATATATCTGGAATCGAAAATATAATTGTAGTTCAAAATAAGATTGATCTCGTTACAAAGGAAAGGGCTGTTGAGTCATACAAAGAAATTAAAGAATTCCTTAAAGGAACAGTAGCAGAAAATGCCCCAATTATTCCAGTTTCGGCACATCATGATGTTAACCTAGATGTTCTAATTGATGCCATTGAAACAACAATTCCTACCCCTGATAGAAGTGAAGATTCCAGAGCATTGATGCATATTGCGCGTTCATTTGATATCAACAGACCAGGAACTAGACCAACCAAAATGCTCGGAGGTGTAATTGGTGGTAGCATAGTTGAAGGTGAATTCAAAATAGGGGATGAGATTGAAATTGGGCCTGGAAGAAAAATTGAGAAGGGATCAAAGACGCATTGGGAACCTATTTCTGCGACAGTTAGTAGCATGCAGGGTGGTGGAAACAACCTGGAATTAATGCATGCAGGAGGACTATGCGGGATGGCTACCGAACTAGATCCTTCGATTACTACTTCTGATAATCTATCTGGTCAGGTTGTTGCCTTGAAAGGAAATCTCCCCGAAATTCGCTCAAAAATTAATATTTCAGTTGAACTAATGGACCATATGGTTGGTGGAGAAGGAAATAGCGCAGATAAGATACATCCTCTGAGAAATAATGAGATGTTAATGATAAATGTTGCAACCGCCACATCTGTCGGTGTTACTAGAAATGCTGAAAAGAAAAAAACCAATCTCGAATTAAGATTACCAATTTGTGTAGATCCCGGCCAACGTGTATCTCTATCACGTAGAATTGGTTCGAGATGGCGACTAATTGGTTATGGCATCATACAGTAGATGATTTTCTATGTCTCAATGCATTATTATCGATGCTTGTGGATGGGTTGCAGTGATAGATTCAGGAATAAATATTGATATTGAATTAGAGAAAATTTTTGGCTCTTTTCAACTAATTCTATTAGATTCTGTATTAGATGAATTGAAAGAAATTGAAAAAGAAAGAACAAAAAGAAAGACATTACTGATTTCAATGCTCGAAAATAAATCAAACAAAATAGATAATGAAGTATTTACACATACTGACGACCAAATTTTTTCAATTTCTGAACAACTTGGTTATGCCGTATTAACAGTTGACAAGGAATTGAAAAAACGTCTATATCAGTCATCGATTAAGGTTATTGAAGTAAATAAAAATAATCATCTAAAAATCCTGGAAAATCTATAGAAACTAAGGTAGGGTGAATAAAACGTCATCTCCATGACCATCTAAAAGTCCTAACTTAACACCGGCGTCAATCCAAGCATGAGCATAATTGATCGCTCCAAAGGCTCTAACCAAATCTCCAGAATTCAAAAAATGATTAGCGTCAAAAGTATAATCATCTGCCATTCTGAGCAAGATATGTAATTTTCTTTCTTCAGCAGTACCTTTTTCCACCAAAGGAGTGGCCTTTTTTCTAGCTTTGGAGGTTATATCTAGATATTTCTTCACTCTTTCATGAGTAATCCTTTCTAAATCTTCACTCATTCTCCGTCCTCCTTTTGTCTCTTTAACAAACGTCTAACATCTTCACTTCTTCCTAATGACTGGTATAATTCAACTGCTAAGGATAGTCTACCCTCGTCTTCTGCGTTTCTAGCCCTTAGGAATGCTGTCTTTCTATCATCCCAATTCTTAGCCAGAGCTGCGTCTGCTGCTGCCTTGTATCGACTTTCTCTTTGAGATTGAGCCAAATGTGGGGCTGTCCAAAATCGAACAAGTCCTTGTCTAGTTGCAGAAACCATAGAATCTAAGGTTAAATCTTCAAGCATATCTCCCAAATTCATACCTGTACCTAGCTCAGTTAATTCATTTTGTTGACTACTCGAAATATGAATTAAGTGACCTTCAATACCTAATACCCACCAACCATCTCCACACCTTATGCCTTCCATCGGTTCTAGAGAGTCCGATTGTAGGCGTTCAATATTGTCCCATCCAAATGGATTGGGTACTCCTTCCCAAATCTCTCCATTACTTGATTGAAGTAATAATCTTCCTGCTGATATTTTTGTTACCCAACTCCATATCCTTTCCTCTACAATTCGCTTCTGATATTTCTGAGCAAGTTTTCCACAACTCAACTTACCATCACTAGACTGCCACAATAAATGCTCTCTATCTAACCACCCGATTAATCTTCTAACTTTACCACTATCAAAACGTCGGATTCCTTTTCCTTCATGAGTAAAAAGGTGTAATTGTCCTTCTCTTCCTGATAATATCCAACCGCCCCCTGGTCTTGAGGAAATATCAGTGAATCCGCCAAATGTAGATCTCCCCTCATGAATCATAGTGCCATCTATTGTCGAAATTACATAGAACCCATGTGCAGCAAGTACTGCTAGAATTCCATTACTAGAATCCATTGCATGGACTTTGAATGGCATATCTATCTTCCAACGGACCTCGCCATCAGACTCTATCAAGAATAATTCTAGTCCACTGCTAATTGCAACTCCACCTTCAACTGAAGCAATACATGCAATTCGGGTTGGTGCTTGCCAGGACCAAGAAATTGTCCAAGTCATTACTCAACACCCCCGATTAATCCCCAAGCAGTTAATTGTGCTCTTGCAGACTGAGTCAATTGAAAATAACGGCTACGTCCAATTGTTCTGACATTCAATATTCCATGCTTCAATAGCCTATTGCTGATTTGAGATAGTCTAGGTCGTTTGATGTTCAATTCGCTCAAAATCTCTTTGTCCGAAGGTGAAAACTTTCTCTGTTGAGCAACGGAAACAACATATGATTCACTATTGGAAAGAGAAGACAGAACCAAGGGGTTCAAAGTAAAATCTTGCTTTTCTCCTAGTTTTTCTATCCGCATATTAGATAATGCTTCAGCTAATTTACTGGTATTTGTTGGACCAGATTCAGAAGTAACATTTGTAATTAGTAAATCGTGTAATGCTTTGATAATAGGAGATAGTGGATCATAGTTGTAATTTTGTGAATTATCTATTTCATCAATTTGTTCTGTCTCGATATACTCGTTTTCTACATCCTCCAAATCCGATGTTTGCTCTAAATCCACTTCAGGTAAGCCCACCTCATCGTGAATTAAGGCTGCTGAGTCTTTCTCTGAATAATCCATTACAACTTTAGGTGGTTCAATTAATTCCTTTGAAACCCATAGCTCTGCACCTTTAGAATCATCATCTTTTACCATTTCTTCTGGACCTTCATCAACCGAGTAGTCTCTTGTTCTACCAAGCAGAGCATTGAATGTTCCTGCGTTTATCGAAGGCCTAAATTGGGAATCTGCATCTATTATCTCTTCGCTATCAGGCGTTGCAGAAAATGTAAATTCTTCGAGAGGTTCATCTTCTAATTTAGAGTCAGATAATTCTTCTAGATCAAGATCAAAGCCAAAAATATCTGATACCTCAACTGAAGGAATAATATTGTCTTTGATGGTATCTCTCTGTTGCCAAGGAATTGATGCATCAATAATTTCCGATGGCTGTTCCTCTAATCTTTGTTCAACCATATTTTCAGGCGATTTATCAACAATGGTATTATTGGGTATTTGATGCTTGTTTTCGGAAACTGAATATCTTTCAATTAACCCATATTCCGCTACACCAAAGTTCTGGCCTTGGGGTTCAGAATGTAGAGATTGATCGATAGAGTCTCGCATATATCGGATAACTTCTGATGGTTTTCCACCGCTCATTGAATGCAAATTTTGTGCATCTTCAGTCGATAATTCAAAACCTTGAGAAGTTGCCGATGAGACTCTTTTCTCGACTAGAACTTTAACTTCGTCTACAGATAGAGGCTCTAGTGTCTCAATACTGGCAAAACTATGTAAAATGCTATCAGGTAGATTACTTCGCTGTTTTGGTTCGATTACAACAACTATCACTGCTTGTAGTCTTTCCAAAGAAGGTAATGCATCACGCAATGCAACTGTCATTACTGATGTTTCCACTGTTGGCATATCAATTACAATCAACGGAATCTTAGATTCATATGTCCTAGAAGCCTCAACTATTTTGTGAACTAGTTCATTCCTACTTTTTGGAATATTATAATCGATTAACTCAGAATATAAATTTTCTAGAAGACTATGTGCGGGATTAGATGCTGAAATATGATCGATGTGAACATAAACAGGAGCCTCACTAGCTGAACAGCGGAGTAAGGATGTTCTCCCTGATCCCATCTCACCAACCAGTAACAATCTACGATTAGATCTAAAATTAATATGTCTGGATATTCTCGCTCTAATATCTAACCGGCCCACGTAAAGTGATTTTTGGCCTGTTTCTAGAGGGCTTGTTGAAAACGGATTGCCTTTCAATGGTGGGAAATCAATCTGTAAGCCTTCCACTCGCATGCCCTAGCAATCACGAATAGGTATTTGATGTTTAACCTTAAATTGTGATTCAAAATACCCGTTACTAAGCGTCAATCGATTTGCCAAGTAGTTTTTTTTATGGCCATTAACGCATAATTAACGCATAATTAACGCGTTAATTTAATCGTTAAACCCGTTAATTTTTATTTTCTTAAGAAATTATAGCCAAGTAAAAGAGCATGTATAATTGATTTTAGACGATTACTTAATTGCCCAAGTCACGTCCAGAACAACGAGGAGAACATATGCCAGTAGAAAATAGTCGTTTGAGTGGGTTTTTTCGTCATAGTGTAGCAGAAAGGCGTAATATTGTCAAGAATTTGGCCAATTTAACCGATGAACAAGTACAATCACTAGCCGCAAACGGGGAATTAGATGACCATTCAGCAGATAGGATGATTGAAAACGTAATCGGCACAATGTCACTACCTGTCGGTATCGCAACTAATTTTGTAATCGATGGACAGCATTACCTTATTCCATTTTGCTTAGAAGAGTCTAGTGTAGTAGCTGCTGCCTCAAACATGGCCAAACGGTGTTTGAAAATGGGAGGATTTACTACTCAAAATGATGCTCCAATGATGATCGGTCAATTACAAATTTTAGAATGCCAAGATATTGAAGCTTCACAATTAGCAATTCATCAAGCCAAAGATGAATTAATTGACCTATGTAATAGTTTACCCTCTACTATGATTAAACTTGGAGGAGGTTGTAAAAGAATAGAAACGCGGATAGTAGAATCTCTTTCTGGACCTATGCTTATCTTACACATAATAGTGGACTGCAGAGACGCTATGGGCGCAAATGCAGTGAATACTATGGCTGAACTAATTGCACCAGAGGTAGAAAGGTTGACCTCCGGCAGAGTTCACTTGAAGATATTATCCAACCTAGCCTCCCATAGATTAGCTCGGGTTGAGGCGACATTTACTCCTGAAGAGCTATCCAATGATGGGTCTAAAGAAAATGGAAATGAAATAATAAAGAGGATAATTGAAGCACACCATTTTGCTCTGGCCGACCCATTTAGAGCCGTAACTCACAACAAGGGAGTAATGAATGCAATCAGCAGTGTTGCAGTGGCCTGTGGACAAGATTGGAGAGCTATTGAGGCAGGATGTCATTCTTGGGCGTCCCATTCAAATGGCAGATATTCATCTATGACTGAGTGGAAAATAAATGATGAGGGGAATTTGGTTGGCAGTATTGAAACACCAATGGCAGTAGGTATTGTTGGAGGCGCTTCAAAAGTTCACCCTGTTGCTAAAACAAATATTGCTATTCTTGGCGTAAAATCAGCCAGTGAACTAGCAGGAATCATTTGTTCAGCAGGATTAGCACAAAATCTCGGCGCTCTACGAGCCCTCGCCACTAATGGAATACAAGCTGGGCACATGAAATTACACTCCAGGAACATGGCAGTTAGCGCTGGAGCAGTTGGCCAAGAAATAGAATTAGTAGCAACTAAACTTCAATCATATGTTGGACCTAAAACCCAAACTACTGTTCAAAAAATTCTAGAAGAGATAAGGAAGAAATAATCACTCTTCTTCGAAATTGAGCTTCGATTGAATCGAACCTTGAGATTGCCCCTCTTCTTTTAGAACTTCTTTTCCAACCAATCCGTCCAGCAAACCCGTGTTCTGAACTTGTTCTCTAAACCATTCCCTAACCTTTTTCCTATCTGTATATGGGCATCCAAATGATTCTGAGAACCTTCTAGTCGTTGTAAGTCGCCTAGTATTACCATCTTTTCGACGATCTATCATACCATATTGTGCAAGTTCTCGAACATAATCATATGCTTTTTGGCCCAGTAATTCAATCAACCTTGATTGAGCCATAGGTTGGTGGTAAGCAATCAATGAAGCAGCTTTGAGCAATTTCTTGGGAAGTTCTGTTTTTGCTTCTTTAGGGAGGTGTTCGGCAATATCTGGCTTTACCTCAATCGCCCATCTATCTCCTACCTCGGCGATTTGTAAAGCTCCTCCCCTTCTTCTCTTGAGAGTTGAACGTAACGAGTATAGTGAATCTAACATTTCATCTTCATCATAACCCAATGATTCACTTAACTCAGATACTGTCATTGATTTTCCCGCACCAAATAAAGTCGCTTCTAATAGTGTATCTAGTTGTACCTCTGTCATGTAAACACCTACTCACTCGACTAACCATTCATGTTTTTCTAAATCATCACCGTTATCTGAAATCTCTACTTCAACGACTTCTAACTCTAATTTGGACTCTACTTCAGACTCGTGAGATTGCAAATCATCTCTTGCTTTTCTTTCAGCCTCTTCGATAAGTTTCATTTTTTCAGCTCTCTTTTTTGCAAATTGTACTGAGCCGGAGTCTTCAGAGTCTAATTCATTTCTAGATTTCTCATCTAATTCTTCTATTGCTTCTTGAACTTCTTGGAAGTCATCTAAATTCGGCCATAGATCTTCCAAGTAAATTTCACCATCTGGAACCACGTCTTGACTTATGGATGCAAAACCTCGGTGAGTTAAGAATAAACCTGCTATAAATGATGTAACTTTTGCTTCATCTTGATATCCTTCAGGTACTGCACCATATAATTCTTCAAGTATGTCCCTGAGATGATTCATGACCAATTCTACTGGAACCTTGGTGCTATTTCGTTCAACACATGATCTTCTTAATGCCGTCCAACACCTTCCAATATCACCTTCTAAGTCTTCATTATGCATTCTACTGCCAATATTTTGTAAGTAATCTTGGAGTTCTTCCTGGTGTGCGATTCTATTTTCTTCTCTAAGTCTTAATTCCTCAGCATCGTCTGCGGCGTCTTTGAATGCCGAAAGCAATTCTCCCAAAGTAACTGGTCTTCCTTCATCACGCCTAACCCTTTCTCCAAACAATGATGGAAGTAATTCATCAGCATCTCCTTGAAGAATTGAATTGGTAAACATAAACGCTTCATCGTCATAATCGGCCTCCCAACCAAAATCAAACCCTTCATCCCATTCCTCTTCGTCTTCATCCCTTTGAACTCTATCAAAAAGGTCTACAGCTTGGTGATGAAGTACTTCCCATGATAATCGAATTAGGCGACCACAAGCAGGTAGGTCAAGATTTTTTGAATTATTTTTAACTCTCTGAGTGAAGAACTTAAGAAATTTAGAAAGATCGATATTCCAAGCATCGAGCCCTTCTTCTCTTACCAATGACAAAACCAGTGCTACTGAACGATCGAATGGATCGGTTAATGATTGAAATTCTGCCTCTTCGGTTTCTGCAATTGAAAGAATCCTGTCTCCAAATAATTGTGCTTCTTCGTCCTCCTCTCCGGATTCGAGAAGTTGATTTATGACATCTTGTCTAAGAAACCACTTGTCCAATACAGCTTGTTGTTCAGCCAAGTTATCACCTCAGTTTTCCTCTTCTGATTCAATTAATTCCTCTTCAAGTGTTTCTGTAACCTCTTGTTGAGATATTGATTGCCTTAATTCTTGCATTTCTTCAATATCCTCAGTAACTTCAGCAGTTCGCTCTCCAAGCCCAGCCATGGATGTATCGTCCTGTGAATCGTTGATATGATTAAGCAGGCCTCCTAAACTAGTTGGAGGGGGTAATGGTTCGGGGACTTCAGGCATTTCAAATTCTACTTTTTCAACCTCATCTCTTCTCAATGCATTCATGCTAGCGATTTTCTCAGCTTCTTTTTCTGCTTCAGCGCCTAGTTTTATAGCGCGTTCTCGGTCGAAATCAACTATTCTACGGCTACAACCATCGCCTCCGTGAGTTATACCAATATGATGATCAGCAAGCCTCAATGAAACTTTTCTAAGCGTAACCATGATAAATTGTGCTTTCTTACTTCTTTGCCTGCACATTTCAGCGATTCTCTCTGCATTGGTTCCATCTAAATTCTGATCAACTTCATCGAAGTAATAGAATGGACTTGGATCATAATCTTGAATAGCAAAAATAAGGGCTAAAGCGGCCATAGATTGTTCGCCGCCAGAGAGTTGAAGTCGACTAACCTTTGATGATTTACCCTTGGGCTTGGCCCATAATTCTAGACCGCCCTTAAACGGATCTTCTGGGTTCTCTAAATACAACTCTCCTTTACCACCATCACTTAGAACATTATATGAAATCTTGAAATTTTCATTAACTTGGTCTAGTACCTTTACCAGTCTGTCCTTCCTCTGAGATTCTAATTTTTCAGTTACATCGATTAATGAAGTTCTTCTCTTTTGTAAAATCTTGAAATCTTCTTTCATATCATTAAGACGCGCTTCGCAACTCTCGAATTGCTCTATTGCAAGCATGTTTACTGGCCCGTAGGCCTCCATTCTTCGTTCTAATGAACGCACTTTCTTCTCTGATTCTCCCACTGAGGGTAAATTAGTACCGGAATCTGCAGGCTGTATCCCTGCAAGTTTCATTTCTTGCAGTAATTCAGCAAGCGCAGTTTCTTTAGATATTAATGAGCGACCTACCTCGTCACTCATTCTTCTTCTAGATTGAGCATCTGTGGCCTTTTGTGTCAGAGAGGTCCTTAAGCTACCCCTTTCATCAACCAACTCTAGTCTTTCGTCTTCTAAGCCCTTATTCTCTTCTAAGAATTCATTGAGTTCTTCTTGTTTCTCTTTCAATTCTATAGAATCGGTTTCTACGGCTGATTTTAATTCTCCAATCAAGGTTTTATCGGTTGAAATAGACGTATTAATTGAATCTATTCTAGTTTGGGTATCAGAAACCCTTTGGGAAAGTAATTCTCTATGGCTACTTCCACTTTCAAGAGCAGTTTCGGCTTTTGACTTTAACCCTTCAGCATCTAATCGCTTCATCTGAGCCGAATGCATCCGGTCCTTGAGATGACTTGGACTTGCCAATTCTACGGCCTCTCTCGCTGATTCGCAATTCGCTTCCATAATCTCGACTTGATTTTGCGAATTATCTAAATCCTCAATATTTGAACGCGCAAGGGATTCTAATTCACTAAGCTTCTTTTCGATTTCCGCAACTGCGCCCAAAGATTTGTTATGATTGGTTTTGGCTTGCTTCATTTCAGCGCGCCATTCCTGTAATTTGACTGCATCTTCTCCATCAGAAAGTTGGTTTATATCTGCCCTGATTAGTTGCTGTTGCCTTCTTGCTTCAATAAGTGCGGCAGAAACCGTATCCGACATTAAGCGTAATTTCTCTACCTCTCCAGTCAGTTTCTCTACTTCTGAGGCACCTTTAATTCGGCCACCAAAGGATACTGAAATCTTTCTCTTAGAACCACCAATCATTGCCCCACCGGCTTCTGTGACATCTCCTCGTAGGGTAACTAGTCTAATCCCACCCATATGAGCTCTAGCGGTTGACATGGAATCCACAATCAAGGTGTTTCTAAGAACAAATCTGATCGCAATGTCGATCTTAGGATCATAGTCTAGAAGTTCATGGGCTAATCCAATCACACCGGGCTTTTTCGAAACCATAAGTGCCTTACCTGCCGCCCTCGTATTAGTCAATTTGTTCAGTGGAAGGAAAGTGGCTCTTCCTGCTCTGTTTTCAGCCAACCACCTTATCGCTTGAGCCGCATCTTCATCGCTTTCAACAACTAATGATGTCATGCCTCCTCCTATTGCAGTAGCAAGTGCTGATTCGTGTGAATCATCGATTGGAGCGCATAATTCAGCTATTGAACCAATGATTCCTTTCAATTCGCCTCTATCTCTTGCAGAAATCACTGCTGCTGCGCCACCTGCCATGCCCTTTGAACCACTAGAATTCTCCATCTCAGCTCTGGTTCTCTCTAACTTTCTTTCAGTCTCGCGCAGTTTGGTTTCTACGATTTGAGATTCTTCGACCAATTTTTGTTCAGCATTTTGCGCATCGATTAATTGCTTTGATAATTTATTTCTATCCATTTCGGGAGAATTGCCTGATAATTCTTGGCCTTTCAGTTCTAATTCACCCAATGACAATCTAGATTCTTCTAATTCATTTTGAGCCTGAGAAAGTTGTTCAGAAATTATTTCAGCCTGTGCTGCTGTTCTATCAACTTCGCTTTGAGCCTCAGCAAGTTTATTCTTAGCGTCATCTAACTGCTTCAATGCCTTAGACAAATTTCTAGATAATTCAGCACTCTCATCATTTGAAGATTCCATTATTTTTGTAATCTCTTGTTCTTCTAATTGAGCTTCCTTCAATGCTTCATTAGCATCTAGTAAGTCTTGTTTTGCAGAATCAAGAGAATTTGAAAACTCTTGTTCTGCAGAAGATGCTTCATCGAGTTGAGTAATTAAAATTTCTAATTCTGCTTGATTATCTGAAATTTTTGAGGCGATATCTCCGATTTTATCCTTGTTACCATCAATTTTTAGGTGAAGGTCGAAAATTTGCTTGTTAAGTCCATTGGAATCTCCACCCATCAATTCTTCAATTTGCTTTTGTAATACACCGATTCTATCTTCTAATGCGATTAGAGATTTAGCGCCCTCCTTGACCTCAGCATCTAGTTCATTAGCTTCTTCTAAATATCGACTTTGTTCGCTTAGTTGGTATTCTTTTTCAGCAAGTTGACTTGCATAATTAGACTGGTATGCTGTTGTTCTAGCCTGATTTAATTCATCGGCTAAATCTTTGGCTTTTACTGCGATGTCTTTCTCTTTCCTTAGTTCTTTGAGACGAGCTTTTTGTTCTTCTTCAAGAAGTCCGATTCTCTCGATATAGGCTTCAACATTCTCTTTTTGTTTGTCAGCTTTCCTGATTTCTTCATCATATGAAGTAACACCAGCAACGCTATCAAGGACTTTTCTTCTTTCCTTAGAAGTCATCTTAGCCAAACTCGTTACATCACCTTGTAAAACGATATTATATCCATCTGGCCTTGCATTTGCAGCACCTAAAATTCTGTGGAAGGACTTTTGACTACTCTCTTCGCCGTCTAGCAGATATTGTGTAACAACGTTATTCGATTTTGTTAGACGTATCTTCCTTGTCATTCTAACTTCATCTGAATCAATAGGTAGCCTTCTCCTATTGCTGGATAAAACTGGATTTGCGAAGATTAAGGTGACCTCACAAGATCTTGCAGGCTTAGAGTTTTTACCTCCATTGAATATTAGATCCTTCGAATTTTGAGCCCTAATCGTCTTATTTGAACGTGGACCTAGTACGAATTGAATTGCGTCTCCGCAATTGGATTTGCCTGATCCATTAGGCCCAGTTATTGCTGTAAATCCTCTATCCAAGGGAATTGTTACCTCGCCTTTAAATGATTTAAAATTTGAAATTTCAATTGCTTTCAGATACATTCCCATCACTCATCCGGATAAAATCTCCGACCTTAACGGGCGCATCGGGAATCAAGGGGTATTAAACTATGCGAGAGATATAGCCTCAATGACCCGTTTTTTAGGGGTCAATTATTTTGCCGATGACCGCTTAGATTACACCTGTCCAGTCACATTTCTTACAACCGCCGCCTTTACAGTACGGACATGTAGCCTTTACCTTGATGTTACTCTTGCTTCTAGACATTGAAAGTTTGGAATCTCTGTGCATCAATGGAGATCTCGCCACTCTTTTTTGCTTGCCTTCTAACTCAGAAAGAGGGTTTGCTGTAGTTCCAAATGTTGATCTGAACTTTTCAGCAACTTCCCTTCTTCCTTCGAGCCTTTTGTTAGTTTGATCAATTGCTTCAGCCTCCCAATATTTGGGTCCGCGCATCAAAAAGGCTCCAATTACTGCCAAACCAATTTGAACAAATAGCGGTGATACGTCAAAAGGAATCAAAGTAGCAATGCCTTCCGAACCTACGGCAGTAGGTAATACACCGATCCTATCTAAAATTGCCAACCCGAAAAACGAACAACCCGTCACGAACATAATTTTTCTTATTCTAACTGCCCATCTACCTTTTTGAGGCAACTTAAATCTCCCTACTAATAGAATAAACAATCCTTCACCAAGTAGAAGAAAATCTGCTCCATTCCACTCCCCAACAGGACCTAAACAAAAACTATCACTGCCCTGGGAAAGTTCAAGCTCAATTTCTGAAATTGCGCAATGAGGTTCTAACATCTTCATGACATCTAATTTAGCAGGACCTGCGCCATCGATAATTTCCGGAGCAATCAAACCAAATTGAACATTTACTACAACAAATGTAGTCATCAATATTCCAATTGCAGGAGCAATATAGCGTCTAATCACGCCCATATACATGCGACTCTGTATTTACATGATAGTGATATCGCTTCAAAATACTCAAAAGAAGGTGTCTTCACCATTGTATTGAGGGGCATTATGGCTCATGTAATTATTGTTGGTAGTGGCATTGCAGGTTTGTTTGCTGCACTGAAAATTGCCGATGCTGATAACTATGTCACCTTAATCACAAAACAGCGATTGAAGGATTCCTCCACTAACTGGGCACAAGGTGGAATCGCGGGGATTCTTGATAAAACCGACTTAGATGGTATCGAATCACACATCCAAGACACATTAAATTCCGGAGATGGAATGTGCGATGAAGATGTGGTAAATGATGTAATTAGAAGTGCAAGTGAATGTATTCATGAACTATTAAAAATTGGAGTTAGATTTGAAAAAAATGAATCTGGTGACTTTAGTTTAGCAAAAGAAGGGGGGCATTCATCTAGGAGAATTTTTCATTCTAAAGATGCAACTGGTAAAGAAATTGAAAGAGCTCTAAGTGAAGCAGCTAAAAATCATGTCAATATAACTTTGAGGCCAAACATGCTTGCAGTAGACTTAATTCAGTGTGAGCATGGAAAACCAAGCGCCGGAATTGCGGGGATTTGGTGCCTAAACCAAGAAACCGATAAAGTTGAGACGTTTGCTGCAGATTCAGTAATTCTGGCTACTGGAGGAGTAGGTCAGTTATGGAGTCAAACAACCAATCCAAGTGTTGCTACTGGCGACGGACTAGCTATGGCATGGAGAGCAGGTGCAATGGTTAGAGATTTGGCATTCATTCAATTTCACCCAACTGCTCTAAGTCTTTCTTCCGATAGGCCTTTTCTAATTACTGAGGCGTTGAGAGGCGAAGGTGGAGTCATCCTAGATTATGAGGGATTACAGAAATGGAAAAATGATTGTAGAGATAAATTGGCAAAAAATTTGGAAATCCCTTCGCCAGATAATTACTCATTCATATTAGAATTTTCCCCACTTGGCTCAATGGCAACTAGAGACATAGTTGCCAGATCTATAGATATTAATCTCAAAAAATCAGGCCGTAATAATGTCTATCTAGTCACCTCTCATTTAGATAGTCAGTTTCTTCAAAAGCAATTCCCCAATATCCAATCTAGACTAGATAGGCATAACTTAAAACTCGGGATTGATGATTTGCCAGTATCCCCTGCTGCACACTATGTCGTGGGTGGAATAGATGTCGATAACCATGGTAGACCAAAACTAAGAGACAATGGTGAGGTGTTCCCTCGATTATACGCAATTGGGGAAGTTGCATGTACTGGAATGCATGGCGCAAATAGATTAGCTTCAAACAGTTTATTAGAAGCAGTTGTGTATGCTGATAAAGCATCTAACCACATTATCAAAAATATTTGCAAAATTGATGACATAGATATCCCTCACTGGAGAGAAGAAGGTCTAGACTCACTTGTAGAGCATGCTCCAATTGTCAATGACTTGATGTTGCTTCGTTCTACTATGTCTAAAGAAGTAGGAGTTGTCAGAAGATTTCAAAGACTTGAAAGAGCGGCTAGAAGACTGGAATTATTGGGCCAAGAGATTGACTTAATTTGGAGAAATTCATTCGCGACCAGAGAGATTGTAGAGCTAAGGAATCTAATTTTAATTGGCCAGTTGGTAACCAATGATGCAATAAATAGAACCGAAAACAAAGGATTACACTATAACTCAGACATTTGATAAATTAATCGATTTAATTAACTCACTAAGAAGATGATTTTTAGGAGTCGATAGACCATATCTCTCACCACGCTGAACAATTGCAAGATTAAGAAATTTGATTTCTGTATCTCTTCCTTTTTTGATATCTTGTAACATACTGCAATAATTATTCGATGTAGCCTCTATCACTTGAAATAACTTTGAGATTAGTTCTTCATTTGTCGGTAATTTTACCCCCTCTTGCCTAGCAACATTTGCACCCTCGACCATGACTGAAGAACACAATTCGAATAATTCTGTCTGCAATAAATTACCATTTTTACAACCAATCAAAGCGGCAATAGGGTTTATTGCGATGTTTATTAGAACTTTAGACCAAATCAAACTTTTTCCGTCTTCGACCCATTGAGGGTTAAGATCGCAATTAGAAAGTAACTGTATCAACTCTTCAGCCTCATTTAAACCAGGACCGTCGGAAAATTTTCCTATTGAAATAACTCCTTTACCGGCCCATTCAATAATTCCAGGCTCAGGCCTCCAAGCCCCATGAGAAATAGACGCTGAAAACACTCGTTGAGGGCCAAAAAATTCGATACATTTCTCTACATGCCCTAAACCATTACTAAGGCATAAAACTTTAGAATCTGCATGCAAAAGGTCTTTCGATTTATTGATCATACGTTCAACATCGTTTGCTTTAGAAGTAATTAGTAAATAATCAATTTTACCGTCTAATCCTTGATAGAGACCTACTTCATCAAGCGAGACTATCATTCTATCATTAGAAACTGATAATTCTTCTTCACCTTGTATTTTTATTCCGTTTAACGCAATAACTGAGCCATGTTCACCCCGTGCATGTACCAACAAATTTCCATCCCCGTGATTAGAAATCTTTGCAGCAATAAGAGAACCGATTGAACCGGCTCCTAAAATGGCTACATTCATCTAAAACCCTCACATATAACTTCCAAGATAAATGTAAACTTGACCATCTTTGTGATCTAATCGCATGGTGGAAAAAGTACTATTTGATGGGCTAAATTGGAAATTACTTATTCCTGAATTAAGACTTGAAGTAGAATCTATTACAGTCCACTCTTGAGTATCATTTCCTAACGTAGTTTGTACGATATTTACTGGAATCGAATTATTCGATGGATTGAAAATTTCAAAATTTGCCATTTCAGGGTGTAATAGTGTCCCATTGGTAGCAGCTGCCCACACATTAGTCCAAATTCTGTGAGAAACTCCTTCTCTGGAAATAATTAATTCAGGCCCCCTTTCAATAGAAATATTGTACTCAGGAGCCGGATGAAGTGATTCAGAACAAATTGTCAAAGTACCCGCTTCAGGCATTTTTAGTATCATTGAGGAATTTTCTCTAAGCGTAGGAATTTGTGCAATTCCTCGGTATTCCATATCCCAAATCCATGTTTCATTAATCGCACTAGGTTTAGCAGGAGTGCTAACTTTTGGATTGAGTTCACAATAATCAGAATCAAGGGATAATATATCTCCGGTATTGATAAGTAATCCCCAATCTGTTAAATTGCTACTTGTAATATTCCATCCATCTGAAGGAATTATTGCTCTATTTGGTAACAATGGCTGCATTGGTAGGAATGTGTGGTTATCAATCTCTACAATATTTAGAACATTTGACCTCATCAAAATTATCAAATCTTGTCCTTTGATACATAATTGTTCACTTTCTGGAGAAATTGACGCATTTAATCCTTGAAAGCCTTCTATCCAGTACATTCTAGTTTGGAAATCGATGGATTGTAATGATTGCGGGAAAGAGACATTTACATTATTTTGTGAATCAAAATTTATGTCTATACAACGTTTAATTTCTCCATTCGATTCAATTAACATCCAATTAGAGGTTGGATATGCATCTAAATCAGGACTGACTCTAATCTTATCCCATGAAGGTTCAGAATCGATGTACGTTAACAAATATAATTCCTCGGAAATCGGCGAAAAGTTATCATTACTCCATGTCAGATTAAGAATTACAGACGTCTTCATTCTAGGTAATATTTCATCGCCGCAGCCTAACCCATCAATTGAGTCAGACGCATCATCACTGCAATTCCAAGTAACATTCCAATTATCTGACACAATATCATTGATTCTAGCCAAATCTAATGCCCAGTATTGTTTAATTGAAGAAGGATTAATTATTTCAATTTCTAACTCTCCAGTCCATGTCCCGTCATAATCAAAAACCAATAATTCGCTTTCAAAATCATATTCTATAGAATCTTTCCAATCATCATCCATAGCAAACGGAGTTTGACTAGGAAGAGATACCATGAATACTAGAAACAATACTAAACCCATTTTTGAAACTGAATTGGGTTCAATCCCTTTAGGCTCATCAAGTACAATTGGTATTCTTTTATCAGATCCCATGAAAAGAAGTAATGGTATTATTACACCAAGAATTGGTAACCAAATAGTAAATCCTTCAAATGCATCAAACATCCATGCGAAAACCAAAATTATCATGAATAAGAAGAATTGATTTGAAGAATTCCTTGCATCTTTAAGCCCAACTCTTGCAACCAGTACTCTACCTCCGGGGAAGGTTGGAATTGGTAATAAAGAAATCCACCCGTAGAAGCTTAGAAGTGTTCCTGCCTTAGTGAATGGATGAGCCCATAGTAACTTTACAGATAGATCATCAAAAGTCAAAACACTGATTAAATTCACTAACAATGGAGCGTCTGAAACATATTGTTTTGAGGTTATATTAACAAAATCTGGGGTTAAAAATAAACCTACCAACCAAAGTAAAGTCCCAAAAGATACGAATATAATTGGAACAGATAAAGCAACCCAACCTAATGAATCTCGATTTTTCCATGGCCTTGCATCCATTCTAGGTAGTGAAGGAATAAGTAACAGGCCGAATGGCCAAATCAAATAGGATTTGGATAAAAAACCTAAACTGAAAAGTGCGATTGTAGGCTCTGGGAGAGGGAGTAAATGTCCAACTCTAACTCCTCTCTTTTCTGCCCACTTCTTCTGAACAAATGTTGCAATTAGCATAACTGAAACTACAGGGAAAACATACCCAATAAGTGCATCTAATAATATAGAATCATGAAACCACCCTCCCTCAGGAATAGAACCTTTCATCCAGTACATTCCTGCTAGAGTAAGTGATATTGTGGTCAATGACCATATAGCGATTAGACTCTTTTTTGATGGGAATTGTCTCTCTGGGAGAGGCAAAACCTGAATAATCCACGGCTCACCAAAATCTAACTTTATCATCCATCCGAGCTTCTTGAGGTAGTCATTTGCAGATTCAACCGAATCATGAATATCTTTTTCATTTTTAGAATCCGCTTTCCAAATAGGCCACCTACTTCCTCCAATCTCTCCGTATAAGTGGAAATATCTTTTCAAAACTGATTCTAATAATTGCTTTTGATTCCAAGTCTTTTTTTGAGCAATCAAAGGTTCAATTTGCTCCGAGTCGATAGGTTTTGACTCACTTACCTCAGACATGTGACTTCCTCGATGTTAACCTGTCGGCATTTTCCTACTTTAACCATCGGAGAATAAGGATTGAAAAAATCAATCACTTATTCTTGAAACGCTTGAGACGGAATGTTTCCTCTCTCTCCATCTCTTCAAGTCTAAGTTGAATGAATACTTTGGCTTCCTCAAGTTCTGGAATTACCTTAAACTCCAGTGCATTTACACGTCGCTTTGTCGCTTCAATTTCTTCTAATAAACGCTTTAACGTAGCCTCCATTTCTGAAGCTATAACGATCTTTTCAATTAAATCGCTAAATGAATCTCCGGCCTCATCGATATAGGGCGAAGAGCCAATATATCCAACTCCCCTCTCCTTGAACGTTGATTTTAGGTTAGATCCGCTCACACTAGGAACAACCACTCCCATAATATTCCTTCTTTCAACTTCAACTTCAGGATGGGCACTGTTAGCGATGGCTGCTGCTCTAACAGCAAGTCCGCCGTCAATTGCATTTGCCAAATCTATTCTTTGCTTAGCCAATCTGTATGAATCAGTTAAATCGCGCTTTGCTTCAATCATTTTAGACAGTAATTGACGGAACTCATGAAATAGACCGTCTCTTTTCATCTTCAATAATTTATATCCATTTTTTGTTTGCTTAATTCTAGCCTTGAGCTTGATTAGTTCACTTCTTGTTGGTTTGATATCCAAAGCCATGAAAAATCACCTCAATTATTTATTCACTCTTTATTCTCTGGATGGTACTTTTCAATCCACTTTTGATCAAGACGAACTAGATATTTAGTGTCGATAGAAGACATCAAGTTCCAGCACAGATCTAAGGTTTCGTCAATTGAACGGTCCTCATCGCGTGTTTGTCTCAAGAATTTGTCTTCGAATACTCCGGAGAAATCTAGTAGTTGTTTATCACGTTCATTTAGAGCATCTTCACCTACAATTGCAACCAACCCTCTAAGTTCTCTACCCTGAGCGTAAGCAGCATACATTTGATCAGATACAGATTTGTGATCTTCTCTAGTTGTCTTCTCGCCAATACATGAACCCATCAAACGGGACAGAGATGGTAGAACATTGATTGGTGGATATATCCCTTGCTGATGTAATTCACGAGAAATAACAATTTGCCCTTCAGTAATATATCCCGACAGATCAGGAATTGGGTGAGTAATATCATCACCAGGCATTGTCAAAATTGGGAATTGGGTAATCGAACCTTTCTTGCCTTTGACAATTCCAGCACGCTCGTAAAGCATAGCCAAATCCGTATACATATAACCTGGGTAACCTCTACGCCCAGGAACTTCTTCACGTGCAGCACCAATTTGTCTTAGAGCGTCACAATAGTTAGTCATATCAGTGTAGATAACTAGAACGTGATAATCCTTTTCAAAAGCCAAATATTCAGCCGCAGTAAGAGCTAAACGTGGCGTAATAATTCTTTCAACTGCCGGATCATCAGCAAGATTTACGAAAAGTACCGCATTTTCCAGAGCACCTGTCCTTTCCAAGTCAGAACGGAAGAAATTATACTCTTCAGCAGTTATTCCCATAGCACAGAACACAACAATAAATTCTTCATCTGAATCCTTCAACTTTGCTTGCCTAGCAATTTGTAGAGCAATGTCGTTATGGGGAAGTCCGGATGCAGAGAAAATTGGTAACTTCTGACCACGAACTAGAGTTGTACAACAATCAATGGCAGAAATTCCAGTTTGAATAAAGTCGTGTGGACTTTGTCGGCTGTATGGGTTAATTGCAGCACCAATAATGTCTGCTTTCTCTTCTGCAACAATCTGTGGGCCTCCGTCTCTCGGCCTACCTGCACCGTCTAGAATTCTACCTACAAGTTCAGTACTAACTGGAAGTTTGAAAACGTCTCCCATGAATGTAACTCCTGATTCACGGTCAATTTTAGCAGTCCCTTCAAAAACTTGTACAATAACTAAATCATCAGAGGTATCCAATACTTGGCCATTTTTGATAGTTCCATTGGATAGTCTAAGAGTTACGATTTCGCCAAACGCGACAGGTTCGGTTTTATTCAAAAAGACCAGAGGTCCTTTAACATCAGTAATTGTTCTGTATTCTTTTCCACTCATATCTATCACTCCTAGTTATCCTCCACAGTATTCGCAATCTCTTCATTCA
>MDTE01200424.1_pt1 | contig 20941 bp, 7 predicted proteins | sample 811231 | NCBI WGS metagenome assembly MDTE01 (sample SAMN05326651, study PRJNA326480) | marine metagenome | isolation source: seawater | place: Indian Ocean: Red Sea | collected 2010
AGATTGCCCCTGGCTCTCCAAGTATTTGGCAAGTTCAGGTACGTGAGGCGTCACTTGTTCGCATTAGAGCAACAGTAGGGGGAGTTAGAGTTCCTGATGCTACGATAATGATTGAGGATGCTCACGGTAATGATATTTATAACATGCAAACTGACTCTCAAGGTTTTGCTCCTTGGGTTGCTCTTCCATCTGATTTCCATTTAGATATCAGAGGGAATGGAAATAACCCTGATGGTTTTGCAGATGATGAGGGCGAAAATTCCTGTTCTGATGGTATCGATAATGATGGTGATTTGTTATATGATTCTAATGATCCTGATTGCAATCAAGGTAGTTCTGTTCGTGAACTTTCGATGTACTATGTGACTGCTTATAAATTTGGTAAAGGTTATCATAGGTCAACATTTAATTTGACTGGGATTAATTATGAGGATACCCTTTCAATGTCTAATCTTGCCCCTTCGTTATTGGTTACTCAAGAGGATGGCCATTCATTCAAGAGAACAATAAATTTCACAGGTTATGCTTGGGATGGTAATATTGGTACTGGGGTATTTTCCAGTGACGAACTTGCACGTTGGTCTCAACAAGGGGCAGTTCAAAGAATTGAAGTCAAAACACCAGACTCTAGTTCTTGGCAGGATTTTAGGTATGCAGTTGATGATAGTGGTTCAAATGGAGAAGTAACTTACAATAACAGGCCATTTAAAAATTGGTATTTCTCTTACAATATGGAGGATCAACCAGAGGGTGACTATACATTTGATTTCAGAGCTTATGATGGGGTTGAATACAGCCCAATTGTTACTAGGACAATAAAATTGAACGTTAACCCACCTAGTATTAATGTCATTACCCCCGTAAATAATTCTGTTCATTCTACTGGTACGGTGCTATTTACTGGCGGTGCAATGGATGGATATAATGGGGCTATCAATGACATACAAGAGATTCATTTCCAGATGTCTAGTCCATCTTGGTCTACAACGACTACCACGATTTCCCGTTCTGTAGACAGTCAAGGAAATCCGATTGGAAGTCTAACTTCTTGGTCTTGGGAATGGAATTTCTCAGGTATGCCAAAGAATCGTGAGGTGTGGACTTTTACTATTTGGGCTTCCGATTCGGGATATTGTACTGAAACGGTGGATATCTGTACGCCTGTAACTTTGATGTTGGATATAGATAATGCTAATGCTGCTCCTGTAATTTCACTATTAGCGCCATATAACGATGAAGTAATTACAGCAGCAGAAGACACCATGATTGCAGGAATTGCACGTGATACCGATGGTGAAGTGAAAAGAGTGGAAATAAAGATATTAGATCCTCAAAATGGGATGATGGAGTTGCCAAATTCACCTCCTTCGGTTAATGATATAGCTCCTAATGGTCAATGGAGCACAACTTGGGATACGAGATATCTAATCCATGATTTCCATTATTTGATTAGCGCACGTTCTTATGATGGTAAATCAGGGGGTTATAGCGCTTGGGATCAAGTAGAGATTATAATTCACAATCCGCCTGATTCAGATAACCGTGCACCTATTTTCAATAGTTCTGGTTGGGTAAATGAAGTGATAATTTTCTGTGAAGAGAATAGTGAAGCTTTGGAAAGGTGTGGGAACGGAGGTTCGATTGAAGTTTCGCCTTATTTCAGTGACCCCGATGGAGACTCACTTGATTTCGATGTTTGGGACGATCCAGATGTAATTGCCAATAGTGATTTTGAGCACGATCAAAGATGTTATGATTTAATTTCAGTAGATATTTATGGTAAGGCAACTTATGATCCTGTTTCAATGTCTTTCCTAAATGCTGACATGGACACTTGGTCATGCGAGGGAATGAAATTCATTGCCAAAGATGGTTCTAGTACTGCTTATAGTATGAATGTAGATTTTATTGTTAGGGCAGTATCATTTACCGCTGAAAGAACCGATGGAATATCTGAATTAGGTGATGATGAAATAGTAATTTTCTCTGGTCAGGGGAGGCCTGGGATTGAGGTTGTAGCGCGCTCAAGTAACACTGGACTTAGACTGAATAATACAATTGTTGACGATAATGGTACATGGACAATGGCCATAAAAGTCAAAAATTTGGAGAATGGATTGAATAATATTAATTTTGTTTATGATAAAAAAGATACTGGCAAGTCAATATCTGTTCAAGTTGGCTCTGTTGATGATGATAGCGGTCTTGGATGGATTTTATGGGCTTTAATTTCAGTAATATCATTAGTAGTACTTGCCGGGGTATTCTTCTTCTTCTTTGTTGAATTTGAAGAAGAGCCCGATGTGGATTTACCTCAGGGGAGTCAGGTGGTTGAAGAAGACCCATATGCATGGGGTAAAACAAATCAGCAACAAGCTACGGCTTCAGCGCCGGCGACCGCCCAACAGGTCGCTCAGCCTGCAGCTGCGCCTCAACCAAGTTATCCTGGCTGGAAGTGGGATCCAGAAAGTAATCAGTGGATACCTGATCAATGATTAAATCATTCAACCGTAACTATTGAATGCTAGTGGGGAAAACATAGTAGGTGGTGGAATAATGGTAGTTGCTAAACCGGGTGTGCAAGAGAGGATTCTATTGCATCTTAGGGATTATGGGGATTATTCAGGAAAAGTGGAAGTGCCTTTTGCTTTATCTCAAATGGGGATTGCAAATGCTGTTGCAATAGCTAGGAGTAATGTCCCAAGAGCTATTGCTGGATTGAAAGACCAAGGTTTGTTGATTGAAAGGCAAACTCATGTTACAGGAGTTACTAGGAAGAGGAAGGCGTATTTCTTGACTGACTCTGGTATGATTGTCTCTGAGGAGACGTGGGAACGACTTTCTAGCCATCCTGTGAGATTAATTGGAAATGATGGAAATACCATTAATACAACATTATCCAAAGCAATTGAGACTACGCCGTTTACCATTCGTGCAGTTGACGTCATACGTTACATGGATGATACTGGACTAGTAGACTTACGTTCATTAAATCCCGAATTAATAGAACGTGATTTGTCTAAACATGTAGAAAAGCAACTTGTAACTTCATTGGAGGATTTGCCTAGATTACGAAGTTTCTATGGCCGAAATAATGAACTAAAGACAATGGTAGATTTACTTAGTGCTCGTTCAACAACGATCCTTGTTCCGGGTATAGCAGGGATTGGAAAAACAGCCCTTGCTGGAAAATTGATTGAAACCTTTACTCATCAGAGAAATTTATTGTACCATAGAGTGCAAGATTGGGAGGGTTCTAGGGCCTTTTTAGAGGCATGTGGGGAATGGTTGGCAGCAATAGGTGATGATGCATTGTCAGCATACCTTACTGCTACTCCTGTTCCATCAGCACAAATGGCAGTTGATTTGATTGTAGATGCATTAGCCGAGGTTGCAGCATTAATTGTGATAGATGATTTACATAAAGTAGCAGATGATGTTCTTTATGCTGTCATTAGGGGTTTGAATCAACGTATAGATGACATGGATGAAACAGGATTAATTCTCTTCTCTCGTTCATTTAAGGAAGTTGTCCCACTTAGGGATGCAGAGGGTAAAATCACTACACTAGTAGTCCCTCTTGATGGGTTAGATAGGGAGGCTTGCAGAAATTTATTACCCTCGTTAGATCCAGTTGATGAAGTTACATACCAACATATTTACGGCCTTTCTCGTGGACATCCTTTAGTTCTAAATTTAATCAATCGTGGTTCTATTGGTACCACATTTTACGAAACATTGGAAATGTATGTTGAGAAAGAAATTTTTAGCAAATTATCAGGTGCTGAAAAGCGTTTATTAGGTGCCTTGGCAGTTTTCCGAGAACCAATGCCTTTGGAGGCGTTAAGTGGCCATGATTTGGAAACAGATTTGCTAGATGATTTGGTTGAGAAAGGCTTGGCAAGGCAAGCAGATTCTGAGATGTATGATGTTCACGATTTAATTCGTGAATTCCTTACAAGATCCTTAGATATTGGTACAAATAATGAACTGCATGCTAAAGCAGTTGAGTGGTATAGGACTAGAAGAAATAGACCAGAGGAAAAAATTGAATTTCTTTTCCATCTTTCTCATTCAGGAGATTCAGAAGAACTGGGTGAAAAGTTATCTGTGATGGGTGCAGAATTGGTTCAAGCGGGTCACATGGAATTATTTTCCATTCTTGATTCAGTTGAGATGGAATCAGTAGGAGAAAAATCGTGGCCAATTATTCTTGAATTGAAATCAAATATTTTGTCCATGCAGGGGCGTTGGACTGAGGCCGAAGAGCACTATAACCAAGCTATTAATATGCTTGGATCAACAAAAAAAGAGGAATTGATGAGGGCCAGAATCAAATCAAGTTTAGCAGATATTTCAGTTACAATTGGCAATGTCGATGATGCTCTAAATTTACATAAGGAGGCATTGAGTTCTTTTATCAAATTGAATGATCCACGTGGTGCTGCTCGTACTTACAATAACATGGGCTACATTTATCGCAGAAAAAGAGATGAAAAGAGGGCATTGGAAGTATATGCGAATGTGGAAAAATTATTGGATTCAGAAGATGACCCCGATTTGGTTGAGTCACGAATTAAATTAGCATCAGCATTTTTGGAAATGGGTGAACTAGATCGTGCTAAAGATCACGCTTTTAGTGCCCACGATGAAACTTCAGAAGGGGGTGATGCCGTGCTTCATGCTAGGGCGAGGGCAGTCCTTGGACGTTATTATTCTAAAACAGGTGATCCCGAGCTTGCTTTGCACCATTATTCCGAGGCCTTGGGGGGTTTATCTGAGCAATCTGATAGTCATGCTGAAGTTGAAATCACTTTATTATTAGGTGAAGTATTAGTTGATAATGGGCGCAGGGATGAGGCCTTGGAATGTTACCGTGACGCCTTAGTTTTAGCAGAGTCTAATGATTACAGGATGCTAATTGGTGAGTTGCTTGCGAGGTTAGGAGAAGCAGCACCTGATAAAAGTCGTAGGATGGAATATTTGCAACGTTCATTGACAGTGTTTCGTGAGTTAGGTGCAAATGATAGGATGAGGGATATACAAACTAAAGTGCATAGAGCCCTAATGGGTTAAAATCCTGGTTGATTGGTTGTGATTACAACTTTATTATCTTGCATTACTACCCATATTTGTTCTATTCCTGCTAGTTCTACTTCTCCTGAATGAAATGTATTTCCTGTCGAAGATATGTCTCTAGTTGCTTTTAGGTTAGCACTATGATCTTGCATTATTAGTCCATCATCTGTCAACAACATTCTGAATTCGAGATTTACTGCATTTGAAAGTAGTAAATCGACTGGTTCAGCATAGGTGATGTTTCCATCTAATCTGCTAGCGACATCGGCCCTTTCAATTGCAGCAGCGACAGAGTCTAGATTTTCTTCCATAGCCTGTTCCATCCAAACATCTCCTCTAGCATCTTGCATTTCCCAAGTCCAAACACTGAAGAATGACATAAAAGATAGCCCAAGTAGGAATGTAAGTACATATCCAATTTCAGTAGCAGCGGCCAACGTATCTCGTTGTAATTTACGATTGATTTTCATCATACCACCTCTGTAGAAATTGTTAATTGACTTAATTGAAGGTTGAACAGAACAGGTTTTCCTGCTGCATGGTAAATTGCTTCAGAACTAGAATGTGTTAATTGAACCCAGCCAACATAGTCTTCTAGTCTTTCTATTTGGCCTGGGAAAGTCAGCCAGTCTGAAGAAAAGGCAAGTTCTTGAGAAGACTCAGAAGCAATTGCTGAACCATAAGGTCCATCCCATCCTCTTCGTATTTCATGTCCAAGGACTGTTGCAAGTTGCTCTCTTTGGTTTAATTCTACAGTTAAATCAACTTCACTGCTTCCTAAAGATGACCCTTGTTCTGGCATGGTTAGTGGTACGGTTACAGCAAGTCTTGGACCAGGTCCTTCCCTTGCAGGCGGGAGTTTCAGGACATCTGCTTGAAATTCTGGATGATTGGTTCCAACAAATCCACCCCGGTATCCGATTTCCATTCCTGAAACAGAACTTGTGAATTCATAATTTAATCTTGGTAGATGAACTCCCCAAGCAGAAGCCAGTGTGTAAAGCGGATCTCCATTATTTGGTCCCAATGCTTGAATAGATATTCCTAGAGGGTGTGTTCCATCATTCCATGCTTCTTTGATTTGAGTATTTGAATGCATAGACATGTCTTTCCAGGGTAAAGTTACTTGAATCCATCCTGAAGCCCTATAGCCTATTGGTTGGCATCTTTCAAATCCATCGTGGTTTAATTCCATCATTCCATCATTACCGGCAACAGAAATTAATCTAAAGGGTGCATCATTTAGTATATCAGTAGTGTTAACCGAAGTGCGTACAAGATTTGATGCAATGGGTGAAAGAGTCACAACACGGCTATTTTTTGAATCATTAAATGCTAAGTGTGGTGTTTCATTATGTCCTAAATCTGCTATTAGGTTTAGAGATGTTTCAGGGCTAGCAGGCTGAATGATTACAAATTCATCGCCATTGGAATTAGGTGTTGAGAATGAATGCTCTAAACCACTTGACATACCACTATCAAGGGCAGGTATCATTTCCATAGAACCAGTTCTAAATGTACCTAACATATTTTCAGGCAACCAATGAATTTGAATTGGGCTGTTTGAAACTATTTGGTTTGCTTTATCCCATGGAATTCTAGTTGAATCTCTAGCAGGTATGGTGTTGTAAAGGCCGTCTATTTCAATTGCTACTGAACTACTAGATGGGTTTTCTACCAGTATGCTTCCATTTGCTGCAGGTAGGGAAAATGTTGTTCCTAACCCCCTGCCGTTAACATCAGGCCAGATTGTAGAGCCTGTGTCTTCACCCCAGGTCATCATCAATCTTGCCGGAGAACTAGAATGAACTTGTAACACGTCTCCCAATTCTGTATTGAAATTTTTATTCCATGAAGAAATTTCACCATCACTAGTTGCTGTCCCATTTGATGAATTTGATGTCCATGTAACTTGAGTTAAATCATCACTTACAAGAAATAGGCTAACTTTCCCAGGGGGTAAAGGGATGGTCCATGATCTTCCCATATTATTATCTGGGTTAGCTAAATCGGGTGTAACCAAAGTGGTCCCGCCGTTTCCTCTCAAAAATATTACTTTAAGCGGGCCATCAGATGATAACCAATTATCGCCAATGGAGGGATTATATGTGAAATTAGTGTTTAGGACTTCATCTGGTTTGAGAGTAAATTCAATATCATTTCCTTGATTATCCAAATAAATAGAAGTGGAATCCAATGGTTGTTGTAGAGTGGTTACAGGTGTGGCCAATACTGTTCCGTTTATTGCAGGTATACGATAATTCCAAATGGCATCTTTACTTGCTCGTAAATCTGAAAAGCAAACAGCCGAAACTTCTCCATTTGGGTATCTTAAACGTACAGTATTATCTAAATCTAGTAAGTCATCTAATCGCAAACTTCCATCTTCAACAAAGGATACAGAATACCATGTCCCCCCTCGTATAAAATCCCAGCCTAATTCTCCACTATGTGGGCGCAAGGGTAGCGTAGCCGAATCACCTGGCAACCCAGTTTCAGAAATACGTACTGTTTCGTCTGCTAGATCCAACATTTGGCCAGACATGGCTTGCCTTTCAACAGAGCCATGTTTTTCATTGATTACAGGAGTAATGGTTACCATCATTCCAGAAATAATTGCAAGTACTCCTGCAAATAATAATACTGTTGCGATTGCTGCTGAGACTGCCTCCTCATCGTATCTTCTTTGCATCAATATACCTCCACAGATTGCAAAGTTACTAGGAAATCAAAAGACTTATTCGGTGGGTGTAGTGTTATTCCATCTAGCCCGGATAATCTGCCATGTGGGCCAAAATCATTGTATTCATCTAATGCATCACCAGCTAGAAATAATTCGTAATCACCAATCCAATGGTGCATGTACTGAGGTTCTATTATTGGGTCTCCAGCTATTTCAAATTCAATAATTAGATTTCTAGACATTTGGTCAAACAAGGTTTCTTGGCCCTTTGAGTCAATGTGAATATTGGTGATGTGCCTACTAGCAAATGATGAGATATCAATATCTAGTAAAATCAAACTGACTCTAGGAGTCCCATCTAACATTATGTCATTGTGCAAACGCGGGAATTGTCTAACTTCGATAGATTTGGTGGGTAGTTTTTCAATTCTAGCACCATTGACTAAATTAACCTCAAATGATCCATCGCTTAATACATTGTTTAGCTTAATTCCATCAAGGGTAACTTCAACAAAACGATGTGATTTAACACCATAAATATCTTCTACCTCAATAAATACATTACCAATTAGATTGTCAACCGTAAAATTTCCTGAGCCATTTTCAATGTTGAAAGTTTGAGTGCTGTTATCATCAGTTACTCTAACAATACTTGCAGTTCTGTTGATGCTAGTTACTGTGACAAGGTTTCCATCCAAATTAACAATTGTATGATCATCACCACCAATGTCTGCTTGTATTTTCCAAGTTTCTGCATTTCTCAATGGATCCATTGAACGTGCAATTTGAGCATTTTGCTGAACTAAACCAGAACCTTCAGGTGATTGGGCTGCTATCAGCATTCTATCATTTAATTGGGTGGCTGCTACTGAGCCAGATGACCATTCACGGTTGTCTCCAATGTCTTCTATAAATGGTCCAATAAGTACGAAAACCCCGCCAATGACAACAATTACCATTGCTAGTAACATGGTGACCCCGAGAATCTCGCTGACCGCGTTTTCTCTGTGGCTACCACTCCGCCGCACATAGCGGACTCCCACCTCATGTTCTTATGGGTTCGCTGTGGTAAACATCGCCGAAGGCGATACTTCTAGTAAATTGAAAGTCAGCGATGATATAGTAATAATATGTGATTTAGATACTAATTAGATATTATATTATTAATTCTGGCTCTGATTGCCCTAAGTAATGGGAGAATTCTGGCCCCTCTTTTTTACTTATTGAAATATCTCCACCAAACAAATCATCTATCTCCATTAAAACCTCACTTTCAGCGATGTGTGGTGCATTATTTTGTTCGGAAAGATGGCTTAATACAATGCTGCGTGTGTGTTTTCCAACTACATTAGATAACAACTCTGCTGTTTGTTTATTTGACAAATGTCCTCCTCTACCTGCAATACGTTGTTTCAAGGTTTCAGGGTATGGTCCATTCCACAATTTATTGCTATCATAATTTGCTTCAATTGATATATGGACACATTCTGACATGTGGCGAATTAATTCATCATTCCATGAACCTAAATCGGTCACTATAGCGGCCCTTTCACCCGCATGGCTAGCTATGAATCCGACATTGTCTGCACCATCATGATTTACCGAGATTGGTAGTATGCTCAAATCAGAACCAAATTCTATTCTATTTAGTGTTTCAAAAATACGGCATTGGTTTACGGGGTCTAACCCCATTCTAGCACATGTTTCGAAGTTTGCTTGGATTTCAGTACCCCATTTTTTGTGGATAATAGGCGCCCCTTTAGCATGGTCTGTGTGGTGATGACTAATAAGAATTGAATCAAGGTCATCAGGTGTCATTTCTAGCATGTTCAATCTCTTTTCTAATTGCCTTCCTGAGAAACCACAATCAATCAATACTTTGCTTTCTCCAGCGACTAAAAGTGTGGCGTTGCCACTACTGCCTGAGCCTAAATGAGTAATTGATAGTGTCATCCGAGCGTCCCGCATCATCGGCACTCCTTCAATACACCCCCTTATTCTGCAGTTGTTATTGCTGTTTCAATACCATTTTGTATAGGCCGATTAGTATGTTGACGTATGAACCATGCTCCATCAGCATCATAAGGCAACCCGTAGGGTTGTAACATAGCAGCCGATGCTGTGGGTGAGCCAATGCGCAGAAAACAGACAGTTCTTTTCATTACTTTGCTATTGTTAGGAAGCCTTTCATTTGTCTCAATGACTAGGCCTTCATCTGAGGTAGATTCAGTTCATCCTGACGATACTACAGGAGAAGGTCCACCAATTACTGATACTGATAAAGATACAATCCCAGACCTTCATGAGCAGATGTATAGTACACCGCGAAATATTACTTTAGATGAAACAGTCTACACCATTAATGGATTAGATTTTGAAAATGCTTCTGATAATGAGTCTGATTTTGATAATGATGGTTTGAATTCATTAGAAGAATATTGCTGGCCCTATGATTTAGATCACTGTTTCACAGATCGTAAGACATTAACTGGGATTCCGCCTGAATTAACCGAATCAGGTATGAGGGAATTCTTGGACCCTAGGTTGGCAGATACTGATGGTGATGGCTTACCTGATGGTTATGAAATTTGGATGTGCACAAGAGAAACAGGTCAATTAAATGAATCTTCAGCTTGGGAATGTGATGGTTTTGATCCATTAAATTCTAATAATGGGCTAAATGATTCAGACCGTTGCTGGGATGGGGAGTTAGGTTGTGGTGATGGATTTGATGTCGATCGTGATGGTATAATTGAGGAGCATGAATGGTACACCAATGCTGAAGAATACAATTACGGAGCCCCAGATAATTGGACCACAGAAATCCACGGTCTGCGTTGTTTAGATTTGATGGATGCTTGTGCTGATGATGTGGTCAGGCCTACTGGTGCACCGGGATGGTTAGGTACAGATCCTCTAAGAAATGACAGTGATTTCTATTATTGGTCGGGAAGTCTTGAGTTGGCTAAGAGCAGCCGCGGTGATTGGATAATTGATGGTTGGGAGGTATTTTTTGGTCTTGATCCATTAAATGAAAGTGATAGTTTGATTGATAGCGATTCAGATGGCTGGGACTTGAACCGTGATGGAATGATAATGCCAGATGGTTCTAGAGCTACTCTTTATCTTGGGGAGGAATATTCTAATTTAGAAGAATATTTTACTTTCTTAGACAATGGTAATTGGGTCAGGGCAGGTTTGAAAACCACTTTGCTTGACACACCGGATTCTGAAGTAATGATGTACGATCAGGGGACAAGCCCTAGGATAATGCATCATGACGTACGTTCACTACAAGCAGATTATGATTTAGGTATTGTTTATGTTGGTACTAAGCGAGGAGTGAATATTTTCGAACCTAGTACTGGAGGTAGTTGGGATTTAGCTTTACCACCTGGTGGTGAATTGAATGACATGATTCTATGGGAAGACCAAGGTGGTGAAAAGAGATTAATTATTGCCACAGTGGATGGTATTGAAATTTGGCCTCTATCGGGAGATGGATTCCTAAACCAAAATAGTGCTATATCGGGTATTGAGATGGCAGAGGTTACAGGCTTGCATCAATTAGCTACAGGCTCTTCAAATCTTGATTTACTACTGGCAGGTGTTAATTCACAAGCATGGACTGTAACAATAGATGGCTCTGGGGTTACCTCAAATTTCCGTGTTGCTGATACTATGGTAGCAGCACTTGAGATGGAAAATGCAACCATCCAAGATGTCGTTCACACTTCAGTAAATGGCGGGCCCAATAAAATCTATGTTGGGACAAATAATGGTTTGTTTACTGCTTTGACGGATGATGCTACCGGCGAGTATCCTATTGTTTGGATTTTCAATCAAACAGATGCTGAACTTTATGTCCGTCAAGCAAATCCTCAGAATCTATCCCATTCTGCAAACGTTCGTACTATTGTTTTGGATGGACCTCGTCAGCCCGATGGTTCATTATCTAGTGCTCAGACTCTTTGGATTGGGACGGGCGGTGGCGTTCATCAATTTTCGTTATTAGATGAAGACGATCCAGCAATTGCGTTCTCTCGTGATAGGATGCAAAATTTAGATTATGATTTGGAAGGTGCTAATGACGTACATTCCATTCTCCCACTTGGTGATGAAGTAATTATTGGTTCTAGGCATGGGACTTGGGTGCTTCATGGCGATCATGCGCGTGCCCTTGGTGTTAATGAACAACAAACAAGGATTCCTGGTTTTGTTACCGAATTATTAGTTATGGATGTAAATGGCAATGATACAATCATTGCAGGATTAAACCCCGGTCAGTTTTCCAATCGTATGTTAATCAATCCATTTAGCAATGATTCTGATATGGATGGTATGCCTGATGGTTGGGAAAATGCTCATGGTCTTGACCCAACAGATCCATTTGATAGAGATGAAGACCTGGATGTTGATGGAATAAACCTTAATCCAGCTGTCGATAATTTAATAGATCACAATTGGACAAATTTAGATGAGTATAGGTACATAGCTAGTACTCCTGAAGGTTGGAATGGTACTGATCCAAGATTATCTGATACTGATGGAGATGGGTTATTAGATGGCTCTGAATATTGGGGTTGGTTCTATGAAGAGACTAATTTCACTTGCCACTATGAGATTGGAGAGTATGTATGCGATGAATTGGAAGGTCAGCAAGCAGCCCAAGTGTATGCGGTGGGTTATCCTGGTACACAGGCTAGCGGCGGTACAGATCGTACCACTGATCCCACTAATCCTGATTCTGATGGTGATGGAATGCCCGATGGGTGGGAAATTGCTAATCGTAGATGGATTGGTACTGAATTTCACGGAGGTAATGAGTGGTCTTTGAATCCGATGGACCCGACAGATGCGTCTAAGGATGCAGATGGTGATGGTTTGAATAATCTATGCGAGTATCAATGGGAAATGTTGTTGCAAAGCGCTCTACAAAATGGATTACCTGCTTATGGGGAAAGTGCAGAGGCTGTTGCATCTTGGACAAAAATAGATCCTAATAATCCTGATTCCGATGGTGATTCTTTACCCGATGGTTGGGAATCAAGATATTCTTGTTCTTGGCTAGTTTCAAATGTTGGAATTAACCCATTAAACGGTAGTGACGCCCTTTCTAACCCTGATGGTGATGGCTACGACGTGAATCATGATGGTAATATTACTGCTGACGAGGAGTTTAATAATTGGATGGAATACCACATAATGAATGACCAAATTTTTGGTGACTATACTGAATTAGGTATTCAAATGCCTCATAATTTCACGACATCATTGTGGAATGATTCTTGGATATCAAGCGCTTCAAGGCCCTTTGGTGAATTTGTCAGTATGAATACCCTTTCATTTGTTCCTGGTTTAATCTTGACAGATCAAGGTTCCTCAGATCCTCTATCACCTGATAGTGATGGTGATGGCATGCCTGATGGTTGGGAGGTTTGGTTTGCTCGCTGGGATACCTTTGATTCCAAGTGGACACTCAATCCGGTTAATGAAAGTGATATTTTTGATGATAATGATGGTGATGGAATGACAAATTGGGAAGAATATAATTCCATAGATGCAATCCTAACTGAAACAGATGAGAACCAGACTGCTCCTCAATATCATCCTTTCAAACTTGGTAATACAATTATTTTGACACCATGGAGCCAAGCTATTGGGACTCAATCATTTGGTGCTTATATCACACCAGATCAGTATTTGTTATCAGGTCCGACTTGTGATCCAAATAATCCTGATAGTGATGGTGACGGTTTATTGGATGGGATTGAATTACTGTTTACTCAGTGGAATTCGACATTCCAAAACTGGACTCTGAATCCGTTAGTTGTCGGTGATGGTGGTGGTGATGGAGACCAAGATGCATTAACTGATTTCCAAGAATTGAATTTAACTCAGGAAAACCCCCTTAATGGTGGTTTAGCACCCCCCGATGCACCTAAAATGTGGGAGGAAGCATACGCTCTAGAGCCGCAGAATTTTACAGGCAGGGTTGAAACAATTCTTAATAGTAAGTTAGGTAGGGCTTATTTGGCACTACAACAGCATATAGAATGGGTAAATACTGGCTCAGCCGGACCATTATTGTCTACATTAATTGGAATTACTGATCCAACCAATAATGATACAGATGATGATGGGATGATTGATGGTTATGAGTATTGGTTTACTGAATGGGATTTGGATGGTAACCGCTGGTCAATGAACCCTCTTACTCAATCAGATATTGATGCAGATTCAGATGATGACTCATACGATTGTGATGGTGATGGAATAATCCAGATGTCTGAAAGATATACTAATTTGAGGGAGTATGAGGCACGTTTGTATGGTAAAGAATCTATGAGGTACTCTTTCCCTCCAGGTATGGGTTTGATTGATTATGGTGATGATGCCATTACAGCTCAACAAAATGAAAATGGTTTGACTTGGTTGCAGGCTAGGCAAGTAATTGTCAATATTTTCGCTTCTAAAGATGTGACTAGTGCAGAACGACTAAACAGAATAAACACAGCATGGTCTGATAATTTCAATATCAGTTTATTTGGAATTTCAGATCCAACACATCCAGATAGTGATTTAGATGGTATCCCTGATGGTTGGGAGTTTTGTTATGGCACTTATGATATTGTAATGCCAGTTGATGAATATCGTTGGACTTCAAATCCTGTAAACCCTCTTGATGCTCATTATGATCCTGATGAAGATGGTTGGTTTGACCGTACTAGTGGTGATATGCCAGCGGTTCAAGGAAAATGGGAAAGTCATTCATTTTCACCAGGTAGTATTGATGATCAATATGCACCAGGTAATACCCCCTTATTTTTCACAAACTGGATGGAGTATGATAATGGTACACGCCCTGATTTGAATGATACCGATGGGGACGCAGTAAATATGATTCGTATTCCAGATTCATCAGATCCTAGCTTAACAGTTGATTATTATCGTAGTTGGGCTCTAACTGATGGGCGTGAAGTTCTGAAATATGGTAGTGATGCAATGCATAATGATACTGATTGGGATATGTTGCCTGATTGGTATGAATTTGAATTGGGTTGGAATGAAACAAATGACAATTGGTCCTCATATCAACAAGTTGAAGTTGTTTGGGAGCAATATTCTGTTCTTGGAAGTATTGCAATGAGGCCATTGCATAGTAATGGTGGTCTACTTGAGAGGCCTATTCTCAATTGGACTTGGGTTACATTTGATCCTACTGACCCAACAGATTCCCTTGAAGACCCAGATAAAGATGGAAATTGGGATTGTACTAATGTTGGGTGTACATATACTCCATACAATAATTTCCAAGAATTTTTCGCATTGACGAACCAATCCATTACATCTGCAACTTTAGCACGAGCAAGCCCCATTACTATTGCAGGAACAAATCCACCTATCCAGATTGTACCAGTAGAATGGTGGGAACTGAGTGATGCTTTGTTGGCTAATGGTAGGGCTAACGAATATGATTGGAATTATTTGAGGATGTATAGAATTAACCAAATTTCAGATCAATTATATGCATTAATAATTGACGATAATGATGTTGATTATTTATCAATTAATAGTAGTGATGATGTAATATTAACAAAGGGTGATTGGACAGCTGATTGGGATAGAGTGTTTGGGGATCAGTATCATATACCAAATACAGGCATTGGTGAGATGGTTTACGGTTGGTGGTTATTGGATTACAATGGTGACATGATTGCTGATGGTACGAATCCTCTAAACTGGGATACTGATGGTGATTGGTTGAATGATTGGTTTGAAATTGAAAATGATATGTTAGATGGCATTCGTGGTAATGGCCCATCGCCAATTCGTTATGATGATCGGACCACTAGTTCGTCGTAATGATGTTCCACTATTTTTGGCTCCGGAGTTCTGGCCGTAGGCCAGATAATCTAAATTGGGGAGAGTTGAAAGGTTAGATGCCTTCGTGAAAGGGTGGGGAGCGCATGCTAGGCGAATACAAAAGAAGCAAAATATCTTCATTTATTATTTTGTTAATGCTAATTAGCATATTGTCGCCATTAATGCAATTTTCTTCATTTGATGTAGCCGCATCATCTGGTTCCAGGCATGTTTACACATTTTCTGATGGGTCCACAGAATCAATTTCCCTCTACCAAAGTGGGCAACCTGCTACAAATATCAAGGTGGCATTGCCCAAGGGTGCTGAAGTTACAGACGTAGAAATGACCCTCTCAGGTGCATCATCAACAGGTTGGAATACTATACGACATAGTTCACAATCTGATTGGATGTCTGGAGTTAGTATTGATACAGATGCTCGTTCAGATTCCGTATCATTAGCTATTGATTCTCCCGAATTTGATTTTTCTACTCATGGTATGGATAGTGGGACAAATTATGGCAATTCTTGGCTTGATAATGGTTCATTTAGTATCCGTCAGCCAAGAACATCAAATGCTACTGAAAATAGATTTACTCCTCAAACTACTGTTTCCTCTCCCTTTGCAACTTATGGTGCAGGAGCGGCTATGAATTACCGAGGTTGGACATACGTCTCTACTTTCTCAACAACGAATCTTAACCAATTAGTTCAAAAAACCTACCCCAACAACCTTTCTACTGCTTCCAATGTTCAATTCATAGAAGGTAATTGTAACATTCCTAGCCCCACTGCTCCGTCCTATTATTCATATTATGGATTTAGAGATTGGACTATCGGTGATGATGAAAAGTTGTATGGTATTTTAGGCCTAAATAGACAGTACACCACTTCAAATGATTTGATTTTAGTTGTGATGGATATACGTTATGAAGATGTTTGGACTTGTTTGAATACTTACGATTTGTCTTCAAATTCTTATGGTCCATATACCGGTATTTCTTATGATCGTAGTCGTGATGCTATTTGGGTTCTTCATTCAGTTAGAAATGCAGTAACTGGGTATATTTTCAATAGTGATGGTACTTTCGAAAGAGATAGTAATTTGTATTTTGACTACTATTCATCGTATAATGAACAAAATGGTCTAGTTGTTCAAGATAATTTATTTTATTTTAGAAGTAAGTATTCTTGGGCTCAAGATAGATTAGAGGCATACGCAATTAGTGGTAGTTCTACGACACTAGTAAAACAAGCAGGTGAGCGTTCAATCAGTGCCAATGGTTTCGGACTTTATTACAATGGTGAAAGGTTATCTCTCATTGACCACTATCAATGGTCTGCTAGATATTATCGTGAATATGGGACTGGGTGGGCTTATCCTATTTCACCTCAACCTGGGACGTCATCTTGGATTTCAGAACCAATAAACACTAATTCTGATGTACGAGTAGTCAATGTTGAAACATCTTGGTCAATTACATCAGCAGGAGATAGAGTTGATTATTGGGTTAGTGCTGATAATGGTACACATTGGGTTCAGGTGACAAATAATCAAACAGTTCATTTTGATTACCCCGGTAATCAGTTAAGATGGAAAACTCAACTTGTAGGTGGTTCATCAGTTTCTTGGTGGGTTTCATTAGAGTATGGTTTCAATTATCATACATCAGGAACATGGACCTCTTTACCAATTCCAACAGGAACTCAAGTAGGTAATCTAAGGTCACAATGGGTTGCTGATACCCCCTCAAGCACTTCAATTTCAGTTGAGGTTAGCAATGACAATGGGACAAACTGGCATAGTTCGTCAAATAATCAGTTAATTGAATTACAGAATCAAGGTTCAGAACTAAAGTACCGTGTTACTCATACAACTAATGACTCAACTCAATCTCCAATGCTTGAGTCATTTGATTTGGAATATGAAGAAGGATACCCTTCTGCTGTAAGATTAGATATTGGTGACGATAATGTGAATGAATACATAGGTACTGGAATACTAAATCAACCAATTGTAATTGATGGGCCAGAGTTAGTTTCTGCTTTTAATGACCATATTGACGATAATGGGGTTGGAATTTCAAACATAACTTTAGCACTTTCAGCCGGGTCACCTGGTCGGATAAAGGTCTCTAACCTTGATATCACATACAAAATGAAAACTCGTGCATTGGATGTTCAAGTAGAAGGTGGAATTTTAGTTCCTGATGGTGACAACCGTGTTGCAATGATACGTGTAGCAAAAGGGGATGAAGCTGATAGATTAACCCAAGTAAATGTTGAATTAATTTCAAATGTAAATAACAACTCTATTTTACAATGGCAAAGCGGAGATTCATGTAGTGTTTTAAGTAACTCTGATAATTTAGTTAAATTTGATGCTGCAAATTGCACCTCTTCTACAGATGGCAATGGAATAATGTCAATTTTAATGCCTATTCAATCTAATTGGGAATGGGATGATGAAAGTAATATTGAAGCATTGATTTACATCGATGATGATTTGGGTAGACAAGTAAATGGTTGGCAAACAGATGATTTAGATTTAAGGACTGAAAATGACATCGTTCTAGTTAATTTGGGTGTTGCCGATGAAACTGGCAGAGTTCTTTCTTCAAATGATTGGGTAAGGGGTGGCTTAGAGATTACCTTCCAAGGTGAGTTAATGTTTGAAGGAACTACTTATACTCCTCAAGCAGGACAATTTGACATAGAATTAACAGGTCAAAATTTATCTTTAGTTGGGGATCCAGAGGAGTCTGAAAAACAGTACCACATAGAACCAAACCCTAGTCATGGGCAGTTCTCTTTAACAATCACTTCCCCGATAGAATCTTCACCGGGCGGTATGCTATTTAGAGTAAAAGCAACTAATTTAAAGAATGGGTCCACTTATATCAACCCTGAATATAATTCGGTCAAATTAATTCTAGATGGAAATAGTCCGTTGGTTATTGGGGCTACCCCTGCTGATGGTTCAGAACAACACAAAGGAAATCCTGATCAGCCAGTTCAAATTATTGTACAGGACTCTGTGGATCCCCCTACCTCATTAACATTGAATTATTGGAGGGAAGGGGAAGATGATTTGAATTATGATAAAATTCCAAATGAGAATGAATATGTCACATTGTTGTTAAAAACTCCTGAATTACAACCAGGTGGTTTGAATATTTTTGAGGGTTTAATTCCTGATATTATGAATGATCATGGGGAATATGTTTCATTCTATTTGACTGGTTCTGATGGTCAAGGAAATATGTTAGCTATGGGTGGCGGACCTGTATGTCTAAACAATGATGCTCCGTGTGGAGATTTACCTACCCAATCTCCTCCTTGTTGGGATTGTGATTTAGTCACATATCAAATTCGTGAGGAATTTGAACCAATGCTTTTATTGGATGGAAATACCACTATTGTAGGCCATGATGATTATGAGCCCTTACATCCGGGGATTATTTACAATGCTAATTTACGTGTTTGGGATAATAATGGGTGGGCAGATATTCAATCAGTCAAACTGGCTCTAGGTGATGATATTAATGCTAATGAAACTGCCATTTGGGCTAATTTCACTAAATTAGATAGCGGTAATTTAGAAATGAATTTAGAATCTGGCGGTTCAGGATTAGCAGTATCTAACTTATACAGTTCATTTTCTCCTTACAATGATTCAGCAATTGATTTGAGTATTCAATTTCAACTTACTTGGTTATTCCCTGAATCATGGGATTCAGATGGGGAACAGACCTTTTTACCAATCATTGAAGTGACTGATTGGCCTTGTAATTTAGATGAAACAACTCCTTGTTTTGAACACAGAAATGGTCTTGGTAATGATCGTTGGAGTTTAGATAACGATTTGCGGTTTGATTTATCTCCAGGGCATTTTACTGCAATAGATTTAGCAACTGGCCGTAATTTGTATAATGGTGGTGAGGAGCAATCTACGATAGCTGCTGGTCAAGTAGTAAGGGTGAATGGTCGTATTCTTTTCAGTGAAGATCAAACACCAGCTCCAGAAGGTGCTTTTGATATTGTAATAGGTAATTTAGAGCTAGAATGGAATGCAGTGCCTAGAGATGGAGGGGAGTTTACTACTGATATTTTAGTTCCTAATGTTAGGAGCGGTCATTTGGACATGATTGCTTGGTTGGATAATTTGCCCGGATTAGCCGCTGATGAAACCGGTGAACAACCGAGGATATTGCTTGAAGTAGATGGTAATTCCCCTCAAATAAATTCTGTTCTACCTTATGGTGATATCTCAATTTCTGAGGCATCATCAATTGATGTATTTATCAATTCTAGTGATGATCACGGATTTTTATTGGATAATAAAGCGGTATTTCATTACAAAGTTAAGGCAGGTGAATCAGAAGTTTCACGAGGTTCAAAGGAGTTTGGTACTTTGCTTGAGCAGTATGGCTTTGGACATTGGACTGGCCAGGTTGATCTTACCGACGGGGGGGTAACAGAACTACTCCCCGGATATACTGTAGATATTTGGGTTACAGGTTCTGACGCTGCAGGTAATCCATATGTTTCCGAAAATAATACTGAGTCAAGTCCACTTGCTCAGTGGTATATTACTAGAGTTGGTCCAATAGTAGAATTAACTGAATTAGATATTTATTGGTCAGATGCAACTCCAGTTTCGGGAGAAAATGTGACTTTGAATATTGCTGGTACTAATCAAAATGGAGAAGAAGGTACTCTGACTTTTGCATTGCAACAGAAGACCAAAAATGGTGATTGGGTTTATGTCGTTAATGCTTCAACAAATTCGCTTCTTAGGGCTAATGGAAATTTCACAACTGTGATAGATATGGCTACTTATGAAGTTGATGAAGAAGTTGTAGAGAGGTATCGAATAGTTGTGAAAGATGGTCACGTAATTCTAGATAGGATGTCACTTGAGCCATTGATATTACAACCTCGTGTTGTTCGTGATGGGCAGGCAATTTCTGAGCAGTTTAGTGAAAGTACTGGCACTGTTTTACTTTATGTAGCGTTAATGGTTGCTTTGATTGTAATTGTATTATTGGTGGTAATGAATAGAAATTTAACTCAACTTGATGAATCTGACCCTGCTAATCAAACAGATGAAGTCGCAACAGAACTTAGTGATTCTCCACCCCCCCCGGATGGATTTGATCCAAACACCACCCCTCCTCCACCAGTTGGATTTGATCCAAACACTCCCCCTCCACCACCAGTCGGATTTGATCCAAATACCGCCCCTCCCCCGCCAGTTGGATTTGATCCAAATGCTAGTAATGTAGTAGTTGAAGAGGTTGAGTTAGAGG
>MDTE01172224.1_pt1 | contig 20940 bp, 12 predicted proteins | sample 811231 | NCBI WGS metagenome assembly MDTE01 (sample SAMN05326651, study PRJNA326480) | marine metagenome | isolation source: seawater | place: Indian Ocean: Red Sea | collected 2010
GGCTTTGATCATGAGCCTCACCTTCCCCCAACAGCGAGAGAACATCGAGAACCGCAAGTCTGTGTACGGTCTGGAGTGGGTCATGGTGCAAGCCTTCACCCACAACCGATCACCCGAGGACTGCATTGAGATGCTGCTGGAGACCGAGCAAAGCATGATGGCGATCCTCCGATCCCTTCAGAAGTGCAGGTCATTCAGATGCTCGCCGACCCACACGCGGGACTACCAACAGTGGCGTTGGTGGACTGACCGCTTCGAGTTCAAACTCAAGTGGGTGCAAGCGACAGGACAAGCGGACAAATACTTCCAAGCAAAGGAACGACACCAATGAACTTCATCAAAGAGAAAGCAATGAACCGCCTGCTGGAATCGCTGGCCGACATGCCCTGCACCAAGCCATCCCCATACGGCGTGCATTGCACCGGGGGCGGGGAGTATGCCTGCCACCGATACGAGTACCCGGACAGCAACGGTGAAGGGTACGACGTGCATGCCCGGAACCGAGAAGACGCTCAGGCCATGTACGAATTGCAGGACATGATCGACTATGACGACGAAGAGATCGTGGACTTGTGCGAGCAGCCGCTCGGATTGCCTGAGCCTGCGTACCATCAGGATCCCAACTGGGACAGATTCCCTGACGGCCACTTCCCGCAGCCAGTACCCTTCTCAATCAGCGAGCGGGACATGATGCTCCGCCTGTTCGATGGGTACTACGCAAGGCTTGAGGCTGACGTGCGTAAGTTCTACGAACACATCGAGGAGATGCACGCCGGCGACTTCAAGTTTGCGGCGGGTCGTGTCCTCAAGATGTACCAGATTCGCATGCTGCAATTCAAACTCAAGAAACTGTCTGCCCACTGGCGTGACTGGAAGAAGTTGAGAGAGCAAGACGATATTGCAGAAGCCAACGCATTGAATGAAGACTTTCGTAAAGGAGAAATAAGATGACTACCACCAACGAGAACACATCGAAGCCTTACCTCGGCCTGCGGGTCAGCCAAACCATCCTCGACCAACTGGATGTGTGGGCAGAGCATGAGGCAGCACGGATCATGGAGGCTGCCGGCGGCGTGGAGATTCTTTTCTCCCGAGCTGAAATCGCACGCAGTATCCTGATGAAGGCCATCAATCGTGAGATGAACGATGGCACAGACCTGGGCAAACAGTTGGCAGAGATTGCCAGCGTTGGCCTTGCTCGACCCGAAGGGGCTGAGTAAACTCCCCGAACTACTTTGGTCGGTAGTTCTCTCCGAGGGAGGTGTTCGCACGCCTCCTTCGGGTTTGCCTTCGGGCGACAACCCACCCTCCGCTTGGCGGCAGCATCCACCCGCTGCCGTCAGGCTTAGCCCAACCGGGCGACATCTAAGGAGATACCAATGACCGATCCAAAGTATGGGGTGTACTCCCCTGACCAACTATCAAATTCTGCATACCACGCCATCGGTTTGCCTTGGGCATCAGCCCACCGCTTGGCTACGTTCTCAAGATGGGGTGCAGCCACCGTGACGTACGGAGTGGACAACCCTGAGCCACCATCCAGTGCCATGGTGTTGGGCTCTGCGATGCACAGTCGCATCCTGACCCCGAAGCACTTCAAGGACGAGTTCAAAGTATGGAGTGGTGACCGACGTACCAAGGCTGGCAAAGAGCAGTGGGCTCAGTTCCAACTGACGTTGGGGCAGGCCGAAGTTCTCACCAAAGACCAAGCGAATCAGGTGGAAGCCATGGCTGACTCGGTGTTGACCCACCCGACCCTTGGGCCGATGGTCATGGATGCGATCACGCACGACAGTGCGGAGCAGTCCATGTTCGCTGACATCAACGGGGTCAACTGCAAGGGTCGGATCGACGCCTTGTGCGACACGCCCATGGGTGTATGCCTGCTCGACCTGAAGACCAGCAGCCGTTCACTGTCCGTCGATGACTTGGTACGGACGTGTGCCAACTACGGGTACGTCGAGCAACTGGCCTTGTACCTGCGGCTTTGCACCGAGTGTGGCATCAATGTCCACCGCGTCATGATCGGATTCGTCGGATCAAACCCACCATACCCCGTGCGTGTTTGCGAAATCACAACGGATTGGCTGGATGCTGCGTCCAAAGTAAACGATATACGACTGCACGAATGGAAGACTGCGGACTGGGACTGTCCCGAAGACCACGTCGAACCAATCGCTGATCTTGAAATGCCTGCATGGTATGGGAGCAATGTGGAATGATTACTCTGATCTCAATCGTCATCGGCCTGACCGAGCTCACCAAATACGAAGATGCAACGTGGCTCGTCGAGTCCAGTCGCAAAGAGGGAATGATCTGGGGAGACCAAGGCCGCAGCCTCGGCCCTCTGCAAATCTCCAAAGCGTGCTGGCAAGATGCCTTGGAATTTGACCCCAGCATCGGCGGGACGTACCTTGACTGCCAACACTTGGACTACAGCATCAAGATCATGCGAGCCTACCTCGCCCGCTACTGCACCGAGCGGAGACTCGGTCGGAAGCCAACTGACTTTGACCGTGCCAGAACCTGGGTCGGTGGACCCCGTGGACCGTGGCGTGAATCTTCTATCCCCTACGCTAAGAAAATCATGGGAGCAATGAAATGACTGCACCGAAACCAATCATCCAAAACATCAAAGGCAAAGACTACGAAGTCGTAGCCAGCCGCCTCGCTCGGTTCCGCTACGATCACCCTGAGCGTGCCATTCTTACCGAGTGCATCCACAACGGTGAAGAACGAGTGGTATACAAGGCCACCATCTGCGACGAGAACCACTTGCCCATCGCAGTCGGCCATGCTGAGGAGTATCGCAACGCCGGCATGATCAACAAGACCTCGGCCACTGAGAACTGTGAGACATCAGCCATCGGTCGTGCCTTGGGCATCTTGGGTTATGATGTCTGCAACTCAATCGCTTCAGCAGATGAAGTCGAGCGAGCGATCTCTCAACAGGACTCACGTCCTTTCTCTTCGCCTGCCCCAGCCCCCGCCGCTCCCTCCCACACGCCTGCACCACCTCCAGCAGGCTCAGGGGGCGGGGCAGCAGGAGATATTCCTCCGGGCCACAGACTGGTTGAGCTTCGGAAATACTTTGAGAACGAAACCTCCAAGGGCAAGCCGTACATCAAGGCGTTCGCCAAGGTGGATGGCGAAGACATGGACGTGTACGTCTGGGATGCATACAACCTCCAGATTGTGAAAGACAACTGCCCCGGTCAACTTGCTGCGACCGGTGAGTACGAAGAGTTCCGAGGCAAGACTCGGTTCAAACTCGCTGAGGCTCAGACCATTGAGGCAGCACCTGCACCACAGAAGGGAGCATTCAATGACTCAGACATCCCATTCTAATGCCATCTTTGAATTGACCATGAGCCCTGCTTCGGCTGGGCAAGTGGCAAAAGGGATCAAGTGCTTCTTGATCAACCCGCACCCTTACATCGACACCTCTGAACGTCACCGTGACATTGCAGTGGACTTGCTTTGCAGGATCACTGAGTATCTCGCCAGTGACCTCCGCACCAAGTTCTTCTACTACAAGTTGTACACCCAGATGGAGAAGACCTTGTTGGCGGACGTGCTGAATCACGGCATGACTGAGGAGACCAACAACAAAGTCATCGACCACATCAGGGAGCAACTCTTTGGTGCGGGAGATGACAGCATGTATGACCATGCCACGAGCGTGTGATGTCTTGGATCAAGATGCGTACAAATTTGAGAACGGACGGACGTGTCCGTCGGGTCGCTCGCCTTTGTGACATCTCCAAGGCCGAGTGCATCGGCCACCTCTTCGTCTTCTGGTCACTCGCCGACGAGCATTCCACCGATGGCGTGCTCAAGAACTGGGACAAAGAGTCCGTCGATGACGAGACTTGCCCCGGCTTCTTCAACGCCTTGGCGGAGGTTGAGTGGGCAGACACAACCCCAGATGGGGAGGTGGTCGTGCCTCGGTTCTCGGATCACAATGGGCGGTCAGCCAAGACACGGGCTCAGGGAGCGTCCAGAGCCGCCAAGTACCGGGCAAGGGCGGAAGCCGTCATGGAGTCCGCAGCCCCTGAGAAGCCATCTGAGCCCCCGCAAGAGGATTCTGGTGGTAAGATCGGGTGGTATGCCAAGCTCGATGCCATGGGTCTGGACAAAATGCAGTCCATTCAACTGGTCAAGCGTGTGTTTGACGATCACGGAGAGCAGGGAGAGCAGTGGCTAACCAAGGTGACTGAGACATGCAAGACCAAGAGAAGCCCGATTGCGTACCTCAAGAAGATCATCAGGAACGAGTACGGTCTCTGATCTTCAACGTGCATGGACGGCCCGTCCCCTTGCCAAGACCTCGTGTCTTCAAGGGGCGGGCAGTGTCCATCGTGAACCCCAAAGCAAGAGCCTGGAAGGGAGCGGTGTTGGCGGCTGCGGAACAGACGGCAGCGGCGTGTGGATGGACACCGTCACACCGCCCCCTCCGGCTTGAGCTTATCTTCACCTACCAGAGACCCAAGAAGCACTTCGACAGCAAGGGTCTGGTGAAAGAGAACTACCACTCAGCCCACATGGTCGGACGACCCGACATCGACAACCTTGCGAAGATGATCATGGACGCCGTCAATGGCGTCCTTTTTGTTGACGATTCTCAGGTGGTCTACCTGTCCGCAACGAAGCAGTACGCTTCAGAAGACGGGGTACACCTCACGCTCACCGAGCTCTAGCCGCCTTGCGTTCCTCACGCTTACGAGCGCCCTCTTGACGGGCCTCTCGGAACACGGCTTTGAACTCATCGCTGAACTCGTTGCCTGACTCGGCACTGATGTTCATCATCTTCCTGAGTTTGTACTCGGCAGACCGAAGCTCGGCTGGGCTGGCATCGGTGAACGCTGCCTCCAGAAGTTTGAACGGCGCGCCGATAGGCAGACCACCAAGCAAAGCAATGTCGGTGAACAATCGCTCACGAATCTCCGCTGCCCTGTCTGGGTCATCTTCGCCAAAGTATTTGAAAGCACCCTCACCGATATTTGCGACCGTGTCAACGCCAACAGGAATCAAGGAATCAGACAAGTAGTCAGTGGTTCTGCCGTAATCCACGGGTCTGTTCTCATTGCTGGCCTCGATGGTCTCAGCGATGATGCTTGCCACCTCACGGCTGGTGATGAACGACAACAGGGGGAACGGGCTGGCACGGACGATGCCCTCCTCGATGAACATATCCAAGACACGGTCGGTTGCTTTTTGTTTGTGCAACTCCGCGAGAACTTCCTTCTTCTCGTCCTCGTCACCAATGGCGCTGGCAAGCAGCATGTTCCAGAGGTAAGTCACGCTCACGTTGATTGCGGCGTTGCCCCCAATAAAGACAGCGGCCTTCTTGGCGGTGTCACCGCTTGCCAGCTTGGAGCCGGGCTCATACAACCGCGAGTAGGTTTTCATTGGGTCGGACGTAAATGCCAACAGGTTGGAAAGGTAGCCGCCCTCTGTGCGAAGTTTGGCGGTCACGTTTGAATCATCAAGCGGAGACGAAGTGTTCTGCGTCCTGCGAATCGCTGTCTCGGCAGCAAGGATTGAATCAGGTGACGCCTCTCTCTCACCTCGCTTGTTCATCTCAGCCTGCACAGCAGTAGCCACGATGATGCGATCCAAAAGTCTCAAGGTGGGAATGGCTCGCGGCAACCCAGCCAGCGAACTTCTTGCTTGGTTCAAGTGTTCAATCGAACGACCCATGTTGCCTGACATAGCGGCCTGACCAGACGCAATGATGTTCCTGAAAGTATCACCCACGACGTTGTGCAACTGGGCGATGTCAGCAATGCCGGCAGACCCATCATCACGACTGAATACCACTCGGCGATCTACGGCGTTGCTGGAGTCACGATCCCACAGATACCCAGACTTCTTGGACACTTGGTCTTGGAAGAACCCGCCAAAGGTACGGCCTGCAACCATGCCCATGACTTGCTTCAAAGCCCCCGCCACTTCTTTGGAGGAGTATTCAGTTTGCAAAGTGTTGAGTCCACCGAACAGAATGCGTCCCCAGGTTGGCGGGCTCATCACCAAGATGCCACCCACAACAGTTGATATGAATCCTAGTGAATTGTCAGTTTGTGCCGGCAACACTCTGGTGGCATAGCCGACGTGCTTGAGCATCCGGTCGTACGACTCGCTGCCAAACTTCCGCGTGATCAGCTGACGAACTTCAGAACGAGTGACCGTAGACCAGAGGGTGCGAACATCCTCGGCCATATAGCCAAGCTCCAACGACTTGTCCATGTGCTCAAAGTAGTCGCCGGCAAAGTCAGATACGACAATCGAACCAGAGGCAGATCGCTGCTTGGTGAACCCAGCGTTCTCGGCGAATATGGTGGCGACACCACCTCTACCCTTCTGCTCAATCTCCTCCAGACTGGTGATTCTTGTAGTGACCTCGGATGTTCTGGGCTCATAGCCCGCAACCATTGGAGGCACGTTGCCTGTGATGCGGAACAGAGCAGCCATTGCAGGGTTGCGAAGATCCTGCTCTCGGGCATCCTTCATGTCTGCAACCAACTGCTTCAGGTGTGGTGGCGCCGCCTCGCGGATTGCAAAGATGTCACTGATAAGGTCGGGTCCACCCGCTGGTATTGCTGAGCCCTTGTCACCGACCCGGAGTGACAGCTTGCCTCGCCGGCCAATGATGTCCAACGTTTCATTGTCCATCGCAAGCAACTTCAAGAACTGACCAAGTGTGATCTCGTAATTCTTGCCGCCCAGTCTGACGGTGTGCTTCTCGATGTTGATGCGGCCTCTAGTGTTGGATGCACGAGCCCTGAAGTCTGCCAAGTCACGGAAGCCTGCACGTCGTACAGCTTCATCCAACTTCTCCATGTGATCTCGGCGTGCTTTCAACATACGAGACTCGGAGCGGGTCAAGGCATTCCATGCTCCGCTCAGTCCAAGAATCTTCAGGGTGGACTGCAAGTCAAGCCCGCCCCGCTGAAAAATACTGAACGTGCTGCTCGTGACCTCACCAGTCGCTGTTCTTTCACGGTCAGCCCTACCGGAAACGGCATTCTCAACCAATCTTTCACCGGCTTCGATGGTTCTGATCTGCTCAGACTTGGCTTCTTCCATGGCAATCCGGTCGTCTCGGTACAACACCTCCGCCTGGCTCATCAGCTCGTCCAGAATCTGTGAGTTCTCAACCATCTCAGAAACTTCTTGATCAGTCTTGGGCAGCTTGCCCTTCTTGAAACCTGGCAGACGACCCGATGCGAAGATGGTTTTGATACCCGTTCGAGTGTCGTCGTCCATCTTCCGCTTCAACAGCTTCTTTATTCTCCTCTCGAAGCGGCTGACCTTGGCGGCGTGGTGGTCCACCAACGCACGGCGGAGGACGTCACGTTCGAGCTCCAACAATTTCTCTTCAGTCCGGGCGTCCATCAACCTGTTGGTAAATCTTGATTGTGACTCGTTGTTCAGATTCTCTTTGATGAACTTCAACGTCTCTCGCTTCGCGTCTGCCAGACGTACCCGCTTGGCCTTGAGGTCAGCTTCACGACGGCTCATCTTCCGCATCTGGTCTCGCAGAGCGGCCTCTTTGTCGGCACGAGCAATCTCTGCTTGGATCTTGGCGCCCTCTTCAAGACCACGGAGGGCAGCGATGTCCGGCCTGGTTCCCTCACGAGCAGCCAGACGCTGCCGCTCAAGATCCATGATCACGTCCAGAGCAGTCTTGAAGGCGCCGGCTCCACGCTTCTTGCCCATGCGTGCTTCGATGGCAGCACGTTCTCGTGCGGTCTTGGTCATTGGAGTCTTCTTCTGACCCTTGCGGCTGCGTGCGAACACAAGTGGCGACACATCTGAGTCCGTACCAACCACACCAGCACGTTGTTCTCGAACAGCAACCGAGTCTTGGGGCTGATTCTTGAGAACCCGATACGCACCAGACAAGGCAACCTCAAGCACAGACAACTGGCTTCCGTGGTTCGTGGTCAAGCTGTCCTCGGGTAGCCTCAGCAACTCTTCGATGGCAGACAGTTGGACCTGCAAAGCTGACTGCATCTCAGGGACCAAACCTTGTTGATCTCTTGCCACGAGACTGGATGGAACACGAGCCAAGAAGTCTTGCGTATCTCGATCAGTCATGGCATGAGCCACAAACTCGTCAAGGTTGCTCACGTTGTAGTCACCCACACCGCCCTTGTCGAAGTCTGGAGAGCGGTGATACACCAACGCATCAAGGTATGCCTCACAGATTGCACGCATCCAAGGCACAGTCTCTGACGGGTCTTTGTCCAAGTATGCTTCAGCAGCAAGTTCGTCGGAGGCTTGCGGAGCATCACCAGCTTGGGACTCAAACCGTTGGTCGAGGCTGCTCATGTCCATTCTGGTTTTGCTCTTGTAGCCACCTAGCACACGGGCAAGTTCATCTCTGATTGCAAGATTAGTTCTGGCATGAACCACCTCGTGCAACAAAGTCTCAACACCGCCTACGGCATCAACACCGTACGCAGCACCGGCGCCGTAGAGTTCTGCCTTTGGCGCGAAGTATCCTGATGGTCCGATACAAAGACACCCCTTCTCCACCCAGTTGTCTGGCAATGAACCATTGACTGCGTTTGGCATAAGAGCTTGAGCCCTTCTCTTTTTGCCCACGGCAGGTCGAGGTTGACTCGCGGCTGTGTCGGCCTGCGTGTCTCTCATAGGCGGAACAAACACACCCATGTAGCTGCCCCGTTGCTGGGTATCAATGGGCATATCCAAGTCCATGCCCAGGTCAATTAGGTGGTTAGCCAAGGCTTTGGATGCTTCATTACGGCCACCCTGTGAACGAACAATCCGAAGGGCTACACCCTCGATTACTGCGATGTCATCAGCCAACTCTGGAACGAGTTCCCGAAGCCGGTTCATACGAGCCTTGATACTGTCCTCGGGGTTCATCGCAGCGACGATGTGCAACGCTTCACCAACCGTGGTTGCCTTCTTGATCTTGCTCCAACCATAGTCGTTGGCGTTGATCAGCAACGTGTGAGCAATCTCAGGAGAGGTACGAAGAATGACTTCACCCGTACCAAAGTGAGCTCCCAAGTCGTCAACTTTGCCAGATGAGATGAGTTTGTCCAACACCTTCGTGGCATTGTCATTCACCCGCATCATCAACTGGTGTTCGTTTGTTCGTTGCTCTACGTCTACACCATTGCCAAACCCTTCAGAGTCAGCAGGGACGACGTGGACGCTAAGCTCACCTACCCTTACGCTTGGTCTTCGGCGTCGGGCGAATTGGGGGTTTCCGGGGAAGTCTTTCTTGATTCGCTTGGCGACGGAGTCATTGGCTTCCTGCTGTCTTGTGCGGAAGTCTGCTCGGTGGGCTTGGGTGGAGTGTCGAAGGTGATGAAGCCTGAATGCTTGACTTCCTCCAATAGCCTTCGCTGCTCTTGCTTGCTCATCTTTTGGCAGTTTGGCGAGACGCCCATAAACTTTGCGGACGACCTTGGCCCCTGTACTGTTCTCTTCACCCTGGCGGGCAACAGCCGCTGGCGCGAGGAGAGCAAGTTGTTCAGCTCTTGTAGGAGCAATTCGTAGGATAACCTCTCGTTGTCCTTTGCTGAGAGCTCGGAATCGCTTGGGTTCTGGTCTTGCGTTGTCATAATCATCCCTTGCCTTTGCGGCATCTTGACGGGCTAGTCGTCTTTCGGTTCTCTTCTGATCCACCTTCGCATCAAGATCAGTCGTATCTTTTCCGGCGTCCCTCGCCTTATTACGTCGAAGTATAGCATTGTCGTACTGGGTATCGACACGATCTCTCTTGCTCTCCGCTTTTTCTTTGGCGGTTTTCAGCTTGGCTTGCCGCTTTGCAAACGCCTCGTCACTCTCCATCTCGCCAGTGGGGATGCCATCAAAGAACGTGCCAGAATCTATTTCAGTTTCCGCAGACTGAAGAATGATCTGATCCTCGGCCCGAGTGATATCGGACTCGGTCGGTGCGGTTTGACCATCTGGATACAACTCGTTCCACGGTTTGCCGAACACATAACTAAAGTCGCTGTCCAGTCGAACGCCATCTGCGGGTGTGGTGATGACAGATTGAACCGTAGGAATAACTTGACCAATAGCGGTTTCGATTTCGGTGTTTGTCTGCTGATCGGTCTCTGCGTAGTCGTTGAAGTTCGCAAAGATGATGAGCGAACCGTTTGACACGGGTTGCACGAGCGGTGTGACGTTTGGGTTGCTGATGCCTTGCTGGATAGCAGCGACTTCAACGTTGGTCACAACGTGTCCGCGTGTGAACACGACGGTCACGCCCAGACCGTTTGGTGCTCCGTCAACATCAGTCAAACGGTGGGATGCCGCAGCCTCTTGGCCAAGGGATACCGACAAGAAAGTGACTGCATCCACTGCATCAGACACTGACCCACCGGGGACCACGACGTTGACTACGTTGTTGAGAATCAAGTTGCCTTCGGTGTCTGGGTATGCACCAAGTGGACCGCTGACTACCACCCCGCCATCAATACCAGTTCCAACCTGTGTCTGACCGGGCGAGGACGTTCTCATGTGAGTCAGGGACGTGGCCGCAGATGACAACGACATCGTTGGGTTGACCGACTTGTTCTGAGTTGCTGCCGCAAGGTCTTGAACAAGTGTCACGTTCTTAGTGCGGCCTGGGGTGACGGTTGCCTTTCGGCCACCTGATCCGACCTCGACAGGTCCCTTTGACAACTGGGACCGCTTACCCGAGTTTGTAGTGCCACGAACAAGACCAGTGCCAGATGGGTCAATGACAACCTCAAGCATGAACGCTGCGTTGTCGATTTGCAAAGCTGCTTCCAACATTTGTTGGGCGCTTATGTCTGTGCGATTTGCCGACAACGTGGCCAAGAAGGCATTGTTTGGACCGTACAGTTCAGCCAACAACTTGCGAGACAGCTCTTGTATTTCTGGCGAAGAGTTTGGGTTGACCGCAGTGCCAAGAAGGTACTTGCCAATGTTGTTTGCTCTTCGTCCTTCGACCGTAGCTTCGGTCGCTACTTCGACTGTTGCTTTGCCGCTGCCCTCGCCACGGAAGAACGCCGCTGCCTCCAAGATGTCCTCGACTTTGGGGTCAAGGAAAGCTTCCTTGGTCATGGTGAGAACACCGTCAACCTTGGTCGCCAGACCCGCCTCGTAGGCTTGCTCCAAGAACTCGTCTAAGCTCTCTGAGAACGTGCCGGTGTCATCACCACGGGTAGACCACATGACCGCTTGCAACTGCCAAGGCCGGAAAGGCTCGACAGCCATAGCTTCTTGTGGGGTCAAATCCTCGCCGCGTGTCAACTTGGCTCGGGCGTCAGCAGCTTGCTGTGTCTGGCTTGCCTGCCCATTGACATCTTGAGCGACAAGACCCAAGAAGTCTGACATCAGTTCGTACACCAATGGGTCGGCAAACGCCTCTTGAGGAATACTGAAGAACCGTGCCATGATCACATCAAGCGTGGGTAGTGGCACAGAGTCAGCCGTACCCATACCCAAAGCCAATGTGTTGTTGAATGATCCAACCTTGAACTGGCCGGGAGCATCTCCGTACTCGCCGGCTTCAGCTTCAAGAACACCCTTGGGCTCCATGACGGACACGTTGGTTGGACGCCCAGCGATGTGAGCAGCAATCAAACCAAGAGCACGTCGCAGGTTCTGGCGGACGTTGGTGCGGGGAGATGTCGCAGAGATAAACTGCGACACCACCGTGGACAGGGACGGGGCGCCCTCCATGAACGGGAAGGCACGGACCAAGTCCTGACCGAAGGCTTCATACCAGAACCGTTGAGCCCAGCTACCGTTGATGGCCGTGTTCACGAAGTTGGCGTTTGGGGTGCGGTATGATCCATCAGCCGAGTAGGTGACGGTGTGACGAATGATCTTGTTGTCGTCATCAGACACGTCTGGTTGCGGTGGGTTTGCAGCGACAGCAGCTTGATACTCTGCCTCGGTCATCACGCCCCGAGCGTCTGGACGGATACCAGTCCTCGTGCTACCGATGTCGAACTCAGCTTCTGGTTTGCCTTTGACCTTCAGTGCGATTGAAGACTTTGCACGATCAACTGCATCTTCACCGTGTCGCTCACGCAGACGATCCTCGGCCTGAGACATCAAGTCATCGACCCGGTCTTGGGTCAAGCTCACGCCATAGTCAATGCGAGTGGCTCGGACACGCTCGATGTCCTCTGGCTCACTCTCATCAAACGTGGCGAAGCTGTTGCCAGACGCCATGCGAAGGGGCTCGCCAGGATTGAGGTTGACCGGAGATCCACCTGTCCTTGACGACTCGGGTACTTGTTCACGAACGTCATGCACCGTCACGTTGCTTGGTGCTTTGCCGTACCCACGAGGCTTGGTGCGACGGTCACGAGCAGACATAAAGCCGTCACCGTCTACTGGTGTCTCGGGTTCCAGAGGTGTGTCTGATGTCGAGTCCGGGTTTGTGACAGCTGCTTTATCACCAGAATTTAGTCGTCGCTCTAGCTCGGCACGCTTCATGGATACGTCTTGTATCGTCGTGCCTGTTTCAGTGGACAGAGCAGCACGTCCAGCAATACCTGTCCGCTTGTCTACGTTTGCGGCCTCAAGGGCGGCAATGACTTTGGTCGCCATCTTGGCTTCCGCACCCAACAGGCCAAGTGCAGCCAGACGTTGAGAAATCGGACCTTCAAGAGCAGCCAAGCCTTCTTCAACTGTTTGTGCGGCGCCCTCAAGTTCTACACGAGCCGATACGGCTTCGCCAACCACCTTCGTCGATGGAACATCTGGAGCAGGCTGTCCAAATAAAAGAGTTTGGCCTGACATAAGTTTTACAGGCTTACTGCTTTCAATCCCTGCTAGAACACCACCAGCCGCAGCGTCTATGGTCCCTTTGACTGGACGTTTTGCAGGGTCGAGAAGCGTGTATCGGCGGAAGCCTTTGTAGACGTTCAAGTCTCCCACCAAGCCACGGATCTCTTTGTAAAGAGCTGGGTCGAGGTGCTGCACCATGTGAACAATTTCATGCACGCCGTATGCAAACATCAGCGTCTCGTTCGTTCGCGAACGCTCGCCGGTTTGTGGCATACGTCTGATGTAGATTGTGCCGGCTGACTCGTTGGTGTAAAAAGCAGGACTACCACCCATTTCTGTGCTTTCGCCACCTTCAAAGAAGACGACGTTAGTCACGCCCAGTTTCTTCAGTCGCCCAGCAACTTTAGTCTCTGATTCCGTTTGCTCTTTTTTCTTGACTCGTCTGGCCGGAGTAAAATCGCCTTCGCCATCTACTTTTGACTGTGGTTTGCCGCCGTATTGTTTTAACACCTGGTCGGGAGTTTTACGTCCTGCCTCCAGAACCTTGTCGCCCTTGGCGTCTACCATGTCACGAACTTTGACACCTTCTCGTGCCTGTTCGTCAACGGTTTCGAGCAACTCAAGAGTACGCGTGTGCTCTTGAAGATCTATGTTGATCTTTTCAGCCTCTGCAATCGCTTCATTGGCCGCTTCTATATGACCCGCCTTGGTGTCTTCAGAAATATCTTTGCGATTCGCAAGTTTCTGACGACGTTTGACTTCAGCCTGAGCTGCATCACGAGCCTCTTCGAGTTCTTTTCTGTTCTTACGTCTTTCCGTCAGTTCTTCGGCCCGAGCCGCGTCATCTTTTTTGGTGAACAAACCAAGCATGGATCTATCACCAGCAAGGTTTGCTTCGTTCAATCGCTGAGCAACCTCTGGCATCACACGCTTGGCATCACCACGCACCTGCAACTCTTGAACAGCTGAGTCGAAGACAGCCCGGCCGCCTTGAATCGTGCCGCCGGCAATCGCACCGATAGCAAAGGATCGCCCTGCACCTTGGACGAAGTCCATAGTCAAAACACTTCTACCCTCAATGTCCTCAGCACGACCAGCGATCATGTCCTGTACCTGGCCAACACTACGGTTTACTAAATCTGCCGCTAGTTCTTGCGAACCCTCTGCAAGTGCTCCTCCACCTACGGTCGTAAGGGCAGAGATAGAACGGCCCTTCAAGCCCCTGAGTTGTTGGAGTTCCTCTAGCTTGTCAAGGGTCAGTGATAACCGGCCAGCGTCGTCCGCTTTGCCGAGAAGTTTGCCACCAATACCTTTTGCAATTTTGCCGCCTGTTTTTTCCAAAACAACTTCGGTTGCAGCCATTGAGAAGCCACGGGTGTTTGCCTCAAAGTTGTCAAACTCAACGGCTTCCTGCCCTCGCCTCAAACGTGCTTGGTTGGCAACAGCTTGGTCGTGCATTGACTCGTAGTACCCGTTGTCAAAGCTACGCAAAAACAAACGACCAAGGCCCACAGCAGTACCGATCTTTGCACCAACGGCCGTACCGACACCAGGTACGATTGAACCAACGGCTGCGAAAGCAGCGGCTGTACCGCCAACCTCAGACGCCATCTGCCCCAAGGTAAAGCCAGTCTGCTCAGTAAAGTCAGTACCAGCCGCAGAAGTAGACGCCTGCTGCCGAGCCATGAAATAGGCTTCAGCTTCTTCGCCTTCGAGCCCAGTGAAGTTGAACCCGTTCTGACCAAGCTGAATAAAAGCATCGTCAGTCGATTGAGCAAAGCCGGCGACCAAGTTGCTAAAAAACCCATCGGCTGCATCGACTTTCTTTTCGCGAAGAGTTTGCTCGTAAAGTTCGTACGCCTCTGGATCATTAAACAAACCGGGCAGCAAAATTTCTGTTGCTGTCTTTTCGCGTTCTGTTTGTATTACATCCTGGGGTCCAACATAACCACGACGAGTCCGTGGAGACCGCTGTTGGAGGATCTTGTCAAAGGCGTCAAACTGAGACATTGATTACCGTGCTCCTCCAGGGATGTTTCTAGTGCGTCTCGTCCCCCCCTTCTCAGTGGTGGTCTCTGCTTCCGTAGTTTGCGGCTGTTGTTCCATAATCTTTACAGGAGACAGCGCAGCACCAATACGACCCTCTTCGGGTGCGCCCAAGAGGCCCAACTTAACCAAGGTGTCAAACGCCATTTGTGCTTCGGGGAAGCCAAAGTCTGCAAGACCTTGACCTATGTTTACAATTTCTACGTCAGAGGCTCCAGCCGGCAAGCGTCCAAGTTTTCTAAGCACAGGCTTGAAAAGACCTGCGGCGGCAGCGATTTGTTCTGCTCGGGTGTTAACTTGCCCATCTTCACCGCCGTAGATTTCGTCAACACTGGATCTATCGCGGAATCCTGCGTCTCTTTCACTAGACTCTACAACACGCCGGCTTGCTTCACGAGACATGCTTGCTCTCGCATTGCTCAATGCTGTGATATCAGAGCCGAGCATCCCGCTGACAGCCTGCAACAAGAAATCATCAGGGATAGGAGTGCCATTGGCTGCACCAAACTCTTTCAGAACTCCAACAAGAACACCAACATTTGCAGAAGATGGATCTATTTCTTCACCTTCTTCTAGAGTTGACTGGAGACCTCTCAAAGCCTGCATGGCCTGTTTGTTTTCTAGTATAACTTTCTCAGCAACACCCGATACAAAGTTAGGAATAAATGCTGGATCTTGAAACGCATCATCTCCGATACGGTCAACTATATTACCTAACGCTCGTGACGCAGCACCGAGGCTATCGTTTCTTGAGAAGTTGGCTCCCGATGCCTCTGCCTGCAATTCAGACTTAAGAGAGTTTTGATAATTCAAAGTGCCGGATTTGGATCTTGCAATGTAGTTATCACGATCAACTGATCTTGCAGTCACCTCAGCAGCTTTAACTGCTCGACGGTCGGTACGATCAAAGCCAATCAAGCTAGAGAGCACTGCCGCTGGGAACCGCTCGTACTCGCTGCGGTACACAGCAGCAGCAGACTCTGAAAGACCACCTTCTTCGATTAGACCAGACAACAGGCCATCAAAAGACTCTCGGTTTTTTTCGACATAGGCTTCTCGGTCAATATCACGCAAGACTTGCCCAAGAATTTCACGCCGCTTGTTCTCTCGTGTTTTAATGGCGGCAGTAATTGTGCCAGGCGATACGTCCACGATCATGCCATTTGGCAACTTGGCTACGGGAGAACCAAAAGACATGCCAAAGTCAATGCCTTCCAAACCTCGATAAGTGCCGTTTTCCAACGATGCCAAAGCATCGCTAGAGGACATATTCCCAAAAATCGTTGGGTCACCTTCGGCTATTTGTTGAAGGGGCCGTCCGGCAAATGTTTTAGATTTTGCAACAGACTCTGGACTTGACGGGTAGTCAAACTCTGATTCGGTTTTAGAAAACACTGACATATTTAGAACCTCGGCGGCTCAAGCCGCGCTGCATCTAGGGTTGGTGGAGCAAATGGATCTTGCTCCTCTTCTGCGGGTGTGGGCGCAGCTTTGGCTACAGCATTGCCGACCCCCTCGTTTTTCTTTTTCTCTGCCTCAAGAGCGTTGGAGATCGACACAAAGCCAAGCTGCTTGATCTTCTGTTGGGCATCTTTATTCATCTGAGCATTGAAGTCAATCAGTGGTTGAACGCCTGATTTGAAAGCTGCGGCAAAGCCGGCGCCACTCAAGCCCAGGCTTTTCCGGCGTTGGCCCTCTGCCTCAAGACCAGCAGCCAACGCAGAGGCAAACGATGCACCAAACTTCTGACGTTCAAACTTCTCGTCTTTGCGTACAGCCCGTTGTGCCAGCTTTCGTTTGCGTTCATCAGTATCAGCCGCAGCAAACTTGTCAAGCAAATCCGGGGACACTTGACGCAGCTTTCGGCCTTCTTGTTTGGCTAGTTTTATAAGTTCATTTAGTTGTGATGCGCTCATGATTATCCTCCTGGTACGCCCATGCTGCTTGTGACGGCGCTGATACCAGCACTAACGAGTTGTTCGCCTAAGTTGAAGCCTGTGCCGACGTTGGCTACGAGAGACTTACCGATGTCTAGACCTGCTTGTGCAACACCGGTTTGAGACGCCAGTGTTTGGGAAGCCAGTTGCTGACCCAGTCCAGAAATAGCTGCTGTATAGGATCGACGGACATCACTGAGCTGGCCGGCTTGTTGACCAATCAAACCAATTTCGGCTTGACCGACATTCGCCATGGTCTGGGCTCGGTTCAAGCCTAGTTGCATTTCGCGTTCTGCAAATCGCTCCTTGGATCGACGTTCCTCACGAGCACCTTCTCTGGCGATAGCCTCAGTCTGTGCCTGACCGAATGTCGTCATGCCAAGGCCGGACAACGCCCCTTGTGCAACAGACCGTAGAGATGCCGCCTCAGTGGCTCTGGCGATGTCTTCAAGCTCTTGACCGTATGTCTCCGACAACTTAGCAGCAGCTTGATCGAAGCCTTCTTCAAGTTGACTCGTGACTCGTTCGTCAAAAAGAGCACGTTGTTCTTGGAAAGCAGCCTGCAATGACTCGATGTCCAAAGCCTGGTCGGCAGACACTTGGTCAATGATGCCCATCATCCGAGACTCAAAGAGAGGAAGATACTCTTTAAGCATCTTCTCTTCAAAGCGACGACGCTCAGCTTGGAGCATTTTAGCTCTCTTGTCTTCATCTCCAAACAAGTCGTTTAGAAAACCCATTACGAAACACTCCTGACTGGCCCGCCATCTTCGACATCGACGGACAGATCCTCCAATGCCCACGCTCGTGATGCAGCGCCAATCTTCACAAACACATCACTAGCTCTAATTCTGGTTCTCTTTGCCGTGGACCGCCCACGAGAAAGCAAAACATTCGGGGTGGCCTGTGCATCAGCAAACTGAGAGTCCTCCAACGTTGCAACTACAGTTGCTGGCAGAAGGCCCGATGCATACTGAATCGTTGTTGGTGTTCCTGAAACCTCGTTGCTGGTCTGAAAATAAACAATACCGCCCTCTTTGATTTCCCATTTCTTAAGTGCGTTTCGGCTAACCGTGTAACCACCGGGGCCAGCAAAAACGGTGTCGTTGATGAGAGTTCCTGTTGTTTGCGGAACGTACTGACCGTCTGGCTCGCCGGCAACACCACCAAACACAGTGCCATCTGACTGTGCATCAGTGCCGCCAGCTTCGTCGCCTCCATCACATGCAACGCCGAGAAGACTTGTGTCTTGCGTGTCAGTTCCACCAGCCTCGTCACCCCCATCAACACTTACATCTGTGGTGCTAAGATTGAATCCGCTCTGAAAACCGACCGCCTGTTGAGCCGTATCTCCCGAGAGGATTGATAGGAACGGGCCTGTTTCCACGGTGTCAACGTCCGATTCAGATTTCTGTCCCAACAGCACACGGGTGTCCTTTAAAAGAACTCGGCGAGAAGGGTCTGCATTGATAGGACCCATAAGAATTTCACTTTCAAAATCAACCGCATCAGCTGAAGGTGCATGCAATGACGAAAACGCAGTGCTACTCAATACACCACCGTCTTGGTGTTGGATAAATGACTCTGGCTGTGACAACAAGTGACCGCTTGTTGTGCCAATCAAAGGAGCTGTACGGTCACCGGCAATTGGCCTGAAAGATGTGATGGCCTTTACACCACGCATGGTGGTGTTACCAAGTGTCCACAGCCACCACCCTCCGTTAGACATATCCAAAGCGAAAATCTCACTGGTTGAAATGTCGTCCGTCTTTGTGACACACATCAATGCCGTGCTACGAGCGTCGTCATAGCCCATGACAATGTCCGTGTTTTCAAAGTCTAAGCGCGAGAACAGATTATCGAGTCTGTCTCTAGTAATCCTTGCACCCTTTTCAATGTCAAACGTGTTTGGATCAATAGCAAACACGCCCTCAGTTGATGCAATCAGACTGGACATCTCACTGACGGGGGTAAAAGCTCTTGGACCCAACACACCGACCGTTCTAGAAATTTGTCTAAACACCACATTGTCGAATGCAGGATCACCCGTAAGCATTACCAAAGAACTGGTACAGCCAAAGACAATACTGTTTGTACCAACTGGAATAAGAGCTTTAATGTTGTCGCCTACGGTTCCAAACTTCGTACCGGCACTACCCGCCAAAGCTTCAACTCCAGCGGTTACTCCTGCCCCAGGCGTCCAGTCAAATGGGTCAGTGATTTTGCTCAAAAACCAGTTGGTCGGTGTTGGGTCTACGCCAGCAAGAACCAGTCGAGCTCCAAATTGTTGGACCAGTTTAGCTCGAAAAACTGCCGATCCTTGAGAAGCCTTAACAGTTTTGTATGGTCCGATCCATTGACTCACAATCGCAGGGTTCTGTGAAACATCTACCTTGACGTACTTTGTTCCATCGGTCATGTAAACATAATTGTGCGGAGCAGTGTCTTCCCCACCGGTAAAAGTGACCGTACCAAAAGATGCCTCATCCGAGGTCTCGGCAACCGTTGTGTTACCCGCTATTCCACCTATCCTCTGTGTAAAGGTTACAGTTGCACCACTTGCCTCTGCAATAATTGAACCGTTGTGTCCGTTATCGCTGTTGACCATGGCTGCAATGTTGGCTGCGGTCCCAGCTGGACTACCACCAATTTCAAACTCTTGGCTTGAAGGACTAGCACTTTCTGCCGCTTTTGCAGTGTAGGTTTTTGTAACTTGCGAAGAAATGCCATCTACTCCAGCTGTGTCGGTAAGGGTAAATGTGTCATTGACGTTCATGACACCACTCAGTGTCAGAACTACTGTTGCTCTCTGTTCTCCACTTGCAAGTGCGTCCGCACGTCCGACGTGCTTCATGACAGCCATTTCTACTTGGGCAGTGTCTGTAAAGATTTGGTGGTTCGATAGGTCGCCGCCTGTGCCATCAGGCTGGGCCTCGACTACTTGGCTGGAGGGTGCAGCTTTCCGAGGCTGCAAAGTTACGTCAGTGCTCTCAGAGTCGTAATCCGCGTTGAAAAGATTTCGGCCCGTAGAATTAACGACAGTCGCAACAACTGGGTCGCCGGCCAAATCAGTTACGAAAATTTTACCACCAGAGACATATATCAGCTGTCTCTTTAATTCTTCAGAAGCAACAAATCCTGTCTTGGTCACAAAAGACTCGGTAGTAATCATGCCCTGGATCGCTGCCCCAGGTTTGCCCATTTGCAAAAATCCCTGTCGCGTTCCTATTCGTCGTTTGTTGTCAAACGAGTCAAATGGAAAAACGTTTTTACACCGTTTGGTAAATCCATCCGCTGACTGGCGAAAGGACAATGAGTCGGTGAGACCTTGAATCGGGATGGGTAAGCGAGAATATGGCACTTATTACGCCCTAGCCCTAGACACCGAAATACGATAACGGAAAGGATCATTATCTGATGAGTCTCCGGGGTCGTGGTTGCCGTCGAAAGAGAATCCGTAGAAAGCATCAAATGTTTGATTCGTTATGTCAGCAGTTAGCGTGCTAAAAGCTGAGGTGGTCGGATCAAAGAGATCTGTAGCTATCTCTGTTTTTCCCGTTGTGGCATCACGAGATGTGTAGCGGAGAATTCTCTTTCTTCCTTTCACACGGGGAGCAACAAATCCACCAAACCCTGATACATCGGTAGATGTTTTGAATTCAATTTTGATAGATCCGGAGTTCGCAGGAACTTTAATTAAGAAGGCATTGGTATCGTCGTTTGCTATACCAGGCTCACCAGTCTCAGGGTTAGAGTTTGTCCCATCAACGAGTTGTAAAGTTGGTGGGTCAAACATCTCTGTAGTAACGTTTGTCTCAAACGCAACACCACTACCTGAGTCTAAAGCTATAGGTATCAGTTTTTCAGATGTTGAGTTGTAATTAGTATCCTCAATGAGTGGACCTATACAGTTAAAAAACGCTAATTTGTTGTAAATCTCGTCAGCCCTCAGAATTGAGTCAGCAGCAACTGTGCGGCCCGTTGTATAAATTGTGCCGTCACTGAACTCCCCTTTTCCGTTGTAGAAAATCGTTGCTAGGTTCCCAGTATTTCCACTTCTTCTAACCCCAAACGCAACGCCGCTGCCATCAACAGCAGAGTTGGCGCACAAGATTAGGGTTCCACGCATGTTTGCGCCACTTCCGTGTGCAAACATTTGAAAGTGTGGTTGGTTAATGTGTACGCTGTCAGCACC
>MDTE01047448.1_pt1 | contig 20930 bp, 20 predicted proteins | sample 811231 | NCBI WGS metagenome assembly MDTE01 (sample SAMN05326651, study PRJNA326480) | marine metagenome | isolation source: seawater | place: Indian Ocean: Red Sea | collected 2010
AGAAGGGTAAAATTGAAGATTTAACTAATGATAAATTTTTCAAAAAAATAAAAAATTTGATTTAAGTTTTATGGAAGAGCAAACAAAATTATATAAAATGTTATCTTTTATTGTTGTGTCATTAACACTTTTAATTTTTATTCCAACAGTAATTTTGTATGTATTTTTTTCCAGAATATATTTATTTCTTTTAAGAAAAGATACTGATTAAAATATTTGTTTTTAATTTTTAATCAGTATTTTTTAAGTAAGGAATACAAGAATAGAAGTAATGTGCTGCAGAATAAACACCAAATAAAACTCCTAAAGAAATGATTATCATAGAAATTTCATAAAGATAAATGTTTGTCATTGTGCGTGAAATTATTAATAAAAATATTCCAACCATTTGTAATACTGCTTTTAATTTTCCAATCATAGAAACTTCTACGTAACTATCTTTTCCGATTTTTGCCATCCATTCTCTTAATGAGATAATTATTATTTCTCTAGCAATAATAATTGTAGCTATGATTGATAAATAAAAAGAGTCTAAAATATATACTAGAGAAATTAATACTATAGATACCAAAAGTTTGTCTGCTACTGGATCTAGAAAAGTTCCAAATTTTGTTACTTGAGATTTTCTTCTAGCTATTTTTCCATCTAAAAAATCTGTAATACTACCTATTGCGAAAAGAATACTTGCAATTATGGGAGCAAAAACAAAATTTATATAAATTATAATCGCTATAACAGGACCTATTATTATCCTTAAATTAGTTAATGTAGTTGAAGTATTCATTTTCAATATAATTTAAATATTTTGGAGATTATATAAGACTTTATTAAAATGTTTAAGTTAATATTTATCTAGATAGTTTAAATCAAAAATTATGAAAAAACACTTGATAAAATTTATTTTAGCTCTTTATGTCATGTTGATGATTACATTAATGCTTTCTGATTATTCTAGTGATTCATCATATGATCAAAATGATTTTAATTCTTCACGTTTTCCTAAAACAATGAATTTACACGTTATTGAATAAAATTATATATAACAAGAATTTAATAATAGAAAACTTAAAATGAAAATTGAATTACAGAATAAAATTGATGATGATCTTTTAGAGATAATCAATTTGAGTGATGAATATCTTAAAGATCTTTATCCCCCTGAGAGTAACCACTTGGTAGGTGTTTCAGAATTATTATCAAGCTGGTTTGAACTTTACTTAATGAAAGAAAAAACTAAAACGATAGGATCTATAGGAATAAGTTTAAAAAATCATTATCCTGAGATTAAGAGAATGTTTATCAAAAAAGAATTTAGAGGAATGGGTTATTCTTATAAATTATTAGATTTTATTTTTGAGAGATGTAGGGGATTAGGACATAAGAAAATTCAATTAGAAACTGGAATTAATCAACCAGAAGCGATTAATATTTATAAGAAGCATGGATTTAGGGCAATTAAGCCATTCAATGATTATAAAGAAGATCCTCTTTCTATATTTTTTGAGTTAAACATTTAGTTTTATTGACCAGAAATTTTTTAAATATGAAAACTAATAATGAAAAATTTAATTTTCTAAAAATTTTCATTATTGAAGACTCGACAATACTTTTAGAAGCGTTAAAGATTAGAATTGAAGTTTTTGTATTGGAGCAAGGATGTCCTCCAGAAGAAGAAACAGATGATTATGACTTTCAACCTTGGTCTAGTAATAAGGCAGTTCATTTTATAGCTAAATTGAAAGATAAATATATAGGTACTGCTAGGATAATATTTCCTTTTGATAAAAAATATTCAAATTCTCCGTTGATTCAAAGAGTTGCTGTTTTAAAAGAATTCAGAGGTAAAAATTATGGTAATTATATTATGCAAACATTACATAATTTTTTAATTGAAAAAGAATTTAAAACTGCCAAGTTGTCAGCACAGCTATATGCTATAGGATTTTATGAAAAACTTGGGTATAAAGCATTCGGTGAAATTTACCTTGATGCTGGAATTAAACATAAAGCAATGAAAATAAAATTTTGATTATTCTTGGTGCCGAAGGTGAGAGTCGAACTCACACGGGTTTTATCCCAATGGTGTTTGAGACCATCGCGTCTGCCATTCCGCCACTTCGGCTAAATAATTATTCTAACTTTACAGTTTATTAGTGTAAATCGGTGATTTTAAATTTTAATCTTTTATTAATTCATTCAAATTGAATGCGATTGCTTTATTTTTTGCATCAAGTATTCTTTTATCGGATTCTTTTTTATTATCCTCAAAATTTAAAAATTTTTTTATATCAGGACTAGGGTCATAGAAACTCAATATTTCTCCAATAGTTTGATTAGCTAATATTTGATAAGCTCTTTTTTTATTTAATGTGATTTCATCAAACACAGTTTCATTACCATGTTCACCTGGATTAGAGAATTCTTTGATGTATTCTTCAACATAAATATTTGATTTTTCTAAATTTATTAAAGCTTCATCATACTTTTCTTTAATTTTTAGGATTTCGCCTTTTACCCAATAAGCTTGAGGAATAGGTTTTGGGTTTTCAGTATTGTTATTTAAATCTATGGCTTTATTTGTAACCTCTAAGGCTTTATCAAATGCTCCTATAGATAGAAAAATATTGGCTGAAACTTTGAAAATATCAGTATAGTTCGGCATTAACTGAGTTAAATATATATATCTGTTTAAAACTTCGATTTTAAAATCAGGATTTCGAAGGAAAAGATCTAAAGATGTTCTAGCGAGAAACATTTCTACGTTATATGAATAAGGATTTATTTTTTCAAAATCCAAAAGTCTAGAATATGAATGAATGAGTAATTTAGTTTTTTCTTCTTCATTAAAACCTAAAGAAGTTGAAATTGCTGATTTTCTAATTAATTTAAAGCTTTCTACAGTATATGTTTCTGAAAAAGGTTTAAGTATCCTTGCATCTTCAATAAACTGTAAACCTTCGGATGCTTTACCTTGCGAAATTAATTCTGATCCTTTAGCTAAATATCTAGATGCTTTTATTGAATTTATTTCATTAATATAGACAAATATTAAAATTGCTAATACAGGAATGTTGAATAATAAATATGAATAAGAAGACTTATTTATTTTTATTAAAGATTTTGATTTTTCTTTATTTAACTCTTTAGGGTTTTTATTAATTGAAATAACACATAATAAGCTAATTAATACCCAAAAAATTAATGAATCAGATGTGACTGCTAATCCTGTCATTTGTTCTACCATGTGAGAAATAAATCCTGAAAAAATAGCAATTATTAACATAGATTCAAAAGAAGATGAAAGTGTTTTTTCTTTTAGAAGGTCAAAAATTATTAATAACGAAATTAAAATTATTGAAGAAAATGTTATTAAACCTAAAAATCCTAATTCAACTGTTATTCTAAGTAAAATATTATGTGGATCACTAGATACGATAATATCTCTTTGAGGTCTGATAGTTTGTGGATATAAATAAATGTAAGTATCAGGTCCATAACCTATTAATGGCCTAATTGTCTGTAATTTTAACTCTAAACCATTTGGGCTAGGCCAATTTTTTATTAAATCTATTCCTCCTGCCCAAATCTCTATTCTTCCTGAAAATCCTGATCCGCTAACATTAATTCCAGTCTTTTGATTTATTGATAAGTCTAAATTTTCAGAAATACTTCCTATCCTTTCAGTCAATTTGTCTTCAGGTTTCAAGTCTTCTTTTTTTACAGGAATATAATTTATCAATATAGCTATTAAAAAACTTGAAAGAAGTATTGTGATAAATCTAAATATGGATGTGTTAGTTTTTCTTGAGAATAAAATCCAATAGAAAACCACACTAATGAATCCAATTAATATACCTGACCATGGACCTCTACTTAAAGTTAATCCTAAAACAGATAATTGTATTCCGATAATTAATGAAGAAATTATTAGAAAAATTTTATAATTTAACTTATCTGAGAGCTGGTTTAATATAACTATAGATAGTGGAATAGTCATAATAAGATATGCTCCAAGATATATTGGATTTCCTAAAGTAGAATAAACTCTTCCTTTATTCATCCAAGTGTACCAATCAATGCTATCTGAAAAGAAATGTTGTAAAAGTCCGTAAATACAAACTATTGTGCTACTAGTAATGATTGTAATCAGAATTCTTTTGATTTGATTATTTTCTTTTCCTTGAAAAAATATTGCTAAAAATATTCCCAAATAACTTATTAAAGAAATTAATGTATTGCCTGCCATTCCACTTTCTCTTCCCCAAAAACTGACATATGGGACAATAGATAACCAACTAGATAAAAAATTAGAAAATAAAAATAAAAATATTGCTAAAAATAAAAATAAAACTTTTTTATTTTTTGTGATGGATTCTAAGTAATCTAGTTTTATATTAAATAATAGTTGTAAAGTAATTTTGATTGTTAGCAAAAATATGCTCAGAAAACCAGTAAAATGTAAAATAGATTCTTTAGGTTGTTGATAAAAAGCGAGAAAGTTGTCTGATGCAAAAACTAAAGGAATAGAGAAAATAGCAAATAAATAAACTGTCTCTATAGTTAAATTAAGAAAATTAAAAATTTTATATATTTTTTGTTTTCCCATATTTATATTTTAATATTTTTTTTTCTCTTAATAAATTTGATATTATAGCGAGTTATGTTCGGTAATAATTTTAATCTTATTAATCCTATAGCATTTGTTGATGTTGCATCTACAAGTTTAGAATTGACCAATGCTAGAATTGTTAGAATATCAGTTTTGAAATTCACTGCTAATGGTTCAAAACAGTATAAATCTCATTTAATTAATCCTGAATGTGATATTCCAAAAGATGCTACAAATATTCATTTGATAAAAAATGAAGATGTAAAAGATGCAAAGCCTTTTAATGCTTATGCTAGATCACTTTCAAAGTATTTATCTGGATGTGACTTAATAGGATTTGGCATAAAAAGATATGGGTTACCATTAATAAGAAAAGAATTTAGGAAATCAAAAATTTATTTTCCTGTTAGGAATAGGATTGTGGTAGATTTAATGCAAATTTATCATCAAGTTGAACCAAGAAACTTTGTGACTGCATTTAATAGATTTGTTGGTCCTGATTCTCCTGATCAAAGTAATCCTAAAGAAAGAGTTGAAGGAATGAGAGAAATTTTGAAAGGTCAGTTAAGAGACTTCCCAGAAATACCTAGAAACACTAATGAAATTTCTAAATGGATCAAATATTAATATCTTTTCATAAGAAATTTGTTAAATTCTAATTTTTGGGATTCCTTGAAATTCAATTTCTACACAGGGCATTTGATAAAAAATTCGCTTTGCAATCCAGAATGGTCCCCACCAAGGAAGTTTTAACTTTTTGTTTAAATAGATCATTTTAATTGCGAATTGTATAAAAATTCTAGGATAACCGGGTCTCTTAGACCAACGTTCAATATATTTTAAGATATATTGAATTTTTTCTTCTTGGTTTTCTACGATTCTTGCTTTAGATTTAATATCCCACTTAGGTTCAAATTCTACAGTGTGTAGAGTTACATTTTGGTGAGTTTTCATATTTGCAACCCAGTCTCTTTTACCTGGATAACCTGATAGAAAAATCTTTTTATGTCCATCCCAGTAATATGTTAATTCTACAATTCTTAAAATTTTAGTTTTACTGCCTTTTAAAGAGATTCTTATTAAAAAACTTTTGTTTAGAATTTTTACTAGTTCACTAGGAATTTCTAGCAATTAAACTACTCCATTTTTTAATTCCTGATTTCCTGAACTTAGTAGAGAAAGGTTTTCTAGCAATATGTCTATTATATTTTCTTCGTACATTCTTGTTTCACCAGCACTGTGAGGTGTAATAATAATATTATCCAAATCCCAAAAAGGTGAATTCTCAGACAAAGGATCTTCGTTGAAATGGTCAATTCCAGCGCCTGAAATTTCATGGTTTCTCAATGAATGGAGTAAATCTTGATCATTTACACAACCACCTCTAGCAACATTAATTAGATGAGAAGTTTTTTTCATTTTACTAAGTAAGTTTGAGTCAACTATGGATTTTGTTTCTTGAGTTAATGGACAAGCTAGAACCAGAAAGTCTGCTTTGTGAATTAGATTGTTTAAACTACTAATGGGATGTATTTCATCTGCAGTTCCTTTTCCTAATTTTGGGTTTTGTCTTATAGCAATAACATTCATTCCAAATGCTTTTGCGATTTTAGAAATTCTTGAACCTATTTGTCCCAATCCTATTAAAAGCATAGTTTTGTTTTCTAATTCGTCTTCTCGAATAGTTGAATCAGATATCATAGGTCTCCAAAAATGTTTTTTCTGATTATCTCTTCCATGATGGAGTAATCTAGTTAAAGATAAGATCATAGAAATTGCATGTTCACTTACAGCATTTTTATTACAGCCTGAAGCATTAGCGAGTTTAATCCCTCTGGATTTTAAGGCTTTAAGGTCGAATTGATCGTATCCAGCTCCTATAGATTGAATGAATTTTAGGTTTTTTGCCTCATCAAGTAAATTGTTATCCCACAATCCTGATATTGTTAAGACTTCAACTTTATTAATATTTGCTTTTAAGCTTTCAAAATCCCAATATTGATTAAACTGTATTCCAGTATTTCTAATTTTAAATGCTTTTTCTAATTCATAGGCTACATGAGCAAAGCAAATACCATTATTGAATGTTTTTATAATTTGTGCATACGGTGTTGATTTCATGTGAATGTTAATCTTTTTTATATATGATTTCTTTTAAAGAACTTAATAATTTTTCTATTTCTTCTTCCAACATAAAGAATGGAATGCTTGCTCTAAGACCTTTGATTGAATCCAAGTTATATTTTATATCAATATTATATTGAGTTTTTAATTGTTTCCCAATTTTTTCTTCATTGAAGTTTTGAATTTTAAAAGTTACTAAGGGTCCAGAAGCTTGAGATTGATAAGGAGTGAACATTTTTACTTCAGGGATTTTCATTAAACCATCTTTCAACATTTGTGTTAATAATTTTGTTCGATCCCAAATTGAACTTATTCCTTTTTCTGATAAATAATCTAAACTGTAAGACCATGTATGAACTAATGGCCAACACCATGGTCCAGATTCAAATTTCTTTGTGTTTTGAGGAATTTTCATAGTTTTGCCTTCGTGAATTCCTACTCTTCCAGATACTATATCGTGTTGCAACCGATTTAATGAATTCTTATTAACATATAGCGCTCCAACAGAATATGGGCCAAAGGTCCATTTATAAGAAAGTATACTTGCAAAATCGCAATTCATTTCAGTTACATTAATGGGCATTGCGCCTACTGAATGAGCTAAATCAACATAAGTAAGAATAGATAGTTTTTTTGCAAAATCGCAAATTTCTTTCGCAGGCAATTTATTACCTGAGTCTGTAGTCACATGACTAAATGCAATTAGTTTAGTTTTTTTAGAGATTGCATTTTTAAATATTTCAATTTGTTCTGAAATATTATCAACTAAAGGAACCATTTTTAATTTTAATTTTCTAGAATCTGCAAGCATTTTGCATGGGTTTTCTATTGCAGCTTCATCAATAGTTAAAATTATTTCATCGTCTTCATTCCAGTTAATAGAATTGAGAACTTTAAGAAATCCATCACTTACACCCAGAGTTAAAGCTATTTCAGAATATTCAGCTCCAATAAATTTTGCTATATTTTTAACACTTTCTATTCTTCTAGGGTTTTCTATTTCTGGATATAGTAAATGCATAGGTCCATTAAGATATAGTTCTTCAAAATATTCATTCTGTTTCTTCATTACAGGTGTTGGAATTGCACTAACAAAACCATTTTGAAACCATATTCTGTTTTTGATGAGAGGAAAATCTTCTCTAATTTTTTTTATGTCTAGATTAGTCATTAATTACTAATTTGTTATTGAGTTTTAGGATTTTTCCATTCTGAATTACTGAGTTAGGATCATTGAGGTTTCTAATATTTTGGCTAGGATCTTTCTCGAAAGATATAAAATCTGCATTCAATCCTACCTTAATATTTCCTACCTTATTGTTAATTTTTAATCCTTGAGCATTATTACTTGTAATAAATTGGATTCCCTCCCAAGGAGAAAAACCTAAATTTTCTACATGGAACCAAGCTGTAGCTGGTGTATTATAAAAATGAGCATGTGCCATTCCCACATCCAGTCCTCCTAAAAATCTTACACCTTTATCGTACATATCTAATAATATTTCTGTTCTTCTATTGTCATGTTCTGGATCTTTTTCACTAACATCACCGCTTACATCAGTGGATGTCCAATTTGGCATTTGATAGTCAGGAGCATTTTCTCTACGTAAAAGAGTTACTCCCCCTCCAGGGTCCACCCAAATATTTTTTTCAGACATTTTTTTTGTAATTTCTTTATCATAATCTTCTCCATTTTTTGAATTTTCAGAAAGCCAGCTTGAATGAATAATATGTTTTACGCCTGCATCAACACATTGTTTAATTGATTCTGTAGCATGAGCATGTGCTGCTATAGGTATACCCAATCTCTCTGTTTCTGCTACTGCTGCTTTTATAATCTCTGAAGTGTATTGAGCTTTATATCTATTAGATCTAGGTGTAAATCCTCCTCCAGAAGCCATAATTTTTATAACTTCAGCTCCTAGTTTAACCTGTTGTCTGATAGCTTTTAAAACTTCTTCTTTAGTATCAGCTTCAGTTGCAAAAAAATGACAATGACCTGCAGTAGTAGTAATTGGAGTTCCACTCAAAATAAGTTTTGGCCCCTTAATGATATTTGATTCGATAGAATTTTTAATCGAAAAAGCAATTTCATTTTTGCTTCCAAGGTCTCTTAAAGTAGTTACTCCTGAATATATAGCGGTGGAAAGATTGTTAGCAGCTCTAATTAATAGAGAATCATTATTTTCACTAGTTGCTAATTTGAAAGTGTCTTTTGTTCCAGCACAATGCATATGAGCATGAGTTTCAATTAAGCCAGGTATTAGAAATACTTTACCTAAATTTATTACTTTATGAGTTTGATCTATATCTTTAGGGAGTTTATCCTGATGCAAAATATCCGATATAAGGTTATCTTGCACAATTACAGCATGATTTTTTAACCAACCGGTAGTTTGAGTGTTTGAAACAAAAGAAGATTTAAAGACCTTTTTTATTTTTGTTGAGGACATTTTAAGATTTTATTACTTTTTCTATAATTAAATTAGGCACATTCAGGAAACTCTCCATCCCATCTTCCAAAAGGAACATCCACGTCACCACCTTCTTGATTTAATGTGGCCATAATTTTTCTTGTTTCCATCCAAGTGTCTTTCCACTTTTTAGAGTCCCTAAACTCTTTATCAGGATTTTCTTTACTCCTTGCTATAAATCCTGGGAATATTTCTCTACCTGTGTGTTGTCCAATTGGGTTATACCTCAAGTCAAAGCTCCATCTTATATTGTCACTAACATTAGAAAGTGAGCCATGAACAGTTCTTTTATGTAGAAGAACAACTCCTCCTTTTTCCATAGGAACAGGAACTGCTCCATCTGCATCAAAAAGATTTTCAGGGATTTCTCTTACACCTGGGATTTTGTAATCATTACAATGTGTTAATAATTCTCCTTTATGACTTCCGGGAACTACTTTTAATGGGCCAGATTCTACTGGAGCATCTAACAAAGGGAACCAAACAGTTAACATGTTTGTTTCATCAGCTTCCTCTGTAACTACTCCATGATCTTGGTGCCAAATAGTTGCTCCAAGTATGGATTGACCATGTTCATTTTTGGGAATTTCTCTTTCTGGCGGTTTAATTCTTACATGTTGAACAGGATTTGAATATACTTCTGAACCTATTATAGATTCTACAACGTCTAGAATCTGCTCATTGACTAAAGCATTGAATACAGCTGGTCCAAACCAACAAGGAGTATCTTCTTTTACTCCTTGAAAAGGAAGAGAAAAATCAAAGTAACCTGCATGATTCTCATGTGTTTCTTGCATGATTTTAGTTAATCTTTTACCAAAAGGAAATTCTTCAAATTTTGATGAAATTTTTCCATCTTTGAATAGTTCTTCAGCTAGATTATCAAGCACTCCATGATATTCTTCTATAATAGGATCTGTAACTTTTTCAGGGTCAAATACATTTTTCACTGGAAGGAATCCAAATTCTTCAAAATAATCTAATTGATTTTGTGTTAACTTAGCCATTTAATCCTCTTTTTTTTTTAACTTAGTTAATAATTTATTTTTTTGGTTTATTTATGTCAATATGTTTCTAAATATGAGCAGGTGTTCCGTCTTCTAAGAAATATTCTTCTCTATGCCAGTAATCATTTGATATATAATCTTTTAGAAATTCCATATTTAAGTCTATTCCCCAACCTGCTCCTTGAGGTAAAGAAAAATAACCTTCTTTTGTTTCAGGAGTGTTGATAACCATATTTTTTTCTATATCAGTTGGTCCTCTGTGTTCCAATATCACGAAGTTTGGCGTAGAAAATGCGAAGTGAATATTTACCATGGTTGCAACAGGACCCATTGGATTATGAGGTGCAATAGATAAATCATTTCCTTCTGCATTGGCAGCAATTTTCTTTAATTCCAGCATTCCTCCAACCAGACATATATCTGGGTTAAAAATATCTACAGCTTTAAGACTGATTAATTGACCTGTCTGCCATTTTGTGAATGTGCATTCTCCTGTTGCTAATGGAACGTGGAATTTTTTTCTCAAATCTGCCATAGCTTGATAATTTTCCATTCTTATAGGGTCTTCTATAAATAAAGGCTTATACGGTCTTACAGTTTCCTCTATTTCTAATGTTTTTGATGGTTCAAAAATTGCAGCATGAGTATCTAATGCTATATCAAAAGAGTAGCCAAATTTTTCTCTAACAACTTTCATTCTTTCTTCTGCAGCTGCCAATGCATCATTCCATAATAGTGATCTGAAGTTAGATGGTAAGGGAGAAGTTTTTATAGCAGTCAAGCCTCTTTCTATAGCTTTTTGAATTGCTTCACATAGTTGTTCAGGAGAATCACCACCAGCACCATCATATCCTCTAACACGATCTCTGAATTGACCTCCTAGTAATTCATAAACAGGGGAATTTACTGATTTTCCTAGAATGTCCCATAGTGTCATCTCAATTGCACTTAATGCTGCCATTCCTGAAGATCCTGGAGGAATTCTAGCTCCTTGATACATTCTAGCCCACAGATATTCTATTCTTCTAGGATCTTGACCAATTAATTGTTCTTCAAAATATTTTACCCAGTGTAAAGTTGCTGAATCTGGTCCCACACAGAATGCTTCTCCAATTCCATAGATGTCATTATTAGTAAATGTTTTCACAAGGATAGTATTTCTTACACCAGTTGAAGAATGGAAACCTTTAACTGTTCCCCGAGCTCCTTTTAAAACATAACATTCTATATGAGTAATTTTCATTTTTGCTCCTTTTTTACATAAATGCTGGTGCACCTTGGCTATCAGTCGGAAAACCTCTGTGCCAAGTACCCGGTGGTGTTGCTTTTACTCTATCAAAATCTATTTCCATTCCTAATCCAGGTTCTTTAGGTAAATCAAAATAGCCATTTTTAGGAACCCAAACATTTTTTGCATACATAGCACTAAGTTGTTTTTGATCACTGTGGAATTCAAGTATTTTGAAATTAGGAATATTAGCAGCCAAATGTACAGAAGCTGCAGTTGATATCAAGCCAATTGGATTATGTGGTGCTACAGTCACATAATGCATTTCTGCAATAGATGACATTTTTTTCATTTCTAAAATACCTCCACAAATCAGAACATCTGGCTGGATAATATCTACTGCTCCTAGTTCCATTAATTGCGCAAAAGTTTGAATGCTATACAAACATTCTCCTGTAGCTAATGGGGCATTTAGTTCTCCTCTAAGTCTAGCTGTAGTAGTTAAATTATGGGGAGTAACAGGTTCTTCATAGAAGAGTAATCTATATTGAGATAATTCTCTTACTAATTGATTAGCTTTTACTGCATCCCTAAAGACTGCATGTATATCTATAGCAATTTCTGGCCCATTCCCTACAGCATCCCTTACTGCAGCAAGTCTTTCAGATGATAGTCTTATTACATCATTCCACGGTAAGTTCTGCCAAACTGGGACATAATATTGTTTACTAGCCCTATAATCTGAAGGGCTAAAGTGTTTATTCCCTTCTACTCCAGCAGGAAAGGGGCTCATTTTAAATGCAGTATACCCTTCTTCCATTAGCTTTAATGCATTTTCTTTTAATTCTTCTGGAGTATCCCCTCCAAGGCCATGGTATGCTCGTATTTTATCTCTAACATTTCCTCCTAATAGAGTATGAACTGGGAGTCCTTTAGCCTTTCCTAATATATCCCAAAGAGCTATTTCTATACCTGATAATGCTGCGTAAGAAATGTTGCCTAATACAAACCTCATAGTATTTTTAGCTCTTCTCATAAGCCATTCTATTCTTGTCGGATCTTGCCCTATGAACCATTCTTTCATGTCTTCTAATGCTCCGATTACTCCATTGTCAGGACCTACATTGTAAGGTGCTCCAACTCCTGAAATCCCCTCATCTGTTAAGACTCTTAAGAAAGTATAATTTCTATTTCCTGGATTAGTTATATAAAATTCTATGTCAGTAATTTTCATTTTTATCTCTCAAAAAATTTTTATTTAAGTATTCGGTTATTTAATTCTTTTTCATTGAACTCAATTCCCAGACCCGGCCTATCTTCAATCACCAAGCAACTGTTTTTTATCTCTAAAGGATTTTTAAGAATGTCATTTCTCCAAGGAACAACCCCTGGAGACATAAATTCTTGAATAAGAGCGTTAGGAGAAGACGCCATAACATGAGCAGCAGCCATAATTCCAACCGGACCTTTTGTGTTATGAGGTGCTATTTTAACTTGATATGCTTCTGCAATTGAACATACCTTTTTCATTTCAGTAATTCCACCTATATATACGATATCGGGTTGAGCGATATCTACACATTCATTTTCAAAAAATCTGTTAAATTGTTTCTTTGATGTCAATCTTTCTGAGCCTGCTATAGGTACTGATGTTGATTTTCGAATATGTGAATATGCCTTTATGTCTTCAGGTCCTACAGGTTCTTCTAGGAATAAAAGATTATAAGGTTCAATTGTTTTAGCTACCTTTATCGCTGATGAAGGGTCAAAAATTCCGTGAGGATCATCCATTAATATAATTTCTTCCCCAATTTCCTTTCTTAAAATTTTGTATTTTTCTTCTATTTCATCAAGTTGTTTTTTAGAAACATTGGGGCCTAAGTTTTCATGCATGGTTATGCCTGATTTTAAAGCATTAAAACCATGAGACAAAGTACTTTTTGCACTTTTGATCATGCTATTAATATCTGAACAAGAAAAATGAGAATAAATAGGCACTTCTGCATTTCTTGGTCCTCCAAGCAATGCACATACAGGAGTATCCAAAATTTTTCCTTTTATATCCCACAAAGCTTGATCAATTCCACTGATAGCACTTGTAAACATTATTCCACCAGTTCTATATCCAGTTCTAGCTCCTGTATATAAAATGTTGTATATTTCTTCAGTATTCCAGATATCTTTACCGATAATGAATTCTTTAAGATCATTTATCATTTCTGCTACCACAGTTTCTTTGTGGCTATAAGTAGCTTCTCCATAACCTGTGATTCCTTGATCAGTGTGAATATTTACAATAGTCCATTTACGACCACAGTCAGATGGAACGAGGTTAACTGTAATGTCAGTGATTCTTGCTTTGATGTTTGCCATAATTAGTCAAGTTGGGTTAACCGAGGATCTAATCTATCTCTTAACCAATCTCCAAAGAAACTTAGTGAAATTATTAATAGCATTATAGAAACTCCAGGAACCACTGTAGACCACCAAGCAGAGTCAACGTAAGCTCTTCCTTCAGAAATCATTAAGCCCCAAGCAGGAGTAGGAGACGGGATTCCTGCTCCTAAGAAGCTTAGAGAAGCTTCAGATAGAATTAGTGATCCTACCCTAAGACTAGCAATTACTACAACTGTATTTATTACACCAGGAAAAATATGAGTCATGATAATCCTAAAATTTGAAGCACCAGCAATTCGAGAATATAGAACATAATCTCTTTCTCTTAAAGTTAGTACCTCGGCACGAACATTTCGTACAGTGGCACTCCATGCCACCAGAGCCAGCAGAATTACAACAAGGGCGAAACTAGAACCAAATATGATAACTGCTACCATTGCGATGAGTAGGAATGGTAGAGCATACCACACATCTAGGAAACGAAGTATGATTTCATCAACGTGTCCTCCAAAATATCCTGCAATTAATGCTAAAGTAGTACCTATAGTTATTCCTGTAACAAGTGCTGTTCCTCCTGTGATTAAAGATAATCTAGCTCCATGAATAGTCCTGCTTAGAACATCTCTACCCATATGATCTCCCCCTAAAAGATATTTTGGAGCTTTAGGGTTTTCTGCATACCATTGTTTATCCCATAAATATCCAGGTGCATTTCTAGATCTTAAGTTTTGTTTTATTGGATCATGGGGGGAGATTAAATCTGCAAAAATCCCAGTGAAAAACAAAAGAATGATTAAAACAACAGAAATTATCGGGTATCGTCTTAGAAGCCTCCAAATTTCTGAAAGATAGAATAAAGGAAGTTTCAAAATTTTTAATATTGAAGAAATATTTTTCATTTTACTATGAGTACCTTATTCTAGGATCTATAAATGCATAGGCTATATCTGTAAGGAAATTAACTATAGCAAAGATAATAGCAAAGAATAGAACTGTTGCTGTAAGAACAGGGAAATCATTATTTCCTATTGCATCAACTCCAATTCTTCCTAATCCAGGCCAAGCAAAAATAGATTCTGTAACTATTACTCCTGTTATAAAACTTACCATTAGAAGAGGTGCTATTGTTAATGGAGGAATTAAAGCATTTTTAAAAGCATGTTTCCAGATTACTACGTTGTTTGAAACTCCTTTTGCACGTGCTAGTTTAACATATTCAGAGTCTAAAACTTCTAACATGGCTGAGCGAGTAATTCTTAGATATCCTGCAGCTGCCCCTATACCCAAAGTAAATGAGGGCAATACATAATATGATAGGTTTTTCCATTGCCACCAATGTCCATCAAAATTTCCTCTTGTACCAGCTGGTAGCCATCCTAAATTAACTGCAAAAATAAGAATTAATATAATTGCTAACCAAAAAGTTGGCATAGAAACACCTAAGAGAGCTATAGATCTAGCAATGTAGTCCCATACCGTACCTCTTTTAACTGCAGATAATATCCCTAGAGGAATTCCTAGTCCTGTTGCAAATACCCAAGAGATAATTCCCAGAGATACTGTTGACCATAACAATTCTCTAAACAAATCAAGTACAGGACGTTCATCTAGAAGAGTTTTTCCTAAATCTCCTTTCAAAGTTCTGCCAAGATACATCAAATACTGAACATGGAATGGTTTGTCTAGTCCTAATTTTTTTCCTAAAGCTTCCCATTGCTCTTCAGTATTTCCATATCCTCCTGGCTTTGCATAAAGAAGTCTTGGATCTCCAGACATTCTAGATAAACCAAAAACTAAGAATGTAGCTGCAATTACAGAAATGATTGCATATATAAATCTTCTGAAAATGAAATTACGCATTCAATGATTTTTAAACTTAAATTTATATTTATAAACTAAACACTTGAAAGAAAATATAATTAATAAAAAAATCTAAGTCAATATTTTTTTGATTAAAAGTAAAAATCATTGATTTTATTACGAAAAAATGCAATTTAATTACGAAATTCTTTGAAAAAATTTATTTTATTTGTTTATGTTAATATTTTGTTCTTTAAACTTGACAACTTGATCAAGTATAATTAACCTAGGCTCAAATATAAGAGCAGGTATAATTTATTGCTTGTTTTTTTGTATTTATAATTATTATTAAAATCTAAGTTGAAATCGTTTATAACTTAGTGGAAATAAATAAACTAAAAAGGGTATAGGAGAAATCATGAATAAAAAAATGATTGTGCTTTTAGGCTTAACGCCGGCTCTTCTTTTTGCAATTGCATGTGCCGGAGAAACAGTTGTAGAGACTGTTGAGGTTGAAAAGATTGTAGTGCAAGAAAAAGAAGTGGTTAAAGAAGTACCTGTGGAAGTTGTAGTTGAGAAAGAAGTTATTAAAGAAAAAATTGTTGAAGTACAAGCTGAAAAAGCACCAATTGTTGCTGCGAAAGAAGCTGATACGTCTAACATCTCAATTCCTACTAGTAAACAATCTGGTGGAGTTGTTCATTTTGGAACTAAGAGCGTAGGCCCTGCTCCAGGATTGAACAGAGCTCAATCTCCAGAAATGTTAATGTGGATGAGTGTTTCTGAATTACTTTTCAGACCAGGTGCTCCTGGATCTGCAGAAGCTAAAGAGTTAGTAAAACCTTGGTTAGCTAAATCTTGGGAAATGTCAGATGACTTCATGACTGCTACAGTAAAGATACAAGATGGTGTTCCTTTCCATGGTGGAAATGGCACATTATCTGCTTGTGATATAGCTTGGAGCTTGAATGATACTAATGGAAAAACTACTCCAACAAGTATTCACGGACAGGCTGGTGACTTTGCTGCTTTCATGGATGAAGCAGAATGTGCTGATGACTCTACACTTGTATTGAATTTCTCTGCTGTTGAATCTCGATGGCAGACAATGTTATTCAATGGTGGTGGAGATGGATTCAATGTGTTCTCTAAGAAACTTTATGATGAAAAAGGTGAAGATTGGATGCGTGATAACATCGTTAGTACCGGTCCATTCTCAGTTGGAAAGTGGTTAGTTAATGACAGAGCTGAATTAAATGCAGTTAAAGATCATTGGCTTAACCCTCCAAAAATAGAAAAATTAGTAATGGTTGCAGTTCCAGAAGGTTCTACTAGAAAAGCTATGATGACTACTGGTGAACTAGATATTGCTGACTTAGACCTTAGGGATACTATCCCGCTTCTTAAGGCTGGATTTGGTCAGAGTTCTGGACAGAGACAATCAGGTGTGACTCTTCACTTGGCTGGAAACTATTGGGAAGAAAAACATGCTCAGACAGGAGAGGTATATCCTCACCCTACTATGATTCATGATATTCCTTGGATAGGTAACCCATTCAAACCTAATGATGGAAACAACCCAGAAGGAATGAATGACCAAGACCAAGCAAGAATGGTTAGAAATGCTATTGCTAGATCTTACGACAGAGACCTTCTTAATGAAGTAATTATGGGTGGATTTGGAAACCCATATTACGTGAATGGTTTCTTTGCTGATGACCCTAATTGGGACGACAAGTATGCTTATGAGTACGACCCAGTAGTTGCAGAAGCAATGTTAGATAAAGCTGGTTATCCTAGAGGTAAAGACGGATACAGATTCGAAATGCCTTTGTATGGATTTACTACCACAGCATTATTTGAAGAAACAGCTGATGCATTATCAGGATTCTTTGAAGAAGTTGGAATTAAAACTTCTGTAGTGAAAGCAGCTTATGCTATTGCTAGGCCTTCAATGGTTGGACGAACTAATACTACACCTACAATCCAATGGTGTAGGTCTGGTTTGAAAGTACCTTATGACTGGCCAAGAATGGAAGAAGAAACTACTTTGACAAGAGGTGGTTTTGGATGTCACATGGAAAACCCTTTCGTTCTTAAGACATTCCAGTTTGTTTCGGCAGAAGCAGACCCAGCTAAAAGACTTGATGCTAACTTAGAATTACTAGATTACATGCACACAGAAGCATTAGCTCCTGGTGTTGTAACTAAAAAATTCGTTCAGGTATTCAATCCTACTTACGTTAAGGATTGGCCTCAGTATGTTGCTGTTCAAGCATTCTATACAGGTTGGGAGTTAATTGAGTTAAAATAAAAACTTAATTTTCGAAAAATAATTAATGGGGGGAATAGTTTAACTGTTTCCCCCATTTTTACTTAAAAAATATATTAAAGGAAGGTTATGCATTCTCAAAAAAAATCCCCTGAAAAGCCAAATATTGTATTTATTTTCAGTGATCAACAAAGATACGATTCCATGAAATGTTATGGAAATAATTGGATTCAAACTCCTCATTTGAATGCATTGGCAGATGAATCTTTTGTCTTTGAAAATGCTTATGTCACACAACCAGTATGTGCTCCTGCTAGAGCTTCTATTATGACTGGATTGTATCCTCCAAAAGCTGGTCCTGTCGTAAATAGGATCCCATTACCAAAAGATAAAAAAACTATTGCTGAAATGATTACACAAGATTACAAATGTGCTTATTTTGGAAAATGGCATTTGGGAGAAGATACTTTACCTCAACATGGTTTTACAGAATGGAGAAGCGTAGAAGATAATAAAATAGAGGATAATTTACCATTCAGTAGTTACCATAATTATCTTTTAAGCAGAGGATATAAACCTGATCAAAATAGTAAGTTTTTTGGGCTGAAAGATAAAACTTCAAAAGATTATGCATCAAGAGATATTTTTTCTGTAGAATTCAGAGCTAGTCTACCAGTAGAAGATCAAATGGCTTCATTTCTTGGTAGAGAAGCTTCTGAATTTATTGATAATAATAAAGATGAACCTTTCGTTCTTTATGTAAGTACTTTTGAGCCCCACTCTCCATATTCTGGACCATTAAATGGTCTTTATGATCCTGAGGAATTGCCTGTAGGGCCGAGTTTTTTGAAGAAACCTGAAGGTGTATCAGAATTTAATAGAGTGAGATCAGAATATTTTATGCAATATTTAGAAGGTGGTGATATCTCTACGGATCCTTATATGCAAAAATATTTAGCTGTTTGTGATGAGGATTTCTCTACAGAGAAAGGATGGAAAGAAGCAAGAGCAAATTATTTTGCCAATATTACCTTAGTGGATAATATGGTGGGTGATATTATCAGTTCTTTAGAAAGAAATAATATTTCTGAAAACACAATTGTAGTTTTCACAAGTGAACATGGTGAAATGATGGGGGACCATGGACTTTTAGAAAAACGAGCTTTATATGAAGAGGCTTCAAGGGTACCTCTTCTTTTTAAGGTTCCTTGGTTAAATAATCATCAGAAAATGATTGATGGAAGTATTAGTCATATAGATTTGGTACCTACTTTGATGGATTTGATTGGAGAGGATCTTCCTGATCACCTTCAAGGAAAATCTCGCAAAGGTGTTTTTGAAGGAACAGAAGATTTGCATGATAATAATGTTGTTGTTCAATGGAATGGTACAGGAGAAATACCTGATAGAAATCTAGGAAGTGACAGTATCAATTCTTTAAATGCTAGCCCTTGGAGATCTATTATTTCTGAAAGATTAAAATTAAATCTTTGTGCTACAGATAAACCTGAATTGTTTGACTTGAATTTAGATAAATTTGAACAAGAAAACGTCTTTAGTAAAGATGAATATAGAGATTCTGTATCAAAGTTATTTGAATCAATTGTGCAATGGCAAAAAGATGCTGAGGATTCTGCTGATTTACCTAATTTAGAAGATAATTAGAGATCAAATACTTTTTTAGGAGTATTCCAAAAGATATTAATTAAATCATTTTCAGAAAGAGTTTTATTTTCTGTAATAGATTTTAAAGAATTAGAATATCCTTCTCTACCTGATACTGGTGGAAAGTCACTTCCCCACATTAATCTTTTAGAGCCAAAATTTTCCACTAACAGTTTAACAATATTATTAGAGTCTTTAAGGTCAAAAGAATCATTTAGTTCTTTTTTCTTGGATTCTATTTCTCCTAAGCCATGAATCTTTACAAAAATGTTTTTATGTTTAGAGTATTTTAGGATTTTTTTGAAGTTTTCAAAATAATTTTTTATCTTTCCAGCATTTGTAAATGGGTTTCCAGTTAGGGGTTCTTTTTTATGTTTCAATTCTTTAGATTTTCCTCTTCCCATTAAAGTAGTCCCTAAACCTGCATAATGTTCAAGGATTAATTTTGTTTTAGAATTTGTAGAGATAATTTCTTGAAAATTTTCTGATATCAATCCTGATAAATCAGAATGTACACTTACTGGTAGACCTAGTTCTCCGGCAGTATTCCAAATTTTTTTAGAGTTGATTTTTGAGAACTTAGTGTTAGGTGAGAGTCTGATTCCACAAGCACCTGATGATTTTAATTTTTCAAGAGTTTCTAGAGGCTTTTCATCATTGGCATCTAATTGGGCAACTATGTGTAAACGATTTAAGTATTTAGAAGATGCTTCAAATAAGTATTCATGATTAAAATATCCTCCGTGCTGAATAATAATCGCTTTAGAAACATTATTATAATCCATCTGGAATATAAGAGATTCTACAGGTTCATACCAATTTTCCCCTGAGTGGCAGTGAGTATCTATTTTTTTTTGGTTTTTCATCATCTATCTGTGAGATAATAAATTTGATATGAAAGAGGATAACAAAAAATCTTTTCCAGTTGAAGAAGTTTCTGGGACTCCTATTCAAATGGGTGAATCAATAGGGGAATCACAGAAAGAAGTTTTAAAAAATTTTTTTTCTATGACTTTAGATAGAATTAATAAGGGAAGAGGTGGAGAACAATCATTTAGAGATATAGGTTTAATTTCTATTGATTTTGCTAAAAAAACAGCAAAAGAAAGTATTGAATATGTTGAAGAATATTCTCCTGATATTTTTGAAGAAATAAAGGGAATCTCTAATTCTTCTGGGCTAAAGATCTGGGAAGTGATGTTGCTAAATATCAGAAATCAATTGGGAATAGCTTTTGATTCAGGATGTACTTCAATAGGTGTTAGTAGAGAAAAATCTCAGTCAGGAAATAATATTATTGGCCAGAATTGGGACAATGATCCAGAACTTGATAAGTTTTCATTAGTTCTTATAA
>MDTE01093748.1_pt1 | contig 20929 bp, 16 predicted proteins | sample 811231 | NCBI WGS metagenome assembly MDTE01 (sample SAMN05326651, study PRJNA326480) | marine metagenome | isolation source: seawater | place: Indian Ocean: Red Sea | collected 2010
ACCGGAAGCCATTGCACCTGTCCCGTCCGCCGATCGTAGTGAAGCACGAAGGCCTTGGGCACTTCGGGAAGCCGCGGGAGGTAGCCGCTTCCCACCAGCTCGTTAAGGTCGTTCGGATGACGATCTTCCATCACCCTGAACTGCTGAATCGCTTGCTGAAGCCCCGCCAATGCCAAGCGGCTAGCCGACGATTTCTGGGCTTGATTCACCGCACCCAGGTAGTCCGCAGGGGCGGTCAACGGACTGCCCTCGGCCGCTTCCTCAGCATCCGCAGCGTCCGATTGAGAATCCCGCCCCCCGTCATCGGAACCTTGCCCACACCCACCAACCAGGAGACATACCCCGATCGCGCATCCGATCCCCCACCGCGCTGGAACCCCGAACCTGAAGGACTTGAATCGCCAATCTCGATTCATGACCGTCGTTCTAACACGGATCGAAAAGTTCTCACGGCTTAATTCAAAAAAAGATGCAACCCGACCTATCGCATCATCAGTTCAATCACTAGGATCCCCATTGGCGTCCCGACGACATATCCCCAAATCCCGACGAGCAACCCCGGCAGAATCAGGCGCCGCCAACCCGAGCCAATCGCGATCGCCGCAGCGGTGGGTGCCCCCCCCAAATTGGCGTTCACCGCCACGACCATCTCTTCCAGGTTCAATCTCAGCCACTTGCCTACAACGAGGGTCACCGCAAGGTTGGTGAGGGCAATGATTCCACAAAACACAAAAAAGAGCGGGGCCCGCGTTAGAACGCTCATCAGGTCAGCTGGAAGTCCCAGGGTAAACAAGAAGACCATGAGCAGGTAAGCCCCGATCTCCTCGGGGCCATGAATCCGGTCCCCTTGACGAGGAAAGGCGGTCGCGACACTCACCGAGATCAAGGTCATGATGACAAACTTGTTGGTGCACAGGATATAAAGCAGTTGAATCCATAACCGGGATTGGGAGACATCCCCGAACAAAAACCGGACCCCTCGCACGCCCGCCTCGGCAAGCGCCACCACCATGAACGCATAGGCCAGCGAAAGGGCCAAATCCAGAAGTCCGATCCCCTTTCGCTCCCAATGGAGCGCCGCCAGGTTTTCCTCCGGTCGCGATTCCTGAGAATGAGGATGCGGGAATCGCGCTCGAAACCAGGAACTCGCAGCCATCCACAACATCATCACAAACAGACCGGCCATGACGAAATTATCGGCGACGATAAGCGGGTTGGTGACCGACTCGCTGACCGAATAACTCTCCTTCATGGCCATGTAATTCACCCCGCCCCCGATATAGCTCGCCGTCATCAGTCCTGCCGCGGCGGCAATCTCCTCGGTCCCGATCGGCCCCCTGAGCGCATAGACGGCAAGCGTCGTCCCCAGGAGGGTACCAAGCGCGCTCAAGTGAAAGATCAAGAAGAGCCGGCCTCCCGTGCCGATGATGTCGCGGCCATTGGCTCGAAAAAGCAGCAGCGGAATCGCCAGGGGCACCAACCAATCGCCCACCACATCATAAGCCGGGGAGGCGGAGGGCATGATTCTCAAATTGGTCAACGTCATGGCCATCAACAACGCCACGACTGGCCCGCTCAACCGTGCGGCCCAGCGGAACCGTTGTTCGACCCAGATCGCGGTGGCGGTCCCTGCGGCAATCACCGCCCAAAGCCACCCGTGATTCTCCGGTGCAATCAGCGTTTCCATAAGTCCCGCCCCAATCTCAACCCCTTACTCCCACCGGTCAAAGACCATGTTTGCAAAGTTGATCTGTTGCACCTGCCCCCCGGACCCCGTCAAAAAGACCACCTGTTCGTTCACATACATGCCGGGCGGCAAGGACCACACAAGCCGGTTGACGGGCCGCAACCGATAGTCGACCATGTTTTCAGTCATCACGTAGATATGGCCATGCCGTTCACTGACAATCAGCGGAATCAAGGGTGGGCCATACGATCCGAGGCACCCTTTCCAGGCTTCCGGCAGAGGCGGAGGGGAAGACGGAACCCGTTCATAGTGCTGTCCCCCCATCGAAAAGCCCCGGATGATCCCATCACCGTCTTCCTTGAACTGCACGATCCCGCCCGTCGTGATTCGGTTTTCGGCGATCCACCGCAGGGGACCGACGGCACGGAAGCGAGTCGGTTGACCTGAGAGGTCTCCGATCACGCGATCCCCTTCGACCCGCAGCCTTGCCCAATAACTTTGAGATTCATAGTCGCCGACGAATCGAGCCATATCGTCGGGAAACTCGAGCCGAGTCGGTTGAGGGATCGCAACCCCCCGACGTTCACTGAGCAACAGGTCGAGAGCCCGTTGAACGATCCGACGAACCCGACCGTTGACAATGTCTTCATTGGCGAGAACGATCGCGCCCAGTCGAGCGTCGGGAAGGAGCGCCAACGCGGTGCTGTGCCCGTAAACGGCCCCGCTGTGACTCACCATTCGGTGGTCACGATGCCGCCCCACCACAAAACCCAATCCGAAGCCCCTGGGCGAATCGGTAAATTGGGGCTGCCACATGGACTCCAAGGTCCCAGAATCCTCAAACAATCTGCGCCCCCCTCGAAACAAGGCTCGGGAGAATTGGCTTAAATCATCGACAGTTGAAAACAGATTCCCGGCAGGCATGGTTCCGAGGTCAAATTCGGGAGCCCGACGACGACGCCAAGCCCCCCAACCATCGGCAACCCGCATATAAGAAGCGATCAATCGACCCGGTGGCACATGATCCTTCACCCAAAACGAGTTGGTCATTCCCAGCTTTCCCAGAACATTCGCGCTCTGGTAATCCGGAAAACTCAGTCCGGAAACCGTGGCCACCTGATAACCCGCCAAACTCGGAGCAATATTGGAATAACGCGTTTTCTCCCCTGGTCTGGTTGCCAACACGCCGCTACGCAAACTCGCCACCGTCGCCGACAAGCCGGGCTCAGACGGATCCAGGTAGCCTCCCACCGCACTTTCCCGCTGCAACCCACTTCGATGAGAAAGGATTTGCCGCAAGGTCACGGGAGGGTGGTCCGGAAAGGGATTGAGCGGGAGCCAATCGCGGGGCAGAGCCGCATCCAAATCCAGCGCCCCCGACTCCACCAATTGCATCACCGCCACCGCATTGAGCAATTTCGAAATGCTACCCACCCGAAACACAGAGTTTCGTTCCGCATCGCCAAATCCCTCCGCGACCAAGAGCTCCTGATCATCCAGAAGCCCAACCACCAGGCCACCGATGCCCCACTCGAGCTGTTCTTCCCGGATCAGCTCCCGGAGTGGATCCACCCAAGAATCCGCACCAACCGGCGAGAGCCCCCCCTCGGCGACCAAAACGAGAACCAACGTCATCCAATTTCTCATAAGAGCCTTTTTATCTCATCCAACAACCGATCCAAGTGTTCGAGGGTATGGTTGGCAAAGACGGCAACTCGGAGAAGCCCACCCTCGGGGGATCCGCTGTAGGCCCCGATGAAGGGCAGATAGATCCCTCGCTGCAGCAACGCCTCGTGCACTTGCTTCATCTCCTCGGCCGAACCAAAAGACACGCCAAAGTGAGCCGTCAATTCCTCGGAGACGTCGAATCCCAGATCCCGCAAGCCGGCACGAAGATATCGACTATTCGCCAAAACCCGGGACCGCAACTGCGGCTGTTCCATGACCAAGCGGAGGGCCCTCGCACTGGAACCGGCGACCGCCGCCGCCGGAGCGCTCGCTCCGTCAAAACAATGAGAGGATTGCTTCGCCTCCTCGACAAAGTCGCCGGTCCCCGGAATGATCCCGCCGAATCCACCCAAAGCTTTGGCCAAGGTGCCTCCCACCGCCAATTCGACACCGTTCCAAGGTTCACCCCCGTTGACGTGCCGCCACAATCCCAAGTGCTCAAGCAGTCCCCGGCCCCGGTCCCCAAGCACCCCAAACCCATGGGCGTCGTCCAGCAAGAGTACGGAACGCTCCCGTCCCTTCAACCGCTCCAGGTAAGCCCCCACCGGCGCCAGATCACCTCTTGTGGGCCCGACAGCATCAGCCACCACGAGAACCCGCCTCAGTTCCCCCAAGCGTTGCTCCAAGGTGGAGTCATCATGCCGGTCGAACAACAAAACGGGACAATCCGCCATACGAACCGCTTCCAAGACCGAGTAGTGAGACTCCCTGTCCACCACAAGCGCGTCCATTTCCGGGGCCAAACTGCAGACCAACACATGATTCACTAGGTATCCCGACCCCAAGTAGAAGGCCCGTTCAACCCCGAAGAATTGAGCCGCCAATGCCTCGACCTCGTGGACCGGAGGAATGGTTCCCACTCGCGACCGGGAGGTGGCGGAATGAACGCCGTAACGACGCAGGGATTCACACCCGGCCTCCAACACCTGGGGATGCCCGGCCAACCCCAGGTAACTCGTGCCCCCGAAATAAAGATACGGCCGACCTGCGATCACCGTCTCCGGAGCCGGGGCCGATTCCATGAGAGCGCATTCGGGCTCGACCGAATCCGGACCAGTCGGGGATGACGCCGCTGAACGCATATCGTTAAGAAAGGGGCGATTAACGGATCCCACCGCACCAAAGAATACCTCGACCCATCCACCGTTGCACCCGAAGGCAGGGGAAGGAAACCCTCCCGCCAAGCACCCCGGCCCTCACGATCCGCCCCCCGATTCGCCGGTCCCGGCGGGTTGCGAATGGACTAAGCCCCCTTGGCTGGTTGGGATCAACCCGCTCCTATCCCGGCACCCCCGAGTCACAGCCAGCCAACAGCCCTTTGATCGTGTCATCGATTGGACAACGATGTCTCCCTCCCCGATCGATCCGAAATCACCGGCACCAGCACCTCCGCGACGGAACCCGTGCGCCGCCGCCATCCTCACGGGTTCCTGATCTCCCCCATAAGAAAGGATGAGTGCGGAGAATCGCGATCGAATCCTTGTCTGAGGCGCTGCCGCGAATTTCATGAACTCCCAAACCCCTATACCCATCCCCTCAAGAATGCGACGCAAAAAGACCATCACCGCAGGGCGGCATCATTGTTCCATCCCGACATCAACGAACAGCGACCGACGCCCTTCACCCCGGTTGGATTCCGGCTTAAAACGATTCGAATTATCCGCAAGCCCCCTCCAGGCCTTCCTCAGACGGGTTGACTTCCAGGTTCCCAAGGCAATGGTTTCAGGCTTTCCCGAGACCCATCATCACCCTATGCTTATGCCCTCATGAAGCCCCTCATCCCGTGCCGGCACCTTGGTTCGCTCACCTCACCCAAGCCGCTTGGAATCTTCCTCTGTTGTTTCCCGCTTCTGCTCGAAGCGGCTTCTCTTCCGACCGTTCCGCTCACGACCCGAGGACACCCTCCGGCTTGGGCCCTCTGGCAACGCCACGTCCTCGCCCAACTCGCTCCCGCCGCGGAAACCTTTGTGGAGAAATACACCCGCCCCGACGGCACCTTAATCTGGCGCGACAGTTGGCCTGGTATGGATGGCTCTGATGACGGCTATGAAAGCTTCTACAATTTTCCGCTGTTCTACGTTCTCGGGGGAGACGAACGCTTTCGTGACCTTTCAGAAAAGCTGTGGAATGCAGTGACTCGCCAATTCACCCGCTACGGACAAATTCACAACGATTTCGATGAACATTACGACTGGATGCACCATGGGGAATCCTATACCTACTTCTACTTTTTTGGACTCAGCCATCCCAGCCACCTTCCCCATCAAGATCGCGCCCGTCGATTCGCCGGCTTGTATCTCAACGAAGATTCGAGCGCTCTGAATTACGACCCCGCACTCCATTTGATTCGCTCGCCAATCAACGGCAGTCGAGGGCCTCACTTCCAAAACACCGCGGAGGATTGGGTCACCCACCGACCGATCCTCGCAAACTATCCTCTCCCCTTCGACGACATCCCTAATATTCGCAATAGCGAGGACTGGAACGACGACGCCCGTTTTCCATCCATCCTGAAGGCTCTCAACAAACGAATGATGCAAGGTGATGTTCCTTTGAATCTCACCGCGACGAGCCTGATGGCCAACGCCTGGATGTATACGGGGGAGAAGAAATACCGGGACTGGATCATCGACTACGTCAACGCATGGCGCCAGCGGGTTCAATCCAACGACGGCATCCTCCCCGACAACGTGGGCCTCTCCGGGAGAATCGGTGAGAAGATGAATGGAAACTGGTGGGGTGGATACTACGGTTGGAAATGGCCACACGGCCTGTTCAACCAAATCGAGTCCACGCTCATTGGCGCTGCCAACGCCTACCTCGTGACCGGCGATGCCTCGTTCCTGGATTTGCCCCGTTCCGTCATTGATCTGGTCACCCAACACGGCCGCCCCCATGGCTCGATCACTCATGTCCCTCATCGTCACGGTCAAGAGGGTTGGTACGCCTACGGTGCCTTTCCTGCGAAGCATCTCGCTCATCTCTGGTTTCTTTCTCGCGCTCCGGAAGACTGGGACCGTCTGACGGCCCTTGTGGACGTGGCCCAATGGGAAACACTCCGCTACCGCAAGGGAAAGGGCGATTCCGATCATGCCGGTCCCTGGCTGATGTTCGTCCGCGGCGAGAATGACGACTATCCAATGCAAATCCTGGAGGCCTGTTATCGAGAAACCACCCATCGACTCGACCAGATTCAAGCGGACCAAACCGGTCCCGCGGACCAGGACGTGCACCATTGGCAAAAGCTCAACCCCGTCGTCTTGGAAGCCCTGGTTCAACTCACCCTGGGCGCCCCCAACCACATTTATCACGGGGGCCTGCTACATACGAGCGTGCGCTATTTCGACCCGCACCGGGACCGACCCGGATTGCCGGAGGATGTGGCCGCACTGGTCGAGCGGCTTACCCCCAATGGCATTCGCCTTCAACTCGTCAATCTCAATCCGGCTCAATCAAAACAGGTCATCCTCCAGGCGGGTATGTTCGCCGAACATGAATTCATCCGCGCCCGACAGGTCGTGCACTACCCCTACCAATTCGACGAACTAAATAGCAGATCGTTCCGGGTTGAACTCGCCCCCGGAGCCGTCGGACGATTAGAAATCGACATGAGACGCTTTTCCCATTCCCCCACCTATGCGTTTCCCGGCCGACACGATCCCCCCCCTGCCATGAGCCAATGAGCCTTTTTGCTCGGCCTGGGGAGCCCGGGTTTTCCCGAAGACGGCAACCCGACAAACCTTGTCAGATCCTTCTGCAACGGTTAACAGTGCCCCCGGTTTATGGACAGATTCATCACGCGCCTCGTTCTCACAGTCACATTAGCCTTTCTGGCTCAAACCGGGCGGACCCATGTCGGGAGCCATCCCTCCGTGCACGACACCGTGGCCGGCATTGCGCAAAGACTCTTCCAAGAACTGGATGAGACCGGAATCAAGAGTTTGACATCCTACCAAGTCGAGCAACGCCTCACCGAGGAGGAAAAGGCGGTCCTCGGCACTCAGCACATCACGTTCCGTGTCAATGTCCCGATCGAAGTCATCATCATTCGAGATCGTGCCCTCAAATCGGAGCCCTTCTGGATTCGGGAACGTGATTTCAAACTCAGTGGGCAGACCTTCACCGTGGATAACCATGAATTCGATCTCTGGAACCGTGATTTTGAAGCCGGAGAAGTGGGTCTGGGGGTCAATTCTCTAGCTGGGGGAGGGGTTCACTATATCGTGCTGATTCGTCCGAAGCACTCCGGTGATGAGATCCAAATCACCAATCTGTACCCGGGGCAATTGGTCGTCGAACCGATCACGGCCGACACCCAAGCCTTTGCGGACAACACGGTCAAGCTCCAGAACCTCCCCGCCGAATTGGGGGACTGCCTAATCCTCCGAACCCTTTACGAGAGCCGGGATGACGCAAAGTTGGTGAGTTACTTCCAATGGACTCAACATCTGGCGACCGGACGGCCCGACCAGATCGTCTTGACCTGGAGTGAGGATCCGAAGACGACGCAAACGCTCCAATGGCGGACCCACATTGGGGTCACGGAAGGTCGGGTGAGCTACCAGGAAAAAGCCCGCTTCAACCGTTTTCAACCAGCGCCCTTGATCACCCTCCCCGCGCTCACCGAGCCCCTCGAGACGCCCAACATCGCCAACGACCCCATCTGCCACCGTCACACGGTCACCCTGCGCGGCCTCAAACCTGGAACGACCTATGTCTATTCGGTGGGAGACGGAACCGAAGAAGGGTGGTCGGAGCTCTCCGAATTCACCACCGCGCCCGAACGGACCATTCCCTTTTCATTCGTCTACATGGGAGATGCACAGAACGGGCTGGACCGTTGGGGATCCCTGGTCCGGAACGCGCACCAAGAGCGACCGGACGCCGCCTTCTACATTATGGCGGGAGACCTGGTCAACCGGGGAAACGATCGCGATGACTGGGATAGTTTCTTTTACAACGCGTCATCGGTCTACCGGCAGCGCCAGCTCGTTCCAGCGATTGGCAACCACGAGAACCAAGGCGGGCACCCTCGTCTCTACCTCAGGAACTTTACACTTCCGACGAACGGGCCCAGCGCGCTCGAATCCGAGCGGGTTTATTCCTTCGAGTATAGCAACGCCCTCTTCGTGATCCTCGACTCCACCCTGAAGCCCGAGGCGCAAGCGACCTGGCTCGAGGAAACCCTGGCCGCCTCCACCGCGACCTGGAAGTTCGCCATTTATCACCATCCCGCCTACTCCTCCGCCCCCGACCGAGACAACCAGGCAATCCGCAACCACTGGCTGCCCCTCTTCGACAAACACCACCTTGATATGGCGCTCCAGGGCCATGACCACGCCTACCTTCGCACCTATCCCATGAAGGGCGGCCAACCCGTGAGTTCTCCATCCGAGGGCACGATTTACATCGTTTCGGTTTCTGGAACGAAGATGTATGAACAAGACGCGCGGGATTACACCGAGTTCGGCATGACCAACACCTCCACTTATCAAGTGCTTGATGTGCAAATCAGTGGAGACCGCCTGGTTTATCGCGCCTACGACATCGACGGACAGAAGCGGGACGAAGTGATCATTGAGAAGGGAACCAACTGATCCCCTGAACGAAACGAGGGTCAGGGCACCCCCATCCCGACCCATCGACTCCGTGGGAGCACGGCGCTCACCGCTCACGCGTTGGAAAAGGACTGACATTCCCGGGATGACAAACTAATTTCACTCCCTCAGGACTCGAAACCGGGTTTCGAAAGCATGTCTCAAGCAAACTACCAGTATCGGCTCGTGGGTAATCGCGGTGCCTTTTTGATGGTGGTCTCCGCCATCGTCCTGGGCGGGTTGATTTTCCTCCTCAATCGAGAGACCGCCAAACCGGTCACATCAAAATCCGACCTCGTCGTCTATTGTGCCGCCGGCATCCGCAAGCCGGTCGAGGCCGCCGCTCGACAATACGAAGAGGAGTTTCAAGTCGAGGTTCGTCTCGATTATGGCTCAAGTGGTGAGCTTGAAAGCCGACTTCGCCTGGAAAAAGAATCCGGTGTCTCCCGTTGTGATCTCTACATTCCGGCCGATTATTTCTTCAGCGAGCGGGCCCGTCAAAACGAACTGACCCGGGAATCGATCCCCCTGGCTCAACAACAAGTGGTCGTCGCCACGAAACTGGAGGCCCCTGTCAGTTTTTCTTCCGTCCGCACCTTGCTCGACACGGAGTTGGCCATCGTGCTCTGCGATGAACAAGCCGGCGTCGGAAAGAAAACCAAGACTCAACTGCAACAACACGGCCTCTGGGAAGGCATCAATCAAAAAAAGAAAGTCAGCTTCCCCCGGGTTCCCGAAGCCGCCAACGCCATCAAGACCTCCCGAGACATTGACGCCGGATTCCTCTGGAGTTCGACCGCGCGTCAGTTTCAACTGAACATCGTTCCTTGCCCCGAACTGGAGGGGAGCTTTGCGACCATCTCGGCTGACGTCACTTCCACGACGCCCCACTCCAAGGCAGCCCTTCACTTCGCGAGGTATCTGGCCGCACCGGAAAAAGGGAAACCGTTCTTCGAAGCGTTTCATTTCGATCCTGTTCCGGGAGATGCCTGGGACGAGAGTCCGGAGCTCGTGATCTATTGTGGCGGCGTCAATCGAAACGCCGTCGCCGAAACACTCGCCGATTTCGAGCAACGGGAGGGATGCGTCATCACCACTCACTACGCGGGATGCGGCACCATCGTCGGCAACATCAAGGCAGGAGAATTCAACCTTCCGGATGCATTCATGACATGTGATACCACTTACCTGACCTTGGTCGAAGAGAACTTCCGTCCCCCAAGTGATGTTTCCAGCACTCAAATCGTCATCCTGGTGCGCAAGGGAAATCCCCACGGCATCTTAGGTATCAAAGACCTGGCCCGACCCGGGATTTCGCTGGGGACGACCGATCCCAAAATGAGCACCCTCGGCGCGCTGAGCCACCAACTTTTCGAGGAAAACGGAATCCGGAATACATTGGCTCAGAATCAGAATGTCATTGTCACCACGCCGACGGCCCATGAACTGATTCTGCAAATGGAGGGACATCACAAACTCGATGCGGCCCTCGTCTACGAGGCTAACTGTCAACAACTCACCGATCAGTTCGATCTCATTCCCATCACCAGCGATACCGCCAGGGCAGTGCAAAACATTGCCATCGGCAAGAAGACCCGATACCCCCAATTGAGCACTCGGCTCCTGAGCGCCATTGTTTCGGAACCCTCCCGCAGTCGGTTTCTCAGCGAAGGGTTCGCATGGGAAGCCCGATGACGGAGTCCACCACTGCTTCCTCCGGAGCGGCCTCCGCTCCCCAATCCGATTCATCGAGGGCAAATCACCGGGTGGGGTCGGACGGACCTTTTCTGGCCGGCCTCATCCTCCTGGGCGGCACCTACATCTCGATCATTCTGCTCATGATCGTGGCTGATGTCGCCTACACCGATCCCGGGTCCCTCCTCGCGGCCTTCAAAAGCCCGGAGATTCAATTCTCCATCAAGCTGAGCCTGATCAGTTGCTGTGTCTCGACCCTGCTTTCAGTCTGGGTTGCCGTCCCCATCGGATATTTGATGTCCCGCTTCAGGTTCCCCGGAAAGAGCTTGATCGACGCGGTGCTCGACATTCCCATCGTCCTCCCGCCTCTAGTGATTGGCGTGAGCCTGCTGATTCTGTTCAACTTCCCCCCCTTTTCCTGGTTGAGCTCCGTCGTCGTGTTTGAAGTACCGGCGGTGATCATCGCTCAATTCATGGTGGCCGCCGCCTTCGCCGTCCGGACCATGCGAGTCACCTTTGACCAGATTCCCCTCCGATTTGAGGAGGTCGCGATGACCTTGGGTTGCAATCGCAGCCAGGCGTTCTGGCAAGTCATCCTGCCCCAAGCCAAGTCGGGCCTTCTGGCGGCGGCCACCATTGCCTGGGCGCGATCCCTCGGAGAGTTTGGTCCGATTCTGGTTTTCGCGGGTTCCACTCGACTTCGCACCGAGGTTCTTCCCACCTCGGTCTACTTGGAAATGCAGGCCGGCAACCTGAAAGGGATGCTGGCCGTTGCCATGATCATGGTGGCTGCGGCCGCTATCGTTCTGGTGACCGCTAGGATGTTCGGCATGCAGCGCCTCCAGGCATGATTGAGATTCGCCAGCTTCATCTCATTCAAGGCGACTTCGAACTGAGGGACATCAATCTCTCGCTCCCCTCGGGGGCCTATGGCGTCCTCATGGGAAGAAGCGGCTGCGGCAAAACGAGCCTCTTGGAGGCCATCGCCGGCCTCCGTCCGATCCGATCCGGCTCCATCCGTCTCGGCGCAAACGACGTGACGGCACTCAAGCCGGCAGAACGCGGAGTCGGATACGTTCCCCAGGACCGTGCGCTCTTTCCCACCCAGCGGATTCGAGATCAACTCGCCTTCTCCCTGATGATTCGCAAGGCGCCTGAAAGCCAGATCCACGACCGGGTGAATGATCTGGCGAAGCTGCTGGGGCTTTCGGAACTTCTCGATCGATTTCCCCAAAGTCTGAGTGGCGGGGAAGCCCAGCGCGTCGCCCTCGGGCGGGCACTCGCCTTCCGCCCCCAGGTTCTTCTGCTCGATGAACCCCTCAATGCGCTCGACGAGGAACTTCATGAGGAAATGTGCGACCTCCTCCAAACCATTCACCGGGAAACCCGAGTGACCGTCCTCCATATCACCCACAGTCCCCAGGAAGCCCGGCGACTGAGCGACTGCCATTTCCGTCTCATCAACCGCAAGCTCGAGGCCCTGGATCAGTAGAGCTCGCCGGCCCTACGATCGCTCGGGACGTCGATCCCACACCCTCAGCTCTCGTTCCAGCGCTACCCCCACCCGACAAAGCGTCCCCTCGTCGAAGAGCCGTCCCCACAAGGTCGTGCCCGTCGGTGTCTGATCCTCTCGGAACCCCGTCCGAAGCGTCAGCGATGGATGCCCCGTGAAATTGGTCGCCACCAACAGCGGATTCCCAAAACTTGGCGCACTCACTAAATCCACTGAATCAAAGACCCCAGCCAATCCCTCCATCGCCTGCCGGCGCAGTCGATCCAATTGCAGCCACTCCACCGCCGGAACGTACCAGGCTTTTCGGAAGAGATTCGGCCATGCCCCACCGGATTGACGAACCAACAAATCGTCACGGTGACTTCTGGTCAGGGCTTCGAATGCCGCCGCCGCCTCAACGTTAAGAATGGTGTATAGCAGCGAATAGGGCAAATCGGGCAGATCGACCTCCACCAATTCCAACCCAAGCCCACGAAGCGCCCCCAGGGCACGCCGATCACCGTCGCGCCCCTGCCCCTCGAACCAACGGGGAGAATACCCGACTTTCAATCCTGAAAGATCCCGCCGCCCATCGTAATCAAAGCCGCAGTCCACTGAGGACGGATCTCCCTCATCCGCCCCGTGGATGGCCGCCAACACCAACGCGGCATCCTCAACCGTTCGGCAGATAGGACCAATCTTGTCGAGCGACCAACACAGTGGCATGGCTCCCGTTCGGGCCACCCGGCCAAAGGTGGGCCGCAGGCCGGTCGTCCCGCAGCGCATACAGGGTGACACAATGGATCCCAGGGTTTCGGTTCCGATTGAGAATCCGACGAGCCCGGCAGCCGTCGCGGCGGCAGAACCCGCACTCGACCCACTCGACCCCTGCTCTGGGTTGAAGGGATTTCGGGTTGTATCATCGAACCAGACATCCCCCATCGCCAGGGCGCCCAAGGTCAATTTGGCCACCAAAACAGCCCCCGCCCTCTCCAGACGTTGCACGACCGCCGCATCTCGCTCCGCCACACGATCGCGAAAGGGAGCGGCCCCCCATGTGGTTGCAATTCCCGCTGTGTCCAGCAAGTCCTTCGCGCCCCAGGGGATTCCATGGAGGGGGCCGCGATAACGCCCTTGGGCCAACTCCCGATCTGCGCGGCGGGCTTGTTGTCTGGCCAAGTCCCGGGTCAGGGTAACCACACAGTGCAACCGGGAATCAAAGCGCCCAAGACGACGAAGATAGATCTCGGTCAACCGTTCACTTGAGAGCTGACGGGACCGGATCCATTCCGAGAGGTGGGTCACCGGGGCATAGGCTATGTCTTCCTCGGTGTCCGGCAGCCTGGGCACCGCCGCTTGGCTCAGGACCACACGATTGGCCTGGTCGGGTCGGGAGCGCCCCGGAAGAAGGGGGTCAAACCGCATTGCGGGGCTCGACGACTCGTCCAAGGAAACCTGGTCAAGGCGTTGTCGGAAGAGGGTCAACTGTCGCTGAACGCCCGGCAAGGCCAGCGTCATCTCCTCCGCCGAAAAAGACATCCCGGCCACCCGGGCGCTCGCTTCCAGATCCTGCAGCGTGAGGGGTTCGCCCCTTGCCGACACCTCCCCTATCTGGGCTCCATCAGAAGAGGAGGATAGGAAGGATGCGCCCGCCAAAAGTGAGCCCCACGACGCAACGAACTCTCTCCGGGTCAAATCGATGGAAGTCCCTGATGCCATGGGCCAACATCATAAAACGCCACAGGCTCTCGTCAACGACCTCCCCACCCAGGCGTTTCTCCCCGGACATGGTCTTCCCCTCGAAGCGATCGGAGGCGAACCCGCCCCCGAGAGCGTGCGCCCTCTCGGCGCACAAAAAAAGGGCCTGTGCAACAGGCCCTTCGAAACGATTCGGGATCGACGACCCCTTACTGAAGCTTTTCCAGGGTTGCCTTGATGGCATCAAAGTCCGGCAAGTCCTTCGGCGTCGCCGTTTGCTCGGAGTATTGAACCACCCCTTCCTTGTCGATGACAAAGGCGGCCCGCGCACTGACCGCCCCAAACCCCATCAGATCGTCGAGCAACACGCCGTAGTCCTGGGCCGTTTTCTTGTTAAGATCGCTCGCCAAGGTAATCCCAATATTCTCTTTTTGCGCCCACGATTCCTGGGCGAACGGACTATCCACGCTGATCCCGATCACCTGGGCATTCAAATCCTCATATTGCTTCAACCCTGCGGTGACATCACAAAGTTCCGTCGTGCAGACGCCGGTAAACGCCAACGGGAAAAAGAGTAACACCGTACTCTTGCTGCCCGCGTTGTTGCTAAGTGAAACGTCACTCACGTCATCACCCCGTTTGGACTTAAGGGAAAACTCAGGGGCTCGAGTACCTACTGCAATTGCCATGCTTGTTCTTCTAAGGTTGAGAGTTGTAAACTGCAGACGGTTTATAGGCAGAGGGCCTATTCCCTGTCAATTTGTGAATCATTCGAACCACTAAAACCCGGAATCACCCAGCGCTCACCATCCAGCGGCACTGCCGTTCCGGCAAGCCCGGGAAGATTTGACGGTCCGGAACCCAGTCCATAGTCTGAACCCATGGCCATCACGGTAAATGGAGAGCTCGTTGATCAGGAACTGGTCAACCAGGAGTTCTCACAAATCAAATCCTGGCATGAGCAGCGCAGCCAAGTCAGCTGTTGTGAACGAGACGATGAATTCCTCGCCCAGGCCAAGGAGAACGTCATCGGCCGCATCCTTTTGAATCAGAAGGCCCAAGCCACCGTCCCCGACCTGACCGAATCGGAAATCGACCAGGCCCTGGACCAGTTGAAGAAAGACTGTGGAGGAGAGGCTGAATTCATGGCCCAAGCCGGAGTGCTCCCCGATCAGATGGACCAAGTCCGCCAACAAATCGCCCTCAACGGAAAGGTCGACAAGCTCGTCAAACAAATCTGCCAAACCAACACCGAGCCTTCGGAGGCGGTTCTTCGACAATTCTATGAAGATCATCTCGATCTCTACACCACCGAGACCCGGATCAAGGCAATGCACATCTATAAATCGCTTCGACAAACGGAAGACAAAGAGGCTCTCTTTGCGGAATGCTGCCGGACTCGGGAGGCGTTGGTCAGCGGAACGGATTTTGCAGAAACCGCCAAGGCATTCTCAGACAAACCCGAAGAGGAAGTGGATCTCGGCTGGTTCAAGCGAGGCGAGCTCATGGATGAATTCGAGTTCGTCACCTTCTCAATGAAGGTCGGGGAAATCAGCCCGGTGTTTTCCTCGTATCACGGATTTCACATTGCCAAGGTCACCGACAAGAAACCCGCCACCGCAAAACCCTTCGAAGACGTTCAAGACCTGGTCAGGGAGGATCTCAACCAAGAAAGCAACAACCAGGAACTCAAAACCTACATCGAGGCACTTCGTAGCGAAGCCGTCGTCGACGAGACCGAAGACGAAGAATCGCCGTCGTAGTTCCATCCGGTTGCCCTCCCTTTCCCCCTTCCCATGAACCCCCTCAACCGTCGTACCCAAGCGTTTCTCGAACTGATTGCAACCGACTCCCTTCCCGCACTCGGCCCGGAGATCCGGGCTGGCGTGAAGTCCAAACGCGAACTCTTGCCGGCCATCGACGCGTTCTGCTCCGACCAGAACATCACCGGGCTGCCCAGGGAACTCCTTCGCTCGGCCGGGTTGCTCTGGCACGACGATCTCGAAGGGTCCCACGAAATTTCCCAGTGCATCAAAACCGCGGACGGCAGTTTTCTCCACGGGATCATGCACCGCCGCGAGCCGGACAACAGCAATGCCAAATACTGGTTTCGCCTCGTCGGCGAGCACGCCGTCTATCCGAAACTGGCTGCCGCGGTCGATTCCGTCGATGCCGGGGAAGGAGGATGGGGACCGGCCTCTGATCGTTTCCTTGCCGATGGTCGGTGGGATCCGTTTGCCTTCGTGGATGCCTGCACCCGATCGGCACCGTCCCGAACGTCAACGGCAAACGACCCAATCCTACAGCGGATTCAAGGGTTGGAATTCCAGCTCCTGCTGGATCATTTTCTCTCGGGATAGGAAGCCCAGGTCCGCCTTCGGGGCTCAGCCCGACTGCTCGGCGGAAAGCAGGACATCCACCAAACCGTCGATGGTATGGTCGAGCGCCTCGATCTCCGGTTCAAAGCCCAATGAAACGAGCGCCTTGCTCGTTTCCGGTCCAATCGACGCAAACTTGAGATTGGGATTCTTTTGACGCAACGCCGCCAACTCAAACCGCTCATGAAAATGAGTCACCGTTGAGCTGCTGGTGAAGGTAATACAATCGGCCCCTTCCTCGGCCAGTCGAGTGGCCGCGCCATTGTGGTCCTGGGTTTCGATCAAGGTTTCATAGACGGGGATCTCATCCACGATCGCCCCCAGAGCCGACAATTCCCTGGGCAACTCCGGATTGGCCACCTCCGCACGAGCAAGCATGATCTTTAGGTTATCGACGCTTTCAAATGCGTGAATCGCTGAGGCCACCTCACTGGCCACATACTTTTGAGGGACGACATCCACGTGCAAATGGAGGTTCGCGATTTTTGCCGCTGTCGCCGGTCCCACGGCAGCGAGCCGGATATTCCCCAAACTTCGAATATCATTGAAGGCCCGAAAGAAATAATCAAAGAACGCCGTGACGCCATTGGGACTGGTGAAGACGAGCCAATCGTACTGTCCCAAACCGGCCATCGCCTCGACGACCAACTCGCGTCCTGTGGGAGGCCCGATCTTGATCGTGGGAATCTCCATCACATCCGCACCCAGTTCCAGTAAGCGGCGCGACAATTGGCTGGCCTGGGTGCGAGTGCGTGTCACCACCACTCGCCGCCCGAAGAGAGGACGCGTCTCAAACCAGTTCAAACGGTCTCGGAGATCAACCACATCGCCCACCACCGTGACCGCCGGCGCCTTGAACGATTGGGAGCGAACTCGATCGGCGATATCGCCCACCGTTCCGACCAGCGTCTCCTGACGTCCCGTCGTGCCCCACCGCACCATCCCCACCGGAGTGTCCGCCGAGAGGCCATGCCTTTGGAGGTTTTCCATAATCCGCCCGATCCGTTCCACCCCCATCAGAATCACCTTGGTTCCTGGAATGCGGGCCAATGCCTCCCAATCGATCCGGGAGGTCTCCTTGGTCGGATCCTCATGACCGGTCACCACCGTGAAGCCCGAACAGATATCACGGTGGGTAATGGGAATCCCGGCGTAATTGGTGGCCGCGATGATCGAGGTCACCCCCGGAATCACCTCGAAGGTCACTCCCGCCTCCCTCAATTCCTCTGCTTCTTCTCCCCCCCGACCAAAGACATAGGGATCCCCTCCCTTGAGTCGAACAACGGTCTTCCCCTCTCTTGCTTTTTCAATGAGGAGATCATTGAGCTTGCCTTGAGGAATCGCGTGGTCTTTCGCCCGCTTGCCGCCGTATATGAACTCCGCCTCCCGGGGCGCCAACCGAAGCAAGTCCGGGTTGACCAGCGCATCGTAGACGACTACATCCGCCCTACCCAACAACTCACTTCCCCTCAAGGTCAGGAGCCCGGAATCCCCGGGACCAGCCCCAACCAAATACACACATCCGCTGCCATCAGCCATTGACCGTAGTCTAGCCCCCCTTTGGGAGAGACGCAATTCGAACTCGGCAAGGGTGCCCATTCGGGGAGAGAAACGATTCCTCAGCAAACAGCCCCCCCCTCCCGATCGACCCGGGCCATTCATCACCGCTTCAGTTCGTTCGACAACGTGACGCGCGTTCCATCCCATCGCATCCGCCGTTGCGCCCCGCCCCAAAATTGCCTAGGTTCGCGGCCATGCAAACCGATCAGCCCTTCTCCCCCCCCCAGCGCCTGCTCATGGGGCCCGGTCCGAGTAACGCGGCCTCTTCCGTGCTCCAGGCCATGTCCCATCCTCTACTCGGCCATCTCGATCCTGTATTTATCGCCATGATGGAGGAGATCAAAGGGATGCTTCGTGACGTGTTTCAGACGAAAAATGAGATGACGTTCCCCGTGAGCGGGACGGGCAGCGCAGGCATGGAGTTTTGCTTCGTCAATCTCATTGAACCGGGAGACGAGGTGGTGATCGGCGTCAATGGAGTCTTCGGAACCCGGATGTGTGACGTCGCGGAACGTTGCGGCGCCACGGTTCATCGCGTCGAGGCGCCCTGGGGCGAGATCATTCGACCCGACCAGGTCCGGCAAGCGCTCAAGGACATCCAGCCAAAGCTCGTCGCGGTGGTGCATGCCGAAACCTCAACGGGGGCATTGACCCCTCTTGAGGAGATTTCACAGATCGTTCATGAAGCCGGCGCATTGCTCCTGGTCGATACCGTGACCTCACTGGGAGGATGCCCCGTCAGGGTGGACGAATGGAAGATCGATGCCGTCTACAGCGGAACCCAAAAATGCCTCAGTTGTCCGCCGGGGCTGGCTCCCGTCTCCCTCAGTCCCGCAGCGCTCCACGTGGCCACCCAGCGAAAAACCAAGGTTCACAGCTGGTACCTCGACGTCAATTTTCTGGCGGCCTACTGGGGAGAGGAACGGGTTTACCATCACACCGCGCCGATTACCATGAACTACGCCCTGCATGAAGGCCTTCGCCTAGTGCTTGAGGAGGGACTGGAGGCACGGTGGCAGCGACATCAAAGCAACCACGAGCGCCTCAAGGCCGGACTCTCCGAACTGGGTCTGCGGATCACCTCCCAAGAAGGCCACCAGCTATGGCAACTCAACGCCGTCAGTGTGCCAGAGGGCGCGAGCGAACCCGAGGTTCGCCAGAGGCTTCTCCACGATCACAACATCGAAGTGGGCGCGGGTTTGGGGCCGTTGAAAGGGAAAGTCTGGCGGGTCGGACTCATGGGCGAATCGTCTCGATCCGAACACGTCGACCGGTTCCTCGAGGCGATGAAAAGCATCCTCGGCTAAGGCCCCGGGCGGGGTCGATTCAACCCCCTTGCTCCCGCCGTGAATGGCCACCCGGACGACTGGTCTTGTGAATCTCCCGCTTCCCGAATCCTTCGAGCACTGCCCTCGCTGCGGCACCCGATCAACCCGCTCTGGGGCATCAAAGCGCTTCCTTTGCTCAAGTTGCGACTATTGTTTCTTCTTCAATCCAGCCTGCGCAGTGGCCGCTCTGATCGTTGCGCCAGACCATCGCATGGTCTTTATCAGACGAAACCGGAACCCTTCAAAGGGGAAGCTGAGCCTTCCCGGCGGTTTCGTCGATCCGGGCGAGAGCGCTGAAAACGCCCTGAAGCGGGAGACCCGGGAGGAGGTCAGCCTCGAACTCGTCGAGATGGAGTTTCTCTGCTCGCATCCCAATCAATATTCCTATCGGGGGCTCACCTATCCGGTCACCGATTTCTTTTTCGTCGCGACCGTGGCCCAATTCGACTCAATGAGTCCAGAACCGTCGGAGGTCGCCGAGATCCATCTCTCCCCGGTCGACGAACTGGCCATTGCCCAAGCCGCCTTTCCATCGGTGGCGTTCGCCCTCAGGCGCTATCTCGCAATCGATGCCCGCTAGGAGGTGCGCCCTGCCAGGCACACATAAAAAAAAGGCAGCGGAACCGCTGCCTTGAAACCTTCATTCGATTGGGTCACCCCTTATTCATCCCCAGAATCGCCAACTTGGTAGCGAAGAAACCGACGAATGACAAATTCGTCCCCAAGTTCCTTGCCGACGCCTGCAATGTGTTCCTTCACCGTCACTTCGCCATTTTGCCGGATGAAGCCCTGATCCTCAAGACAGGTGTTTTGGTAATACTTCTCCAGCTTACCCGAAATGATCTTTTCGATCGCTTGAGGCGGCTTCCCCTTGGCCTGTTCCTCCGCAATCTCCTTTTCCTTCTGCACCAAGGCAGGATCCACCTCCTCGCGGCGAACCGCGACGGGGTTCGCCGCCGCGATCTGAAGCGTGATGTCCTTCACCAACTGCGTGAAGACATCCTGAGTAATACTGCCTTCGTTGTTGGCGCCCACTTCCACCAGCACGCCTACCTTGGCACCGGTATGGATATAGGCCGCGATCAATCCGGTCCCGGAGACATCCATCCGCATGTGACGGCCATATTGAATGTTCTCGCCAATCTTGGCGACTTGAGCCGTTCGCATGGCCTCCATGTCGGCCTCGGGAGACTCGGCCAGGGTCTTGGCCACCTCGTTGCAGAAGTCCCGGAAGGTTTCATTCTTGGCAACAAAATCCGTCTCGCAATTGACCTCGGCAAGAATGCCGGTTTTTGAATCGGGGCTGATGTAGTGCGCTATCACGCCTTCGTTGGCGGATCGACCGGCCTTCTTTGCGGCACTCGCAATCCCCTTCTTTCGGAGCACATCCACGGCGGCTTCCAAATCGCCACCCGTTTCGGTCAGGGCTTTCTTGCAATCCATCAGCCCTGCATTGGTCATCGCCCGTAGCTTGCCTACGGCTGCTGCAGTAATTTCCGCCATGTTCTTTTCGCGTGTTCGTTTTTCGCGTTCTGATTCGCCATTTGTCCTGGACACACCGGAATCGGGCCTGGCAAACCAGAACCCATTCGGGCATTCCGAGATTGTTTATTTCCCCGGTGACGAGACTAGTTGCCCTCACCCGAGGGGGCCGAGGCATCCGCTGCCGTTTCTGGTGCCGGTGATTCGGGAGCAACCGCAGGATCCGCCGGAGCAGAGGGTGCCGCCGGGACCGCCGCTGGGGCCGGAACGTCACCCGATGCCGC
>MDTE01157964.1_pt1 | contig 20929 bp, 18 predicted proteins | sample 811231 | NCBI WGS metagenome assembly MDTE01 (sample SAMN05326651, study PRJNA326480) | marine metagenome | isolation source: seawater | place: Indian Ocean: Red Sea | collected 2010
GAAATTGATGATATCAAAGGTATAGTTTATGCCAGGGATGTTTTAGGATTATTGTTAAAAGATACGGCAAGTATAAATAAGAAAATTGAAGAAACTTTAATTAGACCAGCATTATTTGTTCCAGAAACTAAAATACTTGATGAGTTGTTAACTCAATTTCAACAAGAGCAAGTCCATATAGCGATTGTAATGGATGAGTACGGTGGCGTCTCAGGTATAGTGACTATAGAAGATTTATTGGAAGAAATTGTTGGCGAAATTGAAGATGAATTTGATTCCGTTGATCCTGATATAGAAAAGATTGATTCGAATATGTTCATTATAGATGGAAAAACAAGTTTAGACCAAGTTAACGAATTATTGTCCATTGATATAGAGGGTGATGGGTTTGATACCCTTGGGGGATTGGTATATCAGAGATTAGGAAAAATTCCTAGTGTAGGAGACGATATCTCAATCGGAAATTTAAATGTTGAAGTTAAAGAAACTGTTGGTAGAAGAGTGAAAAAACTAATAGTTAAATTCGTTTAGTGTGGTATTGACCGCTTGTGATTTCTTTGTGTTGATTATGGCTTCTTGTATTCGAATCATTAAAGTAGTTATATGGTTATTGTAACTGTTCCATTTAGTTTCGTATTTAGAACCTATATTGTTAGGTAAATAAAAAACCCGCCGGAGTTGAATCCGGCGAGTTTTTTTATTTAATTCTTTATGTTCTGTAAATTACTTTGCAGTTACAGTTACTGCGGAAGTAGCTTCTGTACCTGTAGCGCCAATAGCCTTAAGTGTGAAAAGGCCAGCACCTGTACGTATCGACATCTTTTTCTCAAGTGTTCCGCCACCAGTGGCTACACCGGATTGTAACGGACTGAACTGAGGGATACCATCGGCTGTAGTACCAGTTTGTATTATAAACGTGATACCTTCTCCGCCTCTGAATCCTGCTGCATGTACAGTTATTTGACCTTCGTTAACCACTGTACCGCCTGTTAAGCTTGCGCTAGCAGATGGAGCTGGTCCTGCTGGTGGAGGTGATGCTGTTGCTACCCTTACAGGTACGCTGGCAAGACTTCCATCTGAACCTTCTGCTCTAAGAGTGATTACAGGAGTTTCGTTAATAGTCTTAGCGTTAGTTTTTACTTTACGGATACTGCTTAATGTCGGTATCGTTGCTGAGAACGAACCAGCATCGTCTGCTTGTACCGTAGTCAATACAGGTGTTGTTGCTCTAAGAGCGAACACTAAATCGATTGTTTCGTAACGCCTGAAACCGGATCCATCTATGGTTACACCAGCATCCATAGCTAGGTGCCTAGTAGATGGCTCGATTCGTGCTTCTGGTGAAACTCCATCGATTCCTGCGGGTCCTTGTATGCCTTGTATTCCTGGAAGACCTGGAAGACCTGGCTTACCTGGTGCTCCTGGGTTACCTGGGAAACCTGGAAGACCTGGGTCACCTTGAGCTCCCTGAATACCTTGTGGTCCCTGTATTCCTGGAAGTCCTGGGTTACCTGGAAGACCTGCTTCTCCTGCCGGTCCTGCCGGTCCTTGACATGCCGATAAAATGGCCATTGCCAAAACGGATGTTAGGACTAGCATTAATATACTAGATTTCGGAAGATATTTTCTCACTTTTGTCCCCCTTTATATATCACAAAATAGTATTCCATGAGTAAGAATACAATATATTACGCCTATATCTCAAGAGCAAAACGCTCTTAAACTGAGATAGTTGCCTTATAATATTCACGACTTAGGTTGATGTCAACCCCTAAAAATGCATATATCTTGCTTTAAGAAACATATGCCTGCCTATTGGACTTGAATATAAACGATTACATGTTGTTATACCTGTTTATGAAGCTATATATTGGGATTGATGGGATATTATACTAAGTTAAATTGAAAAGCCCCCGTAGCTCAGTGGATAGAGCACTGGCCTCCGGAGCCAGGTGCGTGGGTTCAAATCCCGCCGGGGGTACTTATCTTAGAATTAAAGCAAAAAATCAAAACCATTTTGCTTTGTCAACAACGTTATTTAATGGTTTGCCATTATTGAATTTAATACAATTATTGATGAAGATTTCGCTTCTACGTTCATCCAAATATGGTCCTTCTGCTGCTACGTGTGGAGTTATTATTACATTTTCATGTGCCCATAAAAGGTGATTTTTCGGTAAAGGTTCTGTTTCAAATACATCAAGAGCTGCCCCAGCAATTTCTCCAAGGTCAATAGCATTATTTAGGTCGTTTAGTGAAACGGTAGTGCCTCTGCCGATGTTAATGAAGTAAGCTGAATTTTTCATTAGTTTAAATTCTTCGGAGCCGAACATTTTGTTTGAATCTGGGGTTTCCGGTACTGTAGATATTATAAAATCAGCTTTTGGTAATATATATTTTAGGTTTGATGGATGGTAGATTTTTTCGATTATATTTTTTAGTTCAGTTGTTTTAGGATCAACTCCGAAAACTGTCATTCCAAATTCTTTGCATAGACGAGCTGTTTCTTTTCCAATTCCTCCTACGCCTACAACTAATGCTGTTGAATCAGGTAAATGAATGGTAGGTACAGGGCCACTCCATTCGGAATTGAATTGGTTTCGTATATATTTGTGTAAGCCTCTAGAAAAAGAAAGAATATAAGACATGATATGAGTGCTTATATGGTCACTATAAATACCCTTGATGTTGGTTACTACAATTGAGCTATTTATTAAAGATTTGTTATAAAATCCTTGTGGAGGCCCTGCTTGAGGGCAAGCCAGCCATTTTAAATTAGTTGCAGATTTAATCATATCTTCTGTCAAGTACCCGAAAGCTGCATCAAATTGACTGATATTAGAAGTAGCCTCTTTAGTTGTTCTGCATAAACTTATGTCTATGTTAGGTATTAATGCTTCTAACTTTTCTACCCAATCTTCGCTATAAAAGGCACCGTTTGGTTCTCCTCCAGGTCCAGCAGTTAAAATCAGTAATTTAAATCCCATCTTATTTTCTCCTGTGTTATCGGATAGTTTAAAATTCTAATTTTAAATTAAAGGTTCATAATTAGATTGTAGTGGGCTAAAATAAGTTTATGCGCCCCTGTAGCTCAGGCGGATAGAGCACCGGTTTCCTAAACCGGGTGCCCCGGTTCGAGTCCGGGCAGGGGTACTTTAAAGATTTTTGAAACTTGTTAATAAATCCATAGATGCTTTTTTTGCATCTTCAAATAACATTAAGGTGTTGTCTGCAGCAAAAAGAGGATTAGCAATATTGGCAAATCCTGGACTTAAGCTTCTTTTTATAACAATTATTGTCTTAGCTTGATCAGCTTGTAGTATAGGCATGCCGGCTATAGGGTTCCCGGGGTCATCACTTTTATATGCCAGAGGATTTACAACATCGTTGGCACCTACAACTATTGCAACATCTGTTTCTTTAAATAATGGATTTGCTTCGTCCATTTCTATTAAATCATCGTAAGGCACATCTGCTTCAGCTAATAAAACATTCATGTGACCAGGCATTCTTCCTGCAACTGGATGTATTGCGAATTTAACTTCAATCCCTTTGGATTTTAAGGATTCAGATAGGTCGTGAATAGAATGTTGTGCCTGTGCTACTGCCATCCCATAACCTGGCAAGATCATAACTTTGTCTGCGTTGTCTAGTAATAAAGCTATTTCGTCAGCTGATGTTGCCTTAACTTTACCTTCATATATATCATCTTGGTTTTTGTCTTCAGTGGTCGAGGTACTTCCTATTCCACCAAAAAAAACATTAGTGAGTGATCTATTCATAGCTTTGCACATTAAGCTGGTCAATATTATTCCTGCAGCTCCAACTAAAGAACCACCTATAACTAGTAGAATGTTCCCCAAAAGTAAACCAGTCGCGGCAGCTGCTAACCCAGAATAAGAATTCAGTAATGAGATTACAACAGGCATGTCAGCCCCACCTATTGAAATAACTAAAGATATCCCTAGGATGGCCGAAGCTATTAAAATAACCCAGTAGAAATTAGGGTTGATTTCGTTGATGGGTTGAGCCATTACAATAAAACCACTAACTACAATAAGTATTAATAGAAACACATTGAAAATATGTCTACCTGGTATCAATATAGGATTGTCAGGCAGTAATCCCTGCAGTTTTGAAAAAGCAATCATACTTCCCCAAAAAGTTATAGAGCCGATTAAGGCAGATGCTAATGTTGCAAATAACATGAATTCAATAGGCATATCAGCTGGACTATCTAATATATCCAATACAGACCCGGCATCTCTATTGATAAATTCATTAGTTGCAACCAAGACTGATGCAGCTCCTCCAAGCCCGTTAAATGTAGCTACTAGTTGAGGCATTGATGTAATGGTTGTTCTTGTTGCAAGTATTATGCCGATTAGGCTGCCTACAATTATTCCACCGAATATCCATCCGATGCTAACCGTGTTATTTGCGACCAAAGTAACTATAACAGCGATCAACATTCCTATTGAAGCAATGATATTTCCTCTGATTGCTGTTTTAGGTGAACTAAGGCCTTTTAAACCTAATATTATTAATATTGCAGCTAATATATATATGAATTTGGTTGTTAAATCTAAATCGAATGTCATTTTTTCTTCTTGAACATATATAGCATTCTATGAGTTACAGCAAAACCTCCAACCACGTTTATAGTAGCTAGGGCAATTGCTGATGCCGCTAATATGTTACTTACCAGTCCTAATTCAGGATTAGAAGCCGTGGCAAGTGCCCCTATTAAAATTATTCCAGACATTGCGTTAGCCCCCGACATTAATGGGGTATGAAGTATAGCTGGAACCTTGGTTATTACTTCGAATCCTACAAAAATCGCTAATACAAAAATAGTTAAAGTGAGAAGCAAGTTTTCCAAATATGTAACTCCTGTTTAAATTGATTAGGGTGAGATTCTGAATTGGTTAATTTGATAATTCCTTGATGACTGGGTGCACTATATTTCCTTTATGAGTAACCACTACTTCTTTGAGAATGGGATCTTCTATTTTAATTTCTGAATCATTGTTTTTTACTATGTAAGATACTAAATTCGAAATGTTATTAGAATAAACCTGACTGGCATCAGTTGGTAGTGTTGAATGTAAATTTGTTGTTCCTATTATAGAAACACCATTATGATTAACAGTTTGGTTTATTTCAGTCAACTCACAATTACCGCCGGTCTCTGCTGCCAAGTCTACTATCACGGATCCAGCTTTCATGTTTGAAACCATTTCAGATGTAATCAGAATAGGGGCTTTTTTCCCCGGTATAGCCGCAGTCGTTATAACTGCATCTGTTTCAGCAATTGCTCGTAAAAGTAATTTCTGTTGATTTGCATAAAAGTCGTCTGACATTTCTTTGGCATATCCGCTGTCAGTTTCAACTTCTGTGTTTTTAAAATCGTCTTCCAGAAATTTTGCTCCTAAACTTTCAACTTGTTCTTTGACAGCAGGTCGAATATCATATCCGGTAACTAAAGCACCAAGTCTTTTTGCCGTTGCTATCGCTTGTAACCCAGCCACTCCTGCCCCAAGTACCAAGATCTTAGCTGGACGTATAGTTCCTGAAGCAGTCATCATTAAAGGAAAAATTTTAGGCATAACTGAAGCAGCTAACAGCACTGATTTATATCCTGCTAGGTTTGCAAGAGAACTAAGGGCATCCATGTTTTGGGCTTTTGTTATCCTTGGTATTAATTCCATTGCTATTGATGTAGTTCCCTTTTGTGCAATTTGGTGCATTTCGTTTATTGAAAAATGAGGGTGCAAAAAACCTATGATAATATGTGTATCACCTAGATTGGCTATGTCTTTTTGTCCGGACTCTGGATTTTTGCTTGGACCTCTAACCTGAGCTATAACGTTGGCTGAATTAAATATCTCAGTCCGACTTGTTAATATGCTTGCGCCAGCATCTTCGTACTGTTGGTTGTTAAAACCTGCTTTAATACCGGCATTGTTCTCAATTAAAACTTCAACGCCCAGTTCTTTTAATGCGGCAACATTTTGTGGTACTAATGAAACCATGCGCTCCTCTGGGTGAGTTTCGCATGGGATTCCAAGTATTAATTTATTGTTTGGTATCTCAGAGCTTTCCATCTAGTCTGTATCTAATATTCATTTGCGGAATATAAAAACAATTTGTATTTCTTGACACAATTTGCCATAAGGTTGGTGTATCCCACTAATCAATATTATAATATGCTTTACATACAAATTAATAATGAATTAATCGTGTTTTTTTAGGATTCTAGGCGTATATGAAAGAAGTTTTCGAAGAGGCTACAAATCAACTCAATAATAGAATGCCATTGGTTATAGCTACAGTTGTCAGGACCAAGGGTTCTACTCCTCAAAAACCAGGGGCAAAATTACTCGTCAAAAATGATGGGAGTGGGGTTGGAACATTGGGAGGTGGGTGTGTTGAAGGTGATATTTGGTATGCAGCTAAACAATTAATGAAGAACCGAGGTAAGGCAGCGCACATCGGATATGAGCTTAATGAAGAAATTGCTGCTCAAGATGGATTGGTTTGTGGTGGCACAATGTATTTCCTAGTTGACCCTGTGTATGAAAACGGGGAGGATGCGTTATTTTTGGATGAAATAAACAATGCTTATGCTGGAGGTGATCCAGTAGCACTGGCAAGTTTAGTAAAAACAGTTCCAGATATTAATGCAGATTTAGCAGGAAAGCTATTAATTAGGTCTGATGGCTCCACTGAGGGAACTTTAGGTGCAGAGGGTCTTAATTCTGAAGCAATTAAGCACGGGTTGGAATTAATGGCTTATGGCAACAGTGATTATGTAAGGTCAGAAACTGGCGCTGAATACTTTATTGAAGGATACACTACTCCTCCAAGAATTGTGTTATGTGGAGGAGGTCACGTTTCGCGTGCAATATATACGTTTGCAGTAAACCTAGGTTTCAATTTAACCGTTATCGATGACAGAGATGAATTTGCTAATAATGAACGGTTCCCATTAGCGGATGTGGTAGTGGCAAGGAGTTCTGCTGAAGGGTTTAAATCCATAGAAATCAACAAAAACACATTTATAGTAATTGCAACAAGAGGGCATCGTTATGATCACGTGTCGTTAGAAGCTGCTATTGATACTTCGGCTAGTTACATAGGACTTCTTGGTAGTAAGCGAAAAACAATTTTGATATATGAAGAGTTGTTGAATAAAGGTGTCAGTATAGACCGCATAAAAGATGTAAGAGCACCAATAGGTTTAGACATAAATGCAAGGACCCCTGAAGAGATAGCCCTAAGTATTTTGGCAGAAATATTAATGATACGAAATGGAGGCCAAGGCAATTCAATGCGACTTGATTCGAGCTTGCTGGAAAAGACTTCTGTAAAAGTATCAAGAAATAAAACCGACGTTAAAATTGGACCGTAACGATAATAATTACGTTACTGCAATTTTGACGGCGGCTGGGTTTTCCAGCCGAATGAACGGATATAAGCCGTTATTAAAGTGGCGTAATACAACATTGATAGAGTATCAAATAAAAACCTTGTTTGAAGGTGGAGTACATGAAGTCATAGTTGTGGTAGGACATAATTATGAGTTGATTACCCCTTATATAGAAAAAACTAATGCTTCATTTGTTTTGAATAATCGGTTTCAGGATGGTAGGGCAACTTCAATTGTTGAAGGAGTCAATCGTGTATCACCTGAAACTACATCTATTATGATTTTAGGCGTAGACCAACCTAGAAATAGGGTGATTGTTGATCGCTTGATTCAACACCATTCGTCTTTGGATTATCTGATTACATATCCAAGTTACAACGGTAAAGGTGGTCATCCTATAATATTCGCATCTGCTCTTAGGAATGAGCTGGCGACGATCTTGGATGAATCGTCTGGAATAAGGGTGGTAACCGAGAAATACAAAGCCAAGACAAACAAAGTTGAAATGCACGAACCATTAGTTGGTTTGGATTTGAATACCATTGATGAGTACAGTAAGGCTTTTTCTCAATGGGGTAGTTGATTTTTTATACGTACACACCATTAGGATCTATTGTATTTCTTAACAAGTCTAATTCGTCTTTTGTTGGTACGGGGATAATTTGGATGTTATCTGAAATCAAAGGTGTAAATCCTGTATTGGCGATAACGTGATTAACGGAAATGCTAGGCATCGTATGTGTTATTTCCAAAATTCCCTTTGATTTATTAATTTTCATTATCGCTAAATCAGTTACTACAGAAATATCGGGAAATTCGACTGGTAAACTTGCCTTTACTCTACCTTCAGGGCCGTCGATGTATCCTGGACTTGTTATATAATCACATTTTTCTGGGAACCTTCTTTTTTCGTGTGGCGCAATTATTAAGATTTGTTTAGCATGGGAAGCGATATCATTAGCCCCGCCACTACCAGGCAGCCTTACCTTAGGATTTGTTTTATCCCCAATCAAAGTGGAATTAACATTGGCAAATTTATCTATTTGAGCACCTCCAAGGAAACCTATATCTGCCATTCCTCTATGTAAAATTCCTCCTAGGGCATCTAATAAGGACCCAAGTTTTACAGCCCTGTGCATCACTCTTGGATCAGATACTGAAATTGGAATCGGGATAACTTCAGGTGCTATAGTGCCTGTTTCAACTACAAAGCACATTTCTGGAGCGTGACTTTTAAGTGCAAATATACTGGCAACAAACGGCATTCCCGTTCCAACCATCACTGTATCTCCGTTCGAAATAAATTTCGAAGCTTCAATTACCATTATTTCTTTTAAATTGGCTTTTGGTTGTGAGTTCATGATTGTATTAGGATACGTTATGCATAGATTCGGCAAGGGAATTAAGATTTTCCGGTGTGGTAACCATTTTCAAATAATTATCGAAATCTGCACAGTCGTATATGTAATCTTCAAGATATTTTCTGTATTCGGATTCATTGGATTTTGCTATTGATTGATAACGTTTGATGTGAGGTTCGTCATGTTCATAAAATTTATATGTAGATGTTGGGTATGCTCCCCAGGGCTGTAATACAACTGCATCGACAAATATATAAGGGATTGATGTCATTTCCGGGTTTTGTCTGACAACCTCGGTATCTATTAATTGCTCGCAACTTACGATAACCGATTTAGAAGCTTTTATCATTTCAGGTTCATGAGTACTAAAGCCTTCGATAATCGCATTTCCTAGGGAATCTGCCTTTTGCACGTGGACTATTGACACGTCTGGGTTACAAGCTTTTAGAAGCAGCACTGACTTTTCGGAATTCCATGGGTCTTTAGATTCCAAAATGTTATTAGAAACTTGTTGTGATAAATCTGTTCCCAACATGCTTTTGGTTGGGATAAAAGGAAGTCCAAGTGAACCGGCTAAAAAACGAAGAGACATAGACAGATGACTATAATCTTCAACTTCGATGGTTTTTTGTTCTATTGCTTTTCTCCACTGAAAAGCAGTTCCGTATCTCTCTAAGTTGCCAGTTCCTGACTCTGTTTTTCTTACAGCTCCAGCTCCTACCAGTAAATCCATGTGCATAGCCATATTACATCCTACAAGCGTTAAATCGGTTTTGTTTTGCCGGATAACTTCATGTGCTAATGCCATGCTACATCGGCCGATGCTTTGACCACCAATACCTACAGTATCACCATCCGAGACATATTTTGCCACGGCTTCCTTCGCTGTCATTACCTTGTTTAGAAGTGCAGTCAAATAAAAAATCCAGTTACAATATAGTATGATTGTTATAACCAAGTTCAGGGTTTTATTTTACCAAAATCGCATTAAAGGTAAACAATTTACCTGGCAATAAATATTAATAGTTCTTCGACAAGATGGTTTAGGAGCAACAATTGCGAATCAATAGCATAATTCAAGACGCTCGCGATTTCATGATCAAATCTAAATTGGATGGGTGGCTTGTGTATGATTATAAAGGTAGCAATAATTTGATGTTGGAAATTTTAGGTCAAATTGAAAACGTGACAAGACCAATATTCCTTTGGGTTCCTGTTTCAGGTCAACCATTATTATTGGTGAGTTATGTAGATCTTGGTCAATTTTCAGCAATCGATTTGCCTAAAGAAATATTTGTAGGAAGGACTGATATGGTTAATAAATTGCAAAATTTGTTAAAGACTAAATCAAATATTGCGATGGAATATTCCCCGTTTGCTGAACTGCCAAAATTATCCAGTGTAGATGCAGGCACAATTGAACTAATAAAAACTTTTGGGGTTTCTGTACATTCTTCTGCTGATATGGTGGTATACGCTACGCAGCGTTGGGACAATGAGGGATTGGACTCTCACATTCAGTCAGGTAAAATTCTTGGAGAAATAGTAGTTAAAGCTTTTGAATTTATCGGTGATAATATCGATAAAGGTTTAAAAGAAATCGATGTACGCGATTTTATAAGGAAAAAATTTATTGATAATAAAATGTTTTATGACGAAGGTCCTGTAGTAGCTATAAATGAGCACTCTTCAGATCCACATTTTGACCCGGAAATTTCAGATGGACGTGAATTTAAAATTGGTGATTGGGTGTTAATCGATTTATGGGCGAAACTCGATACGATGTCTAGTATGTTTTCCGATATTACTTGGGTTGGTTATATTGGTAGTAAGGTGCCATCAACGAATCAGAAAGTGTTTGATATTGTAATAAATGCTAGAGATCTTGCAGTATCAGAAATAAATAGAAGATTTGAAGAAGACATTCCAATTTATGGTTGGGAAGTTGACAAAATTGCGCGTGATTATATAGATAGATTGGGTTATGGAGACTATTTTACTCATCGCCTCGGTCATAGTATTGGCCTAGAAGTACATGCTAGTGGAGTCAACTTGGATGGTTTGGAGACATTTGATAAAAGGCGAATAATTCCGGGAATTGGGCTTACTGTAGAGCCTGGTATATATTTACCTGAATTTGGGGTAAGGTCTGAAATAGACGTATATATCAATAATGAAGGTGCAAATGTAACCACACCTGTTCAAAAATCAGTATTTATTATTAATTAAACTTCTTAGTTGGAGGTTGGTAATCTACTGTCGGGTTATTTTAATAGACAATAGAACAAATCCAGCTGCAATCAGAATTATCCCTCCGAAAAGAAAAGCAGCATAGAATCCATATTTATCTGCGAGTAAACCGGCTAAATAAGGTGCGAAAGTGCTGATTATTCCTGAACCATACATTATAGCAACTATTGATGACTGAGTTTTAGTGCCGGAAACGTCTAGTGCAGCTGCCAGATAAATATGGTGTAGGGAAAATGTAAATGCTCCTTTACCTATAATAATTGCCCATAGCCCTATTACGACTAATGAAGAGTTTATCGAAGCTATTGAAGGATGTGCCATTACTGCTAGTCCAATCGATAATAATCCAACACACCCCGTGCCAACCACGAGTACGATTTTCCTGCCTTTAGTGTCAGATAGATTGCCCATTATAGGTTGGGATATTATTCCCATAGTTTGTGCAAGAGATAAAAGCAATCCTATTTTGATTTCGTTTATCTCTAATTCTTCAACAAGGTATAGAGGTATATAAGTGCCGACTGCCCCTTCTCCTATACTTTTTAGCGATATTGCTATTATCAAAATAATAATAGTTTTGTTTCTTAGGGTTTCTAGCAGGGATTTAACATATTCTGATATCGATGAAATAGTTGTTGATTCTGTTAATTTTGGTTTATCGATAATCAGCCACAATCCAATGCTAATAAAAATAGCTGGAGCTATACTGATTCTCATGACATTTTGCCAATCTACAAGCAATACCAATAAACCAGCTATTGTAATTGGACCTAATACTTCTCCTATATTAGCTCCGAAACCATGCATGGATACTGCTAGGCCTTTTTTGTTGGGGAATCTTCTTGCTAGTTCACCTAGAGCTGGGGGGTGAAACATAGATGGTCCTATAGACATGAATAATATTCCCAACAGCATAAGTTGATAAGTTGATATAAAACTAGCAGTGAAAGTTGCAACCCCCATCAACATTATTGATAAACCAATAAAGATATTTGCACGATTACGATACCTATCTACCAAGGCACCAGTGATTATTGTTGATGAAGAGTGGCTGAGAGATCCTACTGTATTTAAAGCGCCAAATTGAGCTTTATTTAATCCTAAGTCAATTTTGATTTTCGGCAGTATTAAAGCATGAATTCCTCCATTGAACAAATGTTTGAAAATATGACCGATCACAATGGCCCATAAAACTTTAACATTTTTATTTGCAAATGATGTTAGTAGCCCAATTGCTGATTTTTTTTCGGGATTTAATTCTTTAGATGATTCATTCAATGTTTAGTACCTTAACCAAGTTTCAATATGAAATATATACTAGTTGAGTAGGTTAGAATAAACTATATGAATCAGAGCAAATTAATATGCGGAAATTAAATATAGGCATCTTAGCTTCCCATGGAGGATCGAATTTGCAGGCAATTGTGGATGCTTGCAAGGCAGAAATCATCATTGCAACTCCCGTAGTTGTAATAAGCAACAATTCAAAATCTGGAGCGTTGAAGCGAGCGAAGAATGAAGGTATTCCATATTTTCATATCAGTAAATCTTTATATGATGATGATAATGAAGTAGATTACCAAATCACTCAAAAGTTATTACGATATGAAGTTGATTTGATTGTCCTCGCTGGATATATGAAAAGATTGGGCGAATCGATAATGAGTACTTTTGAAAATAGAATAGTAAACGTTCACCCATCGCTACTTCCAAAGTTTGGCGGTAAAGGTATGTACGGCATAAAAGTACATGAATCTGTTTTGGAAGCTGGAGAGGACAAAACTGGTGTGACAATTCACAAGGTTGAAGGAGAGTATGATCGAGGTGCGATTTTAGCGCAATCGGAGGTCCAAATCAGAGAAGATGATACCCCATTTTCCCTTAAAGATAGGGTTTTAATCGTTGAGCATGAATTATACGTGGAAACTTTAAGGCAAATAAGTTTAGGTAAAATAAAATTATAGCTATGAATGACTATTAATTATATGTTTCAATATCTACTTTGACCCCAATTTTATTTTTAACAGCTTTTGAATATATATGAGCAGCTGCTGTTAAATCTTGTATAGCTAATCCCTGTGATTCATATAAGGTGATTTGGTTATCATTAGTTCTACCAACTTTCAATCCCGAAATTATTTCACTCAGTTGGTGGATATAGTGCCAGCGTAATAACCCTCTGTCGATTACATTGATTAGGTCGCCGCATTCTATGCGTGCCTGATTGATATCGTCTGTTGCTATAAGGTCACTCTTAAGTACAGTATCATCATCCATCTCTCTTCGCATATAGTGATTTCCTCCAGCAGCATTTATATGAGTCCCTGCTGTTATTTGACTACCTCTGAAAACTGGATTTTTAGAAGTGGTAATAGTTGTGATTATGTCTGATTTTTCAATACAGTCTTCTGATGAATTAGCAGAAATACATTCGATATTAAGATTTTGTTCTATCCACTTTGCGAAACTGTTTCGATTTTCCAAGGATCTACTATAGACTTTTATCAATGTGATTGGGCGTATAGCTGCAATAGCTTGCGCTTGTGTTTTGGCTTGATAGCCTGTGCCTATGATGCCCAGGGTTGTTGAATTTTGCTTTGACAGATATTTAGTTGCTATTCCTGATGCTGCACCAGTTCTTATTTGACCTAATGCAGATGCATTCATTATCGACAGTAAATTTCCGTTACTGTAGTCATACAAATATACATAGAACGTAGGCGGCGTGTTTTTGTGAATCGAATAGGTCTTCATACAATAAAACCCAAGTTCTGGAGAGGATGCAGTCATATAATTGAAAAATTGTTTTTGATTTGCGATTCTTATTCGCGGATGATTTATAGATTGAGTGCCTGCTTGGAGTTTAAAAGCTAAATCAGATGCTTTAATAGCGTCTTCCATTGGGAAAAGTGAGATGATTTCAGATTCATTCAATATTAAAGCCATTAGAAAACTTATTCTCCTATATTCAATATATTTACCTATAATCCGTAAATAAATTCTGGATTTATTTTTGCATATGCTTTTTGGTCGATATCTAAAACTGGTGTTTCCCCCCAATAATTAGGTTGAAACGATGCAATTAGAATTTGAGAATTTATTTGGATTTTAAATTCGTATGCCCTTTCTTTAAAAAATTTTCCTATAATTCTACATTCATATAAATTGTCAGTGGACTCAATATTGTCCACTTCATTTTTTGTGAATAAAGAAATTCCTCTAGTATCAATAATGATTGAATTATCTACAAGATTATATGCGATTTTCTTCGATAAAATCACTTTCCCAAATTCACAATCAAATGAAATGTTATTTGAATCGGATTGCAATTGTCCTGAAATGATGTTTTGGTGGCCTAAAAATTCTGCGGCAAAAATATTTGCAGGAGATTGAAAAACTTCATTAGGAGTTCCAGTTTGAATTATTTTGCCATCGTTCATTAGCACTATTTTATCTGCAATTGATAGTGCTTCATTTCGGTCGTGGGTGACGTATATGGATGTTACGCCTATCTTTTTTACGATGTCGCGTATTTGTATTTGTAATGAATTTCGTAAATTACTATCTAAAGAACCAAGAGGCTCGTCTAACATCAAAAGAGTTGGGGATGGGGCAATCGCTCTCGCTAATGCTATTCTCTGTTGTTGTCCTCCTGAAAGTTCATTAACATCTCTTTTTGAGTAACCTTTCAATCCAACCATCTTCAATAGATTTGATACTTGGTTATCGATATCTTGATTAGAAAAGTTTTTCATTTTTAACCCGAATGCAATATTTTCAAATACATTCATATGCGGGAAAAGTGATAGGTTTTGAAACATCAGACCGAAATTTCTTTTTGAAGCGGGTGTTTTTGATAAATCGTGATTTTCAAATATGATTTTACCTGAATCGAATTGTTCTAGGCCTGCTATCAATCTTAATAAAGTAGTTTTCCCACAACCGCTAGGTCCTAATAAACAAACGATTTCACCTTTTTCTACAGAAAAGGATACTGAATCAACGACATTATCGCCGTTAAATGATTTAGTTAAATCAGTTATCGTTAATTGAGACATTAAAATGTTCCTATATTTTTGTAGCGCAATTTTTCAATAAATATAAATCCGATAATGACAGTGCACATTAATATTGAACTCATAACTAGAGCATTTTTCAGGTTTTCATCCCCTGGTAATCCAAGGAATCTATATATTGCTACAGGCATGGTAGTAAATTCAGGTTTCACAAGTAGTAGAGAAGCGCCAAATTCCCCTATAGATATAGCGAAAGCAAAAGTGGAGCCTACAATTAGAGAAGGAGTTATTAAGGGTAGATCAATTTTGTAAAAAACTTTTTTAGTTGAACTTCCTAGTAGTGTTGCCACTTCTCTAAGATTCGGGTTTATTTGTTGAATTGCAGGAAGTACTGATCTCATGACGAAAGGATATGCAATTAAAGAATGTGCGATTATTATAATTATCCATGATCCACGAAGATCGAAAGGAGGGGTATTCCATGCCAATATATATCCCAAACCTAATGCAATTGACGAAACTCCCAAAGGTAACATTAGCAGAGCATCTATTAAGTGGTTTTTTGATCTGTTAGTTCTATTTGCAACCAAATAAGAGCTTATTGTACCTAATATTATGGATATAAAAAGTGTGCCTGCTGCAAATTTGAATGAATTAATTATAGTGGTAATTGGGTTCAAGTAAAAATATGACCCCTGTTGATTTGAAAAAAGTTCTGAAACGTGAGATTGAGTATTTCCGATTTCGAAAGATAGAGTTCGGGCAATCAATGCGATCAATGGCGATATTAATATTAATATATAAATAACTCCCAGTATTATAAAAATGTTATCCTTTTTGGTTTTTTTGAGTTTGTAAGTGTTTTTACTAGGCCTTATGTTTATCCAGTTTGAGTATCTGTTTTGCAGGTTAGAATATAAGATCATAAATGAGTAAGTGAATATTATTTGTATTATACAAAGAGTAGAAGCTGATGGTAGATCCATTAATTTTACAGCTAACTGGTATATTGATACTTCAATTGTTGCAAATTTTGGACCGGCCAATACGAGAATAACCCCAAAACTTGAAAAAGAAAAAGTAAACGCAAGTAAAGCAGACGAAATAATTGCGGGAAGAAGCACAGGCAGAGTGATTTTGGTAAATACATGAAATTTATTTGCACCCAGAATTGATCCAGCGCGTTCCAATTCTGGGTCAATATTAGCCCAAATACTTGAAACGATTCTTACTATAATTGAATAGTTATAAAAAGTATGGGCAATAAGTATTATTGTTAAAGAATTGTTGATTTTGATTAATGGTTCATTGAGGTTTAGGAATTTAGAAAGACCTGTATTTAAAATTCCGTCATTACCGAAAAGCGTTATGAAACCCATTGCAACAACAATTGTTGGCATTACAAATGGAACAGTAGTCAAAGCTTGTAGGAATGATTTGCCAGTAAATTCGTATTTTGAAAAAATATAAGCTATTGGTAATCCTGCTAACAAGGCTAAAATCATAGAAAGAAAAGCTTGCCATACTGTAAACCATATCCGGCCTAAGTAATATGGGTCAGTTAATATTTCTGCAAACTGATATATTGCTATATCTTCACTGCTGGTAAAGCTATAAATCAATATTTTAAACAAAGGATAAGCAAAGAAAGCGATGAAAAATATCAAAGGCAGTAAGGTTAAGCTTGTCCTTAACATATTATTATCTCAACTTCTGATTATTATCTGAGCAATATATCAGTCCAGGTTTTAATCCATGTTTCTCGACTTTCTTCAATCGCCTGTGGAGATATTTTGGCTGGTAAAGTAGGGACTTCTGCGAATCGAAAAAACTCAGGTTCTTTTGCAAATTCATTTACTGGATAAACAAACATTCGTGTCGGTACATCTTCTTGGAATGTTCGTTGTAGCATGAAGTTTATAAATAGTTTTGCTAATTCTTGGTTCTGGCTTCCCTTTAATATACCAGCGCCTTCAATTTGCAAGAATGAAGCTCCGTCTATAAGAAGGTTTTCAGTAGGGGGTACAGTATATTTACCTTCAGAAAAATAAACTTCTGCAGCAGGACTCGTTGCGTAGCTCACTACTAGTGGTCTATCTCCCCCGTAAAGACTAAAATCTGTATAGTATGAATCGCTCCAGCCATCCTTGATTAATACATCATTTGATTTTAAATCTTCCCAATAATCGGCGTATGAATATTCAGATGTACTGGAATCACCGAATTCAGCAATAGTTACAAGCAAGAATGCTAATCCTGGTGACGAAGTAGCTGGATTTTGTATTACCAGTTTGCCTTTCCAATCTGGTTCAGTTAATTGTTTTAAGCTTTTTGGTGGATTTAGTCCCAAGTCGATAAGATGTTGTTTATCGTAATTTATAATTACATAACCATATGAAATTGGCGTTACATGATATGAGTTATCGAATAAGAATCTAGAATCAACATTTTTAAGCCATGGAGATTTGTGCTCGATAAATATATTTTCGCTTATTGCTTTAGTAAGAAATGTGTTGTCTATTCCATGCAAGATATCTGCAGATGGATTACTTTTTTCAAGGATAGCTCTTGATAACGCTGCTCCAGAGGAACCCGCCTTCAAGATTGTTATTTCCGCATTATAAGCGCTTTCAAACTCTTTAATGATTTGTTCACTTACATCAAAACTATCATGGGTTAAAATCTTCAATTCCCTGGTTTCAACTTCTATGCTTTTGAAAATATGTTCTGCATATCCTTGAGTTGTTGACTGAATCTGTTTGTTTTCAATTTGAGTTTCTTTGTTTTGACATGCTGAAACCACTAAAATCAATAAAAATATGAATAAGCATGTAGATAAACTGGTTTTTAAACTCTTGTTTGTGGTTTTTGTTGTATATAAGGATATATTTCTCATTTGACATTGTCTCCTAAAATAAAAAAATCCACGCTAAATGTATGGCGTGGACCTTAATTTCATCTTTTCCCTACGCTGGTATTACCCAGATCAGGTTTGATGGGTCGTCCGCCATATTCACGGACCTCTCAGCTTGCAATTGCAGGCTCCCCGATATTAATGTTTTAAGTAAAAGTGTAATTTGTATTAATTAATGTGTCAATCGCCATAATTGCATGTACTAGGATTTGAGAGTTTTTGAATAGGAGTGTAATAATGATAGAGATTGGATTATTTGAGAAATATCTATTCGAACCGCTAAGGTTTTTTGATGGGAAATAACTTTTTACAAATAAATGCTAAGCAATATTTGAATCTAGATTTAGATGATGACAATTTAAGATTGTTTGAAATTTACTATCAGTTGGTTGAGGAATGGAACTCTACCGTGAACCTTACCGCAATATCAGGATATGATGAGTTTATGTTGAAGCACATTCTTGATTCGCTAGTACTGAATAAATGGTTGAATAAGTTTAAGGATACTTCTATAGATATAGTAGATGTTGGAACGGGAGCAGGGTTTCCTGGATTACCTATAAAAATAATCAATCCGGCATTTAATATGTGGTTGATAGAGTCTAATCAGAAAAAGACTAAATTTTTGAATCATGTAGTTGATACTTTAAATTTGAATCAAGTTACTATTATTAATGACAGGTCTGAATCAATAAGTAAAGAATCGGATTTTAGAGAGGCATTTGATGTTGTTTTAGGTCGTGGTATTTCTAGAATAGATGTGTTGTCAGAATTGACCTTGGGACTATTGAAAATTGGCGGAATAGCGGTTTTTCATAAAGGCAATAATTTAGAAAGTGAATTGAAAGAGTCATTACAATCGATAAACTTGATGGGAGGAGAATTGAAATCTAATATTTCATATCAGATATCTAGTGATAGATTGGGAACTTTAGTGATTATAGATAAAATAAATAAAACACCTGATTATTTGCCAAGGAATCCAGGGATCCCTGTAAAAAGGCCGTTAAATAATCGATTTAGAAGTTCATTATGAAATCAAGAAAACTGTTGGTGATTTTTTGAAATAACTTTAAAAGTAACAATTATTTGTCTAGCGAATAATCTAAACCATAGGAATAATATGTAAGTGATAGATATTAGGGAGTGTAGTTATGACATCAAAATCTAAACTTAAGTTGAAAGCGAAAAGTGCAGCCATATCAGAAGGTCCAAGCAGAGCCCCCGCGAGGTCTATGTTAAGAGCTGTAGGATTAAGTGATGAGGATATGGAAAAACCGTTTGTGGCATTAGCAAATTTAGCCAGCGATGTCACTCCGTGTAATGTTCATTTGACCCGTTTGGCAGATAAGGTTAAATCTGGTATTTGGGAAGCTAATGCTGTCCCCTTTATGTTTGGAACTATCACAGTGAGTGATGGGATATCTATGGGAACTGATGGGATGAAGGCTTCTCTAGTTAGTAGAGAAGTTATTGCTGATTCTATAGAAACAGTAACATTTGCTGAAGGTATGGATGGGCTTATAGTTGTAGCCGCTTGCGATAAAAATATGCCTGGCGCTATGATGGCAATGGCTCGATTAAACCGCCCAGCGATATTTGTATATGGTGGAGCTATATTACCAGGCAATTACAAAGGTAATGATATTAACATACAGGATATGTATGAAGCAGTAGGTACATACTCTCAGGGCGATATTACCTTGGATGAATTGATTGGTATGGAACGAGTAGCATGTCCTGGTGAAGGTGCTTGTTCAGGTATGTTTACTGCAAATACAATGGCGTCAGCTATAGAAGCAATGGGTATGTCATTGCCTGGAACTTCATCTATTCCTGCTGTCGACAGAAGGAATGAAACAACAGCGAGGCAGGCGGGGTCATTCTTGTACTCAATGTTAGATAAAGATATTAAACCAAGGGATATTATGACCCGAGAAGCTTTTGAGAATGCAATACGGGTTGTTTTAGCGATGGGAGGATCAACAAATTCAGTTTTACATTTGTTAGCTATCGCACATGAAGCAGGAGTGTCATTGGAAATTGATGATTTTGATAAATTGAGCAGAACTACTCCGTATCTTACAAATTTGAGGCCATCTGGACGTTATGTGATGTCAGATTTAGATAAGGTTGGAGGTGTTCCTGTTGTAATGAAACAATTACTTAATGCAGGTCTTTTGCATGGAGATGCTATAACAGTTAATGGCAAAACAATTGCAGAAAACCTGTCAACGGTTGATTCAAGTACCGATGGTGAAGTTGTTAGGTCGATAGATAAGCCGCGTAGCGCTACGGGAGGATTAGTAATACTCAAAGGAAATCTTGCTCCTGAAGGGGCGGTTTTGAAAGTGTCTGGTACAAAGACATTGAAGCATGAAGGGCCTGTGAAAGTTTTTAATGGAGAAAGATCTGCTTTTGAAGGTGTCACTAAAGGCCAAATAAAAGATGGAGATGTAGTTGTGATACGTTATGAAGGGCCTAAAGGTGGACCAGGGATGCAGGAGATGCTTGCAGTTACAGGTGCTATTATGGGTAAAGGTTTAGGATCGTCTACTCTTTTGTTAACGGATGGACGGTTTTCTGGTGCGACTCATGGACCTATGATTGGACATGTAGCTCCTGAAGCTGCTGTTGGAGGTCCTATTTCTCTATTAGAAAATGGAGATATTGTTACATTGGATGTTGATAAACGTACTCTCAATGTGAATTTGTCTGAAGAAATTTTATCAGATAGGAAGTTGAAGTGGAAAGCTCCAAAGCAGAATTATGCTGGGGGAGTAATGGGGAAATATGCGAAATTGGTTTCTTCAGCATCATTAGGAGCAGTCACTTCTGAATTTAACCGTTGAAATAGGATTTTACTTTGTGATCTGATTGATTTCCTTTCTTGCTTCAGAATAAGTCATATTTGGTTTCTGATATATTTCAAATATATTTTGTTCGAATTCCCTTA
>MDTE01133726.1_pt1 | contig 20927 bp, 11 predicted proteins | sample 811231 | NCBI WGS metagenome assembly MDTE01 (sample SAMN05326651, study PRJNA326480) | marine metagenome | isolation source: seawater | place: Indian Ocean: Red Sea | collected 2010
AAACAATCAGTGGTATGTAAAGGTTTCAACTGCTTCAACTGAAAATACGATTTATTCTACAGTAGTCGGACTTGGAGTGGCAAATCTTGGATCAGCAACCCCAAGAACATTCATATCTAGAAAAACTGATAATAGAAACGCAGAAGATATTCTATACAAACTAAGATATGTAATTCCATCAACAGCAGATGTTTCAAGACCACCTACAGATGGATTTATTTTACAAGAATCTAATACATCAATTGGATCAACTGATGCGGAAATTCAAACATACTTTGGAACTGGATCTATTACGAATGTAAACCAGCAAAGAAACTTTAAGTTTATTGCAGGTGCTAATTGGTCAAACCTTGAAGCAAGAATTGATACAGAACTTCCACACAAACTCTCAATTGGTTCTGAAGTCGAAATTATCAATGTCAAAAGTACTCTAAATCCAACTGGTCTTGGAAATTCTGGATTTAATAGAAATTATTCTGTAACAGGAATTAATAGTGCAAAGCAATTTACCGTTGGTCTTGCAACAAATCCTGGCGCATTTGACACTGATACTACATTAAGAACTGTAGATCTTCCTCACTTTAAGAGAAAGAAATTTGATAATACATTCTATACTTATAGAATTAGTGAGTCTCAACAGTACATTGCTGGAGAGCAAGATGGTGTATATTATCTGACTGTTCTTAATGCATCCAATTCTCCAACAGTAACACCATTTACTGAAGAAAAATTCTCTCAACCAGTTAAGAATCTTTTCCCACAAACTGACAGAGATACTCCAAACTCAGATCCAGATGAATCCAAATGTTTCGCATCTTCTGGATTGATTGGTGAAGTTGTTGTAAATGATCCTAAGAAGAGTGTAACCAAAGAAACTACAAATAAATTTGTTCGTGACGTTAATATTGGTTTTGGTATAACTGATCTTGCTTCTCAGTCAGGAACTGCTCATACAATTTACACTCAAGTAGATCATGGTTTTAATAGAGCTACTAGCTTGAGTATTGTTAATCCTGGTTCTGGATACGGTTCTGGAGCACCAGCAAATATTTACAATGCAAGATTAGTTGGTGGTGCTAGTGATGGCAAACATGCTACTGCTAAAATTACTGTAAACGGTAGTGGTACAATTACTGCTGTTAAATTGATGGATGGTGGTAGTGCATATGGTGTTGGTAATACTTTAACTGTCGCTGGAGTTGCTCAAACAACAGGTTTCTCTGAAGCGGTAGTTCGTGTTGATTCAGTTTACAGTAATGTCGGAGATACTGTTAAAGTAATTGGTATTTCATCTGAGGGATATTCAAAATTTAATGATCTTTACAGAATTACTAGTGTCACATCAGATAGAACTTTTAATGCAGTATCTGTTAATACTAATGTAAACAGATCTGTTTTGGGTCTCGGTGTTACAGCATGTGCTGAGGCATATGGATACTTAACGGGAGAATCAATAAGAGTTTCTGGTTTAACTTATGATCATACTTCTGGTATTGCAACTGTAACTTCTTCAAATGCACATGGACTTGCTGTTGACCAAAAAGTTAAATTAACTGGAGCAAATCAATCTCAATATAATGGTGATTTTATTGTTACAGAAATTCTTGACGATTTATCACTTCCTACATATTCATTCTCAGTTAGAATTGGTGTAGGAACTGCATCTCCATCCGCAACTGGCACAATCTTTGCTTACAGAGAAGGTGTTTCATCCAATGATGGTATTATCACAGTTGATAATGAAAATCTCAATGGAAGAATGGTTGCAAATTATGCAGGTATAACAACTACGCTTTCTGCAACAATTTCAAGTCCATCAGATGAAAACATTTCTCTATCTGGAATAGCACAACTCGATGTTAATATTGGAGATTATCTTGCAATTGAAGATGAAATTGTAAGGATTAAAACAACTGTTACGGGATTGAATCCTTTAACTGTTTTCCGTGGCGTTCTGGGAACAAGAAGAAAGGCACATGCTGCAAATTCAGTTGTCAGAAAGATTTTTATAAATCCTGTTGAATTTAGAAGACACTCGATTATTCGTGCTTCTGGTCATACTTTTGAATATGTTGGATTCGGTCCTGGTAATTACTCAACTGCATTACCAGATAAGCAAGATAGACAAATCAGTGCAGATGAAGAACTCTTAGCACAATCAACTAAGAGAGAAGGTGGAATTAACTTCTACACAGGAATGAATGATAAGGGTATTTCTTACTCTGGTAATAAAAAATTAAGTACAATTACTGGAAGTGAAGAAATCTTTGATACTCCTATTAAAACGATCACTGGTGAGGATATTTCAAACGTACCTGCACTTAATGTAATTAGTCCTGTTGAAGGATCTTTCAGTAGATCAATTCGTGTTGAGGGTGGTGCAGACAACAAGGTTGCATCTGAATTTAATGGTCCTCTGATTGTTAATAATAAGATCACTTCGAACTCTCCCAAAGGTATTGAAGCAAATTCATTATTCCTTCAGGGTGATGCTACTGTTTCTAGAAAACAAACTGTAGGAATTTCTACTCCTGTTCTTTCTGGAAACCCAGGTGATGTTGTTTACTATGCAAATCCAGATGAGGGAGGATATGTTGGATGGATTTATACACAAGCAAATGATTGGAGAAGATTTGGTAATGTAAGTCTTTCTAAGGATCTTGATATTAACACTCTTGACAAATTGGGAATCGGAGCAACTAGTGTTTTAAATTCTCTCTTAAGAGTTGGTTCTGATATATTCACTGTTAATGAAGATGGTGTTGGAATTGGAACTACTGCTTCTGGTTATTCTCTGAACATAATTGGCAATGCCAATATCTCTGGAATGATTACTGCAACTGAATTTGTTGGTTCTGGTCAATATTTGACAAACTTAAATGCTGCAGCAACTGGATGGGACAATGCTACTGATGCTCTCTATAATAGTGATTTAAGTAAAAATGTTGGAATTGGTACTACAGTACCAAGATTTGTCTTAGAAGTTGGTCATATTGGACAAACTACGAAGACCTTCCAAGTAAATGGCAAATCTGAATTTACCGATACTCTTACTGCTAATGCAGTGGCAGTTGGTGGAGCATTGACTGCTGTAGGAACTTATACAATTGACAATGTTACTTCAGGATTGATTCGTGCTTCACAAATTTCTGTTGGAACTCAAAGTCCTACAGAGTTGGCATCTTTCCAAGTTGGTAGTGGAAGTGATCTTTTAGTTGTTAAGTCAGATGGACATTTAGGAATCGGCACAACGGCACCAAGAGCAGATGTTGACATTCTTGGTCATGCAAGAATTAGAACTCAGTCTGAAGATGCTAGAACAGTTAATTCTGTTTCTGGTGAAGTCACTCTTGATCTCAGCTTAGCACAAACTTTCTATGTTGGTGGTGGTGCAGGAAATATTACTGACTTTATTGTTGCGAATCCGCCGCATGGTAGTAGTACGTTCACTTTAGTTGTGACAAATACAAATCCTCCGAAGAGTATTGCTATTGATTCATTCAAGATGCAAAGTAATGGTGCTGTTGTTGATGTCAAATGGCCAGGAGGAGTTGTTCCAATTGTAACGAATGCTGCTAATGCCGTTGACATCTATTCATTCAAGATTCTTAACGGTCAAACATTAGAAACTCAAAGAGTTCTCTATGGAGTCATCGGAGGTCAAAACTTCTCATGAGTGAATTATTTCCAAACGTAAATACAACGTTGGATCTTAATGGTCCAACGTTGGTCTTCACCGAAAATCCTGTCGGACTTACGACAAATCATCGAGGTTCTGTAACACTGTCTGGATTTGCTACTGCAATATTTCCAGAGGGACAGACAGAAAGATCATCAAATACTGGATCAATTGTTTATCAGTGGTATAACAATAACGGACCTTTAATCGATAGTATTAACGTAATTGGATCAGCAACTACAAGTCTTACAGTCACAAATCTTTTAAATCCCATAAACGCCCAAGATCAATTTTTTCTTCGCGCAGACTATATTCCTTCGGCATATGCAAATGGAACAACTGGAAATGCAGTAGTAGATCCGAAAGATTCTGACACAGCTATTGTAATTACTGCACCTGAAATATCAGTGTCTGTTGCTACAACTCCAGTAACTACTGCAGAAAACCAAAATGCAACCTTTAACGTATCTGCATCTATTACAGATAATAGTGCATTATCATATCAATGGAGAATTGATGGACAAATCATAAATGAACGTGCATATGCTAGTGGCGATCAATCAACAACGTATACAGTTACGACAGGGGACATTGATGGACAAAATCTTGGTATTGGAACTTATCTTGTAAATTGCACAGTATCAAATCCAAACGCAATACCTTCTCAAGTAGTAAGTGATGACATATTATTAAATGTTGTTTCTGCAAGGTCTATACTTGCGTATGAACTAGTAGATTCTTCTTGGAATGGTGGAGGAGTTAAAGATTTAGTCAATCAAGGATTCTTAGAATTTGACGCAAATGACTCTGACGAAAGATCTATTGTAATATATCCAACAGAGAAAGATGTTGATGTTCTTATTACTTTAGGTGGTTCTAAGGGTGATACTAAAAATGGAAATCGTGGTGGTGAGGGTGGATTATCTTCTTTCCGATTAACTTTAAATCAAAATGAAGAATACTTCATTAGACTTGGTGTTCCATATTCAGTTGGCGGTAGTAATGATTTTGGTGGAGTTGTTGGTGGGGGAGGAGCATCCATTTTTCATAGAAGAGCAAACCGAGTTGCAGTCTGCGGCGGAGGCGGCGGTGGTGGACAAAATAATAGAGGTGGTGATGGTGGTGGAGTAAATCTTGCTGGAGAAGACGGTGTAGGAAGAAATGGTGGAAACGGAGGAGTAAGATTTGATATCGGTGAATTAGATGACGTTGGATCGTATGCAAAAACAGTGAACTTTAATAACACTACATCGTATAGTAATAATGCAAATAACGTAGTTGGAGGAAAACTTTCAACGTGTACTGTAGGCGATTACTGGGCGAATCAAGGTTATTCTCAATGTCAAAACTTAGGTAATATAAAGTATAGAAACTCTAGTGGAACTGAAATTACACAAACCGCACAGATAGATAGAGGTTACAAAGCAGGAGGAAACTTTAGAAGAAATGGCGGAAATGGTAGTGGAAATCAAGGAGGTGGAGGCGCTGGAGTTGAAGGTGGATCAGCGGCATTATCGGATGGATCCGGTGGTGGAGGTGGATCTGGATATTCTAATGGAGAAATTACTATAATTTCTTCAACTGTTGGTGGCAATAATGATTATGGTTATATAAAAATTGAAGATTATGGTAGTACTTTAACATAGTATAAATAATAAAAACTAAGCGGGGGAGAGTGAACCCGAAATGGCAGTAAGTAAGAATTTTGTCGTAAAAAATGGTATTGAGGTTAATGAAAACCTCATTGTGGCAGATTCTATCACAAACAGAGTTGGCGTTGGGTCTACAACACCAAATGCAACTCTTGACGTTAAAGGAAAAGTAGCATCAAATACAGCTACTATCACAGATCAGTTCATTGTTGGATCATCTGGAACAGTATTTAATGTTTACTCCAATGAAGCAAACATTGTTGGAGGTGGAGATACTGTTATAATTGGCGGAAAAACCAGTATCGATAATTCATTAACAGTTGAACAACTAGCTACTTTCAAGTCTTCAGTTGTTATTGATAGTGCTGCAACTCTTAGACTTCCAGTTGGTGCAACAACTGAAAGACCTTCCCCTGCAGAAATAGGTCAAATAAGATACAATAATACTCTCAATACATTTGAAGGATATGGTGGGGGTAATGTTTGGAATAGTCTTGCTGGATTAAGAGACGTTGATTCTGACACATTCATCATTGCAGAAAGTATACCGAGTGCAGATGAAGATATTCTATACATTTATAATAAGGGTGTATTATCTGGAACAATTTCATCTACTGAGAAAAATTTTGTAGGCGTTGTTTCGGCAAATAGTTACTTAGGAGAAGGTGGCAATTTAACTCTTGGAACTGGAAATACAGATGGCAATTTAGTAACACCTGGCGCACTCAATACATTTACATCTAATACTAAATTAATTGATAGTATTGATGATCTTAATGAATTGGCACTTAATATAATTAAGAATACTACAGTCACAGAAGTTGATTTTTCAGCAGATACACTTGCTGGAGGTTCTCCACTTACAGTTACTGCAACAGTAACTCATACTGGCAATGCTGACTTTTATGATTATGATTGGGGAGATGGAAATATTGACTACAATCAATCTACTGCTAATAAATCTCATACCTATACTAATCCTCTTGGAGGAGTTTTCAGTGTTGCAGTAACTGCAAAAGATAGTAGTGGTGCTGGAGCAGGAAGTAGTCAAACTCAGACTAGAAGCAATTATATTACTGTATACACTCCAGATCCTGATGTCACATTTGAACTTTACAGAACAACCACTGGAGGAACTGCACTTACAGGAAACGATCTATATGTTCTTGAGGGAGAATACCTGTACTTAGATAATAATACTACAAGAACATCAAATGGAGTAAGTCCTACATATTCCATAAATTGGGGAGATGAATCTGCTATTTCTCTTGTTAATAGTAATACTGTTGGTGGTGGAGCCAGTGAAAGTGCTCCTAGACTTGGGCATCAGTGGGTTGAAGGTACAAAGAGCACTGGATTAGATACGATTACTTTAACTCTCGCAACACATACAACTGCTGATCCAGCAATTCTTCCACTAAGTGGCACAAAACAAATCAAAGTATATGAAGATACTCCAACTTTACCAAATGATTTAAGCACTAAAACTTTACCACCACCAGCAACTGTTGGAGTACCTGCAAGACTTGCTGTTGGATTTGCCGATAATATTCCAGGTGGAACGAGTTTAACTGCAGGAAATGCTGTAAATAGAGTGACTGGAGTCGCAACTGCTGGACCTCTTCAATCTTTTGCATATAATGCTGACAGTGGATTTTTACAGGCATTAGTGAATGGAGTAGGTCGTGGTGGAAGAACTCTCACTACTGGTGATCAATCTGGAACTTATACCGATTTGATAATTTTCTCCGAACAAGATTATCAACTTTTAGACGCGGATGGTGATGATGTTACACTTGCAAATAGCATTTATTATCCTGGATTTGCTAGGGGATTTAAAGCAGGTATTACCAGTTCGTCTTTACCATTTGGTATGAATGGTATGCAACTAACTCATACTGAAAGTGGTAATACAAATGTTGCCGAGTTTATGCGTGACTATCTAACAGTAACTCCTACCGTTAGTATTGCATCTGCACAAGTTACTGAGTTAAGTGGATCAAATAAAAGGTTTGTCTCTGGAATTCCTCACTATAGGACAGGAGATCAAATCAGAGTAAGTGGTTTATCAGTAGACAATTTGACAGGAAATACTTATGCAGATGCTACAAATATTATTGAAATTGATGATTCCACGAATTTGGAGGGAACAACTGGAAGTTCAATAACCAATAGTGATTTCAATTATCTCGCAATTAATAATCTCATTTCTCCAATGTTGACAGGATCAATTCCAAATGCGGGAGTTGGTACAATAACTGGATATGATGTGGGAATTTTGCCTGTTGACATAACTAGTGCCAATGTTAAGTGTATCAACAAATTAAAAGTTCGCGCACAAAATAATAATGGATTTGGTTCATATACAAGTGATCTTGTTACTAAAGTTATGGTTCATAATGCGGAACAAAGTGGAATTAGTGAGATTGCAATTCCTGTCGCTGATGCACTAGGATCAATTTATGATGACGATGGTGTTAGAATCTTTGACTTTAACGCAGCAACCGCAGATAATCCATCATTTAATGGATCTACTAATTTCTATACTAACAATCCATATACTGAGTCTTCTGATCCTGGAGTATCAGGAACAAAAGAGGCAACTATTAGATTTGGCGTCCTGAAGCATGATGTTACTGATTATTCTAATGGATACTTACCAGTAGGACCAGATAGAACTCTTGATACAGGAACTCAATATTTTACTTTTGCATTTAGAAGACAATTAGTTGCAAACTTTACTGTAAATATTAATAGTTCTACTGGCATTCATGGTCTTTGGATTGCTGCACCAGGAACTCAAATAGATAGTACTAGTGGTTTAAATGGATGGTTAAATGCCAGTGCCACATATGCTGGTTCTGGCGTTCCAGGATCTGGTGCTGGTGGTAATGGAAGTGATGGTTGTGCCTTTACTTCTGGTGATAGAGTTACAACAGGATCAGCAATAAATGATGCATTTACATTGACTTTGGGAAGTGAAAATATGAGTAATGCTACTGGTAATGTTGTTTTAGTTAGAATTGCCCTAAACACAGGTCAAACCGTATCAAGCCTCAGCATAAGTTAGGAGATTATTTAAAAAATGGCAATTTCAGATTCCCAAAAAGTTGATTATCTTTGGAAAAAACTTGGTTATGGTAAAGCAAAGACCGATATAAGTGCTAATAAGCACGCAAATAATGAGTCTATTGCTAGTCCCATACTTATGAGAGGTGGCAATGTCTGGGCACAATCAGACGAAGTACCTACCGCATTGCCCGCAAGTAGTACAAATCTTGTAACAGTTTATCCAACAACAAACCCAGTAGAAACTACTGCGGATGGTACTGCAACATTAAATAGAACTTGGACAACTGGACATACTGATTGGATTCCACCAGAATTTGGTGCAACATATGCAGTAAAAATATATCTCCATACTTCTGGAGATGCTGCTAATGCTGCATCAAGTGGAACTCAATTATTTGCTGCTGGTTCTGAAAATAATGACGAATGGTTTTTTGATTATCAAGCAGGTGTCTTACACTTTATGGGAGATAATCTTCCCCATGGAGTAAGTTTTAGTGGAAAAAGTATTTACGTTAGTGGTGGTAGATACGCTGGTATTCAAGGCGTAACCGAACTAAATGGTATTGGAATTGCAACTGGTCCACATGATCTTAATGTTCCAGGAACTTTAGTTGGTTCGGCAGTCACTCTATTTGATTTTAGAGGAGTTGGTGTTGCAACTGTTTATTACGACTCTGGAATTGGAACAGTATTTTTTGAAGGTGCTGGAGAGTCCACTGTTGGTATTGGAACTGAAGCACCAGCTGATCCAGATGGGGGAGACCTTTGGTATAATGTCATGGATGGCAGAACTTATGTCTACTACGATGAGGCAATCGCTGGAGTAGGCACTGCTCGATTCTGGATTGATGCGGCACCATTTAACGTTGGTGAAATTGATATTATTAATATTAATGCAACTACTTTAACCGTATCTGGTGCTTCTTCGGTAGGAAATTTTGTTTCTAGTGGAGCAGCAGAACTCAATAATTTAAGTGTCACTGGAGTTTCTACATTTTCAAATACAGTAGGTTTTACTACAGCTACATTTGCTGATAATAAGAAAATTCTTTTGGGTGATAACACTGATTTACAAATATATCACGACGGAACAAGAAGCATCATTGATAATCCAAGATTAAATGATTTAAGAATACAGACATCAGAGAATATACTTTCTATAACTCATAATGGTGGCATTGAAATTTACAACAATAATAACTCAAGATTTATATCTTCTGATTCTGGAAACACATTACGTGGACAATCCGAATTAGATAAGGTTAATATTTCTGGAATTACCACTATTTCCGGTCCAACAAACCTTAATAGTTTAAATGCAACTGGCATATGTACAATATCAAACCTATCTGCATCTATTCTTACTGTTGATGGATTCCTCAATATTAATGAGGTTACTGAAGTTGTTGGAAACTTAACCGGTGCTGGTGGAGGTGGTGATGTTACACATGATTTAGAAACCAGTGCATTATGGTATCATACTTCAATTGCAGGTAATTTTACTATTGATGCTACTAATGTACCAACTGAGAATAACAGAGCAATAGCAATGACTTTGATTTTGGATCAAGGAGTAAATGGATATGTTCCTAGTGGATTTAAAATAGATGGTGTTGCCCAAGTGATCAAGTGGCAAGGTGGAGTTCAACCAACACCAAGCACACTTAACATAGATACTGTAACATTTACAATGCTTAGAGTAAATAATGCGTGGAAAGTACTCGGACAACTAACTATTTTTGACTAATGCCTATTATCGCGTCTGCTACTTCTGGAAATGCTGCTGGTAGAACACCACCAAGTCCTACTTTTGATGTAGTTGCATCTAGAACCTCTTTAGATGAAACAACAGATCAAACAGTAACTTTTAATGTTACAACTACTAACCTTTTAGATGGAACTGTACTATATTACACATTGACTGGAGTGAATGTAAATCAATTTGATTTCACCTCAAACTCCACATTTGGTAATTTTACCATTAATAATGATGCAGGATCTTTTTCATTTACAACTACAGAAGATTATTTTACCGAAGGATTTGAAACCGTTACAATTTCTCTTCGCAGGGGAAGTATTACCGGTCAAATTGTAGATCAAAAAACTGTTGTAATATCTGATTCATCTCAAGATCCAACTTATACTGTCACGCCTTCTTCTACATCAGTAGATGAGGGAAGTTCTTTTACATTTGATGTCACTACCGATAAACCAATACCTGGTTTAGTATACTACACACTTGATGGCAGTGGTGCTCTTGGTGCTAATCTTGATGATGATGATTTTGTAACAGTGTCATATGGAATAGTTTCTCTTGATGGAGCAAGTGGGGGAGGTGTTGCGTCATCAACAACAACTATTAATATAGAGCCTGATTATATCACAGAAGGCACAGAATTATTTGTAATTAATATCAGATCTGGAGGATACACTGGAGGAATATATACAACTTCGGAAAGTATTCAAATTAATGATACAGCAGATTATCCAGAAGTTGAAATCTTACCAAGTGCTCCATCTGTAGATGAAGGAAGTAATATAGATTTCACATTTACCACAACTGGTGCTCCAATTGGATATACCGTATATTATGCCGTATCTGGAGTTTCAACTGCTGCAGATTTTGATACATCTATGTCAGGTTCATTTACAATTGATGCTTCTGGAACAAACGTAGTTACATTAACACCAACTCTAGATCAACTTACAGAAGGAAGTGAAACATTTAGTCTTGTAGCTAGAACTGGTGCGGCGGCAACTTCATATGTTTTGGGCACTCAATTTGCCCCAACTACGATTAATGATACATCCGTAGATCCAACATATACATGGACTAATGTGCCATCTTCAATTAATGAGGGATCTCATTTTAGTTTTGGAGTTACTACAACCGATATATTCGATGGAACCGTTTTATATTGGAAAATTATAATGCCTAGTCAAGCCGCAGACTTTGATGCAATGAATGGATCAGTAACAATTAATAATAATACTGGTACTGTTACTATTCGAGCGACGGATGATCAAACTACTGAAGGTTCCGAGACATTTTATATGTCACTCTATACAGATTCTTCATTGGATGAACAATATAATGTTGCAAATTCTGCATCTGTAACTATCACTGACATTTCTCAAAATCCAACTTATAATATAATATCACCATTCTCAACACCAGAAAATGCAGTAGCTATTTCAACTATTAATACTACAGATGTGTTTGATGGAACTACTTTGTATTGGGAAGTTGCATCTAACACTGGAGCAACATCTGCAGACTTTTCTTCGCCAACTGGTTCTTCTATTGTATCTGTTGCTGATACTTCCATTTTAGGAATTCCAGGTACAACAACTGTCAGCGTTTCTATTGCACAAGATAATGATAATAATGAATGGGAAGATTATTTTGTTAAAGTATATACCGATTCCGCAAGAACTAATCTAGTCGCTACTGGTTCAACTATAGGTATTTCTGAACCACAATTTTCCTGGATAAATGCACCAGGATTTGCTGTATATGAAGGAACCACATATGATTTCGACTTTAACGCACCAGTTGCAGATGGAACTGTTGTTTACTTCCAAATTAGAAACAGAAGTGAAGAAGGTAGTAGTTATGGAAACTCTTATGATGCTGACTGGGATCAACCAGATCCTGGACCCGCACCTGGGCAAACTTTCTATCTCAACAACTTGGATGGAGAAATAGTTGTATCAGGTGGAGTCGGAACATGCAGAATTAAACCAAAGTCTGATTCATCTGAACCAACATGGTTTTATGGTACTGAATATTATCGTCTTGTAATTTGGGATACTAATTCTGGATCAAATTTTAGTCCCTCATTCTCTGGTATGGTTCTTGATGGTGGTAAAAAACGAATCTACGATTAATAATAGTAAAAACCATATAAATACAAAAAAGTATTGAAATAATGGGACTTAATTTTCCAGATAATCCAGGAATAGGAACAGTATTTTTTACTGGTGAATTCTTTTATCGCTGGGATGGAACCAAGTGGAGAAGTTTTTATGAAGGTTCTTCACGAGACATTAAAAAAGTTGATACTATCGCTCATTTATTTGATGGAAATAGAACTACTTTCCCTATTAATATAAATGGATCTCCTGGATTTCCTGGACAACCAGAGAAGTATCTATTAAATGTTGGTGGCATCACTCAAGAACCATATTCAGCATATTCAATCAGTGAGACACATCCAGCAGAAGTCACTTTTGTAATTCCACCAAAAAGTGGTCTTACTTTTCATGGATTAAGTTTACAGGGGACATCTCCAAATAGAACCGATACAGTTCTTGATGGCGCTGTCACACCATCAAAAATCAGTACTGGCGGACCTTCTTGGAGTGGTCTTGGAACCGTTAATGCGGTTACTTTTTCTGGACTTGGAAATAGATTAACGGGGGTTAGTTCTCAGTTTAATGCTGCTGTTGGAATTTCATCTGCAGGTAGTTTTGTTGGCATTGCAACTCAATTAAACTTTATCGGTGCAGGAAATACGTTTGCATTTAGATCGAACGCTCTTGGTGATGCTACTATTGATATTAGTATTGCTGGAGGTGGCGGTGGTGGTGCTTCAGGAGATATTACTGGTTCATTGTTCTTTTAATAAATAATAAAAAAACTTAGAAAATAAGATGACTCTTCAAAAGACAAAACTGAGTGATGTAATTTCAGTGACAGGAGTCACGACTGTTGGTATTTTTACTGTGGGTCAATCAGTAACTCCTGTTGGCGTAACGAGTACAAGTTATGTCAAAGGAATTGTAATGCATAATATCGGAATTGGTTCTGTTGTCAGTTCTCTTTACTTTTATCCCACTGGTGAAAACGTACTTAGTCATGCAAATACTGCTTTTAGAATGGCAAGAGTTGATCTCGCTGAAAGTGAAACATTTTTCTATGAAACAAACTATCCAATTACAATGACGGGTAGTGATCGAATAGTTGTAGAGATTTTACCTTCAACTAACGGAGGATCTGGAATCGGAACCGTTGTTAATTTCCAAATTCTTGGCGATACAGACATCTAAATATGGGCGTAAGAAGTTTTAGAACTGGAACAGGTCAGAAAAAAAATGCTACTGAAAAAGGTATTTACAGAGGTCGCGCTGAATCTTTTCTTTCAACAAGAAGAACTGGTTTAGCCTCAGTGGTATCCGGCGGCGGTGGTGCATACCAACTAAGAATTCCTTATCATGCATATGGCGTAAATATAGGGTCTTTTGCGATGGCATATGCTCCAGATTTCTCTACTGCTCCTACTACTATAGAATTTAGTAAAGATGGAGGAAGTCTTATTACCTCCTTTAGTGGACAGCAACAGAGCACTAGCGCAGCTGCATGGGGAGAACTTTTAGTTGAATTGCCAGATGATGGAGTAGTTTATTTCTATTACACGTCTGGAAGTGGATATAGGGGCGATTTTGCACTAGACGACATAGATATAGAAGATCCTAGAACTTCAACTGTTTTATCTACAATCGACATTGGCGATTCTAATTTTGAAAGAGGTGGTAGTGGACAAACTCAGCCTCTAGACCATAATGGAACGTTCCAGGTAGTAAACACAGGCATTAATAATACTATACAAGGTCTCTGGAATTTAGGTAGTAATGGAACACCGAGTGGTAATACGGGTCCAACTACTGATCACAATGGACTGCTGTACGGACTTTTCATATTTACTGAAGTTTCAGGAAGTGGAAACACTCCCAATAAAGTCTATAGTCTAAGAACAACAAATTTAATTTCTGAGTATATTTCATAGTTATAAATATAAAAAAGATCCATTGAAATATAATGTCGGAGCAACAAACAAAGGCCCAATTAATTAGTACAAATATTTTAAGCGGTGCTCGATTTGCTGGTGTTGTAACTGCAACGGAAGGGATAGATGGCGGCAGTGGAGCAGTCTCTGGTGCCGATGCAAATTTTACTGGTGATCTTGGAGTATCTGGTGATGCAAGTATATCGGGTGTTGTAACTGCTCAATCATTCAGTGGTGAAGGTTCTGCTCTCACTGGATTTACAACTACCTTTATAACAGCAGTTGGTGTTCAGTCAGAAGGAACATCTATTGGTGCTGGTATAACTCAATTAAATTTTGTTGGATCTGGAAATACATTTTCAGTTGATGGAAGCACTGTAAATATTGGCATTAGAGGAAAAGGAGTTGGTATTCAGTCTGGTGGAGTATTAATTGGTACTGGTGTCACTCAATTTAATTTCCTTGGAGTTGGTAATAGTTTTGCAATCGTAAATGATACAGTAGAAATAACTGTCGGCGGTTCTGGTCAGCAATCAGGAGATTTTAATTCTGGAATTTCTAGTAGCGTTAGAGAAGTACTTACTGGAGTTGGTGCTACTATTTTTACAGCTCCTGCTACTCCAGTTAGCGCTAGATATGTTGTTCGTTCTATAATGGCAAGTAACGTTGCTGCCGGAACTACAGAAGTAAATATTATTGGTGCTATAGATTACGAAGCTGTTTCTGGTATAGGATCAACAGATAGAAGTTATTTTGCATATAACGTACCAATTTCGGCAGGAGGTGCTGTAGAAGTTTTACCACAACCAATTGTACTAGGTCCATCGGATAAAGTTTTGATGAGATCGACAGATTATACTAGATCTGGAATTAGTACGATTGTTGATGTTCATATGACGATTGAACAACAAGATGATAGTAATTATTTTGGATTTGGACTTGGAGATACTAGTTTAGCAACGTCAAATCAAACAAAAACTGTCTATACCTCAACAGATCAACCAACTGTATTGCAGTCCATTCGTGCATGTAATAAAACTAATACTGGACCACATTTGATCTCAGTATATACACAAACAGCTCAGCAAACATTCAATATAGTAAGTATCGCAGCTTCAACTACAAATTTAGATTATTATTTTACAGGAAGTGATCGTAATGGCACACTAACTGATAATACTGATACTTCTTTTGATGTAAATCAAGGTGATATTCTTAGGTTTGATGTAAGCGAAACTTATTCTAGCCACCCATTTTCAATTGTTGATGCATTCGGTGGTGCAGGATTTACGACAGGAGTTACTGGAGCAGGAACATCAATAGTAAGTTGGGATACAACTAATATAACTCCAGGAACATACAGATATGAGTGTGCAAATCATCCAAATGATATGCGCGGATTCATTTATGTTGCCGCCCAAGCAGAAAATGAAAAACCAAAATATATTGTTAAAAATTTAATTATTCCAAAATATGCTGTAGTAGAACTTCTTGAACAACCAAAGAGATTAGAAGCAAATATGAGATTAGGTGTAGGAAACTCTACAGGACAATCAATACATCTTCAAGTTTCTGGCATCCTAGTATCGGAGTAAAATATGGCAAGGGGTATATTCACATTATCTAAAGTAAAAACAAAAAAGATAAAAGATGAATGGGAAGATCCTAATAATGTTTGGATTTTTCCTGATGGTGGTGGACCCGAATTCAAATTTATTGATGGTACAGTAACTCCTGCTCCTCCTGCCACTTCTTTGGGTCCATCTTATGATAGAGTAGGTTTTAACGATCTTCGTTATGAATTTCACACTAGTGGACTATTAAGAGGAATATGTTCTACTGATGATCTTATTTTTTTCGCCACTAGAAGTAATACTGATAGTATTCTAATATATAAAAGAGAAAACCTATTTGTTTGGGATTCCACCAACAACCGTCCTACAATTTCAATAAATCCTGATGATTATCCCCCAGGTGGTTTAAGAAAAATAAGTCATGCTGGTGCTGCAGATGATCAGTGGTGGGGTACTTATTTAACAGTTGATGATGTTAATGAGAAAATTTGTATTGGTAGTACTACTGGAGCTCATTTGTATAATTATGATGGAACCGGATATGTCAATATAGATAAAGCAGCCACAACTCCTGGAGACAATACGCCTTCAGCAGATGGTGGAATTGCTGAGAGCTTTGGACTATATTCTGCTTGCGGAAATGGTAAGGTTGTAATTGGCAATCCATATGAACACAAATCATGGAACGCGGGGAGTCTGGGTGGATACAGTGGGAACTGGCCCGACCATGGAGCAGTATATGTTTATAATTTAGATGGAACTGGTGAATTTAAAATACAACCCACTTATACTGGACTTGCCATAGATGGCATCATACAGAATCTAGATAATGATCGTGGCACTAACATAAGATTTGGAATCTCTGTAGCTATAGATTCTAATCGCATTATAGTTGGAGCTGAGGGAATGAACGTACATTCTAGTTCCAATGCCCCAGGGAATAATGGTGCAATTTGGACATATAAACTTGATGGTACTAACGAAACGCTTCATTATGGTGAAGATCTTCTTTCAGAGATTGCTGGATGGTCGGGCGCAAAAACCTTTGGTAATTTCACTGGATCTTGGCTTGCTGCAAAACATGGAAAAATAATAACAGGAAGTGGATTAGACGATCAACACGGAGAAGGTCAGGGATATGGTGGTAGTGATAGAGACAACACTGGTGTCGTTTATATAATAGATGTTCCTAGTCAGACTAGTACAGGAGCTAGTACGATGACAAATATCTTTAGGGATTTTCCCGGCGAGGATGATTTCTTTGGAGTAAAAACGAATATTGGCAAAACGGTTTTAAGTTCTGGTATTACTACTACAATGTTTGTGTCTATGGCTCCGTGGGACCGTGAAATTTATTACCACCAACAGGGAGAGAATAACTTAAGTAATTCCATATACAATAGTGTCCTGTCTAGCCAGATCACAACCTTTGTTCCCGTTGAGATCTATCTACCACCATTAGATATATCAGACTTTCATATAATAACAGGTCAAAATCATTTGTCTACTGCCACCACCGCTTATGCTAGTAGAATGTACAACGGATCTTCACAAATAATGGATGCTCCTCCCCTTCTCTAAATATATAAAGAATATTCTATCATAATACAAATGTCAGCAGGAGTATTTACTTTAACTGAAGCTAATGAAAAAGCTGTCGAAAATACCTGGGAATCTGCAGACAACGTTTGGATTTTTCCTGATGGAGGTGGATCGGAATTTAAGTTTGTTGATGGTACAGTAACTCCTGCACCTGCTGCTACTCCAGATGGTCCGACTTACATAAAAGTAAATATCAGTGGTAATTACGCTTTTCCTACAGGAACTAGTGCGGGCGGATTTGTACGACCAAAAAGGGTAAGAGGAATATACGCAACTGCAGAGTTTATCTTTTTAGCTGTTAAAGATAATACTAATAGTATTCTAATATACAACAGAAAAAGTTTCTTGCTTTGGGATGCCGCAGATAATTCAATTGAGATTTCAACAAATATTAATGATTATCCTCCAGGTGCTTTAAGAAAAATAAGTTATGCTAATGCAGAAACTGACGATGCCTGGGGAGATTGCATAACAGTTGATTCCACTAATGAAAAGATTTGTGTTAGTAGTACTACTGGAGCTCATTTATGGAATTTTGATGGAACTGGGTATGTAAACATAGACAAAGCGGGTACAGGAACTGGAGGAATTGCCAATGATTTTGGAAGCATATGTGCATGTGGAGATGGTAAGGTTGTAATTGGAAACCCATTCGAAACTGGTCCAGCTCCAGATAGCGACACCAAATGTGGAGCAGTGTATGTTTATAATTTAGATGGAACTGGCGAACTTAAAATACAACCTAGTACAAATGCTATTAGAAGAGGTAATAGTATAACTTACAATTCACATAATCTTGAATTCGGAAGATCTGTATCTATAGGTAGTAATCGTATCGTAGTTGGAGCTCCAGGAGGTTCGCTGACGTGGATACGTGGTTATAATGGAGAAGTATTTACATATAAGCTCGATGGTACTGGTGAAACTTGGCACTTTGCTGAAGACCCTGATAATGCAACTTTCAATATTGGAGATGGTGTTACTTCTATGGATAGAGCTGGTCAAAAGGTTGTTGCAAAAGAAGGAAAAATGCTTTTTGGAGCTGGTATTTGTGATGAACAAGCTTATGGTGGAAGTTTTTTCAATAATCCTGCCGGTAGTGGAGTAGTTTACTTAAGTGATATTCCTGATCAGACAGCTACAGGAGAATATAGAACACAAACGGTAGGAACTTATAAGGATTGGTCTACTGATGATCTTCTACAGGGATTTCAGATGTTTGGTGATAGTGTCAACGTTGGACTGTGGCGGCGAACTTCTTCAGGTACGTCAAGAATACAGATGATTCTTGCTCCTGCTCAAGACATCCCCTTCGCCAAAAATCCAACTCTTTACTATAATAAATTTTCATTTTACACTGGAGACTTCTCTTCGACCTCTGCAACGGGGGCAGAATATCAAGGGAGCAGGTCTGATGGTGATACTAGTAATGTAAGAAAAAATGCACCTTTTGATGCCATAGAAAGACATATTTTAATAGGAGATGTTTATGATGCTACAGACACCGATGGAACATTAAGGGCAAGACTGATATCTTATGATCAAGATTATGATTGGCAAATAATGGCATTTCCCCCTATTCTCTAAATATATAAAGAATATTCTATTATAGTATAAATGTCAGATCTCAGAGGAGTCATATCTTTAAATGAAGTTATTTCACTTCAAAAAGAATCTGAATGGGAAGATCCTAATAATGTTTGGATTTTTCCTGATGGTGGTGGACCTGAATTTAAATTTGCTGATGGCACAGTAACTCCTGCTCCTCCTGCCACTCCTTTAGGGAAAACTAAAATTCATGATATTGTTAGGGGTAGAGCATTCTGTATATCAGACAATGAGGGAATTGGTAGAGCAATTGTTGCAGATCCAGATCCAAATAGTACTGTACTTGCAATTACTTCTCCAGAAGGAGTTCGTGTTTACAATGGAGATCTTGACATCTTTATAGAACATAGTGATATTCTTGGTGACTATGGTGACAGTGGTTATGGTAAGGTTGGTTTCGGTTCTACCGGATATACTTTTATTCCCAGACCAGTTGGAGTAGGATCTACAACTTGGGGATTCTCTGTTGCAGTAGGAGAAGGAAAGGTTGCTGTTGGAGATAGAGGAGTTAAAACTATAGAGTGGGGAAACCCACGGGATGGAGAAATTCATCCATCAGATACTGTAGGTAAAGTATATGTGTGGGATTTGGATGGAAGTAATCAAACTGTAATTACTCCAGCCAGCAATCAAGCTGGAGGACAATTTGGACATTCTATTGGTATAGGAAGTAGTAAAATTTTTATAGGAGCTCCAGCATTTAGCAGTAATTCAGTTCCAAGTGGACAATATGGACATCTCCGTCAAGGAACAGTTTTTAGTTTTAATTTAGATGGAACAGGGGAAACTAGACTAGATATTCCAACTTCATTAATATACTATCATCAACAATCCTACACTAACGGTGTTTTCGAAAGCAATACTGCGTATTTTGGACATTCGCTATGTGTACATCGTGGTCAAGTTTTTGTTGGTGCTCCCTTTGCTGGTCAAGGGTCAGGTTATTATACTCAAGGAAGAGTTCTTCAATTTGATGTTAGTGGAACATATAAACATATGTTCTATACATTTAGTATTTCCAATCCATATAACTATGGTGAAAGTTCTAGACAGGATGATCAGGAAGTTTTTGGTTATTCATTGGCCGCAACTGATGATGAAGTAACGGATGCAACAAATTCATTCAATTTATTTGTTGGAACTCCATATTTTAGGTATACTTCATCATCTAGGGGATCGGGGATGATACATCGTTTTAGAATTGACTCAAATACTGGAGATTTTGCTCCTATATTAAGACAAGAAGATAATCTGGGACGACCCTATTGGTCATCCTCACACCTATACAGTGATGATGTTGCATGGGGAATTTCGGAGTACTGGGCGAGACAAGGTGCTCATATGGCATATAATCATAAAGGAGAAGGAATTTGCAATATGGGAGATGGGTTCATAGAACTTAGCACATTCAATAGCAGCGTTCGTTCATGGACACAAGACGGTATTACATATCCAGGAACCGTGAGTACGCATGATTATTATTCAAATGCTGCAGATACGGATATATTGAGAATGCCTATAGATTTCACTATTGATAATCCCTACATAGTTTCAAATTTTGCTAGGGTTCCAGATAATGTCGATTGGAATTATGGAAATGGAACAAACGCATTCACTGGTAATAAATGTGCGATTAGTCATGATTTTTATTTTTATGGCACTAATTCTGAAACAGAAGGTGGTGGTCCTTATTCAGGTCCATCTAGTAATGGATATGATAATGAAACATATTTTAGTGATGGTTTAGGTGGATCAATTAAAGGATATGTAATTTTAGACCAAATATATAATGATTATCAAATAGACACTAACGGAGAGGGTAGAAAGGTTTTAAAAGAAGTTAGTGCAATACTATAAGATAAATAACTAAAAAAGTAATACAATGGCGGTCAGTCCTTCAATTAATATCAATATTTTGCAAGGAGCAGATTTTACAGAATCTTTTTTATCA
>MDTE01098194.1_pt1 | contig 20921 bp, 18 predicted proteins | sample 811231 | NCBI WGS metagenome assembly MDTE01 (sample SAMN05326651, study PRJNA326480) | marine metagenome | isolation source: seawater | place: Indian Ocean: Red Sea | collected 2010
GTATATAGAACAACGCCCAACCAAAAGGTGGTGTCATAAAGCTAGTTTGCAAATTCATTGCCATCATTACACCAAGCCATACGGGATTTATATCAAAGGTAAAAAGAGCAGGAGCTACGATCGGCACAACGATGAACACGATTTCGATAAAATCGAGAACAAATCCGAGCAAAAACATTATTCCCATCACAATGAGCATTGCCGTTATAAAACCCCCGGGAAGATCTGTGAGAAACTGATGGACCAGATCATCTCCGCCAAACCCTCGGAAAGTAAGGGAAAACAATGACGCACCAAGCAAAATACCGAAAACCATACAAGAGATTCTGGTTGTTGTCCGTAAAACATCAATGAGGATTACGCGTGACAGTTGCCGTTTGAGAATTGCAAGGCACATTGCTCCAACCCCGCCAAAAGATGCCGCCTCTGTCGGTGTCGCCAAGCCTGCAAGGATGGATCCTAATACAGCAATAACAAGAAAAGCCGGAGGAACCAGTGCTTTTGCAATCTGCTTGAGGAGTTCACGACCTTCTATTCCACTTTCATAATACGGCGGACAGGTCTCGGGTTTCCCAATTCCGACAATGATCAACCAGATAACATATAGAACAACCAGGAGAAGCCCTGGTAACAACGCCCCTGCAAAGAGGTCAATAACACCAAAGGGCTCGACCAAATAATTACCTTTGGCAAGTTGCGCCTCAGTATAAGTTCCGGCAAGTGCATCACCAAGTATCACCAGCGCAATTGACGGCGGAATTATCTGCCCAAGTGTTCCAGAGGCACAGATCGTCCCACAAGCCAGCTTATGGTCATATCCTGCCTTGATCATGCTTGGAAGGCTTAAAAGCCCCATCGTGACAACTGTTGCCCCTACGATACCAGTCGAAGCGGCAAGAAGCATGCCCACAAGTGTAACAGAAATACCTAGGCCACCTCGCAACTTACCAAAGCACTGGCCCATCGTTCTTAAAAGATCTTCGGCAACCTTGGACTTCTCAAGCATTACTCCCATAAAGACAAATAACGGAACGGCAACGAGAATTTCGTTGGTCATTACACCAAAAAACCGGGAGGGCACCGCCGCAAAGAAAAACATATCAAACTGGCCAATTAGGCTACCGCCCAAAGCAAATAAAACGGCAACCCCGGCCAGGGTAAACGCAACGGGAAAACCGATAAGCATAGCACCTGTCAGTGTCAAAAGCATGAGGACACTTATGACTTCATTAGTCGACATACTTATTTACCTGTCCCACTTGAATCTTCAGTTTGCAATATCGAGGAACCAAAAAGAATACCAGCACTTTTCAAAATGAGAGCAATCCCCTGTAGGAAGAGCAAAACACAAAACAGTGCCATAGTTGTTTTCCAGATAAACAACCCATGCATGCCGCCTGCCTCCCGCGATGTTTCAAACCTCTCCCATGAAAGCATTACGTATGGAAAAATAAACCATGCAATGGTTATTACGGCCGGTAAAAGGAACAAAGTTGTGCAGATAAGATTTACCCAGGCCTTTCCCCTAGATGATAAAGCGCGATAAAATATATCAATCCGGACGTGTCCGTCATGGAGAAGCGTATAGGCTGCAGCGAGCATGATTATAGCGCCATGCATCCAGACATATAGCTCCTGCAGCCATATCCAGCCAAGACTAAAGCCATATCGAAAGGTTGCGACAAAAAACGTTGTCAAAACAAGCGACAGAACCAACCAGCTTGTCAAGCTACCAATCCGTTCATTAATTTTCTCTATTGAGTGTACAACTTTGGGGAAAATCAGCCTAACCTCCATAGTTCTATGATCAGATCATATCAATACTACCCGACCAGTCATGAATAAAACAGGAAAATAGCAATGTCATACAACACGATTTGATTATCATCGTAAGACAGACGGCAACTCTCAAGGCTAAAAGCAAGTCTGCAAATAAATACTCTTTGATCCTACCAAACAACCTGCACAGGTGAAACAATTCAGGGGATAAAAAACAAGTTAGATTAATTGAACGTAACAAAAGTTGATTCTAAACACAAAGGGTTACATAAAACTACAAGTTTGCGTTACTTAATTGACTACTCAGGCCTTCATCAGAATTAGGAGCAAGACATGCCGCACGTTAAAGAAATAGCAAGGAGCGACCTCGAAGAAACGGACCGAGCGATTTACAAAAAGCTTTCGGGAGATTATGGGTATTTTGAAAATCAAGCTAAAATTCTGGCGCACCGTCCACCGGCTTTTCGACATCTGTTCAGCATGCTCTTTGAACTTGCAGAAGAAGAAGTCCTACCCAAGCGATATCTAGAAATAGCGCTCGTTACTGTGTCCCGGTTGAACGCCTGTGAGTATTGTGTAGTTCACCATACACCTCGTTTGAGTTCATACGGAGTTGATCCAATATCTGCAGAAAAAATACTTGAATCGGAAATTCCCGGCTTTGATGCAATTGATATTCTTGTCCGCGATTTTTCCGTGCAGGTAACAAGACAACCTCAACGCATCAAGGATTCAACTTTTGCGAAACTTCGTAAACACTTTGATGATTCTCAAATCGTCGAACTTACCTTGCGTATTTCACTATGCGGTTTTTTTAATCGGTTTAACGATGCACTGCAAATCAACATCGAGCAGGAAGCAGCAGCAGAATATGCAAATATCCAAGAGCTTGAAAATTAAGCAATTATTTTTTGTTGCCATGCCTACATGGGTAAAGGCAATACCAAATTATTCTGTCTAATGCGGGTGATTTTTAGAGAGGTTACTGTTAAGTTGTAATTTAGTTAAACTGGACTTTCAACAAGGTGATCAAACATGAAAACCGGCAACCCAAAAACAATCCCAGAAGATGCAGAATCACGTAGAAAAGGAAGCCCGGTGATCTGTTATCCTACCCATGCACTGAAAAATAAACAGCTTGAGTTATTGATTTCAGCCAAATCCGCAATGGAAAAAATCAAGGAAATTGTCATTCCTCCGCGCGACGCCACCTGCTTTGATATTCCAGCTGGATACTTCTTCCGGATCTGTAGCATCGAAGGGCCTCAGGTTGGCGATTTGAATCTATGGTCAACACACGACCTCTCAGAGAAATTTTACTCGGGCAAAACCCGTGCCCTTCATGGAACACATCTATCAACCGGTGATCGTATGTGGTCAACTTTTCCCTTCATGCGTCCTCTTGCAACAATCACTCACGATACACTGGATTGGTACGGATGGGATACAGACGGTGCTTCCGTGCATGATGTTATCGGGACAAGATGTGATCCCTATACAGCAAAACTACTTACAAATATTGATTATCACTATTGCTGCCATTCAAACTTAACTCGTGCCCTCGCTAAATATTGCGATATATCCTATGGGGAAGCCGAACCATTTGTACATGATGTTCTCAATGTTTTCATGTGCACAGGATTTACCCATGATACCCATCAATATTTCATGAAAGCAAGCCCGGTACGCCCCGGTGATTATATCGAATTTTATGCTGAAATTGACCTTATTGGCGGACTATCGACCTGCCCGGGGGGCGATTGCTCGACTGAACACTCATCGGATAAAGCGGAATGCTATCCATTGCTCGTTGAATTTTTTTCCTGCCAATCGCCTACGCTCAATCTCTACCCCAACTCCCTACCATCAGAATACTCGATAAGCCATAAAGATTGATTGCAACTCTAACAGTATAAATAGAAAATTTAACCACCCCTATCAAATTAGCATATCATATATGACGGAAACAGATATTCTAAAACGAATTATAGAACTTGTGCAATGTATGCACGTTGTATAGGTATTTAAATAGAGGGATTATCCATTTCGCGTTTTGCGCTACGGGTAGCCTGGTTTAATGCCCTGTAATGGGAGTCATGTTTAAATTGAATAACCGTTTGTTTATAGTTGCTTGTATTTTCTTTTTATTTAGCTTGTTATCTGTCGAAGCTTTTCCGAATTCTCTTGAAAGAGAGAGCAAACAGGTTGCAAATAACAAAGCACCTCAGCTAGCCCAAAACATTAATCTTTCTGAATTCATCCGTGCTTCCCTGAAAGACATGGGAGCACCATCAGGTGCAACTATACCTGGCTTAACTGATGCCAACGCCTTTCCAATAACAGGAATAAAAAAAAGCGGTCCAAACATAACCCTGGCTAACATAGAAACAGGAAAAATTTTGTTTGACCTAGTCTATCTAAAATCAGGTAACCGGTCTTTGCTTTTTATTGGCACAAGCAACCTTAACATAAGCACAATAGTTCCGGGCATGAAGGGAACTCCTTTGGGCTCGTTGGGAACGTTCAACACAATAGCATTTGTCTACGCATCCAAAGGAGCTGAGGGAAAGCCAAAAGATTATACCTCATTTGCCCCCAATCCCGGTGTGCCCATACCTGAAACATTTAAAAGTGTCTTTGGATCAGGAACGAAGACCATTAAATTTTCAGAAGGTCTGAATTTAGTTGGCCTAACCTCTATTTCAAATTTTTCACCTGAATTAAAGAAAATAACCAGTGCCGCCGGGCTTCCACCGACATATAAAATCGCAATTGGCGGAAAAGTAGATCCTAGCATCCTAAAAAAAATACTTAGCGTCAAAAGTGCCGATAAAAGCCAACCAGGTTTAGTAAATAAATCTTCCTTAAAAACAAAAGTCTCGGACCTGTTACGTGACTATGGCGCTGAATTCATCAAAAACCTAAACCTCCGCGCTTCCCTTCCAAAAAATTTAACCGTCGGGCCACTAAAGATTACTGATACTGAGCTCGCTATTTATGGCAATGACGATAATGAAATTCTGTTTGGAATCACGGCATCTGAAGGAACAGCTTTCGATATGAAGGTGGAAGATATATTAGCGTCATATGATGTGGAGAAAAAAGAAGTAACAACCGCAGGAAAAGTTTTGGTCGATGAACTTCCTGAAGCTTTCAACTTCACCGGCCTGACCTTTAATCAGATCAATATAGTCGCCAGTTTTTCTTCCAATAAGTGGGATTTCAAGCTTGCAGGTGATGCGGAACTCAATGGCATAAAAATATCATCAACCGTCGAGTTTGTTAAAGTTTCAGGCAAGCACGAAATGAAAGCAACCCTTAAGGGTATTGATAAAGATATTACACCAAAAGATGCTATTGGCCGCAGTATTCCAGGCCTTGACGCCATAGGTTTAACTAGTGTGGTTTTCTCGAATGGACGCATAGTTGCCGATATTGTATTTGGGCCTAAGAAAACCCCAGGTGAGATTGCCGCATTCCACGTAGGATCAGCGAAGAGTGCTTTTTTAGCCGTAACCCTTGATAAGCTTGCTTTTAGTGAGCTGGTCCCGGGAGGAGCAGGAACGCCGATTAATGGTGTTGATGTTGATAATCTAACAATCATTGTCATTCCTCCAAAGGGCGGGACGTTGAAACCAGATAGCACCGATATACCTGAACACATCGCAAAAAACCTTCAAAAAACCCTTACTGATGCAGGCAAAATCTCAGATTATTCCTTAAATGAGGGAATTAACTTTTTCGCTGAACTTGAAATCAGCAAATCAAAACCACTATCGGTATTAATGGAATTTATTGGCGCAGGGAAAAAAACAATTCTACCGGTCTCTGGAATGATGAGCAAAGCGATGTTCAAGACAAGCGCCAAGGGCGCAGATCGTTTCAAGGGTATGGCCCTGGATATTCCGATGCCGAAAATAAAATTGTCCAGCTTGCCTGGAGCCTTTTCTTTCCAAAATGCCGAGTTCAAGATAGCCGCTGAAAATCCGTCAGGTGAGACAGAATTATGGGTTGGGCTTGTTGCCGATATAGAAGCCGATCTACTCGGCACAAAAATAGATTTCACCTCAGAAATAGGATTCCAAGAATCGATAATCACCCTGGAAGCATCCAGCGATTCCCAGTTGCCGTCTCCTTTTGGAATTAAGTGGCTTGCCTTGAAGGACCTTGAACTTGCCCTGGAATATGACGAGAAAGGAAAATCAGGTGACCTGGATTTTTCGGCAGTACCTGTCAAGCCTTTTGGAGGTGAATCACCAAAAATTTCAATTAGGCTTGAAGAAGAAAATGGAAAGCTCGCTGCCGGAATATTGAAAATCGAGGAAAAAGTAAACTTCACAGATCTGCCTATTCTTAAAGGGCTACCTCATGCAGATCAGTTTGCATTCACGTTTCTGGAGATTTCAGAATCCGGAATATCCGGGGGCTCCCTGTTGCATGGAGAGGCCGTCGATGCAGTGGTCTTTGAGCATAATAAAAAGTGGACCTTTGCCGTATCGGACAATGGAGGTGGAAAGGGCTTCAAGTTCGATCGCGTGATGCCAGCCCTTAAATCAACTCCTCTAAATACCTTTCACTTAAATGATGTTGCACTGATTTTCTCGCAAACAACTATTTCCGGGGAAATCGCCGAAATTCCAGAAGTAGCCCAAAAAGTGTTTACCGAGATATATGGGAGTACCGATGCGGAAGTTGACGTAAAAAGTGGTATTACAATAGTCGCCAATTTATCGCCTGAAAATTCAAGCGGCTCAGCCAGCAAGGGCCTCACCGGTATAGGTCTCCACGACGATCTGCTTATCGAGGGCACGATTGAGAATATCTTTGGAGGAAAAGGTAACCCAGGCATCGATATCTTGGTTCAGCTGGAGCAGGGCCCGGGAAGTAGCAAGGGAGCCTCACACTCGCCTAAAATGGCTGTGTTCCCAAGTGAGGTTGGTTTTTTTCTACAATACAAGGCGGATGAATTAGACTTGGGCCTTGACGCTGTTGTCGCCTTGAAGCTTCCTAATAAAGATACTCTAGACCTCGACACAAAACTTGAGCTCGAATTAACTGAAAAAGGTTTTGGCGTTGCTATCTTCATGGAGTTACAGGACAAAACAGGCACATGGGATCGTCCCTTTGGAATTCCAGGCGTAGACCTCGAAGAAGTCGCTATCAAATTTGGAATCACCATGGAAGGTGAGGCAAAATTTGGCTTTTCAGGAAAGGTCGAGCTTGCCGAGGGTGCCGAGCTTGTTGATGTGGCAGCCGAAGTAGATTTTCTACTCGAAGCAGAGGGGCTGCCCGATGGTATTGCTATGCGGGGGGCTTTTTCAGAGCTTGGAATTCCTGCAATGATTGAAATTGCCGAGCGTATGGCAGGTGGCGGAGCCAAGATCCTGCCACCAGATAATATTCCTTTGCCAGAATTTCGAGACGTTTCTTTTGCATTTGCTACGCCTGGGGCATCGGACCCCCAGCTTGGCCTGGTCGATTCAGGTTTTAAAGTTGCAGGTAATTTATTTTTTCTTGGCCGTGAGTTGGGAAAAGCCGATATCTCAGCCGGCCCCTCAGGCATCAAAATGGACGCATCGATTGACCCTATTGACCTAAAATTACTTAACCTCATAAAAAACAACCTCAAGCTGGATCTAAGTTTTACGGAACTCCCCGTGCTGGCAATGACCTCGGAGATTGAATTTCTTGGACTCAAGGAAGACGCTTCAATTTCCTTTAATGAGGGTATAGTTGATATAGGCATTGAACAGAAGATTGGCGGTGGCATATGGGACTCTAAAATTTCATTCGGCTTCCTGGCAGACCAGCTGGATAAAGGCGGAATGCCCGATATCTTTCTGGAAGGTTCAATCGAATCAGATTTTTTTGCCTGGCTAAGGGATCAGGCACCGCAAAAAGTCAGCGAGTTCTTTGATGTCCTGAATAAAAAATTTGAAAGTGCAGTGGCTGCAATCAACCATGCTGAAGATGTCGTAAATGGGCTAAACGGTAAAATACAGAAACGAAAAGAAGTCATTCAAAGAGAGAAGGCAAGTGCAGACGCAGCCATCCAGAGTGCAGAGCAGCGAGTTCGTTCTGTCAAAGGTGATGTTGATTACGCAAATAATAAATATCATGCTGCTAAAAAGAAATGTAGCTGGAAAAGACCGGGCAAGTGTATTCAGGAGGGTTACTGGGCAACACGAAGGGGTATTGAGGACGCAGCCTACCAGGTGGCTGAAGGTGTGCTGCGCGCGGCCCAGGCAGCCGTCGATCATTTGCCATCGGAGCTCATGGACCCCCAGTTGCTCGGTCTGGAAGCAGAACATGCTACTGCAATGGCAGCACTGGAATTAGCCAAAGGAGTAATTCATGATGTGGAGGCTGCTGATCAATGGATGGCGAAAGGCCTAAACATACTTCTTACAGACATTGGGAAAACAGATGCACTTGTCATCAAGGAAATTTATTACGAGGGGGACCTGGACGGAATGTTCAAGGGTCAACCGGTTATCCTAACGATGGACCTAGAGGTCTTTGAAAAAGACCTGGGTACCCAGATGTTCGCCTTCAAACTCGATGATCCTGTTTTTAATGCTGAACAACTGGCCTTTGTCCCACTCCATATGGTATCCGAACTGTTTTCGCAATACCTGCCGAAAAGTTTGGACAAGTTGATGGGGCCCGTGCTTACGGAAATAAACAAGCAAATGGAGTCATCGGCAAAAAAAGTATACGACGAACTTAAAAGTATTCCGGGGTTGAATCTCCCGGCTGATTTACAAAAGACAATGGAGGAAGCAGCCTTCAGAGGACCCCGCAAACCACTGTTTGATTCAAAGCTTGCCTCTCTCGATCCTCTCTCAAGCAATGCTAGGGTTAGTGAAAAGCATGGTAGGCTAGCCATAAATCTCTATTCGGATATTACCGACGATACCCTCTCGTCTTATCTGATTCTATCACAGGCAACACAACCAGAGACACCCAACCCAACAGCAAAAAAACCAGGCGCAAAAAAAAGCAATACCAAGAAAAAAGGAAGTTCACCAGGTAGTTTCCGGCAAAAATTAGAAGCGTATCAGCAAAAAAAGAAGAACCTGCTTCTACATCAGATGGACCGGAACAAATCGTTTGGCTCTAAACTGGCTGATTTTACGGCACAACAAGAAAAGGAACGTGCTGCAAAGGCAAATGATATGTTTGTCGCCCATACCGATATTCACGTGCCCCCAGGTGAATTGTTTACGCAAAAACTTATGGTTACGAGGCATTCTAAACTGTGCCTTGGTGAAAACGGTACTGGCAAAATAACTTTTCATCCATGCAGTGAAAATCCAGGAGGTCTTCTGTGGGCAACAAAACGGATATTGGTTGATAGAGACGGTCATGTAATCCCGTGGAATGAAAAGTTCGCCAAAACATTTCCAAATAGGGTATACGCACAGTTGATTCACAACGGGGCATGTCTTACGACCCCCTTTCATCTTACTTCGTACAGTACGGCAGCAAAGACCGAACACTTCAAAAAACTCGCCAGCGTAGCATCCGGAAAACCTGACAGCACACAGGCCCACCTTAGCCTTTCCAGCTGCAAAAACGATGGAAAGGGACAGCTCTGGAAAGTCGTCAAAATAACCCATAGTGCAAAAGATAATCACGGTTTTAAACTGCAGGAGCGGAATTCAGGCTATTGCCTGCGGCCTGACAAGGTAAAGGCCCATGCAAAAAAAAGCTCCAAGGAAGTCAAGGCTGTGTTTTATCCATGTTCAGGAATCGCACACGCAACCTTTGAACTGACTGTACCCAACAACACGATGCCGGTGTGGTATGACCATAATGGAGTTATCAAAACCGACAACGGCTTTTGCCTGGATGTACCGAATGAGCCTTTGTCCGATCAACATGGGAGTGTCGTTTTTCTACAGAAATGTGAGGATGATGAATTTGATCGCTGGGATTATGTTGTGGAATACGATAAGACTGTGAAAATCATCAACGATTTCACTGGTCATTGCCTCTACCCCTATCAAAAGGAAGAAGGTTCGATCTCTGATGCCCAAACAGGTCAGATAGTGCAACGCCCATGCGATGCGCGACATACCCAAGGATGGAAAATGCACATTATTCCCAAACAGAAGTGGTTTCAACTAGAAGCAACCGATAGTTCACAAAAGGGAACCAACAAATGCATGGTGCCAGAAGTTGCAAACCCTACCTCATCAGCAGGCAAGGTTAATGTTTTTCTAAAGGACTGCCATCCAGCAACACGGGGGCGGTGGTCATTTGACCACTGGAAGGGAACTTACATATGGACGGAATGGACATTGGCAAACGCAACACCGGGCAGCAGCACAGACCTGACGACAGTTTACTGGATTTCCCAGGACAGCCTCACAGCTGACAACACGAATGGCGTTTGCAGAGTGGTCATTGGAGATCATTCTTCAAACTCATTACACAAAATCTACCCCGGGACATGGCGGGGGAGTAAAAATACCTGCACTTACATAGAAAATAATCGTGTAACAGAAATCAACCCTAGTCAGGAGAATTCTACAAGCATTATTGTAGAAGTCTTGTCCGGGCTTGATATAGGCAACGCGTCATCCCTTGGAAGCTGGAAAATCAGCTCAGGAGGTGTTCCAGTTGACAGTGTTGGTCAGAACGCGCATCCACCAGCACCAGCATTTTCTGCCTTCCTGGTGGGGGGGGATAATAACCAACCTGCTTTTTTCCTGTGCCGGGTAAAAAGTTCAGCGGACCAGACATGGAGGTATGGTTATCAGTCAACATCCTCTTCTTCTTGTAATACGGATGCGGCTAATTTGATTACAGGGGCGCCTCAAACATTAGTTTTTAAAACAGTAAAAAACTTGGACACCGGGAATTAGACTGAAAAATTTTGAGATTAATGGTATAATTAAACCCGAATCGCTTCTAACTAGAATTAATAGGGATATAAGGCTACCTTTCTTCTAAAAGAGAGGTTTTGCTATAAAAAAATTACCAACTTAAGGGGAGGACCTATATATTTTTCTGAAAGGTCCTATTCTATGCTTAAAGCTCCAAGGAAAAGAGAGCAGATTAAAAAATACAAAAAACCGACATCAATTGCTAAGAAGAACTTTTTTATAATTTTAGGTTTTAGTTGTTTACTTTTAACGTCGGCTTGCAGTGACATTGCATTTGACAATTTTCATTTCGAGGACGCAAAACCGGGTATTGAGGCAAGCACAGACCATGACAATCTTCTATCTTCGGATGAAGTACGCCAGGAAATTGAAACATTTTCTGAAAAACTAGCGGAACAGAAAATCAAACCCCAGAATGCTGATCATATCGTTGAAGGCCTCAAGGCCTTATCTGAAAATCAGTTTGTAATTGCCAATCAAAGGTTCCAAAGAGCTCTAAAATTTGATCCATTGGACTCGCATCTCCATATGCTGAATGCCATAGCGCATCAGATGAGGGGTGCCTATGGGGACCCGGAACAATATAAATTAGCTGAAGTGGGTTATGAACTGGCTTCACGAATTGACCCCGGAAACAGTCAGGTCGCCTACTATCTTGGGATTATGAATTTTAATCAGCAGCAATATCAAAAAGCCCAGAATTATTTTGTCCAGGCAGTCTCTCTGGATTCTGAAAATCCTCGGTATTATGCCGGGCTAGCCGCTTCTTCCTATTACCTGGGCGAATTGGATCGCGCCTATAGCTATATAGAAAAAGCATTAGCATTAACGTTGGATTATAGCCCGGCTCATCTGTCGGCAGGCATAATATATGCGTCTATGGGTGATTTCAAAAAAGCAGAATTAGTCTCCAAATTAGCAAGTAAAAAAAATTCATTAAAACAAAAGCATGTACTGAAAAGAGTTTCCGAATGGGAAAAATTCTTTAAAAGAAAGAATATTACAAAGGCCCAGCTTGCTGAATATTATCTTGCCCAAAATCTAGATATTTTTGGCGTGCCAAAGGCCGGAATGTTCAATCCACAGAGCACTACAAATAATGATCCCCTTAGTCGACAAGCTAATCCTAATGGTTCAAGTGCACCCTCAACGCCAGTTGAATCAGAAATTCCCAGCCTGAATTTAGCTATCCCGGCAAAGCCTAACAATCAGGACAATAAGAATTTGGTAAAAACAGAGGGCGGAAATATCGAAGCGGTCATTACAAAGTCTCCCTCTAAATCAAAGGCCGCGGTAATTCCAAAAATAAATATACCTAAAATGGCCCTGGTCGATGTTGCAATAATACGTACGGAAGAAATATACAAATCATCAAAAGGGGTGAACCTGTTAAACGGGTTGAATCTATTCTTTACCGGAGACCAGATTTACCAAAGGCTAACCCCTGGCCTTGGGCAAGTCAGAACCGACCTTACAACAAATGACACCATTACGCTCAAATTAGGAACCGCAGGAGCCGGACTAACCTACTCTTTGAACATTTTCAGCGATGGTTATGACAGAAATGAAATTATTGCCCGGCCAACGATACTTGTCGAAGATAAGAAAAAATCCACTTTTTTTTCTGGCGGAACCATGCATATAGTCCTTGAGGGAGGGGTCGCAGGCAGCGGATCGGTAGAGCCCATCAATACCGGCGTTAACCTTGAAGTAACACCTAATTTTCTTGATTCTGAAACCTTAAACATGAGTATCTTTGCACAACGCGTCTTTCTTGAGAGCAGTCTGTCGCAGGTATCCAGTACAATAACAGGGACTTCGTTTGCCACTTCACATAAAACAGCTATTACCTCGAACCTGACATTGCGTTATGGCGAAACAATGGTGTTGTCCGGGCTTTCCGATCAGGAGAAAGAAATCATTGACGATAAAGTTCCAGGTGTCGGCGACGTGCCTGGAATTCAATACGTATTTAGAAATCAAGTGAAAACATCATCTAAAAAGACAGTTCTTATTCTTCTTACACCTCGAAGAGCCAGCCTGTCATACGAAGATGGCAAGCCAAAACCAAGTAAGAATAATATTTCAGGTAACGGTGTAAACAAACTAGAAAATTCATTTAAGTGGATGCAGCCTGCGCCTCACCTTAGTGCTTTCGTCAAGCACCTTGGAAAATATGAATTTTTCAACCATTACCGCAAAGGCGATATGCAGCTTGAAAACTGGGCTGGGGAAGGAACTATTAATGATGCAATATGGCGTACCTTAGAATATCTATATATAAAGTATGGTTTTGAAAAAAGCAGCGAGTCAAGTCTCTAATCCAAGTCGCAACCGATGGATTGAAAACGAAAAACTATCCTGTAATCTGCTATTGTAGCTTCAAAGCAAGCGGTGTGAACAGGACCGTCAAACCTGCCACAAGCAAAATTAGTCGGATGGCTAGTGGCTTGGATGCAATAGCACCAAATGAAATTGCGCAAAGTCCAAAACTAATCTTAATCGCCACGACCAAGGCTGGAATCGGAGCCGTTTCGAGTCTAATTAATTCCGGGTTAACAATCATCGCCATCGGAATCAAATACAATCCAATTCCGAGAAGCATGGCGTTGCCTGCGACTTTCAGCCAATTTGATTCAACCATGGAAGCTGCAATAAATACAGCACCGCAGACCGGAGGTGTAATAGTCGAAAGCAGTGCAAACCAAAAAATAAAAAGATGCGCCTGCAAGGGGGCCAGTCCCAGGGATTGCAATGCTGGACCGGCGACCGATACACAGATCACATAAGCTGCCGTAGTCGGAACTTCCATTCCAAGAATCAAGCAAGCACAGGCCGTAAGGAATAGGGCTGGCCAGATGCTATCATCTGAGACAGATAAGATGAGGGATGTAATTTTTACGCCAAGCCCAGTCTGACCCAACACACCAATGATGATGCTGGCACAAACAATAATTGAAGCGATCATGGCTATCTGCTTGCCGGCATTAATAGTCACCGTCTCCAGACGGAGGACTGAGCGGGACCATGAAAAACTCAATCGTGAATCAATAAACAGCATCATAAAAGCTGTCAGAATTGCAACACATGCAGCAAATTGAGGGGTAAACCCTCCTCGAAACATCCGTTCCAGCAATATTACAAATGGCACACAGAAGAACAAAGCGGTCACAGCAATGGTACGGATTGCCGGTCGGTCATCGGGAGCAAGACCGGACAACTGGTGCCGTGTGCAAAAAGCGTTAATTCCAAACCACACGGCAATGAAGTATAAAATAGCAGGAAAGAACGCAGCTATGACGATATTTTTATAGGGAATCCCCGTCAGTTCAACCATTACGAAAGCACCGGCACCCATCAATGGTGGCATGATCTGCCCTCCCGACGACGCTACCGCTTCAACAGCTCCGGCAAGTGCCCTTGGATACCCTAACCGCCGCATCGCCGGTAGAGTAATGGCACCGGTTGATGCCACATTAGCTGAAGCCGAACCGGAAATGGACCCAAAAAGCGCCGATGACAGCAAAGAAACCTTAGCCGCTCCACCTTTTAGGCGACCGGCTACAGCGGTAGCTAGATTCATAAAACCCTGTCCAGCTTCGCCAGCATTAAGCACAGCGCCCAGAATAACAAAAATAGCAACGATACTGACAGAAATTCCTGTCAGACTACCCCAGAGTCCGCCCTCTGCAATCGTAAGTGTGCCGAGAAAGCTTTCGAGAGGCAACCCTGGATGACCAAATTCACCTGGGATATGCTCTCCGAAAAAACCGTATGCTAAAGCAAACACTGCAACCAATGGCAACGGCCAGCTTATTGCCCGGCGTGCCATTTCTAAAACCACAATCACTAATGTAACAGAAACAACTAGCTGCAAAGCCCCCTGCAGGGCACCATATTGCTCGGCCAACACGGTTTCATTGATAACAATATAGGCGCAGCAGATAACACCCGCTGTTGTAAACGTAGCCCCAACCACAAGGTCACGAAAGTTTCCCGCGGCAAAGAGGAAGATCCATGGTATTGCAAGAATCAGATGTACGGGTCTGGCCACCAAATTTGGCACCAGACCCGAAAAGACCAGCGCAAGATGAAATCCAATCGAGGCAGCGCCCAGGGTTGCAAACAAAAAGCGCCGGGTCGTCCCCTCCATCAAACTCCCCTCGAACCGTGCTACCGGATTTCTGCCGGTATTTTCATTCCTTTCTCATCATAGTATTTAAGCGCACCTGGATGAAGCTTTCCATATACGTTCACCAACAAGGCAGAAGAAACTCCGTTCCACCAGGCGTGATCCGCTCCCATTGACTTCTTCTGTTCCCAATAAGTCTTTGTCAATGCATAAGCAGTCTCATCACTCATGGTCGTAGTAGTATGGGCAATAACGGGAAGGGATGTGGTTACTGTTTCACTGCCGACCCCCGCATAAGTATTACCAGGAATTACCAATTTGGTCCGTTTTGTTGCCTTCAACTGTTCGTCAGTAAGCGATAATAAAGTAACACCGGTACTTGCTGCTGCTTCAATTACATTAGGTGCCGGCCACGACCCGGCTGTAACAAAACCATCAATCTGCTTATTCTTAAGCGCACTTACTGCAGCATTTAATTCTACATTGGCAAGCGTGACCTTCCCTTCGAGGCCAAATAGTTTGAGATACTTGGCCCCTTCCTTGGCCCCGAAGGAGCCCTTTCCAATAAGGACGGTCTTGCCGACAAGGTCAGCAAAGGACTCTACCCCACTGTCCTTCCGCATTACAAAATGCATTGTCAACGAAGGAATTGGAAACAGAGCACGAATTTCATTATACTTGGGGTTCCCCTTGCCCTCGAACATGGCAAGTTCCTTCTGAGCGAGTTTAACAAGTACAGGAGGTGTGGTGAATACATAATTGCCTTCCCGCGCTGCAGCTTCTTTAACGTTCTGGACTGAGCCCTGGCTTTCCTCGACAGTTATAATGATTTGACCGTTTGAACCCTTCTTGACCGCTTCTGCAATCTGCACTGCCATCTGGTAATAAGATGATGTCGTCTTTGCTGATTTATAGGTGACGCGTGTCTCGGCATGAGCAGACATCATAGACCAGAAAATCAACGTCGCAATTAGACCCAGAGTTTTTAATTTTTTCATTACTATCTCCTATGTTCCGATGAGGTCACACATCAAGCGACGATCACCCCTTCAGTTTATTCAATTCCTAATAAGATTATACATTCGACCCGGCAACAAAACCTTCCAGTGACCATTACTATTTAAAGTGTTGTCAGTCAGAACACTCGAATCTATGTCCGCCAAAGATACGCTTCAAAAAGAAATGAGAAATAAAGGTAATTATAACACTAGCATACTGTGTGCAGACGCACAAATCAGTAGTTATCTATGCGCTCCAGATAGAATATTAGAGTGCATCACAAAAAATCTAGGACATGGTCTATGGCTCAGTGCCCAGGTTATCTTTTGGAAGCTGTTGATTACATATAACGGCAATCCGGTTCATTTAGGCGTTGATTTGCGTAATATGCGTTACTGCGCAAATTTTTGGATTTTTAAATTTTTTTGGCAATAACCGTTATTAACTTAGAATAAATAATGGCGTTCCAGCATAAATCTGGAAAATCTTGGCCCATAAACCATAAACTAATGTTTCCAATAACTACTACCCGATCAAAACAGGAAAAACCTATAATGCGGAAAGTGCAACAACATTAACACGGGGGGTAAACGCATGAAAACTGCTATAAAGGTGGCACTGACGGCCATTTCTATCTGTCTTTCGACTTCTGTTTTTGCTGCAACACCGTTAGTTGATACTGCGTGGATAAATAATAATCTCAACAACAGCAATATTGTCTTTCTTGATGTTCGGGGGAGACTTGCAGGAAAATCAAAAGCTGATTATCTAAGAGGGCACATTCCTGGCGCCGTCTGGACAAATTACCTTAAAGATGGCTGGCGTATAAAGGATGGCAATGGAACAGTAGGACAGCTTCCACCAGCTGCCAAATTAGAAAAACTCATAGGGAGTTTGGGAATTAGCAATGACAAGCACGTGGTAATCGTCCCGCAAGGAGGAAAAGCACTGGATATGGGTACAGCTACCCGGGTGTACTGGACGTTCAAAGTCCTCGGGCATAATAATGTGTCAATTCTCGACGGTGGCATGAAGGCTTATGGAAAAGTAGATCCAAAAACGAAAAAAGCAGTTAACAAGCTTGAAAAGGGCGACAACAAGGCAACTGCAGCGGTTTTCAAGGCTAACTTGCAAAAAGATATGATCATTTCGAAAAACGATGTCGCCAAAGGCATGAAAAACGGAACCCCGCTGATCGACAACCGTCCAAACAATCAGTACGTGGGAGTAAACCAACACCCAAAGGCAAAGCGTCTTGGAACAATTCCAGGAGCAATAAACTTCCCCGAAAACTGGATGACTGCGAACGGAGGAGGAAAGTTTAGACCAACCAGCGAACTCAAAAAACTTTTTAAACTGGCTGGTGTAAATTCATCTGGCGATCAGATCACATTCTGTAATTCAGGGCACTGGGCAAGTCTTGGCTGGTTTGTCTCTCATGAACTGGTTGGAAACAAGCAATCAAAGATGTATGACGGCTCAATGATAGAATGGTCTGCAGACATGTCTCTTCCGATGGAACAAAAAATTAAAATAAACTAAGATCGGATTAATACGTTATGAAAATGCCAGGCTATTTTTTAGCCTGGTCATTTTTCCGCATAAACTCGATCAAGATTCATCCAGCGTATACATTGATATATTTGAGGCAAATAACCCTTAGACACGAGGCTAAGTTTTTATCATTCACAATAAGGCAGTGGTCATGAATTGACTCTATCAGTTGAGGTAATGACATTTTCTGAGTTTCCGCCATTTCATCCAGCACTGTCCAAAATGCCGCTTCAAGCCGTATTGTAGTTGAGTGGCCATGAATTCTAATTCCTCGTTTTTCCGGAGCAAATTCAGTAATCTGGTCGGTTGCACAAGCTCGAAACATATGATCGAGCATGGGACTCGTTTCAAGAAATATTGACATGCGAATGAACCTAACTTTTCGGTTGCTTCTAACTAAATTGTAACTACTCTTTCACAGGATTGAATGGCCACCACGATATCATCCCAATCACTTTCCTGCATATCCGATGTAATCGTCACAAACTTCGAATTATCAAATTTTTTTGACGTTTGAACAATATTTTTTATTGCCTCTGTTTCCTCAAAAAGGCCGGTATGCAAGAAAAGAAATTTAACGGGTCTCTCCATACTCATAAGTTTATAACCACATCACTCATGAAAATTGTTTCTGCAAGCTTGCCTTCGTCGATAAAGGGAAATAGGTTTTTCAGTTCGGGATCAGTCGTTTCCGGCAAAATTTCAGTCAATTCAAGTAATTCAATTTTCTTGCTATCTAAATTTTCCTCCGATAATGATTTCCCCATAAAGACAAGGTGTACCCTGTGGCCAGAAATCGTCAGCCCGGCAGCAACCCTGGCTGCTTCCCCATTATCATTTCTTGCCAAGACAAGTATATTTTTCTCAACCATTTTCATTTGTTTCTATATACTAAAGGCTGATAACCCTTGAAGCTTTTCCAACCATCATTGAATTGTTTAACTGGCTCCCTATTTCAACTGGACAATCTAACTCTTGATATAATGCCGACCATGATTCACCACAAGCAACGGCTGCATCAGCGCCTTTCATTGCAACAAGACATTCCTGCTGATGGAGTAAAGCAACACCTTCACCTGTGAAAAAAACTGACCAGGTCATGCCTTTCCGGCCACAGGCCTCAGCAAGCCCTTTCAGGAGCGGTCCAGACCTTCGAGTAGTCACTACAATGAATAAATTCATATCCTATCAATTTTCAATAAGCTGGCAATCAGCATCCTTGATTTTTCTTACGGCCCTCCCCCCCGGCTCCTTCTTCCTGGGGTGGGGTTGAGAGATAATATTCCAGCATTTCAATAACACTCACCAGACCGAATTCACCAAGATCAAATGACTCAAACTCTTCTGCTGATTTTGGAGTTCGTGCCTTTATCATTTCCTCATCTGTCATCGATACCATTGGAAAGACAAGAAAAGCTATTAAAAAGCTGACTAATAGCGATATCACACAAAATATAATTGAAGATTTTTTCATACGTAACTGCAAACAACCTTTGAATCAATCAGAAGTCAGTCCTAAATATAGAACAACCATTGCTACAACAAACATCCCAACCTGTATTATCATTTGAATATCCATGAAAGTCTAATCTATTGCCCTTTGAAATGCCTGATAAGTTCGCTAACTGTCAACGTGCTGCCAGTTTCAGGATGGATGACCTCAGGTGTAAAATGCGGCACGCCAAATTTATCTGAAAGCATTGATTTTGGAGGGAAAAAAAATACATAAAACAAAGTAATAATCGATCCGATTCCAACAAAAAATGAAAAAAAACGCATACCCCTCTACCCCGTTCAATTAGTTTTTCTGAATATAAATATTCCAATGACGGTCCACCTTCACCGTTTCCAGATGCGTTGCCTGAATCCCAGGACACATTGGTGGAATTGCTTCCATGGATGTTGGATTATCAATTGAAACTTGGATAACATCCATAGATCGCGCTTTTTCAACTGTTTTCTTTGTCATTAACTGTGGTCTCGGGCAACTGTCCCCAAGGCAATCAACTTCGACTGCGATCTGATAAGATTTGCCACTAGATAACGTTATATTGTTCGTTTTCCTATCCTCTGAATCAACATCGTTTTTTACAGATCCAAAAATTCGCATATTTCTATCCCAAAGTTATCAATTATGAGCAAAATTAACTCTTTGCGGTATTTACTTTTTCAAGACGCTCTCTTCGCAGAATTAATAAATAAATTCCTGCCAAAATTAAAGTTTGGGCTAATCCAAAAAAAATAGCCGGTATTCCCAATTTTTCCTGAAGGGTCTCCGCGTTTGCAAAACCAAACTGCAGAGCCGAAAGGTCCACCCCCCCAGTCATGCTCGCAGGAGCCGGAGGCCAGTAATTAACTGACCAAAAAAGAGAAAATAAAAACATTCCGATAAACGTAAAGATTAAGGCCCAAACCGCACCAACATTACCCTCGCCAGCCTTCACCCATGTCGAAACTGTGCAGGCTCCAGCAAGAACCATTCCAATACCAAAAAGAAACAGGCCAATAACCTGGTTTATACCGACATCGAATTTCATAGTCCTACCTTCACCAATCGAAATAAAACCGGTAAATCCTATGGTTAGAATCATCATCGCTACCAACAGCGCCTTAGTATTTCGAAAACTCTTAAAAAGGATTGCATCCCTCAAGGCGGCTGTATTACAAAACCTTGACCTCTGGACAACCAAACCTACAATGGCTCCAAATAGAAAAGCTACTAAACATTCCCCTACCTCATTCATAATCTATAGCTCCAGCACTCTTCTATATATCTGAGACCCCAGCCACGCCCCTGCAACTATTCCTGTGATAGAAAGATATCCGCCGAGATTCATTTGCGGTGTTAAACCGAAAAAAGTTGATACATTGCACACAAATGCCAGGCGGATGCCTACACCCATAAGTAGACCACCTATAGTGATCAAAATCCACTCAGAAAGCCGACGAGGATAACGGATATAAAATTCTTTAGACAAAATTGATCCAACCAAGGCCCCAGAAATCATGCCCAAGCTTATGTAGATTTTCCAGTAACCCGCGTCAGGCCTGAAAACTAGATTCCAAAAAGGAAGCCGATTAAGTTCATCCCCGATAAAGAACTGGGCAATTAAACCTGTCATCATTGTTTCGCCACCACCAACCGTCCATGCCCCGACAATTAAGAACAAGAAAATATCAAGGACGGCGATCGCGGCCAGTGCAATGACTGGGTCCAGAGTCTTGCTGAAAAATTCTGAAGTTACCATTCGCGCATTCCAAGCAATTTGTTACCTAGCATGGTGTGTGTGAAAATCATCCCATCATACAACGAGACTAATTACAATTTTGTCTATTGGGTAGTAGTTATTGCTAACAAATTTAATGACTTTTATTCCCAAATTGCAAAGCTTAGTGCAAGAGACATGAAATTTATCGCCCTTAGGCTGCAGGCCGTTAACGAATCTATTTTGAATCTACCCACCATCTTAGGACACATAAGGGGATAACTGCACATCTTAAAACAATCATCGATTTTGATAATAACGCTAGGTTTTTAGGCCATTTACGGGGACCTTTAGATA
>MDTE01192380.1_pt1 | contig 20915 bp, 21 predicted proteins | sample 811231 | NCBI WGS metagenome assembly MDTE01 (sample SAMN05326651, study PRJNA326480) | marine metagenome | isolation source: seawater | place: Indian Ocean: Red Sea | collected 2010
ACCGCCGGTTCCAGCCAGAACACCGAGGTTGATCTCAGGCAGACCGACCTTGCCAGCGTTCTTGCGAGCGATACGAATGTCGGCGGCCATGGCGATTTCGAGACCGCCGCCCACGGCGTGGCCGTTGATGGCACAAACCACGAGTTTCGAAGTTTGCTCCAGACGAGATAGGGTCTCGTTGGCGTGAAGACAGAAATTGTACTTGAAGCCAGGCGTGACGCTGTTCAGCATTTGGATGGAAGCCCCAGCGGAAAAGAAGGAAGCCCCGTTGCCGGTAAGCACGATACAGGTGACATCATCGTTGAACCGTGCTCGCACGATGGCTTCATCGATGTCACGCATCATTTCGTGCGTGTAGGTGTTCGGCGAGCGGTCGTTGGCACCGTCGAGTGGCTTACCGGCCGAATCCGAAGTCAATTCTATCACGGCGATGCCGTTCTCGGTCACGCCATAGTTCACCAAACGGTTGGGCATCGGTTCAAGTTTCAATCCATAGAGGTCGCTCATACCTTAACCCACAGGGGTGAGCATTATGAAGAAATCGCTGAGGATTCTTGCGCTCCTTGGTCGCTCTCGTTGTCGTTGGCAAAGGAAACATGTCCGCCACCCTTTCGAACGGCGTCCCACTGCTGCCCGACCGATTTGGCAGCATCGGACGGCTCCCATTGGTCTCGCTTGAGGGCTGGGCGGAACGGCATCCGTCGAACACCTCGTCCCATTGCCTTCGGATCGCTTTGGAGCATGAAAGGACTCACGAGCCGATACAACAAGCGTTTGAACAGGGTGGGTCTGAACAACTTTCCAATCCATACCAAGCCATCACCTCGTCGGTCTTGGTCCCTCATCCACGCCTTGCACATCCGCTTGAAGGTGCGGTCGCCCACGCGATTCATCAACCAACGATTGGCAACACTCGTGCGGACATAGGGCATTAATTGGTGACGCACATCTCGCTCATAGTCGCCTTCTCCGAGAATGTCTCGTGCGGCAAGGACGCCTGACCAGACCGCCATGCGCATGCCAAAGCCCCACATGAAGTCCTGAAGCCCTCCGGATTCACCAACATAATATCGGCCATCTTGTTTGTAATTTCGATTGATGGTGAAGTCACCCTTTCCGCCGACTCGCTTGATGGGTTGGCGGTTGAGGTTGGGATAGTGTGCCTCGTACCAAGCGATGGTCTCGTTGAGGAAGCGTTCGCTCTTGCGTTGTTTACGCCAAAGGCAGGTGCAAATCAACCCGACGCCATCGATGATGATGAGGTAGGAATAGGACCCTGGCGCAAGTTTGTCATTGAGTTGAAAGGCGATGTGATTGGGATGGTCGGTTTTGAAAATTTCACCGTAAGCCACAGCAGAGGTCCCTTTTGGACCGCAGGCGATGATGGTGCAGTCCTCTTCCTTGACCCTTGATTTGTAGTGAATGGTTGCTCCGGCCTCCAAGGCTTGACGCTTGAACCCCTGGTCGATGGTGTGTGAAGAAGTTCCTCGCTCAACAATTCGATAGGCAACGCCCAGCGATTTGGCTTGCGTGATGACATCATCGGGATGGATCAAATCCACCGTACTGAACGTGGTGGCCTTGAACGAGGTGGCATCCAACCCCCATTGGGCAAGTTGGTCAAAGAAATCATCATCCATGCTCCAATTTTCAAGGGCCTGGAAATCGCCGTCAAAGCGAGCACCGGAATCCTCGCGAATGTCGTGGACATGCACCTCTCGACCTGCCTTCGCAAGCACGATGGCGGCTGCAAGACCGGAAAGCCCTGCACCCATGACGTGAATGGGTTCGGTTGACCCGCTCCTGTCGGCCATGGTTGGCCATGGAGGCGTGAGGTTTGAATGATGTGCTTCGCTCGTTGAGCCATGGCCGAGGTTGTTGTGGTTGAAGAAGCCCCAACCGGGCTTGACCCACAAGCACTCCTGCAACGATTGAACACCAAGGGTTGCGGTGCTGTTGTCAGTTTCATCGGCATCACCCGAGAAACCGAAGGAGAAGCCGATGTGCTTCGGCTGGAATTTGATGCTTGGCAAGACAAACTGCAGCCTGTCCTCAAACAGCTGGCCCAAACAGCCATTGAGATTCACGGCGTTCGTGCGGTGGCAATGGCCCATCGAACAGGAAGTGTCGGTCCGCAAGAGCCCATCGTTGCCATTCATGTCGCCAGCCCTCACCGCAAGGAAGCGTTCATCGCCTGCGAGTGGCTCATTGACGAGTTGAAGAAGCAAGCACCCATATGGAAGAAGGAAGTCACGAACCTTGGGGAGACATGGAAGGAGGGATTGGGATGAGCGAGAAATCCATTGAAGGCATCGTGAACATCGGAAAGAAACCCGTCGTTGAACGCCGTGCAACTGCCCGAGGAAGGGTGGTGTTGCAAGCCACCAGCAAGCGTGCAATCCAGTCGGGTTCCGTCAAGAAAGGCGATGTCCTCGAAGCCTCGACCATCGCTGCCATCCAAGCGGTCAAAGAAACGCCGCGAATCGTACCGCATTGCCATCCGATCCCACTTGAGGGAACCGATGTATCCTGGACGTGGGAAGGCAACGATTTGTGGTGCAGCGTGACCGTTTCCGCCCATTACAAAACGGGCATCGAGATGGAAGCATTGACCGGCGTTTCAGCAGGACTTCTGTGTGTCTTTGACATGGTCAAATCGCTTGAGAAAGACGAGAACGGGCAGTACCCTGCGGCCCGAATCACCGACCTCGAGGTCGTTGAGAAATTCAAAGGGGCATGAACCGTTTCATTCATGGCATCCCCGCGTGTCCAACACATCATGGGCATCACCACCAACTTCGCACACCACTTCCTTGAGGCCGTTGACCAAGCAGCGATTGCGAGTGCGGCCTGGCGAGGAAAAGGGGACAAAAATGCGGCGGACGATGCTGCCGTTGAAGCCATGCGCCGTACCTTTGACAACGTACCGTTTGACGGACGCGTCGCCATTGGTGAGGGTGAGCGAGACGAAGCTCCGATGCTCTACATCGGCGAGGAACTCGGCTCCATGGTGGGACAAGACGGCGCCCCCCAAATCGACATCGCTGTGGACCCCTTGGAGTGCACGAACAACTGCGCCGATAACCAACCAAATTCAATCGCTGTTCTCGCTGCAGCTCCTCGTGGCACCTTGTTGCACGCACCGGATTGTTACATGGACAAGTTGGCTGCTGGACCAGCCCTTGCGGGACACATCTCCCTTGACGGTGGTGTCGCTTACAACATCGAACAAGCCATGCATGTCCTGGATTGCGAGGCAAGCGATGTCCGTATCGTGGCACTTGACCGAGAGCGTCACTCGGCGCTGTTCAAGGACATTCGAGGGACGGGTGCGCAACTTCATTTGCTCGGCGACGGGGACGTTTCAGGCGCTCTTTGGGCGGCCAAAGAAGACGGCCCATATGACATGCTTATGGGCATCGGTGCCGCTCCAGAAGGCGTGATCTCAGCAACCGCTATCCGCGGTGTCGGCGGTGTTTTCGAAGGTCGCCTTGTGTTCCGCTCCGACGAAGAAGAAGCACGGGCAGAAACGATGGTCAACGACGATTTAACCCGCCTGTGGAAAGCGGAAGACCTGTGCCAGAGTGAGGATGCATTGTTTGCAGCTGCGGGCGTCTGTGACGGGTATTTACCCGGGGTAACCATTGACAGCACCCATACCACAACATTCAACGAACTCATTGATGTCTCCACCAAGAAGGTTGTTCGCTCAGAAAAGCGACGACCCCTGTGAACCTCTGAGGAACAACCATGGCTCAGCAACTGCGAATCGATGTGCGCCTCCCGCAGGGCCACTGGGCCGGTGACGTGACGAGACAACACCCCTCGGCAACGCTGCGAATTGAACAACACATGCCGTTGAGCAAAGGTCGTGGAACGGCCCGATGTTGGAGCAACGAAGACCTGTATGCCACCGTGCAGGATCACGACGGCATCGACACATGCACCGACGCTGAAGACGGGCGGTTCTCGGTCAACATCTCTGCGGGAGGTGGTGGTTTTCTTCGCCCATTGGTCGACCTTGGTGTGGTGCCGCGGACACCGTTTGAAGTTCGAGATGGCTGGGTCGAGTGGACCGTAGAAGGCACGCGTGAAACGATGCGGGAATTGGTCAATCGCTTCCGACACGACGAAATCCCTCATCGCTTGCTCTCCACGCGCAGCACACGTGCGCGCCTTCTCACACCAAGGCAGCGTGAGGTCTTCGAAGTAGCATCCAGAGAAGGCTACTGGGACGTCCCTCGTCGCATCAATCTAACCGAACTCGCCGGTTTGCTCAACGTGGCGAAGTCCACCCTTTCCAATCAATTGCAGCGCATTGAATCGGCCGTTTTCCATGCGTTCACGGAAGAGATTCGCCGCCAAAGCAACTAACATGTTCGTGCGAACATGTTCGTAAAGGGTATAAGGAGGACGGCGACTACCCACTTCCATGGACAACCTTCCGAAGACATGGGATGATTGGATTGAGAACTTCAAGGCCTGGCAAGACAACGTCGGCTACGAACGTGAATGGATGGGAGATTTTGACCTCTCCATTCAATTTGACTGGGAACGCGCTGGCGACGTCATCGAATTCGGCGACTATGCCGGACGGGCCAAGTGGGAGCGCTCCCTTCAAGTGCCCCACCAAAGCATGAGGGATGCCCTCGTCAGCATGATCACCGTTCAAGGTGACACTGAATTCGCCTCTGTGGAGCAACAACGCCACCTGCTCGCCACCGCTCCAACCGATTACGACCGCTACGCAGCCGCTCGTATCATGGCCGAAGAACAACGCCACGGATGGCAGATGGCCTACCTTCTCATGACGTATTTCGGCCAACAAGGCCGACGTGAAGCACAAAAGCTCCTCGAGCGAAATGCACAGGACGGCGACCGTCTCCTCGGTGCGTTCAACCGACCGATGCCTCACTGGCTGGATTTCTTCTGCTACACCATGTTCGTCGACCGTGACGGGAAGTTCCAACTTGGGATGCTCTCCACCTCAGCGTTCAAACCCCTTGCAGCCAGCATGGGCCCCATGCTGAAGGAGGAATCCTTCCACCTGGGCACCGGCTCGAACGGTCTACGTCGCATCATCAAGGCAGGCGTCATACCGCTCGATATGTTGCAGCGTTACATCAACAAGTGGGTGTCCACAGCACACGACCTCTTTGGCGTCGATGAATCATCATCGGCGCATTGGGCCTACGTGTGGGGCATCAAGGGACGATGGGATGAACGCAAGAAACTCGAAGGCGACGTGGAGGTCTCAAAGGAAACCCTCAACGAAGAGGCTCGCATGCACTACCACGAAGAAATTGTCCTCGAAGTCGAGAAGTTGAACGGTTATCTCCCCGAAGGCGCAGCAAAACTCTACGTGCCTCACGAGAACTTCAACCGAGAGATTGGAAACTACAAGCGGCAGCGATGCACCACCGATGGAGCCGTGTTCACCGGCTCAGACGAAGATTGGTCAGCCTACATCGAAGCACATTTGCCCACGGCTCAAGATGAAGAGGACCTCAAAGAACTCTTCAAGCAACAATGGGTCGCTGAGAAGCCCATGACGGCGCGACAAATCGCTTCCGGCATTGGCGCAAAGGCTTGAGGCGGGTGGCTCGATGATCCCCGTCGCGCTCTACGGCGTCGACGCTGAAATGTGCGAACGTTTCTTCGACGCCCTACCCGGTCTGGTCACCGACGCTTACGAAGACCGTTCCTACCTTGAGTCGCTGTATGCGGTTCAAGCAAACCAATCCATTGAGCACGTGAGAATTGCAGACGAATGGGCCAAGAGAGCCCCGTATGCGTGGCCCGAAGACGTGGTCAATGAAGTCGAGATGGTGCTGAGAACCACCACCTATCCCGATGTCTCGCTGCTCGAACACCTGATGACGTTGGACGATGTTGACGCTCAGCGTGTCTCGGAGTGGATGCACTTCGCCACCAACCAGTTCCCCATATACTCCGAAAAAGCCTGTCAAACGCTGGAAAGGATGGGGCTGGAGACGCCCTATCGCCCCGATGACATCGCCAGTTACGGTTTGTACGTGAGCAGAATTGAAGGACTCAAACTCCATGCCCCTGCTGCAGGGCTTCCAGAAATCGGGCTCCCCCGAACACGGATGCTGCAACTGGGCTTGGAGCGATTTGAATGAACAATGCCTCCGTTCATCTCAAGTTGGTCACCGTCGCTGCCATTTGGGGGTTCGGTTGGCCAGCAGGTCGGGTGGTGGCCACCGAAGTTCCTCCAATAACGGCTGCTTGGATTCGCTACGTCATCGTGGTGGCCCTCTTCCTGTTGTATTTGCGCTGGTCGAAACAATGGGTCCTCCCTTCAACAACACAATGGCGTCAGGTCTGCCTCATCGGGCTGTTTTCCACCTTCCTCTATCAGGTGCTGTTCATGTACGGCATGGGGTTCACGGCCGCCGGTGATGCATCGTTGATGATCACCTTCAATCCCTTGTTCACGGCCTTCCTCGCCGTATTCTTCCTCGGAGAAGCCATGACAAAGCGGCTGTTTGGCGGCCTTGGTCTCGCCGTTGCGGGCGTAACGGTGCTCTTCTTGGCTTCACCCAACACGGACATCGCCACCGCAGACCGCTGGCTTGGAAACACCTTCATCGCAGGTTCAGCCTTGGCATGGGCATGTTCAACCATCGTGATGAAACGGGTGATGACCGATCAACCCGAGGATGCGAAAGCGCCGCTCAGCCCGCTCCACCTGACCGTTTGGTCATCGGTGGTTGGTTTGTTGATCCTCACGCCGTGGGCCGGTATGGAAGTGGCAGCGGAAGGGATTCACACGCCCACGACCAAGGCGTGGCTGGGGATTGTCTTCCTCGCTGTGTTCAGCACGGTGGTTTCCTATGTCTGGTTTGCCGAAGGCATTCAGGTGATTGGAGCGGGACCCGCAGCCTTCTATGTCTACATGGTCCCTCCCTTCGGCATTCTGGGTGGATGGCTGTTGTTGGACGAACAACTGGGTGCTTCCTTGGCGCTTGCGTTTGCACTCATCGTTGGTGGTGTGATGTTGGCGCAATCAAAACAGAGACCCGCCGAGCAAGCATCATGAAGGTGGGCGCCTTCCCTGCACCATGTCCATTGAACGCGTGGCCGTTATCGGTGCAGGAACCATGGGGGCAGGCATCGCTCAAGTATGTGCCCAAGCAGGGTGGGATACCCGGCTTTACGACGCCTTTCCTGACGGTCTTGAACGGGGTATGGATCGCATCGGTGCGTTTTGGGAAAAGGGAATTGCTCGTGGAAAAACGACGCCCGAACAACGCGAAACGTGGTCGGCCAACCTCGCTGCGGTCAGTGATTTGGCAGCGGCTGTTGCTGATGTGGATTTGGTGATCGAAGCCGTACCAGAATTGCCCGAACTCAAACAGCAAATCTTCGCTCAACTCGACGAATTGGCCCCTCCACATGCCGTTCTCGGTACCAACACCTCTTCGCTTTCCATTACCGACATCGCTGCCGCCACCAACCGTCCAGACCAGGTGATTGGCATGCATTTCTTCAATCCGGTACCCATCATGAAATTGCTCGAACTTGTTCGCACGCCCTCAACATCGGAGGAAACCATTGCAACTGCAGAAGTGGCTGGCGCTGCCATGGGCAAAACCACCATTCTCGTGAAGGACGTCCCCGGATTTGCAACCAGTCGACTTGGTGTTGTGTTGGGCAATGAAGCCATTCGCATGCTTGCCGACGGTGTTGCGAGCGCCAAAGACATCGACACGGCCATGGTTCTGGGCTACAAGCACCCCATGGGTCCGCTGGCACTGACAGACTTGGTGGGCCTTGATGTTCGTCGAGATATTTTGCTGAACCTTCAGCGTTCCTTCAACGACGACGCTTATGCTCCCCATCCATTGCTTGAACGCTTGGTCAATGAGGGACGTTTGGGGAAGAAGGTCGGGAAAGGAATCTATGACTGGTCGAGCGGTCATGCAGAAGAAACCAATCTTGATGAGGATTAAGACAAAGCCCAAATAGACTTTCAATGTTCAATGACCATGAACGACGACGATACCGGCATCTGGGGTGCCATGAACAATCAATCGGACGGCGATGCTGAGCCAGCCTCCCTCACCGGCCAGGCAGACGTGACGGGCCCAGCTCCACAAATCCTTCAACAGATCACGCCCGAGATGGTCTCGGCTGGTTATCAACCAGGCATGGCCTCCCAACAGATCACCGTTGGCGATGAAGGAAAGGGTCCCAAGGTTCCGATGATCATCGCTGCTGTTTTCTTGGTGATTGGCATTCTCGGTATCGTGATTGCAGGTGTTGCGGGCTCATCCTTGGAAGATACGCTCGAGAGTATTGAAACCGGACCGTACACATCCGACATCTCACCTGGCGAAGCACTGACCCATACCGACGATGACAATGCAGGTGAAATGGGCTGGTATTTGTTGATCTCTGGCGACCCGAAGGTCGATGAAAACAGCAACGGCGTACCTGACGCCTGCGATGCATTGGGAGAGGTGAGCATTACCGACGCTGACGGCGACGACATCGGTGAGCGTGTGGCCACCATCGACTGCGCAAAACGTTGGGATTATTACGACATCGAAGACCATGTGGTGGTCGGCGTCATCTGTAGCACCATCATGGACCAAGAGGATGGAAGTGCACAGAATGAATGTGAAATCGGCGAGGCAATCTTCGTCTCAAACAGCAACAACGTGTCCATGAAAGTTGTGGATCAGGACGCCATGTTCATTCCCATTATGGGAGAAATCGTGGGTACAGGTGCCCTCATGGGCACCTCCTTCTTCGGAGGTTGTTGTTCACTTTGTGGTGGGCTCATCGCACTCATCATTGGCCTCATGCGACTTGGTGGCGGCAAGCAGAACCAACAGATGCAATTCCACATCCAGTGATTCAATCAAAGGACGGGCGCCGCTTTTCGAGGAACGCCGCCACGCCTTCTTTGAACGCCTCGGTGGTTCCTGCGGCTTCAATGAGGGTACGCTCGTGGTCCAAATGGGTGGCAAAATCATTGTCCGTTTGAACGTGGAGGAGGTGCTTGGTCGCTTCTTTGGTGTGAAGCCCCCATGAGGACCAGACGGTGGCCAAACCGATGGCTGTTTCCATCAGTGAATCGGGTTCAACCAGCACATCGATGGCGCCGTATTCGTGGGCTTCTCGACCCGACCAAACTTCGTTTTGCATGAAAAAACGACGAGCACGTTGCTCGCCCACAAGCCGAGGAAGCAGCCAAGTCGTGCCACCATCGGGCGAGAGACCCATGCCAGCATAGGACGCAGCCATGCGGGCATCGTTGGTGCCGACCCGAGCATCGCAGGCCAGAGCAAGTCCGAGACCACCGCCTGCTGAGACACCGTTGAGGGCGGCGACCACGATTGTGGACGAGGTCCGCATGCGTTGAAGCAATGGATGAAGGACACCCGTGAGGTTGCGAATCAATTCTGGAGCGGTGTTGGATTCAATCGAATCTTGAAAGGCGTTGATGTCGGCACCTGCAGAGAAGAAACGCCCGTCGCCCGTCAGCACGATGGCTTTCGTATCGGGATGCTTGAGCCCATCGTCAATGGCATCGGCAATCCTTGGCAAGAACGCCATGGAGAACGATTGTGTCGAAGCCTGACCGGCCATTTTGATGAGACGGATGTGGTCGCGCTGCTCGATCTCGACCGCCATGTTGTCACCTCACAATTTCACGTTGACGTTCTTGACCTTCGTGTAGAACCGAAGCGCATCCTGACTCTGCTCAATACCGATGCCTGAATGTTTCCAGCCGGTGAACGCCGTTTGCGGGAAGGTGATGGGGTACTCGTTGATGGAGACCATACCGCACTCCAAATCCCGTGCCAACTTGTGGGCACGGCTCAGGTCGTTGGTCCACACGCCGTTGAGCAGACCAAAGGGTGTGTCGTTGGCGAGTTCCAGAGCTTCTTCATCCGAAGAAAACGTCGTGACTGCCAGCACTGGGCCGAACAACTCGTCTTGGAACAAGATGTGAGAACGGTCAACGCCGGTAACCACCGTCGCTTCCATGAAGGCCCCGTCCCGGTCAAGCGCCTTTCCGCCCAACACCACCTTGCCGCCTTCCTTCAGGCCGGCCTCGAGTTTCTCAAGCACTTCGGCTCGGTGGCGTTCATGCACCAAACTGCCCATGCGAACACCCTCTTCCATGCCCGGACCAACGGGCCACTTTGAGACTTCAGCACAGACGGCTTCAACGAGGTCGTCGTGAACATCCTCGTGCACCAGGAGACGGGAGCCAGCCCAACACATTTGTCCGGCGTTCATGAAGATACCAAAGCAGATGGCCTTCGCAGCATAACGGAGATTGGCATCGGAGAAGACGATGTTGGCCCCTTTCCCACCCAGTTCAAGGGTGACGGGCGTGAGTTGCTCACTCGCCTTGGCCATGACCGTCTTGCCGGTGGGCACACCGCCAGTCAACACGACACCGTCGACCCCAGCATGCCCTGCAAGAGCGTCACCTGCCAGAGCCCCAGAGCCCGTGATGACCTGGAGGACACCCGATGGAAGCCCTGTCTCGGCTTCATCGATCGCCTTTGCCCACGCAATGAGGGAGAGCGGGGTCCAGGACGCAGGCTTGGCGATGACGGTGCAGCCGGCTGCAAGTGCAGGAGCGATGGAGCGAAGCGCCAGTTGAAGCGGGAAGTTCCATGGAATGATATGAGCGGTCACGCCGAGCGGTTGGCGCAACGTGTAGTTCAGGCGAGGGCCAGGTACCGGAATCGTCGAGCCTTCGATTTTGTCAGCGAGGCCTGCAAAATACTCCAGCGTCCATGCGCCGTAACGAATCTCAGACAACGCCTCGCGGAACGTCTTGCCGTTGTTTGCGGATTCAAGAGCAGCCAATTCCTTGGCCTTGGTGTAGGTGACGCCGGCCATCTTGTTCAAGATACGTCCACGCTGGGCGGGGTCGATAGCGTGCCAATCCGCATGCTCGAACGCTGCTCGTGAAGCATCAACGCATCGGTTGACATCATCGACGGTCGCACGAGGAACGGTCGCGATGACCTCCCCCGTGGCTGGGTTGAGAACATCGCTCGTTTCACCGTTGCTCGAAGCACACCAATCACCCGCAATCCACATCTCTTCATCGGCCATGTTCCGTCCAAGTACCGACGCTTCAAAGCAACATCGGTGGGAGTCTTCGGAGGATGAGATGCTGTGATTCTGGGAAAAAACAACAGAAGCCTCATGTGCTCTTCATCCATGGTTTCGTTCATGACCCGAAGGGTGAGCATGGCGCAAAGCACGGCGCAAGCCGTGTCCACTCGGCCACCTCGTCTGCTCATCATCGCAGGTGCAACCGGTGTCGGGAAATCCACCGCTGCTGTCGGCGTCGCTCAACGAGCGGGCTTCACGCGTGTGATGTCCACGGATGCCATACGCGAAATCATGCGAGCCATGGATGCTGACCGAGAAAACGCAGCCCTCCATCGCTCATCGTTCTCGAAGGGCGACAGTGGAGAGCCGGTGCTCGATTGGAGCGAGACATGTCTTGCCGTGGAACCGGGCATCATGGCCACGATTGAACGGGCTCGCCGAGAGGGTATTGACCTGTTGTTGGAGGGCGTCCACATCGTCCCCAGTGCACGTTTGCTTCGCTCTTGGCAAGACGCTGGTGGTGTGGCTTTGGGCGTGGTCATGACGGTGGATGAAGAGCGGGCGCATCAATCGATGCTGAAGTCTCGTGATGCCCATTCCTACCGAAGGTCAGACCGTTATTTGGCGAATTTTAAGCGCATTCGTGCCATTCAAGACGGGTTGATTGAACGTGCAAAGATTTCCGAATGGACGTTGGTGGACCCTACGCGTGTTGAAGACGATATTGAGCGAATCTTCACGCTGTTGAATTGGGCGATCAACGACCACAACGACCGGTCAAACGGTTAGGGAGAACGAAATGTCGTAAGCCAGCATGGCTTCTCCATCCGAAACGCCCAACTCAGCCGTGACGTGAACCGTGGTTGCATCGATTTCTTCAACCAACATATCGGTGAGTTTGATCTCAACCCCCCGAAGTTCACCGTGGTGAAGCAGATCGTCATGAACCGTTTGGAAGGCCAATTCAGCCGCTTCCAAACCATCCAAACCCCCATCGACCCAGAGCGTGGTTCGTGCTTGCGTGAGGGGTTGAATGGCATCAAGAACTTCTTCGGTGGTCACGATGACATCATCGGACGCAGCATCATGGGGCAGGGTCAACCCAGCGACTTTGACGCCAAAGATGGCCATGGAGAGCAACGACATCAGGAGAACAACCCCCGTAGCCAACAGCATCTGCCCGCCTTGGGAGCGTTGAAGCGCTGTGGTGTTCATCAAGCACCACCTCCGCGTGCCCATACATCGAGCGTGATGCTCCAAGCATAGGGTCCAACGGCGACAAGATGGTGCACAGCGACCGTGCCTCCAGACGGTGTGCCGACAGTGCCGTGTGGCGTAGCAACCGAACTGTCCTTGGCAAGCCAACAATTCGCTTCTTTCCCAGGAGCGATGGCAGACTGCAGCAGGGCACAAGCCGATTCACGGTCATCTTCCGCCAGGAGTTCGACAAGACGGTTTTCTCCTTCAATCTCTGCCTCAAGTCCCAACCCGTACCGAAGGGCGTCATCACCGGCCATTTCCAATGAAGAATCCAAAGCCACCGATGGTGAGTCAGGAACATGAACGCGAATCAAAAACGTCGCTGACATGAAGAACAGCCAAAAGAGTGTCAACATCTCCAAAATATGGATTTGCGCTTGCTCGTCCTGACGCAATCCATCACCCCCAATACAACGGCGAAGGAACAAACGTCCCTGACGATGGATTCAGGCCGGGGACCTCGGTGATACCGATCAGCGATGGTGTAAACGCGATGACGTTGAACACAACCAATGCGACGATGATCATCATGCCAGAGTGCTTGAATCCAGCCGAGAATCGACCGTTGGCCATCAGGCCTGCCATGGTCCCGTTACCCATGGCCTGCATGGTCACGCCGTAGTAGAAAATCGTCAGGAAAAACAGTGGGTCAATGTTTCGGATGGTCATGTTTCCAATGGTCTGACCTCCGCTATCTCCACCGTCTTCACCGCTCGAATTTGAACCGGCGATGGCGGGAATAAAGACACGGGCGAGAACCACAATCACGCCCAAGAAAACGAAGTATGAAGTCCAAATGACCGCAATGTACGAACCGATGGCTCGTCGCCGTTCGCCTTCCAAGAACTTCAATTCACGGGAGTCGTTGGCGGCCGTGACGAGAATATCCGAAATCTTTCCACCGGCACGGTCCGCTTCTGCAATTAAGGCGATGGCCCGTTGAACAAGCGGGGTACCAACACGTTCAGCGAACTGGCGGATGACATCACTGAACTTGATGCCCCAACTGAGTTGGTCGGACATTTTCTTGACTTCGTCATTTAACGCTCCGTATTCGGATGTCGCAAGCGTTTGAACCGCCACCGTCATCGACAATCCACCCTTCCAATACTCAGCAAGGTCACGCAGGAAATCAGGGAACTTTTCCTCAACCTCGTTCTTCTTGGCTTCGACCTTTTCCCAGTAGTAGGATGCGGGGAAGATCAGCAAGAAGAAGGTCAAACCAAAGAAATTGAGGAAAATCGTCGGGTGTACCTTGAGTGGCCCGATGTCGAGGGCAGGGCCAAGCCACAGAGATTTGTTGTTCATGTTGGTGGGAATCCCGTCGAAGTAATGCACCGTCATGTCAAAGGTGACCGTCTCCAAAAATTGACCTTCTTGAGCGGTGACGAAAATCAGTTCGTACCGTGTATCGGGAGGGATGGTGACCATTTCGAATCCACAATCGCCGTCGTTGGCCGTGGCGTTCTTGTATTCCAGGATATCACCAGCTGAACTGCGTACAGCAACCGTGTAATCGTACGAGCCCGATGCTTCCACGCTGCAGTTCAGCCAAAGGGGTTGGAGCAGGGTGGCCCCTCCTGTCGACGATTCAGGTACACCCGGGACGTCGAAATTTTTCCCACGTTTCGTGACCATGGTCCATTCCTCATCCTCCCATGTGATGCGGTCGGGTTCGTCTTGCAAAATGTTGCATGTTTGGTTGGCCGTATAAGTGGGTTGCTGGTTGGTTTGGAAGTATTCACCCGTCGGGTTTCCAAGTTCATCCTGTGCGGTTGCGCCGCAGTAGAGATTGGTGAACATCGGTTCGCCATTGGAGGTCGGAACAAAACCGGAGTTGGAAATCCAAAACAAGCCGCTAGCGAGGCCCATGGTGATGGAGAAGAACAAGATGATGTAGAGGCGCGTGAGCGTTGTGTCGTCCTTGGGTAGGTCAAGATTGACCACGATTTTCTCTTTCTTTCGCGCCATCTTTTCACCCCCTTCTACATTTCTTGCTCCTTGCTGCTGGTGTAAACAAGTACAGCGTAGGCGATGTGAATCATCGGAATGAAGCCCAGCACGATCCCGTAGAGCATGCCTTCGCTCATCTGTGCACCTGATCCGGATACCCAGAACATGATGACGAGCATGACGATCAAGAAGAGCGGCATAGCAACGGCGACCACAATGTAGGATTCTGCGAGCAGAGCGATGGACTCAAGGAACATTTGCAGCCGAGTTCGGTTCTCACGCATGTAGTGTTCGGCTCTGTTCAAGAAGTAGAGTTTCAACTGACCACCAGCTGTCAACGTACCGACCATTCCTTGGAAAAATTCGGTCAACCAAACGGATGCTGCACGGTCAACGCTGAGTTTCATCGCAGAAATCAGGTCGTAGCCCAGCAAAGTAATGTCGCGGTAGATCATGGCGGCATCGTCTGCAACATCGCCGTAGATGTCTTTGTTCATGGCCAGTGACCTGAAAATTTTCGCCGGAGTGGCGTTGGCTGCAGACATGGCTGCGGTGTAGGAAGCAGCGTAGGGGAGGTACTTCTCGATCATGTCTGCACGGCGAGTTGCCTCACGGGCGGCGCCGCCTTTGTTGTACTTGAACGCAGCATAGGGGACGATGAGACCTCCCAGAGCGACGATGATGACCTTGAGCACCGCAGGGAACACCTGTAGGCGATAATCGGGGCACCCGTTACCGGGCAATGACGGGTCAACCAGCGTTGGATTCCAGTATTCCCACTCGAAGCAGGGGTTGATAGAGGATGCATCTTGGATGCTCTCGTAAAAGGCGATGATTCCGATATCCGGGATAAAGAAAATGGCAACAAAGGCCCACGACATCAGTGTAATGGCGATCGAGGTGATGATGACGGTGGCCAGGTAAACTTCGGGCATCATACCCATTGAACCTTTGACGAGGTTGGCGGAGAGTTCCTTATCGCCACGAGCACGCTTTTTGACGATGCCACCGAGCAGACGATTGCAAATTCGCTGCCATGCAGTCAAGTCCATGCTGTTCCCTCCCCGTTATCGCTGGTTTCACTTGAGGCCGTCAACACGTGCCAAGATCTCGTTCGGCCGGACGTAGTATTCGGTCACAATTTGTGAGACTTGGTCGGCTTTGCGAATGTCATTCAACACCATCCATTCCAAGATACGCTTGCGAGTGCGTAACTCACGACGCATTTCTTCCTGGCTGTAGTTGATCTTGACCATGATTTTCTCAAGAACATAGGACTTGCCGCTGAAGACGAAGTCGTCGTTGGTGACGTCCCAACGGAACACTTCGTTGGTGATGACCTCCATAGAGTTGGGGTCGATACCGACGATTTCCACGACTTGCTTTGTTCGTCGCACACGACGGCCGTTGATACGGGTCTGAATCTGAATCGAGCAGGCCTCGAGAGCGGGGAGCAACACACGCGGGATGTCGATTGGCTTGTTTTCCAATCGGTGAACCAGTGAAGGCACGGAGTCTGCGTGAACCGTGGAATATGCACAGTGGCCCGTGGCCATCGCTTGGAACAACACATAGGCTTCTGCGCCACGAATTTCACCCACGATGATGTATTCTGGCCGTTCACGAAGGGCTGCCTTGAGCAATTCGAACTCACCGATAACACCCTCGTCGCTCTCACCACCGAAGCCCTGTCGAGTCAAACCTGGCACCCAGTTGGGTTGCGGGATGTTCACTTCACGGGTGGATTCGATGGAGACGATCTTCATTTGCCAGGGGATGAAAATGCACATGGCGTTGAGCGTGGTCGTTTTTCCAGACGCCGTACCGCCTACAAACAGCATAGGAACTTCGTTCTGGAACGCAATCCAAAGATAAGCCACCATCAACGACGACATGGTTCTGAACGCCACGATATCAGCAGGTGAAAACGGGTCGTCCTTGAATCGGCGAATACAGAAAGCCGAACCGCGGGTGGAAATCTCATGACCCAGTTTCATGACGATACGAGAACCGTCCATGAGCGTTGCATCGAGCAGCGGGTCAGCGACCGAAATGTGCTTTCCACAGCGCTGAGCGAGCTTGATGACATAGGATTCCAATTCCTCATCGGTCTCCCAAACGCAGGTTGTCTCCACCGATTCGAATTTGCGATGATAAGCAAAGATGGGGACGTTGGTTCCGTCAAGAGAAATATCTTCCACGTTGACGTCGTTCATCAGCACGTCCATCTTGCCGTAACCGATGAGGTCGCGACGAAGATAATAGAAAATCTTGGATTTGGATTTCTTGTTGATCTTCATGCTGTACGCCTTGATGACCTTGTCCATAGCAGTGCGAACATAGGCATCTGGATTGGAATCAATCTCCTCGATGTTGGCCGTCAGTGAACGAATGAAGATGTCCATGATCTCGTCTCGTTGCTCTTGTTCCTTTTTCGTCAACGGTGGCTCAATGATTTGGTAAATGATGTTCAATGTCGTCTTGTCGCGAACGATTCGAGCAAAGGCGTGAGGGGGCATCACCGGATATTTGTCAAGCTCATCATATTGGGCACGTTGCTTGGCTCGTTTTCGTCCACCGCCACCGCCTCTTTTTCTTGCCATGGTCACCAACACCGCCGAATGCATTCCGCTACAACATCTCCCCGACTATAACACTTGGGTGAAGAACGCCATCCAAACGGCTTACTGTGCCGAATTGAAGGGTGTGCGAAGTCTGTTCATTTTCAGGACGATATCCGCTCCAACCAACGGGTGCATTCAGCCTGAAATTGAGCCAAATCTTCGTCGTTGTTGATGGTGTCATCAGCCTCGTTCATCAGAACCTCAAGCCCCCAGCCTCGTTCACGCTCATTGCGTGCTTGAAACGCCGCTCGGTCGCCGTCTTCAGAACGGCCTCGCCGTTGAATTCTTTCAAACCGCAACTCCTCATCGGTATCGATGGCAACGGTTCGATAATCCTCGCCCCAACGACCGGAGAACACATCGTCTTCGGCAGTGCCTCGCAGCCCCTCAATGAGCACCAATGCGTGGCTCTCAAGCAACTCGTCCACACGGTCGCACAGTCGGACCGCCAGAACTTCCTCGCCAAATTCTGCACGTAAAGCCGCAGCCACTTGACCAAAGACATGCGGAGCCTCCTCTAAACCACGACGAGCGACTTCAGCGCGAATCATATCGCCCATCGATACGATGGGGACGCCCGCAGCATCGAGGATGGCAGCAAACTCCCCTTTTCCTGACCCGGGCATGCCGCAAACCGCCACAACACGAGCCATGCGTTGCGTCCCGTGGAGACCGCTCAAGAACCTACCCCTTGAAATCAGGATTGGAGTCAGTTTGAGAAGACGGCTCGCCCCCACCGACGGTCCATCAATTTCCAGAGAACCGCGGAGGCAAAAATGAGGCCGATAGAAATCGCGATCATACCGAAGTACCCTTGTTGAACCATGCTCTCATCGTACATTTGTGCCGTGGCAGCCAAGCCGTCCTGACTGGCACGCTCCCACCAATTTCCGTACAAACCAACGTCGCCTTGGGTGAAGGAAAGAAGGAACAAGCCAAGGAGGGGAAGAACCGTGCCGATCCAAAACCAGACCATGATGGAAGCGTCAAAGATGGCTTTGTTGGGCCGCAAACCCATCAGGAAGGCTGTGAGTGCAACGATGTAGATGGAATTCGCAAACATCACGATGATGCTCGTTGGTAACGAGGCCCATTCGTCCAATCGCCATGCCATCAGCACGATGAAGATGAGGGAAATCCACGATGTTGCAAGGAAGTAAACCACCACCTTGGCGCGAATCAAATCCGGTACATCCATCGGCAAACCGTTCATGAATTCCGGCGAATCCAGAATGGTCAGCCAAGAATAGAAGTTGAAACCAAAGAAGCCCAAAAACGGAGCATAGGAAAGCAAATTGATGGGGATTGGCGCTTCTGCAAAATCCACCAGCCACGCCATACCGAGCAACACCAACAGCGGAATGGCGTAGGATACGGTCATCTTCTTGATGGCCCCGGAACGGAACAGGTCAACGAATTCCTTGGCCACGATCAAGCGAATGTGCCCGCGCCCGAGAAACCCAAGGCGATTGTACATCGGTTCAAGCAAATCACCGCGCTCCACCACGCTGACATCAAAGTCGTCCAGGATGAGCAGCGAAGCCACCAAACCAAGACCGATGGACAGACCCAAGCCAAGCAAGATGGCGAGGCCGCTTTGGCTGGCTTGTGCGGCCAATCCCCACAACAAGAGGTCCACGGGTAGGAGTCCAATGCCCACGGAAACGCCAAGAGCGACCACCAACAACGGCCCAATCACGGTGTAAGGTCGACCTCTCAGCCACAACGAGGAGGCGAGGAACGACAGCGCCAAGCCCTGGCCGAGGGTGGTTGCCATCGCCAGCCAGGTCCAAGGCAACGAACTCCAAAGCAACGGCGTGCGAATGCCCGCCACGCCATCCAGAAGAATACCAAGGGCCATGCCAGCGATGATCGGCGTTAAGATGAGCAGGACGTAGAAGAGCAAGTCCTTGACAAAATACACGAAATGTGCCATTGAATTGGGAAGCGGTTGGAGGGCCGGTGCTGCAAGCAGGTAGTTCTTGGTCCCCGTTCGGCGAATGATGGCATCACGCCCGATGAAAGCAAAGGTCCCCATGCCCAATGAGAACATGAACATGGGAAGGTGAAGGCCAAAGCGGAGTTCCTGCCAAGTGAAGGTCTTGGCGTCGATGTCCGATGTCTGCGCCGTTGAGTCTCCGACCAGAAACTGCAACCCAATGGTCGAGATGGCCGTCACGAGCGTCAGCAAGAGCGGAAAGAGCACCATCTGTCGCTTCTTGGCAAACTCCACGCTCTTGCGTGCTTCTTCAAGAAACATCACACGGAACGTGGCCGAAAACGCCGGCCACCCTCGAAGCGGTTCGTTGAGGCTCACGCCGTGAGCGGAAGTTCCGAGCGATGTCTGTTCGTCGAGAACCTCCTCGCTCCAAGGTCGAGATTCGATGAAGGTCTGACCCAAGGTCATTCCTCCGAATCGTCCGTGACGCCCTCTTCACTGAGCCGTTCTACATCTTCGATGGAACGACCAACAAGGCGGATAAAGACATCTTCAAGCGTTTCATCCTGCGATTGCTTGAGGCCTTTCACCGTCCCTGCCGCCAACACGCGCCCGTCGTTGATGATGGCCATGCGATTGCACATCCGTTCTGCCATTTCAAGCACGTGTGAGCAGAGAAAAATCGTTCCACCCTCCGCCACATGTTCCAACAACCATTCACGGCATTTTCGCTGATAAATGGGGTCAAGGTTGGCAAAGGGTTCGTCCAAAAAGAGAAGTTTTGGTTTGTGAATAAAGGCGCTGGCGAGCATCACTTTTTGCCGTTGGCCCTTGGAGAGGTCCTTGCACATCGTGTCTCGTTTTTCCTGAAGGCCAAACCAATCCAACCAGTGCTCCACCTTGGCATGCATGTCCTCCACGCCCCGAAGGCGAGCGACGAATTCAAGAAATTCGGTGGGTGTCAAAAACGATGGAGGCGATTCTGATTCTGGAACGATGCCGATGTTTGCTTTCACCTTTTGCGGATCGGCGACGGCGTTGACACCCAAGACCTCGATGAGGCCTTTGCTTGGGCGGAGTTGTCCCGTGAGGAGTTTGATGAAGGTGGATTTTCCTGCACCGTTCGGTCCAAAGACGCCGAAAAATTCCCCAGCATGTACCTCAACGTTCAGCGGGTGAAGCGCGATGAAATCACCGTACTTCTTGGCCATGTCTTTGGCGCTGACCATGGGTCCAGTCTCGCCAGCCATGTTTCGTTGACTCGGCTGGCGATTATGATACCTTGCTTCATCCTCATTGGGCGAGGGCGATGAGATGAAGAAGAAGGACTTGCTCAGTGATTCTATGAACCCGCCTGAAAGCGACGTGATGACCCTTGACCTTCATGCCATCAGCGAAGAGGATGACCTTGGCTTCGTGGCTTGCATGACCATCAACCGCCCGGACAAACTGAACGCCCTTAACGCCGATGTGATGGCCTCCCTCAAGGCGGTCTGTGCTTGGATGGAAGCCAGCGACGATGTGCGGGTCTTGGTCGTGACCGGCGCGCCCCCAAATCCACCGTCTGAAGGGAAGCGAGCCAAACCTCACGCCTTTGTTGCCGGTGCTGACATCACTGAATTTGCGGGCGCAGGAAGCGAGGTCATTCGTGAGCGTTTCACGGACAACGCTGTTGAAGCGCTGTGGAACCTCAGCAAACCCACCATCGCCATGGTCGATGGATTTGCCTTGGGCGGAGGTTGTGAAGTCGCTTGCTCGTGCGACATTCGCATCGCCAGTGACCGTTCCACCTTCGGAACGCCAGAAATCAATCTGGGTCTTATCCCAGGCTATGGAGCAACCCAACGACTTGAACGGCTGGTTGGTTATGGCAAAGCGCACGAGATGATCATGACCGGCGACATGGTGGCCGCAGAAGAAGCCCAACGTATCGGGCTGGTCAACCATGTGGTCGCTGCAGAAGACCTGCACGAGACCGTGTTTGCCATGGCCCGCCGAATCGCAAGCAAATCCACCCATGCCCT